>Ga0209917_1000738_pt1 | contig 13589 bp, 11 predicted proteins | sample SalPon2_C_H2O_MG_FD_185710 | JGI IMG/M metagenome (GOLD analysis project Ga0209917, IMG submission 185710) | Salt pond water microbial communities from South San Francisco under conditions of wetland restoration - Salt Pond MetaG R2_C_H2O_MG... | ecosystem: Environmental > Aquatic > Non-marine... | reverse complement strand
GGGGAAGCTCGTCGACGACAACGGGGAGTCGTTCGAGGTCGCGCTCGCGCTCGCCAGCGAGGACCGCTTCGACTGGGCCAGCGCGCTCGCGGCCGGCGGCCACGAGGCAGACGCGCTGTTCGGCGAGGGGAAACGCGGCGAGGGGATCGCGGAGGCGGTCGGCAACGTCGTGTTGGCCGGGCTCGTCGGCAGCGGGACGGACGTCTCCGACACGGTCGCGCTCGGATTCGCCGAGGAGGCCGACACCGCGGCCGCGCTCGGCGAGGCGGACGGTGCCATCTCTCGCGGGTTCGAGACGGTCAGCGACGCCTACGTGGAGACGTGGCGAGACTGGCTCGCCGACCGGGCGTTCCCCGCCTCCGTCGCGGGCGACCTCGACGTGGAGACGCAGTATCGGTTCGCGCTGATGACGCTCGCGGCCGTCGAGGACAAGCGGCACGACGGCGCGGGGATCGCGAGTCCGTCGGTGCCGTGGGGCGAGACCGAGTACGCCGCCGAAGACCGCGGGTACGGCTACAACTTCGTCTGGTCGCGCGACCTCTATCAGGTGTTCACGGCGCTCGTCGAGGTCGGCGAGGTCGATCGGGGGGCCAACGCGCTCGCGTACCTCTACAACACGCAGCAGGACGACGACGGGTTCCTCCCGCAAAACACCTACATCGACGGGCGCACCCGCTGGGGGGGCGAGCAGATGGACAACATCGCGTTCCCCTCCGTGATGGCGTGGCAGCTCCACGAACACGGCGTCGCGTTCGCCGACGCCGACTACTCCTACGATCAGGTCCGTCGGTCGCTCGGGTACATCGCTGTCAACGGACCCGAGACGGCCCAGGAACGCTGGGAAGAGGAGGCGGGGTTCTCCCCGTCCAGCATCGCCGCAGAGATCGCCGGGCTCGTCTGCGGCGCTGCGCTGGCTCTCGCGGAGGCCGACCGGCGGGACGCGCACGGGCGGGTCGCCGACGCGGGAGACCTTCTCGCCCCCGACGCGCTTCGCGCCGACGCGCTCGCGTGGCTCGCGCTCGCGGACGACTGGACCGACCGCGTCGAGGAGTGGTGTGCGACCGCGACGGGAACGGAGCGACACGCGGAGACCCCCTACTACGTCCGGATCACGGCGGACGGCGACCCCGAAGCGGGGCGACCGCGGACGATCGCCAACGACGGACCGACGTACGACGAGCGCGAGATCGTCGACGGCGGCTTCCTCGAACTCGTCCGCCTCGGCGTGAAGCCGGCGGACGACGACACCATCAGAAACTCCGTCTCCGTCGCCGACGATTCGATCCGCGTCGACACGCCGCACGGTCCCGCGTGGTACCGCTACGTCGGCGACGCGTACGGCGAGATCGCGGCCGGCGATCCGGGCGCGCCGTGGGCCGGGACCGGCGACGGTCGCGGTCGCCTGTGGCCGATATTCACCGGCGAGCGCGGCGAGTACGAACTCCGGGCCCGCGCCGACGGTCCAGACGCGTTCGGCGGGACGGACGAGGACGCGCTCGAACCCGACGCCCTCTTGGAGACGATGGCCGGGTTCGGCAACTCCGGTCGCATGTTACCCGAACAGGTGTGGGACCGGGAGCACCCGACCGACTACGGCTGGGAGTTCGGCGAGGGTACCGGCGGGGCGACGCCGCTGGCGTGGTCGATGGCCGGATTCATCCGCCTCGCTCACGGCGTCGACGCCGGCGAGCCGGTCGAGACGCCGTCCGTGGTCCGCGACCGCTACGTCGAACGCGACCAGCCCGAGGGCCCCTCGCTCGACGCGACGGCGGAGTTCGTCGCAGACGACCTCGTGATTGCCGGCGAGACGACCGCCGAAGTGGTGGCCGTCCACACGCCGACCGGATCGACGCTCGCGACCCCGCAGGACGGTTCCTTCGAGGTGCTGCTCGACGCCGACATCGACGCGCACGGTGTCACCGTCGCCGCAGCGGCCACGGACGACGCCGACCTCGCCATCGCAGACGCCGACAGCGACCATCCGCTCGCCGGGCTTCGCGACGCCGGAACCGCGGTCGAACGAATTCGCCTATAGGCGAACCGGCCGTCCCCACCGCCGACTCCCTCCGTTCAGCCCAGCCCGACCACGTCGACCTCGTGGTTCGATCCGCCATCGCCGATGTCGCTTCCGCCGCTTCTGCCGCTTCCACCGCTTCCGCCGCTTTCTCCGACGTCGAGCGTCACCGCGTCGGTGAGCGACTCGCGGACGCGCTCGCGCCACGCCTCGACCGCCTCGCCGTGGCGTCGCCGGCGCGTCTCCACGTCGGCGTCCGGGTGCTCCGCCGCCGTCTCGTCGACCTCCGGATACGTCGGGACGCCGTCGACCAAGTCCCGGGGGTCGACGTGGATCGATCCCGATTTGCCGGTCGACCCTTCCGATTTGACGGTCGGCGCGCTCCCGGCCGCCGTCCCCGGCGCGTCCGTGGCGTGCAGGCGCGCTCGCATCCGTCCGGAAAATGGCGGCGTCACCCGCAAGACGACCTCTCGGTCGCTCCGGAGCGTCGCCTCCAGCGCGTTCGCCACATCCTCTCGGTGGACCGCGATCGACCGAATTCGGGTCGGGTCCGCGGCGTCGTCGGCCATGGTCAGTCGTCACCCCCCGACCACTCGGCGTCCGAGAGCGTTCGCTGGACCGCCTCCTCGCCGACGGCCCCGGCGAGGTGTTCGAACCCCGCGCGGACCCCGCGGTCGCTCGCGTTCGCGACGAGCCGCGAGACGATGAACTCCGGCGTCGACTTCCCGACGGTGCCGAACCGCGGCTGGTAGTCGACGCGTAACTCGAGGTCGCCGGTGAGTCCCTCCGCGAAGATCCCGTCTATCCGGGCCGCTTCGGGTAGCGGGCTCAGGTCCTCCGCGAGGTGCGTCACGTACACGCCGAGCGCGCCGCGGTCGACGGTGAGCGTGACGAGGCCGTTCAGCAGGTCGGCGGCGCGGCCCGGTTCCGTGATCGCCTCGAACTCGTCGACGAGCATGAGCGTCCGTCCGTCCTCGACGAGCGGTGGGACCACGGACTTCAGCGTCGACTCCAGCACGCCGGCGTTGAACGAGGCGTGCCGCCGGTGGAAGACGATCCGGTCGAACGAGCCGATCTCGGCCGCATCCGCCGGCACCGGGAGTCCCATCGACGCGAGCAGCGCGACCGCACACAGGGTTTCGAGCAGGGTCGTCTTCCCGCCGGAGTTCGCCCCCGTGAGCACGCTCACCCGGTCGCCGCTCGGCGGCGCGTCTGTCGCCGCGACGCCCGCGCCGTCCGCGAGCGAGTGAGGCCCGACCCCGTACGACACCGGCTGAACGTCCCCGGAGACGAAGAGGCTACGAGCATTTCTGACCGCGATCCCGTCGTCGACGAGCCGCGGCCGAACGAGGTCTCGGTCGGCCGCGAACCGCCCGAGCGACAGCAGGAACGCGGCGTCCGCTACCGCTGCGGCCGCGCGGGACACGTCGCTCGCGCTGCTGCCGCGCTCGCCGTCGCCCGCGGCTCCGCTGTCGCCGTTTGCGTCTCCGCTGTCGTCTGTCTTCTCCGCGCCGATCCGCGCTCGGATGTCGGCGGCGACGGTCGCCTCTCGCTCCTCCACTGCCGCCTCCAGTTCCGCTTCGAGGTCGCGGAGCGTGGCGGAGACGAAGTCAGCGGCGTCGAGCGCGTCGTCGGGCGCGGCCGCCCGGACCCGTGCCCTGTCGACGCCGGTCTCCGCGGCGACGTGGTCGATCGTCGCCGACTGCAGGGCCTCGAAGTCTCGCAGTGAGCCGTCTCTGACCGACTCCAATACGTCGAACGCGGCGTCGGACAGGTCGCGAGCGGCCGCGAGTTGCTCGCGCCGCCGGTCCAGTTCGTCGTCAGCGCCGCGAGCCACGTCGATGTCGGCGTCCGGGCCGGGGTCGATAACGCCCCGAACGTCGGCGAGCGCGTCGGCCGCGTCGCGGAGCGTCTCGCTGTCGAGTTCCCCGATCGGCGCGAATGGCCCAGAGGTGATCTCAGCCTCCCGCAGGGCGATTGCCGTCTCGACCGCGGCGCGGTCGGATCCGTCGGCGTCGTCGTACGCGTCGAAGGCCGCGACGACGCGCTCGCGCGTGGCGTCGTCGAGGCGGTCCCACGTCTCGCGTGCGGCCGTGACGTCGTCGAGGCGGGCCTCCACGGCGTCCCGGTCTGAGAGCGGCGTCAGCACTCGAATCCGGTCGGCGGCGTGCGCGGTCAGCGCCTCGCCGGCCGCCAACGCGAGGAGGTCGTCGTACACGGAGCGCGTGTCGCTCGTCGCGAGCACGTCCATCCCGGCCTCGCCGTTCGCCCGGCGGAGGATCCGGGTCGCACGGCCGCGGTGGAGTCCGGCGTCGACGAGCGCGCGTACGTCGGCCGACTCGACCGCCTCGATCGCCCGCTCGGTACCGAGGGAGTCGGCGAGCTGCTCGCTCGTCTTCGGTCCGATCCCCCAGTAGTCCTCGAGTCGCATATCCCGTGGTGTCGCCCCGGCGTCTTTGCGCTTTCGTCGCCTGCGGCCGCTGTCGCCGCCTCGATGCACCGGTACGTGTGTAGAAGCACCGCTGCACGTGTGTAGAAAATCCACTACTTCCCTCACACGTGTTCCCCCGAACGAGTCCGATGACGACCGGCGAACCGCCGCTCCCGTCGGGTATCCCTCCGCGCCGTCTGATACGCGTTCGGATCGGATCGGATCGAGGTGACCCGCGACTCACCGCCGCCCGATAGGTCGAGCGTCCTCGAACGAAAACGTACTCATACGTTATAGATGGTTGGAGGGTGGTTCTCGAAATATTGTATTGTGCACTTTAGACACAACTGTTATATCGTTCAACCGGATAGTGATCACCGTCCAGAAATGTGCAACACTCGAATTACCGCTCGCGGTCACCGGAGGACGAACTGATGCCCGGACTCGAAGTTCCGACGTGGGACCCGGAGACGGCCATGCTCATCGGCGCGATCCTGTTAGAGGCCATCGTGTTATACGTCGGCTACGCCGGCCTCGAACGCCTCGTCGGTCGCCGTCTCATGAAGTTCTTGATCGGGGGTGACTCCGATGCTCAGTAGCTTGATCGGGACGATCGGCAGTTCGCCCGAGACGATCGCGCTCTTCGTCGGATTCGGACTCGTCGTCGGCCTCCTCTTCGGGTTCTTCGGGATGGGCGGGTCGTTCCTGGTGACGCCCGCGCTGTTGATGATGGGCTATCCGGCCTCCGTCGCGGTCGGGAGCGGGATGGCGTTCGTGTTCGGGACGGCAGTTATCGCGACGCTCAAACACCACGACCTCGGGCAGGTCGACTACAAACTTGGCGCGATCATGATCGCCGGGACGACGATCGGCATCGAGGTCGGCCGCGCGAGCGTGTTCTATCTCGAATCGCTCGGGCTCGCCGGCGGCGTCATAAGCGTGGTCTACGTGTTCTTGCTCGGCGGTATCGGGCTCATGATCACGCGAGACGCCCTGTCGGGTGACAGTGACGGCGGTATCGATCACGACGCGGACGGCGACGAGGATCTGAGTGAGTACGAAATCCCCGAGATCGCGACCCGGATCCAAGAGACGGTCCGGATTCCGCCGATGGTCACGCTCCGCGGTGACGTCCGCGTCTCCGTGTGGGTGATCACTGCCGTCGCCTTCTCCACCGGCGTCTTATCCGGCTTCCTCGGCGTCGGCGGGGGGTTCATCCGGATGCCGGCGATGATCTACGCGATCGGCGTCCCGACTCCCGTCGCCGTCGGAACCGACCTCTTCGAGATCGTCTTCTCCGGCGGTATCGGGAGTTACCTCTACGGCCAGAGCGGCGGCGTGGATCTGAGTATCGTCGCACCGCTCCTGTTCGGGAGCGCGCTCGGCGCGCGCATCGGATCCGCCGCGACCGCCGTCGTCGACGCCGACGACATCAAGGTGTACTTCGGCGGGATGCTGCTCGCCGGCTCCGTCGCGGTCGGCATCGGCGAAGTGGGTTCGTACCTCGGCAACGAACTGTTGGAGACGGTCGGCCTGTTCCTCGTCATCGGGGCCGCGGTCGCCGTGGCGGGCGCGATCGTCTTCAGCACGCTCCGGACGCTGCGGTCGACCCGCGGACGGGTGACCGCGACCACCGACTGATCCCCGCTCCGATCGCTAGTTCTCGCCCGGCGTCCACTCCGCGTCGAGTTCGCGGTGCGTGTACGGGAGCGCGTCCTCGCCGCTGTAGCTCGCCACGAGGTGTCCGTCGCCTTCGAGGTAGTACTTGTACGTCGTCAGTCCTTCCAGCCCGACCGGACCCCGCGCATGGACCTTTCCGGTCGAGATCCCGACCTCCGCGCCGAGCCCGTAGCGGTAGCCGTCGGCGAACCGCGTCGAGGCGTTGTGGAAGACGCTCGCGGCGTCGATCCCGGTCATGAACGCCTCGGCGGCCGCGTCGTCTGCCGTGACTATCGACTCCGTGTGTTTCGAGCCGTGCGCGTTGACGTGGTCTATCGCTTCGTACACGTCGTCGACGACGGCGATCGACAGTTCGAGGTCGCCGTACTCGGTGTCCCAGTCGTCTGCGGTCGCCGCCCCGATGTCGACGACCTCGCGAACCGCGTCGTCGCCGCGGAGTTCGACGCCCGCGTCCTCGTATCGCTCGACGAGGCCGGGGAGGAACTCGGCGGCGACCGACTCGTTCACGAGGAGCGTCTCGACCGCGTTACACACCGCCGGGTACTGGACCTTCGCGTCGAACGCCACGTCTTCTGCCATCGCCAGGTCCGCCGCCTCGTCGACGTAGACGTGACAGATCCCCTCCGTGTGACCGAGCACCGGGATCTGCGTGGTGTCCTGGATGTACGAGACGAACTCGGAGGAGCCTCGCGGCATCACGAGGTCGATCTGGTCGTCGAGTTCGAGGAGCCGATCGACCTCCTCGTGCGCCTCGACGAGCCCGGCCCAGCCGCCGGGGACCTCGGCTATCTCCGCAGTCGCCTCCTGGATCACCCGATGGAGGACGCGGTTCGACTCGCTCGCCTCGCTCCCGCCCTTGAGGATGACTGCGTTGCCGGATTTCAGCGCGAGCGCCGCGATCTGGACCAGCGCGTCCGGCCGCGACTCGAACACGGTGGCCACGACGCCGAGCGGCACCGACACGCGGTACAGGTCGAGCCCCTCGTCGAGCTCGCGGGCCGCGAGCGTCCGTCCGAGCGGGTCCTCCTGCTCGGCGACCGACTCGACCATCTCCGCGATCGACTCGATCTTCGCCGCGTCGAGCTTCAGTCGATCGACGAGCGCTTGGGTGTACTCGCCCTGTGCCAGTAGCTCTTCGGCGGCTGACACGTCTCGGGCGTTGGCGTCGAGGATCGCCGCCTCTTCCTCGCGGAGCGCGTCGGCGATCGACCGGAGCGCCTCGTTTCGCGTCGCCTCGTCAACGTTCGCGAGGCGCAACGCGGCGCGCTGTGAATCTCGAACCAGTTCGTCGGTGTCGCGTTCGACCGCTGTCGTGTCACTCATCGGTCTCACCAGTGGGTGGGACGAATAGCGTGCCCGCCGATTTACCGGCTGCGATCCGCGCTAAGACGTCCGGCTCGGCCGATCCGGCGATGATCGCCGGACGACCGCTCTCTGCGACGTCGCGCGCGCCCTCCACTTTCGTCTGAATTCCACCGAAGTCGGTGGTCGTGCTGTCGCCGATGATGGCTCGCACGTCGTCGTAGTTCGACCCGACGGCCTCGATCACCGACGCGTCAGCGTCACGTTTCGGGTTCCCCGTGTACACGCCCGCGACGTCGGTCAGCGTGACGAGTAAGTCGACGTCGAGCGCGAGCGCGACCGACGCCGACAGCATGTCGTTGTCGCCGATCCGCAACTCGTCCGTCGCCACCGCGTCGTTCTCGTTGATCACGGGGACGACGCCCCACTCCAGCAGCGTCTCGACCGTGTTCCGGACGTTTCGCAGTCGCTCGGGGCTGTCGAGGTCCTTGCCCGTCACCAGAATCTGTGCGACCGACTGGTCGTACCGGTCGAAGCTCTGCGTGTAGTGGCGCATCAGGAGGCTCTGCCCGACCGTCGAGAGCGCCTGGCTCTCTTCTATCTCGTCGGTGTCTCGGTCGAGGTGCGTCTGTTCGAGGTGGCCGATGCCGGCCCCCACCGCGCCCGAGGAGACGAGGACGACCTCCTTGCCCTCGCGCCGCAAATCCATCACGTCGGCGACCAGCTTGTCGAGTTTGACTCGGTCGAGCTTCGAGTCCTCGTCGGTGAGGGAGTTAGTCCCCGCCTTCACCACGACGCGGTCGGCCGCGGCCGCCGCTTCGCGGGCGCGCTCGACCTCGTCCGGGTCGATCGCTTCCACCGCCGACTCACTCGTCATCGAACGCCTCCGCCAGTTCCCGCGAGCGCTCTTCGGCCGCCGCCACGGCGTCTGCCACCGCCGCGTCGGCGTCGCTGTCCCAGAGCACCTCCATCCCCTCGATGGTCGTCCCGTTGGGCGAACAGACCGCGTCGATCAGCTCGTCCACGCTCCGGTCGTCGCGGAGGACCGTCTCCGCGGCCCCCTTGAACGTCTGTGCGGCGAGCGTCTCGGCCTGCTCCGGGTCGAGCCCGCCGTCGATCCCGCCCTGTTTCATCGCGTCGATGAGATAGAACGCGAACGCGGGGCCGCTCCCGTTCACCGCCGTCGCGACGTCCATCAGCGACTCGTCCACCTCGACGAACTCGCCGACGGCGTCCAGCAGATCTCTGACCTCGTCCGTGAGTCCGTCCGTCGTCGCCGCCGCGGCCATGTCGCCGGTCTCGGCCGCGAGGTTGGGCATGATCCGAACCACGGTCGCCGCCGTCCGCTCCGCCACGAACTCGCGGGGGAGTCCCGCGGCCAGCGTCACGAGCTGCTGGTCCGCGTCGAGGTCGAGGTCGGCGAGCACCGGCTCGGCGATGTCGGGTTTCACCGCCAGGACGACGATGTCGGCGTCTGCCGTGCCCGCGTCCACGTCGTCCGTCGTCTCATCGACCGCGTCCGCGACGCTCGCGCGCGCGTCCGGGTCGAGGTCGATCGCGGTCAGGTGATATCCGTCGGTCCGGGCGAGCCCGCGCAGAAGGGCACCCCCCATGTTACCGCAGCCGATAACGCTCACGCGTGTCATGTTGCCTGTAGAGAGCAGGTTCAGGCTCATACCAACTGCGGTTTCGGAGAAGCGGCCGCCGTGGTCTCGTTACAACACTCGGACGCCATTCTCTACCGAGACGTTGTGCCGTGAACGACACGGAGAGTGTCCTACACGTACGAACTCGTAGCGAGAGACGTTACAGCGAAGCCCGACCTCATCCGGGAAGTTGAACGACCATATTCAACGCTTGGGGGAGCAGGACGCTAATGAAAATCTGCGACCACATTGCGAACGTCGTCGGGTACGTTCTGGTGTCTTTGACGTGCGAAATCGTCTCTTGGACTTCCTCATATCGTTCCCTATCTTCGATATTGAAGAGGGTAGCGTCGTACGGATCGTTCACCACCCGCTTGAGTTCTTCTTCCAAGGATCGGATCTTCTCCTCTTTTTTCCGCTTCATAATGGAGTGCGTCTTGCTCATCGAGTAGACGATCGTCGCCACGCCGGCGATCCAAACAGCCGAAAGCGCCGTCTGAAAGATCGGTCCCGGCGCGGGATACGGCGATGACACGAATTGCGAGAGGATGACGGGCGTGTGCGTTTGAAGAAACCACAGTAGCAAAATCGCCGTGTAGATGTAATAGGAGCGCTTGAGGAGTTCGCCTATCGGTTCAAACCCTCCCAGATTTCGAGGGTCATAAAAGAACAGTCCGAAATCGGCTGCAGCGAGCCGTCGAGGAATGCTGAGATGAATAGCGATGTAGGAGATCCCGAGTTCGAACAGAATCGGGATGATGATCAAGGGGAACGTGACCGTCTGAGCGTACAGAACCAAGCCGATGCCGCTAATTTCGATGAGCTGTGGAATTCCGAGAACGACCGCGACGAAAGCGTAGTACACGACGAGCGTGGCGACGTATCCTGCAACTCGCACTCGCAGTGAGACGAGCCCCTCAAATTCTCTCCGTAGTGCTTCATCGAGATTAACGTGATCGTCGTCGACACCGAGAGTGACCATGGCCGTGGCGTAGCTGTCATGGATGTACCGAAGCCCTACCACCCCGAGGACCGTCATCGCCGGAATTGCGAGCGTGTTCGGCTGCGCGAGAAACGAGCTTTTGCCCGAAATCAGGTGATTGTACACGTCGAACAACCCATACTCGATGAACAGTCCGACGATAACAAGCAGATATGGCGGATAGATATCTCGCCCGGGGAGTGCGTCTGACAGCCTCCCGAAGTAAAGTTTCTCAGCAATGATCTCGATGAGCAGCCGATCTCGATACGTCTCCATCTCACCCATGGCGTGGTGTCAAACACCCGGAATTATAAAAATGACCTCTCTCAGGGTCAGGATGTCGACACCCTAGTCTCGCCGAGCTAACTAGCTCTGCTGTTGGAAATTCAAGCGGGCCCGTTCCGTCGACACGCTGTCACGCCACCCGCTCGTACAGCGACCGGTACCGCTCTGCGATCGCGTCGAGCGAGAACGCCTCGCTGCGAGCCGCCGCGTTCGCCCCCAGCCGCTCGCGGAGGTCGGGATCGCGGAGCCGGCGGAGGGCGTCGGCAAATGCGTCGATCTCGCCGTCCGCGTCCGTCCCCTCCCCGGTGCCGGTCGCCGAGACCTTCAGACAGTCCTCGCCGTCGTCGAGCCACTCGAACGTCTCGATGTCGCGGACGACGACGGCCTTTCCGGCCGTCATCGCCTCCAACAGCGCGATCCCCTCGTTCTCCTCGTGGGTGGGGAACAAGAACACGTCGCCCGCGGCGAACGCCCCTCGGATGTCGTCGATATATCCAGTGAACGTGCAGTTATCCGGCGATTCCTCGATGAGCCGCGTGGTCTCACGCCCCTTCAGCGACAGATCGAGGGGACCGAACCACGCGAAGTCGATGTCGGGGAGCTCGCGGGCGAGGTCGACGAACGTCTCTAACCCCTTCCGTTTGATCACGTGACCCACCAGAAATACGGTCGGCGGATCGAGGTCGTATCGGTCGCGGTACTCCGCCTCCAGCGACTCGAACCCGTCGAGCTTCTCGCGGTCGACGCCGTTCGATATCACGGTCGTCGGCGCGTCGGTGTAGTCGGCTATCACGTTCTCGTTGTATTCGGAGGGACAGACGAGCGCGTCTGCGAGCCCATACGCGCGGCCGAGGTACGGCTTGAGCGGCTTCGCGAGCGCGTTGGTAAACCGGAAGCTGTCGCCGAAGTCCTCCGCGGTGACGTGCGTGTGGGCGACCACCGGTACACCGCGGTCGCGCGCGCGCTTCGCGTACCACACCGACCGGGGGCCCATCAGGTTGCAGTGGAGCACGTCGGCGTCGAGCGTCGGCTCCGTCGTATAGTCGATCCCGACGCGGTCGAGCATCGTCCGTTGGTGGGCGACGGACTCCGCGATGCCGCCGGTGATCCGGTCTTCGAACTCGAAGTAGTGGCTGACCCTCATTGCGGCGTCACGACAGCACGCGCGGCAGCCACCCGGTCCCGGTCGTCACCGCTCACTCGACTTCCAGCCACGGGACCTCCATCAGCGGCGGGATGTGCGTCTCGATGTGGTGTTCCCAGACCCCTTCCTCGCCGAACGCCTCGCCGTGGTCCGCGGTCACGACGACGGTGCCGTCGAGCTCTTCGACGAGTTCGGCCACGGATTCGAGCGCGATCCGGAGGTTCTCCTCGTACAGCCGCAGTGCGGTGACGCGGGTCCCGTCTTTCACGAGGTCCGCTGGGTCGAGCTCCAGCCACAGCCCGGCCTTCTGGGCGAACTCGCTGTCGTCCAGCCGACTCTCGATCTTCGGGCGGATCGAGTCGCTGAGCGAGGAGAGCAGGCCGTCGTCGGAGCCGTCGCCTGCGGCGTCGGTGTCGCCGCTCGCAGCCTCCTCTTTTTCCTGTTGTTTGATCCCCTTCTGGATCTGTTTGAGCTTCTGTCCTTTCCCGCGAGAGAGGTACGGCGCGTGCGGCTGCATGTAGTGGAGGACGGTTCGGTCTGCGGCCTCAACGGCCGCCTGATTGTCGTGAAACGCCTCGGCGAGGCCGTCGGGCGGGACCGTCCCGAGGTCTTCGTCCCAGCCGGTCTTCCAGACATCGTGGATGTCGCTGATGTGTTCGGAGGCGGTCCACGCGTAGTCGCAACTTGCCCCCCACTTCAGCTCGTTCAGGGGGATTCCAAGGTCGTTGATGAAGGGGTTCCCGGAGAAGTAGGCGATGTCGTGGTCGCCCGTGAACGTCCGGTAGGCCCACTCGGGCGTCGACGAGCCGACGCTCCAGCGCTTCTCCAAGTCGCCGTCGAGGTACTCGTCGTACACGTCCTCGAACACGTCGTATCGACACGCGTCGAGGACCAGACAGTAATCCCACTCCGACTCGAGGAACCGCTGGTCTTCCATAGGTCGTGCGCCCGTATCCGGCCGACGGTTGTATTCTTATTGGTACTGATCTCACCCCGATTTTCCGGCCGCGACCAGACGTTTCAAGTCCGACACCATCACAGGATGGTCATGGACCGGAACCCGCGGCGCGGGCTGCTACTCGGGGGACTCGCGGCCCTCGGGATACTCGCGGTGCTCTTCGTCGTCGTGGGAGCCGGCCGCGTCGTCGATCAGCTCGTCGCCGCCGACCGTCGCCTGGTCGTCGCCTCGTTCGGCCTCGCGCTCTGCTGGCTGCTCGCGTGGAGCATCATGCTCCGGACCGTGCTCGGCTCTCTCGACGTCTCGCTGTCGGTTTTCACCGCGTTCCTCGTGTACGCCGGCGCGGTGTTCGCCAACAACGTCACGCCGTTCGGACAGGCCGGCGGCGAGCCGGTCGCGGCGGCGCTCATCTCGCGCGTGTCCGGCTCGCGCTACGAGACGGGGTTGGTAGGGATCGCGAGCGTCGACGTGCTCAACGTGGTCCCGTCCATCTCGCTCGTCTTCCTCGGCGTCGGGTACTACGCGACGACGACCGCCGTCGGCGAGCGACTGAGCGTCGCCGTCGCGGTCGCCGTCGGACTCATCACCGCCATCGTCACCGTCATCGGACTCGCGTGGCGGTTCCGCCGACGGGTGGTCGCCCGCCTGCCCGCCGGCGTCGCCGGACTGCTCGGTCGGCTGGACCGGTTCGATCCCGACGCGCTCGAAGCCCGACTCACGGAGCGGCTCCGGAACTTCTTCGAGGACATCGAGCGCGTCGGCACCAGCCCGGGCCGGCTCGCGGCGGCCGTGGGGCTCTCGCTCTCGGGCTGGGTCTTTCAGGCGGCGGCGCTCACGGTCGCGTTCGCGGCGGTCGGCCACCAGGTATCGCCGGCCATTCCGCTCTTCGTCGTTCCCCTGGCGTACGTCGCGGGCGCCACGCCGCTTCCCGGCGGTCTCGGCGGGATCGAAGCCGCGTTCGTCGCGCTGCTCGTCCCCACGACCGGCGTTCCCGCGTCGACGGTCACCGCAGCCGTGCTCGTGTTCCGCGGGGCGGTCTACTGGATGCCCGTCGCTATCGGCGGCGTGTCGGCCTCGGCGCTCGGCGTTCGCGCGATGCGGTAGTCGGAAGCGAAGACGGTCGCCGCGTGACCCGGGCCGCTAGACG
>Ga0209917_1000726_pt1 | contig 13690 bp, 18 predicted proteins | sample SalPon2_C_H2O_MG_FD_185710 | JGI IMG/M metagenome (GOLD analysis project Ga0209917, IMG submission 185710) | Salt pond water microbial communities from South San Francisco under conditions of wetland restoration - Salt Pond MetaG R2_C_H2O_MG... | ecosystem: Environmental > Aquatic > Non-marine... | reverse complement strand
AAAGAGACGTTGACGATCACCGGCGAAACCGATGGCGCGGTCGTCGCGGCCAGCGCCGACGGCGAATCGACGACGGTCACCGTCGACAACGGTAGCTTTGAGCTGACGCTGCCGTCCGGCCACGGCAAGACGACGGTCACGGTCGCCGCCGCCACCGACACCGACCTCGCCGAGGCGGGCACGACGGTCGAACAGTTCACCATCTGACCGGGTGTTTTTGCGACCCCCGTTCCTACAGGTGGTATGGCAACCTACAGCCGCCGGATTCGGATTGCGGCCCCACTGGAGGCCGTTTGGGCGTTTCACGGGCAGATCGACGGGCTTGAGGCCCTGACGCCAGGGTGGATGGGCCTCCGCGTCGAGGGCGTCGTCGGCCCTGATGGCGATGCTGCTCCCGCGGAGCTGTTCGAGGGTAGCGAGATCACGATGGCGAGTCGACCGTTCGGTGTCGCCCCCGAAAGCCGGTGGCTCTCCCGGATCGTCGCCCGCGAGCGCGACGACGGCTATCGGATGTTCCGCGACGACATGCTCGGTGGCCCGTTCGCGGTGTGGGTACACACCCACGAGTTCTACGGCGACGGCGAGGAGACGGTCATGATCGACACCGTTGAGTATGAATTCCCGGCCGGGCCAGTTGGCCCACTGATCGATCGGCTTGCTGTCGTCGGCTTCGAACCGATGTTTCGGTACCGGCATCGCCAGACAAAGGCCCTGCTCGAAGGCGGTTCCTATCCGGACTGGATGCCGGCTGTCGACCGTGACGAGCCAGCGGGTGCCGAGGACGACAGCTAATCGACTCACAGTAGCACGGTTCCACCGCCAACGCACCACCAGTATGGCTTAGTCGCTCGCGGCCGTTTGCCCGCCATGACGATCGATGTTGTCGATATCGACCACAGTGCGATCCGTGTCAGCGATCTTGGGAAGTCGCTTCGCTTCTACCATGATCTGTTGGGGCTCGAAACGCGCGACGAGGATCGCTTCGACGCCGGCGAGGTTCCCTTCGTCGCGGTCGTTGCCGGCGGCCGGCATATCCACCTCGTCCCAACCGACGAGCCGATCGATGTCGGTGGTGAGCACCTCTGTCTGTTGGTGCGATCGGACGCAGTTGACACCCGCGAAGAGATTGACGCCCTGATCGACGAGGTCGAGGCCGCCGGCTACACGGTTGAGGAGGGCGAACCGTACGAGCGGTACGGTGCCTACGGCAATGACTGGGCGATCTATGTCCGGGATCCAGATGGGCGACGAATCGAACTCAAACTCCACTGACCTATCGAAACAGCCACGCAGAGATCAGGGGTCAAAATCGATCCGGAACGCCGCGCCGCCGGCCTCGCTGTCGCCGACGGAGATCTCCCAGCCGTGGCCCTCAACGATCGTCTCAACGATTGACAGCCCGAGGCCGGTGCCGCCGCCGCCGGTGTAGCCGTGATCGAAGACGGCATCCTGCTCGTCGGCGGGGATGCCCTCGCCATCGTCGCCGACGACAACCCCGTCGTCGGTCGCCCGGACGGTCACCGTCACGTCCTCGCCGGCGTGGTCGATCGCGTTACGAAAGAGATTCTCGAAGACCTCCCGCAGCCGTGTTGGGTCGGCTTCCACCATCGCCATCGGCTCTAACTCCTCAGTTTCCAGCGTCGCCTCAGGGGTGTCGACGCCGTCCCACGCGTTGGCAACGATCGTATCGATCGACACGGGCTCGGTATCCCCGACGGCCCGGCCCTCGCGGGCGAGGGTCAACAGCTCGTCGAGCATGGTTTCCATGCGCTCGGCGGCGTCGACCGCAGGGTCAAGGCGGTCAACATCGCCGGTTTCGGTCGCCAACTCAAGATAGCCGGTGACGACGCTGAGGGGGTTTTGGAGGTCGTGGCTGATGACCGAGGTAAACTGTTCGAGGCGTTCGTTCTGGCGTTCGAGTTCGGTACGACGGCGACGACGCCGTTCGGTGTAGCCGATGAACTCACCGACGGAGGTCAGCTGTTGGCGCACCGACTCGGGCCACCGCCGCGGGGTGGCTGTCGTCACGACGAGCGTGCCAGCCAACTCCCAGTCGATGACGATCGGCACCGCCAGCAGCGTCCCCGTCTCGGCGTCGAAGGTTGGGTCGTCGGTCGTCGCATCATAACAGACGGCTTCGAACTGTTCCAATCGTTCGGCAAAGCCGGGAAACTCGGCGGCCGGGATCTCCTCGTCGTCCAGCGGTTCGATAGCGAGATCGGCGGCGGCAGCGCCGGTATCCCGCCAGCCGAAATCCTCGGTGAGCTGCTTGGTTTCGTCATCGTAGTGGTACAGCAGACACTGCACCGCTTCGAGTTCGGTCGCCAGCGACTGCAGCGCCCACTCGATTTTCACGTCGACCTCGTCGATGGCCGCGCTCATCAGCGAGCGAGACACATCGAGGGTTGTATCCTGGATATCGAGTCGCTGGGCGGCGACAAGCGATTCGACGCGGGTTTGCAGGCCAACGACCCCATCAAGTGGCTCAACGGTCGACTGTGTCGTCGTCGGTTCGGTAACAGTCACAGCCTCAGCATCGAATGAGCCGGTTCCACTGTCGGCGGGGGGGTCGCCGGCGGGATCAACTGGTGAGCCCAGTCCGGCGTCAGTGGGTGTTGCCGCACCACTGTCGCTCGCTGTGTAGACAACGTCGTCGACACCGAGCCGGAACGCCTGCCGCACCATATCCGCGTCGGGCTCGTCAGCAAACAACACAAAGGGAGCCTCAGAGGAGGCCGTCAGCGACGTATACAGCGACTGCCAGGTCATCCCCGGCAGCGTGGTCGAGGCGACAAAACAGTCGATAGCGACATCAGCGGCGGTTGTCGCCGCCGCGCCGCTCTCGACGGCTGTCACCGTCCACTCTGGCTCAAATGCCCCCCGAACCGCCTCCCGGCGGCTCTCATCGGCGTCGATATACAGCAGCTGAAACGACGCCTCCGCACTGCTCATAGCTATCGTTCGGCCGTGGGGGGTATCAATTTTCCTGTCTCGTCGTGTCATCATCGACGCTGTCGCGGCCGCGGCAACGGATTCAGGTCGCTGCAGCGACAGGTTCCCCTATGGGTGAGTCCTACCGCGTCGTCGTTGTAAGCGAGGGAACCGAAACCGAGCTCTCGGTGTCGGCCGGGACGACACTCAGAGAGGCGTTGCTGGCGGCCGATTGCTCGCCGTACGGGCGGCTCTCCGAGCGGGCGAACTGTGGCGGCCGCGGGCTGTGTGCGACCTGTGGGGTGCGGCTCGCTGACGACGTGGCACCCGACCACTGGCACGACCGGCTGGCCGATCGGTTTGGCTACCCGCGGCTGTCGTGTCAGGTGGCCGTTGACCGCGATATGCGGGTCGAACTGGTGGATGACAAACTCGTCTGGGGCGGCCGCGAGTCGTAGGGGTGGCTGGCGAGCGACGGTCGGGCGACCACTCATTGCAATCGCGCCCATAGCTGTGGTATGGAACCACATGAGCGACAGGCAGCATGGGAAGGGCTGTCGACAACCTACGCCGACCGTCGTGATCCCGACGGCTCGGATGCAGCCCTCATCGACGACCTGCTCGACCAGTGTCCGGCCGACCCAACCGTCGTCGACATCGGCTGTGGTGACGGCGCGCGCACGCTGGCGAACCTCCCGGCCGACAGCATCGGCGTCGACTTTGCCCGCACCGGCCTCTCACTGGCAGCCGAGACCGTCCCTGACGCGCGACTGGTACAAGCCGACATGCGGCAGCTGCCGCTGGCTGACGCCGTCGCCGACGGGCTGACGGCCTACCACGCGGTTTTTCACGTCCCGCGTGCGCGACACCCTGCTGTGTACGCGGAGTTCGCTCGGGTGTTGGGCTCGGGCGGGGTGCTGTTGAGTACGCTTCCAGGTGGGCGATTCGAGACGGTGCGACGCGGCTGGATGGGCGGTGAGATGTTTTTCTCCGCGCCGGGACGAGACCGTACACTGGAGCAGTTGCGGACAGCCGGCTTCGAGATTTTTGCCACACCGACGGCGACCGATCCACTCGGCAGCAGCACCGAGTTCGTTCTCGCCGAATATACCGGGTAGTTACTGTGGCTCGGTTGGACGTGAACAGCGGAGACAGAGGGTGCTGTTGGCAACCCAGTTGACATCCCGGGAGCCACAGGCCGGACACGCGTGGTGATCGGTTGCATACTCAGTCGTTCCACGCGGTGCAGCGAGAACACCCTTGTCTACACAGCCGTCGACCAACGACGGGAATCGCTGGCGTTTGTAGTCGGCGCGAGCGGCGAGAAACGCTCCCGGGTCGGATGGATCGGGGCCGTGAAGATTCTCCCACTCGATGGCGATCTCACCGTTCTCAAGCGTGCGAGCGAGCTGTTTTGCTGGCGCAGCCGCGGCCAAGAAGAGGGGTGTCGCCCCGACCGTCTGTGGGTCTGTCGTCTCATCGGCAGCCGCCCGGTACGCGTCTGCGGCAGCGGTGTACGCGTCGGCAGCCCCATCCAGCCCACCGGCGACTCGGAAATCGGCAGCTAACTCATCGAAACAGGCAGCCTGGAGCGGGGTTGCCATCGTCGCCCCAAGGTCGCCGACGACGGCGATCCCGGCGGTCGCCCGGCGGGTCGCTCGCGCTGGACGGTCGGCGACGCGGTAGCAGAGCGCGGCCGTCAGCAGGTGGCGCGGGCCGTCACCGATCGACCCACGGTCGTCTGGGGCAAACGGATCGTGGTCGTCACGCGGGTCAGCAAGCACCGACCAGCCGGCCCGCGTGTAGGCGTCGCCGGCGGCCTCGTAGCGTCGATCAGCGAGTGCGGCGACCGCTGCCGCGTAGTGGCCGTTGTCGTTGGTGTGCATACGACACCTATGGCCGCGACCGGGACAACAGTTGCTATCATCGCTTGGTGAGGTGGGTCGTCACCGAGGGAGACCGACAGTGTAGCGAGAAGTGGTTGCGTGTGCGATTTAGTGGCACAACGGGCTTATCATGATCGCACCCAACGGATTGAGTGCTTATGGTTTCAACCGGAGACACCGCCCCCGACATTTCCGCAACGATCGGTACAAGCGACCACGAGGACTTCGAACTCTCAGAGCATCTCGGCGATGGCCCTGTCGTGTTGGCCTTCTTCCCCGGCGCGTTCACGCCGCCGTGTTCCAACGAGATGGTCGCCCTGGAGGAACACCTCGATGCCTTCGAGGACGCCGGCGCGACGGTACTCGGCCTCAGTGCCGACTCAGCGTTCTCGCTGGGTGCCTTCAGCGACGAGTACGACCTTTCGTTTACGCTCGTCAGCGATATGGCCGGCGAGGCGATCCGCGACTACGGCCTTGAGATGGAGATCCCAGATCTCGGCCTCTACGGCATCGCCAACCGCGCGGTCTACGTGCTCGACGAGGACGGCACGGTCACCTACGACTGGGTTGCCGACGAGCCGACCGACGAACCCGACTACGAGGAGCTCGTCGCCGCCGCCGAAGACGCCTAACGCGACGCTGACCTCCGATTTTATTTTTTATTGCAGCGAGCCGAGGAGCTGAGATGCCCAGCGACGAGCCATCGAGACAGCTGCCGCGATAGATTCGGGATAGTTAGTGACTGGTAAAAACTCGGATTACGCCGGAGCCACATCTCGTTCTGTAGCCGTCCGAAGCGGAAGTTGGATGTCGATCTCGTCGTAGGGGACAACGGGTCGTTTCGCCCGGCCCTCCGTGACAAACTCGACGACACCGTACGCTTCGAGTCGTTTGAGATTTTCCGAGACCTGCTTGATGTCCCGATCGACCAGCCGAGCGGTCGCTCGGATGCTCTCAGGTTCCGCTTGCGCGATTGCATGGAGCAGGTCGATCGCTCGGGGTGTGAAGACCTGGCCCAACTGATCGGTCGTTTCGAAGCTCAGCCGACGCGGGGCGTCACTCTCCGATTCCGTATCGGTGCCTGCACTTTCGAAGGCATCAGCTGTTCGCTGCTTGACAGCCTCGATCGATTCGACAGTGACGATGAGTGTGTTCTGTGACATGGTGTGGGTGTTAGCGACGGTGGTGTTCGACTTCGTTCCAGAACCGCGCTTGGATCGCGTCGTAGCCCGGAAACTCGTAGTCTTCGTCGCGGCCCTCGGTGGTGTGTCGTTCGTGAAACCCGTGGGAGTTGTCGTATCGGAGTATCGTTTCCCCGTCATCGGTACCGTAGTGGAGCCGATATTTGATCCCGTCCGGGAACTTTTCGGATTCCGGAACGACCAGCACACGAACGCGGAGTACGAACCCATCCGCAAACCGTCGATCCGTATCCGCCACGACGCGTACCTCGTCGTCCGACATCAACGACTGTTGTTACTCACCACATCAACATATTTGTTGTGGCATACAACATCATCTCGGGACACTACCACTCATCGACCGCACTCGTCCCGCCGTCAAGCTGACCCGCGTATATCGTCGATAGCCGATTCAACGCGCTCGGTTGCCGTTGCGACGACCTCGTCGACCGACTCGCTTTCAGCATACAGCCGAATGTAGGGCTCGGTGCCGGATGGGCGCACAAGCAGCCACGAGCCATCCGGCAGGGTCAGCCGAACGCCGTGATCCAGCGACACACTCGCTTCGGGAAATGCCTCGGACAGCGAGGACTCAAGCGTCGTCATCGCCGGCTCCTTAGCTGACTCTGGGCAATCGGCGCTGACCTTCCGGTAGGGGCGTTCGGTGATCGGCTCTCGAAGATCGGCCAGCCCGTCAGTCGCAACAAGACCAGCCAGCAGGGCAGCGCTGACGACGCCGTCGATCCAACCGCCGAATTCGGGATGGATGTGTTTCCACGGTTCAGCCGCAAAAACAACCGATCCGCCGTCACGTTCGGCGGCGGCAATCCCCTCATGCAGCGCGCCAAGACGCACCCGCTCGACGCGCCCGGCGGCGGCGGTCACCTGTTCGTCGATCCGTCCGGAGGCGTTTGGTGTCGTGACAACAATCGGGTCGCTCTCACCGTGCTCCTCGATGCTCCGGCGCGTGTAGTAGCCCGCCAGCATCGCCACCACGCTATCCTCATGGACGATCTCGCCGTCACCATCGAGGATCACGATCCGGTCGGCGTCGCCGTCGTGGGCGATCCCGAGATCGAAGTCGCCGTCGGCGACGAAGGCCTGGAGGTCGCCCAGTGTTTCGGGCGTCGGCTTACTCGGTCGGCCCGGGAACCGGCCGTCAACATTGGCGTTGAGTGCGACGACGGTCGCCTCGAGCGAATCGAGTACCTGTGGTGTCGCCAGCGCGGCCATCCCGTTGCCGCAGTCGACAGCGACGCGGAGCCCATCGCAGACGGCTGACTCGCCGTCACGCGGGAGTTGGTCGCGGACATAGCTGGTGACAGCAGTCCGGTAGTCGGACAGTGGCTCGCTGCGGCGTGGCGACCCCCACGCGGTAAATTCGGCTGGGCTGGTGGCCGCGTCGTCAACGAGTGATTCAACGCGGGCCTCTCGGTCGTCGCCGAACTCTTCGCCGTCGATAAAACACTTGATGCCGTTGTCGGCTGGCGGGTTATGCGAAGCTGTCAGCATCACCCCGTAGCGACCGCGGGACGCAAACGCCAGCGTCGGCGTCGGCACCGTTCCAACCCGAACCGGACGCGCGCCAGCGGCGGCAACGCCGGCTTCGACCGCCGCGGCGAGAGCGGGCCCCGTCAGCCGGCCATCGCGGCCGATGACAATCTCCGGGTGTTCGGTCGGCTCATCGTCGACCGCAAGCCGACCGACCGCGCTCCCGACCGCAAGAGCGACGTCCGGAGTGACCGTCTCGGCGACAGACCCGCGGATGCCAGCGGTTCCAAACTCGACCATACCGGCTCAATGGGTTGACTCACTTAGTGTGCAGCGATCCGCGCGCGACAGCGTAGGTGAGCGTCGTTTGCGCCGAGTACGGCAGTGGCCGACGCTCACCGCAGGGATGATCGATAGTCAGCGAGATTCCGCAACACAAACCACAGCAATCCGACGCCAACCACGAGCCCGACAGCGATAACGACAACCAGCTGTAGCGGTGTCGGATCGACCTGGAGTGCCATCAACCCCATCGAGGCGGCGACAAGCACCACGAAGCCGATCTTGAGCCGGGTGTTTGCGGTGTCCTTTTCATCGTCAGTGAGGCTTGAGCCGACCATCAGTCGTCCCAGGAAAACAGATCGTTCTCAGCGTCTTCGAGCTCCTCACAGGGGGCTGAGACGTGAAGTGAGACAAACTGCCAGGTACCATCCGGGTTCGCTTCGAGCGTGCCTGTCCACCGCGTGTCGAACTCGTAGTCGGTATCGAGGGTCGTATCAGTCCACGCCAGCGTCAGCCGGTCGTGAAACCACGCAAACGAATCGCGTTCGGTAACCGATGGATCAGCGTCCGCAACGCGCCAGTCAGCCGTGGTCGCCGTCTGTTCAGCCAAGGCGTCGGCAACATCAGGGTAGCCGACCAGCTGTTCGCTGAGGCCGACTTTGACCGTCGACAGCGACTCCGCGAAAAACGGCGACAGCGGCTCGCTGGCTTCTAACGCCTCATAGTAGGCTGTGATCGTCTCCGCGGCGTCGTCCTCCATGTGTGGTGATAGGTCGGTGGGGGCTTGAAAACACTGTTTGTGCCTCATCGCCGGAAGGGGTATTTTCATATATCCTCGGCCACCATACCCTCTATGAGCGACGAGGGATCCATCGAGATATGACTGACGAACCCCCACTCGTACTTGTTGTCGAGGACGAACCTGACCTTGCTGATCTGTATGCCACGTGGCTCCGGGCAGAGTACCGCGTCCGGACGGCCTACGGCGGCGAGGAGGCCGTCGAACAACTGGACGATGAGATCGATATCATCCTCCTCGACCGGCGGATGCCCGGCCTTTCGGGCGACGAGGTCTTAGAGGAAGTCCGCGAGCGCGGGATCGACTGCCGGGTGTCGATGGTCACCGCCGTCGAACCCGATTTCGATATCATCGAGATGGGGTTCGATACCTACCTCGTCAAACCCGTTACCCGGGAAACATTGGAGGAGACGATCGAGGATCTGCTCTCGCGGGACTCCTATGAGGAAGGCGTCCAACAGCTGTTCTCGCTGTCCTCGAAAAAAGCCCTCTTGGAGTCCGAAAAGAGCCAATCCGCTCTCGCCGACAACGACGAGTATCAGGAACTCACCGAACAGATCAACGAGCTTCGGGACAACCTCGACAACACGATGGATGCCTTCACCGACCACGAGGATTACGCCGGCTTCTATCAGGAGTTCGACGACGCCGACGAGGAAGTCTCCTTCGAGTAAGCAGCAACAGCGGCCGGTTATCGACCGGCGACAAACGCGTCGATCCGGTTCATCGCTTCTTTGAGATCACGCATTCCCGTCGCATACGAGATCCGGAGATGTCCCGCGCCGCCGGGGCCGAAGACACTGCCCGGGACGACAGCAACACCTTGTTCTTCGAGTAGGTTTTCAGCGAAGGCTTCGTCGTCGCCGCCGCAGGCCGGGAAGGCGTAGAACGCACCCTTGGCGGTAAAGCAGTCCAGCCCCATCTCCTCGAACCGCGAGAGAACGAACCGTCGCCGTCGGTTGAATTCGGTTGCCATCTCGGTGATGCTCTCCTCACAACTGCGCAGGGCCTCGATGGCGGCGTACTGTGCGGTCGTCGGCGCCGACAGCATGGTGTACTGGTGGACGCGGTTCATCGCCTCGATCGCGTCGGCCGGCCCCATCGCGTAGCCGAGTCGCAGACCGGTCATCGCATACGCCTTCGAGAAGCCGTTGATGACGACTGTGCGTTCCCGCATCCCTGGCATCGTGGCGATCGAGGTGTGCTCGCCGTCGTAGGTGAGGGCGGCGTAGATCTCGTCGGCGATCACGTCGATGTCGTTGTCAACGCAGAACTCGGCGACGGCTGCGATCTCGGATTCATCCATCACCGCGCCGGTCGGGTTGTTCGGATAACAGAGGATGAGCGCGTCGGCGTCGGCCGCACCAGCCTCGCGCAGCGCCTCGGGCGTGAGCACGAAATCGTTGTCCGCGCCCGTCGGCACCGGCAGCGGCTCGCCGCCCGCAAAGCGGACGCCTGGCTTGTAGGAAATATAGGTCGGCTGATGGACAGCGACCGTATCGCCAGAGGTGAGGAAGGTGCGGAGGGCGAGATCGACGGCCTCGCTTGCGCCCGTCGTCACAAGGATCTCGCTGTCTGGATCGTACTGGTGGCCCCACTGTGCGACGTGGTCGGCGATCTCCTCGCGGAGTTCGAGCTTCCCGCGGTTTGCGGTGTACGACGTTTTTCCCGCTTCCAGCGAATGGATCGCGGCGGTGCGGGCGGCCCACGGCGCGGAGAAATCCGGCTCGCCGACACCCAGCGAGATCACGTCGTCGCGCTCCTCAGCCAGCTCGAAGAACTTCCGGATACCGGATTCGGGCGTGGCCGCGACGCGCTCGTTTGGTTGCAGCGTCATGGCGAAACGGAGAGGCGATCGTCGTCGTCGCGGTCGCCGAAGTCGATGCCGGCCTCCTTGTAGGTCTCCATGATGAAGTGGGTGACCGTCTGAGTGATCTCCGGGATCGGGGCGATCTGCTCGGCGATAAACTGCGAGACATCCTGCATCGACTCGCCGGTGACCTCGATGGCGAAATCGTAATCGCCGGAAACCAAGCGGAGCGATTCAACCTCAGGGAACTGGGCGATCCGATCGGCGATCTGCTGGTAGCCTGTCTCGCGGTCGAGTTCGACGTTGAGCTCGACGAAGGCGGCGACCCGGTCGGTGTCGGTGTTGTCCCAGTCGATGACGGCCTGATAGCCGTGGACGGTGCCCTCCGATTCCAGCTCAGCAAGCAGCTCTTCGACCGTCTCGGCGTCGACATCGAGTTGGCGGGCGATATCCTCGATGTTCTCCCGAGCGTCGGTCGACAACAGCGACAGCAGTTCGCGTTTCGTCTCCATACAGAGAGTGGCAGCCACGGCTGCATAGGATTTGCGACACTCGGCTGGAGACACCAGCAAATAGGTCGTTTCGCCGGCATCCAGAACCGCTATGATCGTCGCGAGTTGAGGGTAGCTATGAGCTATCTGCCGTGGGCGGTGCTTGCGTTGGTTGGCTATACTCTTGTACCGGTGTTGTTGCGGATAGCGACAACAGGCCCCAACGCTGTTCCGAGCGATGTCGCAATGTTGCTCACCAACGGCCTGTTGATCGGTGTGGTTTCCACGCTCATCGCCGTCACCGATCAGCCGGTCGTGCCGCATCTCCGCGGGCCGAACGCCGGCTACATTCTCGCCGCGGGCATCTGTCTCACCGTGGGGATCTTGGCGTACTACCGCGCGTTGGCCCGGGGGCCGGTCAGCGTCGTGACACCGATCTTCGGGATGTTTCTGGTGACAAGCTCGATTATCGGGATCGCCGTGCTCGGCGAGGCACCGACGCCGCGAAAGCTGCTCGGAATTGCACTGGCAGTCGTCGCCATCGCGCTCGTCAGTATCGAGTAGCCACCACGGCTAAGATGGCGGCGACCACGGAACCAGACATGACAACACATTCAGATCGAGCACCGACGATCGACCCCGACCGCCGAACTACCGACGACCACGGCCACGATCTTGTCTCGCCACTTCAGGCGGCGATCCTGACGGTGTCGACATCGCGGGCCGAAGCCGACGACCCTGACGACCCCGGCGGCGACCAGATCCAATCGCTGTTTGAGGCGGCAGGCCACCGTGTCGTCGCCCGGCGGCTCGTTGCCGACAAGATCGGGGCGATCCAACAGGAACTCGACGCCCTTCTCGACGACGAGACGGTCGACCTCGTGGTGACGACCGGCGGCACCGGCGCGACCGCCGACGACGTGACTCCCGACGCCGTTGCCGCGCGGTTCGACCGCGAGCTACCGGGGTTCGGCGAACTGTTCCGGCAGCTTTCCTATGAGGAAATCGGGACACGAACGATCGCCAGCCGAGCGACCGGCGGGATCGCCCGCGACACACCAGTCTTCGTGTTGCCGGGCAGCACCAACGCGGTCACGCTGGCGACCGAGGAGATCATCCTCCCCGAGGCATCGCATCTGGTTGGGCTGGCGACGCGGCATCTGGTCGAGTGAACCGGCGCGATCTGCTGGCGGCGACCGTGAGGGCTATCTATCGGCCGTGTCATTACCACACATGAGCGTCGATGGCTACTGTCGGCTTTGTGGGGCGGCCGTCCGATTGGGGGCCATCGCCAGCGAGCAACGCGCCTGCTGTCTCAACGCGACGACGATCGCGGGCGTCTGTCCGACTCATGGCCCGCTTGGGCCACATCACGTTGTCGACGAGCCGGCAGCAACGCCCGATGAGTGAGTCGTATTCATCACGTAATGGCGACGACACGCGGCCGACGACAGTCATGCCGAGAACGGGGTCAGGGGCTGAACGTCAGCCGCTCCAACAGCCGGCGACCCAGCGGTGGGCGGCGCGATTCGTGTGGGTAGACCGTGATCGCCGTACAGCCCGGACTCGGGAACAGCGGCCCGTCGTCGCCGACGCTACCGATGCGGCTGACCTCGCCGCGGCGGATCAACACGTCCGGGGTCGAGGGCTGGCCGCCGTCGGTGCTGATCGGTTCGGTCGATACCGGTACCGCCAATAGTTCCGAGAGCTCCGACTGGTAGTCGTCGATCGTGCGTTCGTACTGGTCGGTGCCGGGGCGGCCGGCGGGATGCCACAGCGTGACATCGCCGTCGTTGGCGTCGGCGAGAGCACCCGCGAGATTCACCGCCAGCGGCGGGTAGGGGCCGCCGTCGCCGGCGATGGCGATCCGCCCCGGCGCGTCGTAGCCGAGGTTGTCGACGAGGAACACGTCACACGGCGCGTGGCGGACGACCCAGTCAATGGGGTCGCCAAATAGCCGCGAGCGGAGCCGGAGCGGCTCGTGTTCGGCGATGATCGTGTCGACAGCACGGTGGTCGGCAAAGTTGACGACGGCGTGTTTGGTGTCGTGGCTGACGATCTCGTCGGGTTCGATGTCGACCGCCAACTCGTCGGCGTAGTCGCTCATTCGGGTTTCGAAGGAGCGATCAGACGAGGACTGGATCGTCCGCTCCTCGGTGAGCGGCACCTGATCGGGCACCTCCTGAAACCGGACGGCGACGACCCGGCCGTCGTCGGGCCGGACGATGTCGGCGGCTAAGGCGACCAGCGACCGCTCGCGGTCGCCGTCGAGATCCTTGGTGAGCGCGAGCAACACCTCCCGTGGCCCCTCGTCGACGGCGGATTCAGTGTCGGCAAGCACGTCACGGCCGACGCGCCGCCGCACCGCGTCGGTCGCCGCCCCCTCGCGGTCGACCCGCGGGCTGACATACAGCAGGTACCAGACGACGCTGCCGACGATGATGGCAACCGCGCCGACGAGCGCGACCGTTCCCATTTGGGTCAACAACAGGAGGCCGCTGGCCGTGCCGAACAGCTGCATCCACGGATACAGCGGCGAGGAGAATTCGGGTTCGTAGGCCATACTCCCCTCGCGGAAGGCGATGACCGCGAGGTTGATCAGCGCGAAGACGAGGATCTGGAACGCGCTGGCGAGCTTGGCGATTTCGAGAATGGGGACAAAGGCGATCAGCAGCAACAGCACCGCACCGGTAAGCGTGATCGAGTTGACGGGCGTGCCGAACCGCTCGCTGACCGTCGACAGCGACGGCGGCGCGAGCTGGTCGCGGCTCATGGCGAAGGGGTACCGCGACGACGAGAGAATGCCCGCGTTGGCCGTC
>Ga0209917_1000724_pt1 | contig 13714 bp, 13 predicted proteins | sample SalPon2_C_H2O_MG_FD_185710 | JGI IMG/M metagenome (GOLD analysis project Ga0209917, IMG submission 185710) | Salt pond water microbial communities from South San Francisco under conditions of wetland restoration - Salt Pond MetaG R2_C_H2O_MG... | ecosystem: Environmental > Aquatic > Non-marine... | reverse complement strand
AGCAGGCGGACGTACATGGGCGTTCGGGTGTCCGCGCTGCCGGCCAGCGCCCGCGACGCGACCATGCTCCAGAACCGCGGCGCCATCGACAACATCACGATAGAGAGATAGGTCGCGCCGTAGTCGACCGTCGTCGGGTCCGACGAGAGGACGCCCACGAGCGTCTCGGGGTAGAGCCACGAGACGGCAGTGAGTGGGACCGAGAGCAGCAGTGCCAGCCACAGCGACTGCTTGACCGCCAGGTTCGCTCGCTCGGGCCGGCCGCCGCCCTGCAAGCGAGAGACGACGCTGATGGTGCCCGAAGAGACCGCCAGTGAGAGCCCGAAGCCGACAAAATAGTATTGAAAGCCCAGTTCGAGGCCGGCGAGCGCAGCGTCACCAAGGGCGACACCGACCATCAGGAAGTCGGCCAGCCGCAACAGGATGCGCAGGCCGCCAGTGACCATCACCGGGGCTGCCAGGTCCGTCGCCTCCGTGGCCTTCCGGCGGTCGACGAGGCCGGCGCGGGAAAGCACGGCGGGGACGACGCGGACGAACCGACGGAACAAGTCAGCACGCACACCTGAACTGAGTCGGTCCCCCCAGAGGTAGCTTACGCTCCGCGCTCGGCACCGCACAGCGTTTATTACCGCGCGATACAATACCAGAACATGCAACCTGCTGTCTCGCGTCGGGCGTTTTTGAGCGGTGTTGGTACCGGTGTAACCGTCGGGCTGGCCGGGTGTGCCGGGCTCGGATCCGACACGCAGACTCTGAAGATTCTGGACTGGGGGTACGTCTACAACAACGGCGTCCTCGAGGCCTTCGAGGAGCGACACGGCGTCGCAGTCGAGCGGCAGGCGGCACAGGGATCCGCGGAATCGCTGTCGCAGATGCGGGCCGGACGCGCGGACTACGACCTCCTACCGCTGGGGAACTACGCCGTGACGCCGGCAATAGAAGAGGAGCTCATCCAGCCAGTAAATGTGGACGAGATACCCGCCTACGGCGATATCTTCGACTTTCTGAAGGCGGACTACTTCCAACAGGACGGCGAGGTGTACGGCGTACCCAGGAGCTTCGGACAGACGCCGCTGGCAGTCAACACCGACCTCGTTGACACGGAGGTGACGGGACTCGCGGACCTCTGGACGGACGAGCTGGCTGGACTCGCCGGGGGACGAGACGACGCGCGTCTGCAGGCGCTGTATCGCAACGCTGCGTTCGGAGACCCGCTGAATCCGGACAGTGCCGAGGCCGTCGACTTCGACGCACTGCGGGCCGACCTCGTCGACCGCCTGGAGGGTACCGCTGGGCTCTGGAACAACGGCGGCGAGTCCGAACAGCTGCTCCGCAGCGAGGAAGTTGGCGTCCAGCCGGTCTGGAACTACGTCATACAGTCGTTACAGGACGACGACATACCGGTCGAGCGAGTCTACCCCGAGGAGGGAACGAAAGCGTGGTTTATCCAGCACTGCATCCGGAAGGGAGCCGAGAACGTCGACCTCGCACACACGTTCATCCAGGAGTGGCACAGCAAAATGGGGTATCAGTCGTTGATGCAGCCCAACCGAATCGCGGTGCCCAACAGCCGGGTCTTCGAAGAGAACGACGTCCCGATGTCGGCGTACGGGCTCGATGACCCGGAGCAGTTCATTTACGAGGAACCCAAGCCAAAGTCGCTAATCAGGCGATACACCGAGACGTGGAACGAGGCCAAGGCGGAGGCAAACCTCTAATGAGTGCGCTCGCGGCCGAGGGACTCCGCAAGTCCTTCGGCGGTGACCTCGCCGTCGACGACGTCTCTCTGACGCTGGAGACCGGAGAGTTCTTCTCGCTCATCGGCCCGTCAGGCTGCGGGAAGACGACGACGCTCCGGATGCTCGCGGGCCTGCTGGATCCGGACGCCGGGACGGTACGCATCGACGGGCAAGCGGTGACGGACCGACCCGCCCGCGAGCGGGCGACGAACATGGTGTTTCAAGACCTCGTGTTGTTTCCGCATATGACCGTCGCGGGGAACGTCGAGTACGGGCTGGCACGCGACGGCGTGGCCAAGTCCGAGCGTGACGAACGGGTGCGTGATGCGCTCGCGCTGGTCGACCTCGCCGGCTTTGGCGACCGGGACCCGGGGGCGCTCTCTGGCGGCCAGCAACAGCGGGTCGCACTGGCCCGGGCGCTCGTCAACGACCCGTCCGTCCTGCTGCTCGACGAGCCGTTGGCGTCGCTCGACCGCGGGCTGAGAGAAGACATGCGGGCGGAGTTCCGGCGTATCCAGCGGGACAGCGAGACCACGTTTCTCTACGTTACACACGACCAGGAGAGCGCGATGAGCATGTCCGACCGAATCGCCGTGATGCGTGAGGGGCGAATCGTCGACAGCGGTCCACCGCGGCGGCTGTACAACCGCCCACGGACCCGGTTCGTCGCGGAGTTTCTCGGTGACGCAACGGTGCTCTCCGGCGAGGTGCAGTCCTCGAACGGCGAGACGAGCGTCGTCGAAACGCCGGCCGGCACCGTGACGACTGTCAGTTCCGGCGAGCACGGTGCGGGCGACCGCGTGGCCGTCGCGGTCCGGCCCGAGTCGGTGACGCTGGGGGAAGGTGACTGGGCGGGAACGGTCGTCGATACGGCGTACAAAGGGTTCTACGCGGAGGCGACGGTCGATTGTGGCGGAGCCTGTGTGGTCGTCCGACGGGACCGGACGGAGGCGCCCGAGGCGCCAGGCGCCACCGACGGACAGGACCGGCTGTTCAGTGTCGACGAGGTGGTCAAGCTACGCATCGACCGAGCGGTGTTGGTAGAGCATGCCAACGGTTAACGAGCAGACCCGCGACGGACTGGTCGCCAGCCTCCCGGCGCTCCTCGCGCTGGCGCTTGGCGTGTTCCCGCTGGTCGTGCTGTTCGTCGAGAGCATCGGTCCATCACTGGGGGTGGGCAGCTACCGCAAGGCGCTGTCGCCGCTGTACCGGGGCGCGCTGTTGTACTCGGTGGGAGTCGGTGTCGGTGTCACAGGGATCTGTCTCGCGGTCGCGTACCCGGTCACGTACTGGCTGGCTCACCGGTGCCCGGCGCGGTACCGGCTGGTCGGACTGGTCGCGCTGACGCTGCCACTGTGGCTCAATTACGTCGTGCTCAACTACGCGTGGGTGTGGTTACTGGCTCGCGGCGGCGTGTTGAACCGGCTGCTGGTCGGCACTGGTGTCCTCGATACCGCGCTGGACCTGCTGTACACCGACGTATCGATGGTCATCGGGTTCGTGTACATCTACCTGCCGTACGTCGTCCTGACGATGTACGTCTCGATGGAGCGGCTCGACTACCGCCTGCTGCAGGCTGCTCGGGACCTCGGGGCGACCGACTGGCGGGTGTTCGTCGATATCATCCTCCCGCGGACACTGCCGGGGGCGGCGGCAGCGACGCTGATCGTGTACGCTCGCATCGCCGGTGCGTTTGCCACGCCGGCCATTCTCGGCAGCCCCGGGAACGTCATGATCGCACGACTCATGGTCCAGGCGTTCCGCGAGTACGTCGACTACGGATTCGCAGCGGCGCTCTCGTTCGTGTTTCTCATCATCACACTCGGAAGCTTGGCGCTCGGTGCGGTCTCCCCGCGTGTCAGGAGGGAGCTACGACGATGGTGAGTATGGTGACGCGACTGTTCGAACGCGGTGCCGGCCGACTCCCGGGCGTGGTCGTGGCGGCGACGCTCGTGTTCCTGTACGGCCCCGTGCTCGTAGTCGCCTATCTCTCGCTTTCACCGGCGCCACAGCCGACGGTTCCGCTCGACGAACTGTCGGTGCGCTGGTACCGCGCCGTCCTCGAGGACCGGCGGTTCGTGCGCGCTCTGCTGAACAGTGCCGGCATCGGGTTCGTCACGGCCGTCGGTGGGACCGCGCTCGGGTTGGCCGCCGCGCGGACCATCACCCGGAGTCGGCTGCCGACCACTGTTCGGCGCGCGGTCACCCTGTTGGTCGCACTCCCGCTGTTCGTCCCGACGGTCGTCGTGGCGTTCGGGATCGGACGGGCCAGCGACGTAGTTGGTCTCGGATTTGGGTACTTCCCGGTGGTGTTGGGACATCTGTTCTGGGTGCTCCCGTTCACCACGTTCCTGCTGGCCGCGAGATACGCGGAGCTTGACGGGCAGTTGGCCGACGCGGCGGCGGACCTCGGGGCCGACCGCTGGACCGTCTTCCGAACGGTCACGCTCCCGCTGTTGCGGCCCGCACTGGCGGCAAGTGCCCTGTTTGCGTTCGCACTGTCGTTCAACGAATTCCTCATCACGTTCTTCCTGGCGGGGTCGGCAGTGACGACGGTCCCACTCGAGATATTCGGGAAGGTACGTATCGGTGCGACAGCGTTTCTCAACGCCGCGAGTGTCATCGTACTGGTCATAAGTGCTGGCGTGGCTGGGGCCGCCTCGGTGCTCCGGCAACCGGCCTAAGGGATCAGCTGCTCGCCGTCGTCGTCGTAGACGGCGATGGCGTCGACCGGACAGACCCGCGCAGCGAACTTCGCGTCGAACTCGGCGTCCTCGGGCACTTCCTGAACGAAGATGTCCTCGTCGGCCTCCTCGCCGTCAACGAGGACGGCCTTGCCGGCGTCCTCGTCGCGTTCGAACCCGTCCCACTCCGCGACGCACTGGAACATCCCGATACAGGTGTCCCGGTCGTATTCGATTCGCATACCCGGGTTTCGGGGGTGACTGACAAAGGCGTTGTCCTCGCCGCGACGGTGAGCGCAGCGAGTGGTCGGGTCCGTGAGACGAACGCGGCGACAGTAGCGTGTGGACGGCCGAGGCGGCGGCCGATGACGAGAGTTTAAATCATCGCGGGACCCAACCACGGACCAATGGACGTTGCGGACCTGCCGGGCGTGCCCGACTGGCTCCCGGCCCACCTGCGCGACGACGGCATCGAGCAGCTGTACCCGCCACAGGCTGAGGCTGTCGACGCGGGGGTGACCGAGGGCCAAAACATCGTCGCGGCCATCCCCACGGCGAGCGGTAAGACTCTCGTCGCCGAACTGGCGATGCTTTCGGCCGTCGCCCGCGGCGGCAAGGCGCTGTACATCGTGCCCCTCAGGGCGCTGGCCAGCGAAAAGCAAGCCGAGTTCGAGCAGTTCGAGCAGTATGGCCTGAGCGTCGGCGTCTCGACGGGCAACTACGAGTCCGACGGCGGCTGGCTCGGCGACAAGGACATCGTCGTCGCGACCAGCGAGAAGGTCGATTCCCTCGTGCGAAACGACGCGCCGTGGCTGGAGGACCTGACCTGCGTCGTCAGCGACGAGGTCCACCTCGTGGACGACGGCCAGCGCGGGCCGACGCTGGAGGTCACACTCGCCAAGCTCCGGCGGCTGAACCCGGACCTCCAGACCGTGGCGCTGTCGGCCACCATCGGCAACGCGGGCGAGCTCGCCGGCTGGCTCGACGCCGAACTCGTCGACTCGGATTGGCGGCCCATCGAGCTCCAGAAGGGGGTCCACTACGGGCAGGCCCTGCATCTGGAAGACGGGAGTCAACACCGCCTCTCGGTACAGAACAGCGAGAAGCCCACGGCCGCTATCGTCCGAGACACGCTGCAGGACGACCGCGACGAGGACGGAAACGTCGAAGAGGGCGGCTCGACGCTCGTGTTCGTGAACTCCCGGCGCAACGCCGAAGCCGCCGCCGGCCGGCTGGCGGGGACGGTCCGCCCGCATCTCAGCGCCGACGAGAAGGCCCGGCTGGAGGAAATCGCCGCAGAGATCAGGGACGTGAGCGACACCGAGACCAGTGACGACCTGGCCGACGCCGTCGCGGACGGCGCCGCCTTCCACCACGCCGGCCTCGCTAGGGGCCACCGCGAACTCGTCGAGCAGGCCTTTCAGGACCGCCTCGTGAAGGTCGTCTGTGCGACGCCGACGCTCGCGGCCGGGGTCAACACCCCCTCGCGGCGGGTCGTCGTGCGGGACTGGCGCCGCTACGACGGGTCGGCGGGCGGGATGGCCCCACTCTCCGTGCTGGAGGTCCACCAGATGATGGGCCGGGCCGGCCGACCCGGGCTGGACCCCTACGGCGAGGCCGTCCTCATCGCCAGCAGTCACGACGAACTGGACGAGCTGTTCGAGCGGTACGTCTGGGCCGACCCCGAGCCGGTGCGGTCGAAGCTCGCCGCCGAGCCCGCGCTGCGGACGCATATCCTCGCGACCGTCTCATCGGGCTTTGCACGCTCTCGAACGGGACTGCTGGAGTTTCTCGAACAGACGCTCTATGCGAGCCAGACCGACGAGAGCGGCCGGCTGGAGCGGGTCGTCGACGACGTGCTGACGTATCTGGAACGGAACGGCTTCCTCGACGTCGACGGGGGTGAACTCGATGCCACGTCGCTTGGCCACACCGTCTCGCGGCTGTATCTGGACCCGATGAGCGCCGCCGAAATCGTCGACGGGCTCGAGTACTGGGTCCGCCACGCGGGCGAACGCGAGACGAGCGAGGCGGCCGACGAGTCAGCGGAGGCGGCCGGCGACGGCTTCACCACCGCCAGCGAACTCGCCGAGGAACGAGACGCGGGCGCCGGGGCCGACCCGGACGATATCTCGGCGCTCGGTCTCTACCATCTGGTCTCGCGCACGCCGGACATGTACCAACTCTACCTGCGCTCCGGCGACCGCGAGGAGTACGAGATGGAACTGTACGAACGCGAGGCGGAACTGCTCGGACCGACGCCGTCCGAGTTCGAGGACGAGCGCTTCGAGGACTGGCTCTCGGCGCTGAAGACGGCGAGACTCCTGGAAGACTGGGCCAGCGAGGTCGACGAAGAGACCATCACGGAGCGCTACGGCGTCGGTCCGGGCGACATCCGCGGAAAAGTCGAGACCGCACAGTGGCTGCTGGGGGCCGCCGAATCCCTGGCCGGCGAAGTGGACTCGGACGCCGCCCGCGCCATCAGCCAGGCCCGCATCCGCGTCGAACACGGGGTCCGGGAGGAACTCGTGGACCTCGCCGGCGTTCGCGGTGTCGGTCGCAAGCGCGCACGCCGGCTGTTCGAGGCCGGCATCAGCGACCGCGCCGAACTCCGTGACGCCGCGAAACCGGTCGTGCTGGCCGCGCTGCGCGGGCGAGAAAAGACCGCCGAGAACGTGCTGGAGAACGCCGGCCATCGGAACCCGTCGATGGAGGGGGTCGACCCCGACCCAGACGTCGAGGTCCGTGAGGAATCGGCCCGCGACGGCGAGCAAGACGACGAACCCGAGACTGGCGAGGACCAGTCCAGCCTGGGTGACTTCTGATGGAGGTCGTCGAGGGACGCGCCGACATCGACGACGTGGGGCAGTTCGTCGCCCGCTTGGACGCCATCGGCGACGAGTACGGCGTGACGATACAGGCCTTCGACGCCCGCTACGTGGTCGACCGCGAGCACCTGGAGCGAGCGGTCGCGCTCGCCAGTCGCGCTCGCGAGCGCGGAGACACCATCGCCGACGACTTCGGCGTCGAGATACTGCTGTACGCCGCCGGTCGCCGCCAGATCAATCGCGCGCTGGCCATGGGTGTGTGCGAGGGGACGTGTCCGGTGGTCGCGGTCGTGGTCGGACCCGGAGCGGAGACACCGGAGGACGAGCGGGCCGCCGCGACCGCGCTCCGCGACCAGTTCACGCCAACCGAGACCCTGTGCGAGTACGACGACGGGCGCGTCCGGGAGTTCTTCGACGTGAGTGACACTGAACTCGCCGCGACCGAGGGGACGCTGGCAGATGCCGTCCGCGAGCGAGTGGCGCTGCTCCCCGTCGAGAAGTAGCGGGCGACGACGTTTTGCCTACTCCGTGCCATCCACACGCATGGTCGGACAGCGCGGCGACAGCGAGGTCGACCCGAGAGGGACCTCGAACGGCGGAGCCGTGACCGATCTCACCGCCCCGCTCGACATCGGCGGTTGCACCGTTCCCAATCGCCTCTATCGGGCGCCGGTACTGGAGTGTGCCGGCAACGGCGAGGGGGCCGTCGACACTCTTATCTCCGAGCTCGAACCCACTGCGGCCTCGGGTGTGGGGCTGGTCTTCCAGGGCGCCAGTATCGTCACGCCCGAGGGCGGCTGTGCAGCGCCGAACATGACGCGAGTTCACGACCCGTCGTTCGTCGCGCGGCTCGAACGACTCACCGACGCCATTCATTCACACGAAGGAAAGATATTCCTCCAGCTCGCCCACGGCGGCCTGCGGAGCATGGCGACGTGGCACAGCGACTACCGCAGGCGCAACCCCGACCAGCGCCAGCTGGCCGTCTCGCGTCCGCCGTGGCAGCTGCAAGCGCTCGATCGCCTCGGGCTGATCTCCCTGCACCCGCACGTACTCTCGACCGAAGAGGTGTACGGTCTCGCCCGGCAGTTCGGCCGCTGTGCGGGCTACGCCACAGACGCCGGGTACGACGGAATCCACCTCTCAGCTGCGAACATGAGTATCGTCCAGCAGTTTCTGTCGCCGTTCTACAACCGACGAGACGACGAGTTCGCAGACGGCGTTCGCTTTCTGCAAGCCGTCCACGACGCCGTCCGCGAGCACGCCGGCGACGTGCCACTGGTGACGAAGGTGCCCGCGGAGACCGTCGCACCGAGTTTCGTTCGAAGGTATATTTCGATGGACGAATCCGTGGAAATGGCGGCGCAACTCGTCGACATCGGCTACGACGCCGTAGTCCCCGTCGAGGTCTCGACGTTCTGGGATATGAGCATCGTCCGCGGGGCCTATCCGGGTCGGGCGTGGGCGGCCGAGGGGCTCCGGGACGACTACGCAGCGGCGTTCGGGGGCCGCTGGCGGGCCCGGGCTGTGGCGCTGCTCAATCGCTTGCAAGCCCGCCGGTTCGACCGCGAGCCGGGCTGGAACGCGGATTTCTGCCGACGGGTACGGGAGCGCGTCGACGTGCCGGTGCTGCTCGAGGGCGGGCTGCGGAGTCGGGCAGATTGTGACCGGCATCTGAGCGCGGGCGAGAGTGGCGAGGCGCCCGCGGCGGAGATGGTCGGAATGGCGCGGCCGTTCTACGCCGAACCGCGACTCGGGGCCAGGCTGCTGGCCGGCGAAGACGCGCTGTGTGAGAGCTGCAACAACTGCACGATACCGCAGGTGACGGGGGAGCCAGGGCGCTGTCGAACGCCGTCGGTCGTCCGGGAAAAAGGACGGCTCGAGCGGAATGGTGCCTACGAGAGAACTGAAGCGAGAGAGGAGTGAGACGGCGGTTCGGGGAGAGGAGTAGACGGCACTCGGTCGCACACTCATTGTGACCCGGTCACCCGAACAACTCTGCTCGCTACCACGTGATAGCCAGTGTGCAGAAAGTCTCATCTGACGGCGGCCCGGAGGCGGGACAATGAGCTCAGCAATTACGTCCGAGCGCGTCGAGGTGTCGGCCGACGGCGACGACGTAGACCTCCACTACAGAACCGGCGGTAGCGGACCGCCGCTGGTCTTCCTCCACGGTATCGGACTTGACGCCGCGACGGTGTCGTGGCGCCACGCGCTGCCGGCGCTGGCCGAGGACCGGACCGTCTACGCGCCGGACCTCCCGGGCCACGGCGAAAGCGACAAGCCGAACCGGGCGTACACCACCGCGTACTATCTGGAGACCGTCGAGGCGTTTCTGGATACGCTGGACCTCGAGGAACCCGCGATAGCGGGCCTCTCGATGGGCGGGGCGCTGGCACTGGGCCACGCGCTTGACGGCGGCAGCGTCGAGCGGCTCGTGCTGGTCAACAGCTACGGACTGGGCAGGGACGCCTACTGGCGGACGGCCGCCAGCGGCATCCTTCAGACGCCGCTGCTGGGGAACATGCTCTGGCAGGGCGTCTCCACGTCGAAACCGGCCATCAGGATCGGGCTGCGAAGCATGGCCGCCATGGAGCCGTCAGAGGCGCTCGTCGAGGACGTGGACAGCGTGGTCGACCGACGGACCGTACGGGCGATGCGTCGCTGGCAGCGCAGCGAGTTCCAGCGGACGGGCTTTCGGACCAACTACGCCGACCGACTGGACGAACTCTCCGTGCCGACGCTGCTGATTCACGGCGACGAGGACCCGCTGTTGCCGCCGGCGTGGTCGCGACGAGCAGCGACGAGGGTAGTCGAGAGCGAATTGAAACTAGTGAAAAACTGCGGTCACAACCCACCTCGGGAGTGTCCCGAGTGGTTCAACAGCGCGGTGCGGTCGTTCTGTGCGAGCGGGAACTGAGGCGCCTCTGGCGCCGGTTCAGGCGTCTTCCGGTAGTTCGTCGATGAGGACGACGGCCTCGCCGTCGATGACGACCGTGTCGTCCTCTTTGACTCGCGTGGTGAGGCGGTACTGCTCGTCGCCCAGATCTTCGACGATCTCGCACTCGGCGGTGAGGCGGTCACCGATGCGGACGGGGTTGTGGAACTCCAGATCCTGGGAGAGGTAGATGGTCAGTCCGGGCAGGCGCGCGAGCGCGGCGCTGATCAGGCTCCCGACGAGCGTCCCGTGAGCGATACGTCCCCGGAAGCGGGTCTGTTCGGCGAAGTCGTCGTCGAGGTGCAGCGGGTTCGTGTCGCCGCTGGCCGCGGCGAACTGTCTGACGTCGTTCTCGGAGATGGTCTTCGTGAACTCGATTCGATCGCCGACGCCCATTTCGCCGGGATGATCTTCCGAGATGGTTACGTGCCACTCGGGCAGGTCCTCATCGGGTTCGATGCGCTCGGCGGGCGCTGGGAGTTCGTCGTCGGGGTTGACACCGAAGGCCGCGAACGCCGCGCGGTTGGCCGCGACGACGCTGTTGAACATGTGAGAAGATGTCTCAGTCCACGTGTCGAGCAGTGGGTTCCGCAATGATTCAGAACTCATTGATAAATCGTGTTTAGGGGTCGGGCTATTAAACCTTGGTGTTAAATTTCACTCGATGGCCAGGAGACGGCGTCTATCCCCCGTCAACGGCAGTATTGATTTTAGTTAACGCGCGCAGCGAGGACAAGCGCGACGCTCGAGCGCGCAGCAAGCCCAATACCACTCAGTACCATCTAATGGTATCAGATGGTTTTGGACGGAAAACCTTAAGTCGCTGAACGGATTAGATGGAGGTACCGATGGCCGAAGAGGACGACGGAATGCTGTGGCCCCCGATGTTCAAAGGGATGCAGCAGGCGAGCGAGAACGCGATGGAGCAGCAACAGCAGCTGATGAAGCAACTATTCGCCAACGGCGGCGTGCCGAGCTTCGATATGAATCAGCTGGGTGCGATGAGTCAGATGGCGACGTTCAAGACGCGTGTCCAGAGCGGCGGCCGCATCAGCATCCCCGACGCGGAGCGCGAGGCGCTCGGCATCGAGGAAGGCGACATCGTCCAGACCGTCGTCCTCCCGGTCAGTAATAACCAAGAGTGATTCACCAATGGTAGACTACACCACCCCCGTCACGACCGCCTTCGAGATGCAGCGTGCGACGATCGAACAGAGCCAGAAGGCCCTGGAACAGACCGTCAGCTTCCAGCAGAACGTCAGCGAGGCGGTCATCGACAGCCTCGACACCCAGGAGTCGGCCCAGCGCCGCAGTGTCGAGCTCTCGAAGACCGCCTTCCACAGCTACCTCGACGCCGTCGAGGCCACCGTCCCCGGCATGGCCGGCACCGTCGACGAGCTCCGCGCGACCGTCGACGAGCAGTACGACTTCCTGCTCGAGAACCACGCCGAGGTCTTCGACAACGTCGAGAGCGAGATGCTCGAGGGCGTCGAAGCCTACGACGAGATGACCGAGGACTACGTCACGGCCGTCGACGAGCAGGTCGGCATGCTCGTCGAGGCTCACGAAGAGCTCGAGCACCAGTCCGTCGAGGTCGCCGAGCAGTTCGGTGACCAGCTCGAGGAGGTCCAGGAGCAGGTCGAGGAGATCCAGTCGCAGGTCGAAGAAGTGCAGGCCCAGGCCGCCGACGCCGTCGAGGCGTAAAACGAACCAGCCGTTTTTTGTGCGTCAGAAGACGACAGTATACCAATGAGCGATACAAACCAGATGCAAGAGGAGTGGACGGAGATGGTCGAGGAGATGAACACGGCAGTGGCCGACTCGATGGAGCAGAATATGAAGGCACAGGCCGCCTTCGTCGAATCGTGGGCCGACGCGGTCGAGGACTCCATCCCGAAGGAAGGCGAGATGTCCGAGGGGCTCCAGGGGTACAACCGTGCCTACGAGGAGTGGGTCGACGCCGCTGAACAGATGGTCGAGCGCTCGACCGCCGCCGCCCAAGGCGAGGACGTCGACCCGGCCGAGTTCCGTGACATCTGGCTCAAATCCGCCAACGAGGCGTTCAAGCAGGTGATGGGCACGTCGGCCTTCGCGGCCGCCAACGGCCAGCTCGTCGAGTCGATGATGGAGATGCAACAGGAGACCGAAGAGCTCTCCCAAGACGCCATCGCCCAGATGGGCTTCCCGACACAGGAAAACATGGACGAGGTCGCCGAGCGCCTCGTCGAACTCGAACGCCGCCAGCACGCGGTCGAGGAGAAGCTGGACCACATCATCGACCAGCTCGAATAACACCATGTCATCTAACCCTCTCAACCCCTTCGCGGCCGCGCTCGACTGGCAGCGCAAGTCCCTGGAATCGATGACAGACACCGTAGAGAAGTCGTCGGTCGCCGACGAGCGAATCGAGCTGATGGAGTCCGTCGAGGTCGGCCAGACGCCCAGTGAAGTCGTCTACGAGGAGAACAAGCTCGAACTGCTCCACTACGACGCCGAGGCCGCCGGTATCGAGGTCGACGAGGAAGACGAGGAATCGGTCCCGATCCTCATCGTCTACGCGCTGATCAATCGCCCGTACATCCTGGACCTCCAGGAGGAGCGGTCGGTGGTGCGGCGCCTGCTCGAAGGCGGCCACGACATCTATCTCATCGACTGGAACGAACCCTCGCGACTCGACCAGCACCTCACACTCGACGACTACGTCAACCGCTACATCGACAACTGCGTCGACGTGGTCCGCGAGCGCTCCGGCGAGGACGCCATCAACCTGCTTGGCTACTGCATGGGCGGGACGATGTCGGTGATGTACAGCGCGCTCCACAAGGAGAAGGTCAACACCCTGGGACTGATGGCTGCCGGCCTCTGTTTCGACCAGACCGGCGGCGTCCTCGAAGAGTGGGGCGCGGGCGAGTACTACAGCCCCGACGACGTCACCGACACCTTCGGCAACGTCCCCGCGGAGATGTTGGACGTCGGATTCGCGCTGATGGACCCCGTCGAGAACTACGTCTCGAAGTACATCCGCTTCGCCGAGAACATGGAAAACGAGTCGTTCGTCGAGAACTTCGGTCGGATGGAGAAGTGGCTCGGCGACGGCATCGACGTCGCCGGCGAGACCTACGTCCAGTTCCTCGAGGACATCTACCAGGAGAACAAGCTCTACAAGAACGAACTGGAGATCGGCGGCAAGCACGTCGACATCGAGAACATCGACATGCCCGTCCTCCAGCTGATGGGCGAGTACGACCACCTCGTCCCGGCGGCGGCCTCCAAGCCGTTCAACGAGGTCGTCCCGAGCGACGACACGGAGCTAATGGAGTTCTCGACGGGGCACATCGGTCTCTCGGTCTCCTCGTCGACCCACGCGAACCTCTGGCCCGACGTGGCCGAGTGGTACAGCGAGCGCAATCGGAACGACGAGGTCGACATCGAGGTCGAGTCCACCGAGGACGACACCCAGGCCGCAGTCGAAGAGGTTGCCGAAGCGGCCAGCGAGGCCGCCGAGGCGGCCGATGCAGAAGCCGA
>Ga0209917_1000722_pt1 | contig 13732 bp, 15 predicted proteins | sample SalPon2_C_H2O_MG_FD_185710 | JGI IMG/M metagenome (GOLD analysis project Ga0209917, IMG submission 185710) | Salt pond water microbial communities from South San Francisco under conditions of wetland restoration - Salt Pond MetaG R2_C_H2O_MG... | ecosystem: Environmental > Aquatic > Non-marine... | reverse complement strand
GATGACCTCCTCGACGTTCTCGATGATGCGGTCGGTGAGCGTCGCCGCGTCCGACACCGACAGGGAAGCGGAGCCGTCGGCGGGCGCGGTCGCCTGCACGTCATCGGCATCGGAGTCGGATTGCGGAGTCCCTGTGTCCGTCATGGATAGAGTCGCGCCGACGGGGCGTCCGAACGACGGTCGACCGACCGGCGGCGAGTTGCCGTGTGTAACGCCCCGACACACCTATACTTTCGGCCAGTCGGCACCCCGACCGACCGCCGACTTTTACCCCGCGCTCACGTACGTTGGTGCGTGTCTCGGAATCGAGAGGGGGACGTGATCGTATGACCGACGGCGCGGAGGAGCCACCCGGACCGGAGGGGCACGACAGACCATCGCCGGGCCGCGTCGCCAACGTGACCAACCGGTTCATCCACGCGGCCGAACTCGTCGCCGCCGCGGTGTTCGCGCTCCTGTTCGCCATCGGCGTCGTCGACCTCATCATCCAGATCGTACAGGCGGTCCAGAGCGGTCGGATCACCGACCCGCTCGTCGTCATCGGCTTCATCGACACCGGCCTCCTCCTGCTCATCATCGTCGAGGTGTACGAGACGGTCATCGCGTACACCGAGGAGAGCGAGACGCGACGGATCGTTCGGCTGGTCATCTACACCGGCGTCATCGCGATGGTTCGAAAGACGATCATCTTCCGGACCGGCGAGTACGCGACCACCCAGGACGCCCTGTTGGCCGCGGTGGCGTACACCACCCTCATCCTCGGGCTGGTCGGACTGCTCCTCGTCGAACGGGGCCACGGGCAGAAACTCATGAGCTGATACGGTTTGCTGGAAGTCAGGACCGGTGGGTCGCCGACGCGCTCTGGCGACCCACCGGGAGACAGTTATAGCAATCCGTACGACGCCGGCATATTTTGTGATCGCGGCCGTACGGCCGGACGTGTCCACCGATCCTGCGCGGCCCCGCCCGTCCGAGGGCGCGTCGACCACCGTCGAGACCAACGGCGTCCGCCTGCACGTCGTTAGCCTCGGCCCCGAAGACGGCCCGCCGGTCGTCTGCCTGCACGGCTTCCCCGAGTTCTGGTACGGCTGGCTCCCGGTCGCCCGCCGTCTCGCCGACGCGGGCTATCGCGTCCACCTGCCCGATCAGCGGGGGTACAACGAGAGCGAGAAGCCGTCGGGCGTCGCCGCCTACCGCCTGCCGACGCTCGCGACCGACGCCGCCGGACTGATCGACGCACTGGGAGGCCCGGCCCACGTCGTCGGGCACGACTGGGGCGCCGCGGTGGCGTGGTGGCTGGCGCTCGACGACCCGGAGCGGGTCGCGACACTCACCGCGGCGAACGTCCCCCACCCGACGGTCATGCAGCGAACCCTTCGCCGGTCGTGGGACCAGCGCCGTCGAAGCTGGTATATGGGCTTCTTCCAGCTTCCCGCCCTGCCCGAGCGAGTCCTCCGCGCCGGCAACTGGCGGCTCTTCGAGCGGTCGCTCCGCGAAACGAGTCGGCCGAGGACGTTCGACGCCGCGGACTTCGAGCGTTACCGGGCGGCGTGGGGGAAACCCGGTGCGGTCACGGCGATGGTGAACTGGTACCGGGCGGTCGCGCGGTATCCGCTCCCGGAGCGCACCGAGCCGGTCGACCCGCCGACGCTCGTGCTGTGGGGGACGGACGACGAGTTCCTCCGAACCGAGATGGCGCGGGAGAGCGTCGCGTACTGCCGGGACGGGCGGGCGGTCCTCGTCGACGAGGCGACCCACTGGCTCCACCACGAGCGGCCGGGGCAGGTGGCCGACCACCTGCGCGAGGGCTTCGCGGCGGGACCGACGCCGTAGAAGGGAAGCCTCAAATCCGGGCGTCGTCCACGACCCACGTGGCACTCACGGAGCGACTGGTCGGCGAGAACGCTGACGTGGCCGCCGACCCACGGTTCAGGGTGATTCTACTCGGAAGCCTCGTCTCCCCGATGGGCTCGTCACTCGTCTCGCCGCTTCTCGACTCGCTCGTCGGCGTCTACGGCGTGAGCGAGGCGCGGATCGGCCTCGTGATGGCGGCCTTCACCGCGCCCGCCATCGTCGCCATCCCGCTCGTCGGGCTGGTGTCGGATCGCTACGGGCGCAAACCCGTGCTCACGGCGGGGCTGGCCGTCTTCGGCGCCGCGGGCGCCGCGCTCGCGTTCACGACGGACTTCCGGGTGGTCGTCGCCCTGCGATTCCTGCAGGGGGTCGGCTACACCGGCGTCGCGCCCGTCCTCATCGCCGCGACGGGCGACCTCTTCGCGGGGGACCGCGAGGCGACCGCACAAGGGCTTCGGTTCACCACCGTCGGCCTCTCGCTCGCCCTCGTCCCCGTGCTGGCGGGGCTGCTCGTCGCGTTCGCGTGGCAGTACCCCTTCGCCATCTACGCGCTCGGTCTCCCGGCGGCCGCCGTCGTCCACCGCTACTACGAGGAGTCGGCGGGTGGGAACGGGGACGCGGACGACGGCGACGGTGACGACCACCGCCTGCGCGACGCGCTCCGCAGTCCGCGGCTGGGACTCGTGCTCCTCGGCCGGACCGTCCCCTCGGTTCTCTGGTTCGGCTTCCTGACGTACAACTCGATCGTCGTCGTGCGGTTTCTGGACGGGACGCCCGGCGCGGCGGGGGCGCTGGTCGGCGTCGCCAGCGTGGCGAGTTCGGTCGGCGGCACACAGGTCGGACGCCTCACGGCCGCCTTCGAGACGCGGCGGGTGCCCCTCCTCGCGGGCACGGCCGCCTCGGGCGCCGGCCTCGGGGGCGTCGCCCTCGCGCCCTCGCTCCCCGTCGCCATGGTCGCCGCCGTCGTCGTCGGCGCGGGCTTCGGCCTCGTCCTGACGCTCTACCGGAGCACCATCTCGACGCTCGCGCCGGACGCCCTCCGGGGGTCGCTGGTCAGCCTCGGCGAGTCCGCCGGCCGGGTCGGTAGCACGCTCACGCCGGTCGTCATGGGCGGCGCCGTCGCCCTCGCGACGCCGCGGTACGGCTTCGAGGCCGCCGTCCGGGGGACGCTCCTCGGCGTCGTCGGGGTCGGGGTCGCCGTCGGCGTCGTCGCCGTCGTTCTGGCCGACCGCTACGCCGACCTCGCGGCCGACGGGTAGCGCTACGCCTTTGGGTCGTCGGGAGCGAGCGACGGTATGCCCGACCTCGGCAAGATCGATCGCGAGTTCTTCGAGACGCACGTCCGCCCGCGCCTGGGCGCCGACCGGAACGACGTGCGCATCGGTCCGACGCCGGGCGTCGACTTCGGCCTCCTCGACGTCGGGGGGCAGGCCGTCGCCGTCGCGACCGATCCCGTGTCCGTCCTGCCGCCCCTCGGCTTCGAACGCGCCGGGCGATTCGCGCTGGACGTGGTGCTCGCGGACGTGGCCGTCAGCGGCCTGCCGCCGTCGCATCTGGCCGTCTCCTTCTCGCTCCCGCCCGGGATGGCAGACGACGAGTTCGCGGCGGTATGGGCGGGGCTCCACGCCGAGGCGGCCGATCTGGGCGTGAGCGTCGTCACCGGTCACACCGCCCGGTACGAGGGGTGTTCGTTCCCCTGGGTCGGCGGGGCAACGGCGCTCGCGGTCGGTGACGCGTCGGACGTGATCCGGCCGGACGGCGCCCGCCCCGGCGACGACCTGCTGGTGACGAACGGGCCGGCTGTCGAGACGACCGGCCTGTTAACGACGCTGTTTCCCGACCGGATCGACCTCCCGCGCGACACCCTCCGGACGGCGCAGGCCCGCCTCGACGAGGCGAGTTGCGTCCGCGATGCGATGACCGTGGCCGCGGCGGGGCCGGTGACGGCGATGCACGACGCCACCGAAGGTGGCCTCCACGGTGCACTCGTCGAGATGGCGACCGGCGCGGGCGTCCGATTCGAACTCGAACGCGACCGGGTGCCGATCCGGCCGGGCGTGGAAGAAACGTGCGAGGCGCTGGGGATCGACCCTTGGACCGCCACGGCGTCGGGGTCGCTGGTGGTGACGGTCGCTCCCCAGGGAACCGAGGCGGTGCGGTCGGCGCTAGAAGAGCGGGGAACGGCAGTCGCGCGGATCGGCCGCGTCGTCGACGGCGGGGGCGTCGCCGTCGACGGCGAAGAGATCGAGGCGCCGGCGGTCGATTCGTCGTGGGCGGCTTACTCGGAACTCTCGACTTGAATCTCGACGAACCCGTCGTCGACGTAGCGGTACGCGCGGATCGAATCGGGCGGCGAGACGATGCAGTAGACGTAGCCGGGCCACGTCGCCCGCGCCCGGTCCGTCGCGCTGGGACGGGGCGCGCTCTCGGGGTGGGAGTGATAGAAGCCGACGGCGTCGTCGCCGCGGTCCTCGATGCGGTCGATGGCCGCCATCGTCGCCGCGGGGTCGAGTTCGTACTCGGTGCGGGGATGGGCAGCGACGTTCGGGACGCGACGGGCCCCAGTCACGCGGTCCGGGGGCCCGCGCTCGCCGGCGAGGACGCCACAGACCTCCGCCGGCGGATCGCGGTCGGCCCCCTCGCGGGCGTGGTCGAGGAGGGCGTCGCGGACGCCGGGGCCGAGAGTGAGGCCGTCGTCGGAGTCGTCGTCGGTCACGCTCGACTCCCGATCAGTCGAAATCACGGCGCATCGCGATTTCGAACCACGGACAGAGGCGGAGCTGTCGGTACGCCTGTGGGTGATCGTGGAGGTGATCGTAGTCGACCCAGAGGCGGCCGGCGATCTCCGCGGGATCGGGGTCGAGCGTCGTGTCGTCGAGAGTCACCTTCAGGACGGCACAGACTTCCCACTCCAGGCCCGCGTTCTCGTAGTAGCGTTTGTACTCGAACTTGTCAGTGACGCGGAGGTCGCCGTACTGGTCGGGCGTAACGCCGAGTTCGTCGATCAGGCGCTGGCGGCAGGCGTCCTTCTGGCTCTGTCCCGGACGGGGGTGGGACGCGACGGTGCCGTCCCAGTGGGTGTCCCAGAGGCGTTTGTCCGGCGCCCGCTGGCCGAGGAGGATGCGCCCCTCGCCGTCGAAGACGAGGGCGGTGAACGCGCGGTGGCGAACCCCCTCACCAGTGTGGGCGTCGAGGCGGTTGACGGTACCCTGTTCCTGATCGTCGGCGTCGACGGCGATGACCTCCTGCGCGGCGTTGGGGTGGCTCTCGGCGTCGCCGCCCTCGTTCGGACTCATGTCCGGCCAGTCGGTGGGGAGGCTAATGGTGTCTTCGATGCAGGCTCCGTCCCGCGCTCGAATCGCCTATATGTGTGTCCGTCGAACGGCCAGCCATGACCGACGAGCAGGGATGGGCGGTCTCGACCGTCCGGGAGCGCGTCCAGAAACGGGACGACCTCGACGGCGTGGCGAACGGACTGACCGCCATCGAGGACCGGGCCGACGACGGTCGGATCACGGTCGAGGCGATGCGGGACTGGCACCGGACGTGTCGGGAATCACACCGCTCGGCGGCGGCGGACCTGTCGGACGCCGAGGCGCGGTTCGAGGCGGTCGAGGCGTCGCTCGATCCGATCGACCGCGACACGAACCAGGTCCGCGCCAGACTCGACGAGTACGAGGACCAGTTCGACTCGATGCGGTCGGCGCTCGCGTCGGTCGAGGAGCGACTGGACGCGACGCCGAGAACCCCCGAATCGGCCGTTGCGGTGTACGAGGCGGCCGCGAACCTCCGCCGGTGTGGGCAGGTCGTCCACCAAGTCGCCCACAGTCTCCACCACGTCGAGGAGGAAGTGGAGGCGTTCGAGACGTGGCTCGACGACCCCGCGACCCGGATCGACGCGCTCGGCGAGGAGATCGAGGGGTTCGAGCGGTATCTCGACAACACGGAGGAACTCCTCGACCGGCTGGAAGCGGACGGCGCCGCGGGGATCAGGCCGTTCGGCGCGTGGCTCGCCGCCTACCACCTCCAGCGGATGATGTCGCTGGTGTTCGAGGACCTCCGGGCCGACATCGCGGACCTCGAGGCGTGGCTGGAGCGACGGGACGGCTCGTACGGGGGGGACGTGGCGGCGCTGCAGGATCGCCTCGACGAACTGGCGACGCGCCACGAGGCGTGTTCGGCGCGACTCGACGCCGCCACGGCGATGATCGACGACTTCGAGTCGAAACGCACCGCGGTCGCCGACTCGCTCGAGCGGTTCGAGGCGGACCTCGACGGCCGCGAACCGCCGGTCGACTGGGGCGAAGTCGACGACCTAGTGCAGGCACAGTTCGACGACCTGGGGATTCAGGTCCGCTAGCCCATCCCGGTCGCCGACAGGTACTGCGCGCCGAACAGCACGGTGTTGTAGAGGCCGTGGACGACGGCCGGAACGACGAGGTTCCGGCTCCGCTCGTAGAGGTAACCGAGGACGAGACCGAGCGTCGCGGCGACGGTGACGTATGGCACCCGCGAGCCGCCGGCCCCGGTGAGCGCAATCCAGTGGACGAGGCCGAACAGGACGCTCGCGACGACGATGGCGACGCCCGGCCCCCACGTCCGCCGGAGGATGCCCTGCACCCCGCCCCGGAAGACGAGTTCCTCGAAGGGACCGACCAGGAGGATGGCGACGGGGATCATATAGAGGAAGTAGCGGGGGTCCTGCTGGCCGGTGACGACGACCTGGTTCTGAGCGACCGAGATGCCGAGGACGGTCAGCAGGCGGGCGATGGCGAGCTGGGCGAGGACGAGGGCGACGACGCCGATGGCGATGAGACCGACGGTCCGAAGCGTCGGGACGCGAAGCTGGACGAGCTCCCAGTCGCGGGTGATGGCGAGGTAGCCACCGACGCCGACGCCGAAGCCGACGAACTGGAGGACGGAGGCGACCACGCGGAACTCCAGTGTCCCCCGGTCGACGACGCCCGCGGCGACGAGGGCGCTCGCGCCGAGGCCGACGATAGCGGTCGCACAGAGGAAGGCGCCGACGATCAGGAGGACACCCCTGAACAGGTCGCGGGCGCGCACGCCGAGGGGGGCGCGAAAGCGGGTCACGTCGTCGGGCAGGCCGCCGATCCGTTCCCGGAGGGCGTAGTAGCCGACGGCGCCGGCGAGGCCAAGGACGAGGGTGCCGCCGGCGAGGGCCAACGGTCGATGGTGGCCCCGAAGCGACGCGTCCTGATGGACGAGCGTCGCGAGTACCAGCCCGCCGAGCAGGTGAAGCATCGCCGCCGCGGCGAGTTCGTTGACCATAGTGGAGGGAGTCGCCCCGGAAGTAAGAATCAGTCGGATCGGTGGCCGGCTACTCCACGAGCAGTCGCCGCTTCTCGCCGACCGCCGCGGCCTCCTCGAAGTCGCCGCCGCCGAGGAGGCCGCGGGCGGCGCGTTTCCCCCACTCCACGGCGGGCTGGGTGAACGTCTCGACGCCGGCGAGTTCGCCGTACAGGACACAGGCCGCCTCCATGCCGTAGAGCAGTTCGCCGACGCCGTGGGCGTCGAGGCGGTCCACCTCGACGCGGACGTTCGGGCAGTTCGCGGCCGCGAGACTCGCCTCCGTCGCCTCGAACTCCGCGTCGAGCAGGTCGCCGAGGCTCCCCCCGCCGAGGTAGGCGAGGCCGTCGAGGTCCGTCTCGGGGATGGGCACGTCGGGCCCGTCGCGCGGGCGGACGAGCGTGACGAGTTTGTCGCGGGGGCCGGCGCGATAGAGCTGGAGTTGTGAGTGCTGGTCCGTCGCCCCGAGCGCGCGGGCGGGGGTCTGTCCGACGGCGTCCTTGCCTAAACTTTCGGCCCAGAGCTGGGCGAACCACTCCGCGAAGTACTCCAGGGATTCGGCGTAGGGCATGACAGCGTTGACGCCGGCGCCGCGGCGTTCGAGCGCGTAGCAGGCGGCGCCGTAGGCGTAGGCGGGCGACTCGAACAGGGAGCCCGCGAGGCGGTCGGCCGCGGCCCGCGCGCCGTCGAGGAGGGCGTCGATGTCGGCGCCGACGAGGGCGGCGACGGGGAGCGCGACGGTCGAGAGCGCGGAGAAGCGGCCGGGGACGCCCGCGGGCACGTCGAGGGCAGGCAGGTCGTGGCGGTCGGCGAGGTTCCGGAGGTTGCCGTCGGGGCCCGTCGTGACGAGCGTCCGCTCGGTCCAGTCGACGCCCGCGCGGTCCATCGCCTCGCGGACGACGAGGAAGTTCGCCAGCGTCTCCGCCGTCGTGCCCGACCGGGAGACGACGTGGACGACGGTGTCGGCGAGTGGGAGGGAGTCGAGGAGCCGGTCGACGCCCGCGGGGTCGACGTTGTCCAAGACGTAGTGGTCGACCGCGCCGCCGAGCGCCTCGGAGAGGGTCGCGGCGCCGAGGGCACTCCCGCCGATGCCGACGGTCAGGACGGCCGCGGGGTCGTCGAAGCCGTCGACGGCCGTGCGGACCGCGTCGGGGTCGGCGGTGGTCGGGAGGTTCAGGGCCGCGTAGCCGTGTTCGCCGTCGTCACGGCCGCGGGCGATGCGTTCGTGGGCGTCGGTGACGCGCTCGTCGAGGCGGTCGAGCGCCGCCCGGGTCAGTTTGGGTTCGGCGTCGAGCGCGTTGCCGAGGTCGACGTACATAGGCGTAGGCGCGGCAGGAGCGGGTAAAGTCGTTTCCCGTTCGTCACGGTCCCCGAACGAGAGACGCATGGCCGTGTTTTACCACCGACGACGGCGTCGGCGATCGATATGAAGATCAACGGGCCCTCCGGGCGACTCGGCATCGCCCTCACGCTGGTGATCGGTCTCGCGTCGCTCGGATTCGGCGCGTACAGCTACACCACCCAGTCGGCGGCGCTGGATTCGACGGCGACGGTGAACGCGACGGTGATCGACACGTCGATCGAACGCGACGGCACCCAAGACGTGTCGTACCACCCGCGAGTGACGTTCGAATACAGCTACGAGGGTGAGACGTACACGTCCGCGAACGTGTACCCGGGGATGCTCGGCACGGACTTCGACACCGAGTCGGCGGCCAGAGCCGAGCTGGAGCCGTACGAACCGGGCGAGTCCACGACGGCGTACGTCCCCTCGGACGATCCGGGAGCGGCGTTTCTCGAACGCGAGCGTTCCAACAAACCCGTGCTCCTGATCGGCGTCGGCGTCCTGTTCGTTCTTGGCGGGATGCGCTCGGCGCTTACGGGTTAGGCCGCCGGCCACCGCAGATACACCATCACGACGACGATGGTGAGTTGAAAGAGCCCCTGTAGGCCGCTCAGCCGGGCGTTGCGCATGCCGATCCGGCTGATCACGGTCGGATCGGGGTCGCCGGAGGCGAGCTGGCGGTAAATCCGCACCTCGCCGGGGAGCAAGACGCCGAAACCGACGACGGAGAGGACGGTGACGATGGCGAGCGCGAGGAGGATGGTGACCGAGGGCATGCCGAAGGCGTTGGCGGTGACGGCGAGGTAGGCACCGCCGCCGAGCAGCGAGACGGCGAAGGCGGCGAGCCACCGGGGGTCGTCGAAGGCGTCGAACTGCCAGCCGATCAGGAGGAGCGCGGGGACGGTGGTGGCGAGCGTGAGCAGGGCAATCCAGGGCTGGGAATGGGGAAAGACGCCGAGGCGTTCGGCGAGGGTGACGCCGCCGACGATGGTGACGAGGGCGAGCGACGGCATCAGGAAGGTCATCTTCGGCGTGAATCGCTGGAAGACGCTGGCGCGTTCCTCGACGGGCAGACCCCCGAGCACGGGGCCGAGGACGAGGGCCATGAAGAGGTCGATGCCCGTCCACAGCACGCCGGCCATCACGTGGACGTAGATGTGGTGGACGACCGGCGCGACGGTGAGTGCGTAGGCGAGCGCACCGACCGGGACGGCGATGGCCCCGGCGGCGAAGGCCGGATTGGCTCGCTGGCTCATTCCCCTGACCGCCCCGCGAATGCTAGCTGTTGACATAGGAAAACCGACCGGACGAACGGGCAAAAACGTTCAGGGAATCAGAAGACGACGCCGTCCCGCAGGAGCGTGATCAGGACGGTCAGCACGGGCACGCTCGCGATGGTCGTCACGAAGATGGTCATGGTGAGATACTCCGAGGCCGAGAGGCCGTCGCGCCCCTCGGTGTCGCTGTAGGAAAGGGTGAGCGCGAGGGGGATGAGCGCGACGGGCGTCGCACAGAGGAGGACGAACACCCGGGCGACGGCGGGGTCGCCGAAGCCGCCGAGGGCGAGGGCGACGGCGAGGCCGGCGAGCGGCGCGAGGACGAGTTTGATGGCCGACGGGCGGAGCACCCGGCGAACGTTCCCGTAGGCCAGTCCGGACAGTTGAATACCGACGATGACGAGCATCAAGGGGATGGAGGCGTCGCCGACGAGGCGGGCGGTGGACATGAACGTGCCGTCGGTCGGCGGCGCGACGCCGAGGAAACGGACGACGCCCGCGGCGGCGATGGCGTAGACGAGGGGGAGGCGGAAAATCTCCTTCACCGCGCCGATGCCCGCCTCGCCGCCGCCGCGGGAGGCGACGTAGACGCCGAGAGTGTACATCAGGAACGCCTGCGCGGTGATGTAGATGACGGCGGTGGTGCGGCCGACGGCGCCGAAGGCGAACTCGGCGAGCGGGATGCCGTAGAAGCCGGCGTTGGGGAGGGCACCAGCCAACACGTCCGCGCTCCGGTAGGGTTCGGGGACCCCCAGCAGTCGGTCGGCGAGTTCGGTGACGCCCATCGTGGCGACGACGAAGAGGGCGACGCCGGCGAAGATGCGTACCACCGTCGCGCCCGAGAGCGTCGTCGTGACGATGCTGTGGAAGATGAGCGCGGGGAGGAAGAGATAGAGCGCGACGTCGTTCAACGGGTCGACGTCAAGGTCGAGTGTCGACGCGAGGAGATAGCCGAGTCCCATCACCGACACGATGGGGAGGATGGCGGAGGTGAACGCGGAGACGAGGGACATGACGGCCGGTCGCCGTCGCGGCGTCTCAACCCCCGTATGGAAGCAAGGGCTTCCGCTTCCGAAAGGACAGGTTTCAAGCGCGGCCGGCGCCGACGAGGCGTCATGTACGACCGACTCAAGGGGTTCCGCGATTTCTACCCCGAGGAGATGGCGGCCCGGCGGGCCGTGGCCGACGCGCTGGAGGGGACGGCCCGGCGGTACGGGTTCAGGGAGATTGGCACCCCGGCGCTCGAAGCCGTCGACCTCTACACCGACAAGAGCGGCGAGGAAATCGTCGACGAACTGTACGCCTTCGAGGACAAGGGCGGCCGACACGTCGCGATGACGCCCGAACTGACGCCGACGGTGGCCCGGATGGTCGTCGCGAAGGGTCAGGAGCTCCAGAAGCCGATCAAGTGGATGTCCACCCGGCCGTTCTGGCGGTACGAACAGGTCCAGCAGGGGCGGTTCCGCGAGTTCTACCAGACCAACGTCGACGTCTTCGGCTCCGCCGAACCCGAAGCGGACGCCGAGATCCTCGGGTACGCGGCCGACGCGCTGACGACGCTGGGTCTCGAACGCGAGGACTTCGAGTTCCGCGTCTCCCACCGCGACATCCTCGGCGGCCTCCTGCGGGCGTTCGAGGCCGACGTACGCGTCCGAGAGGCGATCCGCGCCGTCGACAAGTCGGCCAAGATCGAGCCGGCCGAATACTACGACCTGCTCCACGACGCCGGGCTCTCCTACGATCAAGCCCAGCAGTTCGACGACCTGCTGGCGACGGACGACCTCTCCGAGTTGACCGATTTCGCGGGGACCGAGGAAGTGGCCGACGCCGTGGAGAACCTCGAAGCGGTCCTCGACGCCGCCGCCGACTTCGGCGTGCGCGACTACTGCACCGTCTCGCTGGAGACGGCGCGCGGGCTGGACTACTACACCGGGACCGTGTTCGAATGTTTCGACACGCAGGGCGAGGTGTCCCGCGCCGTCTTCGGCGGCGGGCGCTACGACGACCTGATCGAGAGCTACGGCGGTCAGCCCACGCCCGCGGTGGGCGTCGCGCCCGGTCACGCCACGCTCTCCCTCCTCCTCCAGCGGGCGGGCGTCTGGCCCGACGAAGCGCTGTCGACGGACTACTACGTCCTCTCCGTGGGCGACACCCGAGCCACGGCGGCGCGGGTGGCGCGTGACCTGCGCGACAGGGGGCACGTCGTCGAGACGGACCTCGCGGGGCGGAGCTTCGGCGCCCAGATGTCCTACGCCGACGGCGTCAACGCCGAGACGGTCGTCATCGTCGGCGAGCGCGACTTGGAAAACGGCGAGGTGACGGTCAAGGAGATGGCGAGCGGCGATCAGACCACCGCGCCCGTCGACGACTTCCCGGGCGAGCGGGACCGGCCGACCTACGACGACTTCGCCTGACGGAGCCATGCGCGCCTTCCGGATCGCCTACGACGGCCGACCGTACTTCGGCTTCCAGCGCCAGCCCGACGTGCCGACCGTCGAAGACGCGTTGCTCGACGGCCTCCGGGCCCTCGGCGTGCTTGAGGGCGCGACGGACATCCCAGCCGGCTACGCCGCCGCCGGCCGCACCGACGCGGGCGTCTCGGCGCTCGCCCAGACCGTCGCCTTCGAGGCGCCCGACTGGCTCACGCCCGCGGCGTTCAACGCGGAACTCCCCGCGACGATTCGGGCGTGGGCCGACGCCGACGCCCCCGCCGACTTCCACGCGACCCACGACGCGACTCGGCGCACGTACCGCTACTACTGCTACGGCCCCGAGTTGGACGACGGCCGCGTGCGTACAGCGCTCGACGCGCTGACCGGCGAGGGCGACTTCCACAACCTCACCACGGACGACGAGGGGACGGTCCGCACCCTCGACGCCGACTGCGCCCGCGACGGCGACTTCCTCGTCCTGACGCTCTCGGCGGGCGGCTTCGCCCGGCACATGGTCCGCCGGATCGCCGCGCTGGTACGGGCCGTCGGAAGCGGGGAGAGCGGCCTCGACCGGATCGACCGCGTCCTCGGCCCCGACTCGCTCGACGGCCCGGCAGGCGTCCCCACCGCGCCGGCGACGCCGCTCGTCCTCGCGGACGTGACCTACCCCGACCTCTCGTTCGACCCCGACCCACAGGCCGTCGAGAGCGCCCACGAGGCCTTCGAGGAGCGCCGTATCGCGGCATCGACCGCCGCACGGGTCGTCGACGACCTGTGTCGCGGACTCGAGTGACTGGTTGCGAAGCGGTACGCCGGCCGCACCCGACGACGTAAAAAGGTGGGACGTGTAGCCGCCGGCATGTCCGAACGCACTGCGGTCGTCCTCGCGGGCGGCCGGTCGACGCGGTTCGGCGAGGCCGATAAGGCGGTCGCCGACCTCGCCGGGAAGCCGATGATCCGCCGGGTCGTCGACCGGATAACCCCCGTCGTGGACGCCGTCGTTGTCAACTGTCGCGCCGCCCAGCGAGCGGCGATCGGGGACGCCCTCGACGGCGCCGGCGTTCCCGTCACGTTCGCCGAGGACGAGTACCCCGACGAGGGACCGATGGCGGGGATGGCGACGGGACTCCGCGCCGTCGATGGCGAGTACGCGTTCGTCGTCGCCTGTGACATGCCGTTCGTCGACGCCGAGTTCGTGGACTACCTGTTCGAGCGGGCGGCGGGGCACGACGCCGCCGTCCCGCGCCCCGACCAGTGGTTCGAGACCACCCACGCCGTCTATCGGGCGGCGGCGATGGCCGACGCCTGCGAGGCGGCGCTTTCGGCGGGCGAGGACCGCATCGTCGCGCCGCTGTTCGAACTCGACTTCGTCGTCGTCGACGGCGACGAGGTCAGAGCGCACGGCCATCCGCGAACGTTCGAGAACTGCAACACGCCGGAGGACTTCGAGGACGCGGCGCGGCGGCTGGAGGAGGGGTCGTAACCCGCCGAGCGGTCGTGGCGGACGGGAGCGG
>Ga0209917_1000721_pt1 | contig 13740 bp, 17 predicted proteins | sample SalPon2_C_H2O_MG_FD_185710 | JGI IMG/M metagenome (GOLD analysis project Ga0209917, IMG submission 185710) | Salt pond water microbial communities from South San Francisco under conditions of wetland restoration - Salt Pond MetaG R2_C_H2O_MG... | ecosystem: Environmental > Aquatic > Non-marine... | reverse complement strand
CGGTTCTATTTGATCGATATTTGATAGTTCAAATTCGATCACCCCCAGATCTTCTGAATCACGCAACACCGTTGAGTCGTCTTCTACGTCCTCTACCGAACGGAAACTCAGTCCACTCGTCTGACTAGGATCGCCATTTATTACTGCCGAGTTCTCAGGTAACTCTATAGTATATGTCAATTCGGATAGATCGACCGACTCAGACCCTGACACCAGCCCGACATCTAGTTTGAGACTTTGTATTTTCTCACCCTGATCATCAACCGTTCCTGCTAGACCCCTGATTTGAACTCCCTTTTGGATCTCAGCCGTTACTTCATCGGTTTCCGTTAGTGTCCCTTTGTCATCAGCCGTTGCCGTTGTTTCGGCACCCGTCTGTGTCGCTTGGTTTTGGGTACAGCCTGATACTCCGAGAAGAGGAATCATAGCTAGACTTGACAACATCTTTCGTCTGGAGGGCATAGTCATGTATTCTGTTTAACATGCTGATTCAAAAAAGTGGTTCTTGGATGAAAGGTTCGAACCGTCCTCTGGATACAATCCGATAGCCGTCGAAGGTGTTTACTCTGTATCTTCCCCCTCGTTACTGTCGGCCTTCGTAACTGCATCACCGGTTCGTTCCTGTTTCGTCGTCCTGTGACGCCTCCCGATCATCCCGTTGTCCGGAATAGCCAAGCGTGTGTTTGGCGAAGGCGTCCAATGCTTTGAGCGTCGTGCTGACGTAGATGTCGGCGACGAACACCCGCCCCTCGAACTGTTTGGCAACGTGAGCGACTGCGTAGACCGTGCATGTGGATGGTCATCAGCATATAGCCGAGCAACGTAGCGTGTCTCGTTACGCTCTCGGTGCCGCGCACGCCGCACCAACGCTTATTGTTTCGAGTTTCGTAACGCTATACAATGAGCTACGATACCGAGCACGTTCGGAACGCAGGCGACGGCCCAGCGAGGATTACCGGGCTGTCGACGTTCACGGCGTTGCTCACAAACCCGGATCTGGCCGATCTCTATACCCGGATTCGCCGGTCGGCAGGCATCACCGCACCCGAACTCATCGACCACGTCTCCATCTCGAAAAAGACGGTCTACGACTATCTGCACCGATTGGAGCGGGCAGGACTCATCGTCGAAGCCGACGCTAAATCGTCCGGAACGACAAGCACCTACGAGGCAGAAGCCTTCGAACTGGCACTGACGATTCGTGGGATCGAGGTCTCGATTACGCCGGAACTCGTGGCCGTTATCGCTCACTCTGCGGAGTATCCCGTGATCACGCGCGTCTGTGACGAACATGGCTTTGTCGTCTTCGCGCTCGCCCACGACCTGATCAAGGATCACAGCGAGGGTGAGATCACGATCCGACAGATCGCCGAGCTTGCTGATCTCTCAACCGGGACTATCTACGACCTCGTTGAGGCGGTATATGCGATCCACGACCTCGGTGATGATGCCGAGGCACCGACGACCTACACGCCAGATGACGTGGCCGGCGACGAGCGACGGTCAGAGCTGACCGATTGATAGATGGCCGAAACTGCCGCGCCATACACGGCGAATATCGTCGATACGGTCATCTTTCGAACGCTCGGCAAAGCCCCTAGTGAGCACATCGAGTCGCTGAAACAAGCGGTTGCGGCGGCTGGAACGGAACTGTGGGTGCCGCCAGCCGTCTATCGGGAGTTGACCGACTCCGGCCAAGAGCCACCACACAACCCGTATCTCGATTCGGGTGTTGCGGACGGCTGGATTCGCGTTGCAACGCCGTTCTCGGGAGACCGCGAGACATCCTATGAGTCGGTTACTGATCCTGTACAACAGGCGCGGTATCTCGCCGACGACTATCTGAATCAGGGGAGCAAGTATCCCGAAACCAACAACTGGCGCGATGCAGCCGTCGTCGCGTTGGCTGTACGGCTCTTCGAGGAAAACACCCGAATCCGAGTTATTACCCACACAGCAGATGAGAATTTGGCACGGGCGTGCGCTCGGATTCCACCTGAGTTCGGCTACTACGATATCGAATCGCGGCACTACAATCCACCACAGACCGCGAAACAGCGGTTCCCAACCGTCGAGTCACTGTCGTGGCACGGGAAATAGGAAACGGCAGTACGATGATTCACACGGCATCACTGTACCCGAGAGTTCCATACTTCGGCCCCGATAAGAACTGTGAGTAACTGCATCATCGGTTCGTTCCTGTCTCGTCGTCCTGTGAGGCCTCCTGATCCGCTTGCCCTCCGGGATAGCCGAGCGTGCGCTTGGCGAAGGCGTCCAGCGCTTTGAGCGTCGTACTGACGTAGATGCCGGCGACGAACACCAGCCCGCCGACGAGCCGCTCGCTCGAACGCAGCCCTGACTCGCCGAGCGTCGCCGCCGACCCGGCCGAATCGACGAACGCGCCGGCCAACAGAAAGACGCCGGCCGACAGAAAGACGCCGGCCGACAGCGGCAGGACAGCGACCGTCCGGCTGAGGATCTTCAGCCGGTAGTGACCCGCTCGCTCGAACTGTTTGGCGAAATGGGCGCACGCGTAGACCGTGGCTCCGAGAAAACCGGACAGGTAGACACTCGCCGGGATTTGCATAGCGAGTCCGACGCTGCTCGCCGAGATGACGACCGCCAGCAGCGTCGCCGACAGCACCGTCCAGTAGAAGATCCGCCCCCAGCGTGTGTCGTACCAGTCGTCGGCCGCGGTCGCGTCGGCAGTGGTCGACTCGGTCACGGTCGGTGGCTCGGCCGCATCGGTCGCAGCGGCGGTGTCGGCCGGTTCGGCCGCCTCAGCGGTGTCACTGGCGGATTGCATGCCCGCCATACTCTCAGGAACACACCTAAAACATACTGCTGTGGTGACAAAAACGCTGGCTGCCCACGTCCCCGAGAAAGGAGTAGCAAATTTACGCCATGAGCCGCCAACAGCCCGGTATGGTCGTTGCCCTCCTCGTCAGCCTCATCGTCGGACTGATCGCAACGAGCCTCGTGGTGGCAGATACGCTCCGCCGCGACCTCCCGGCCCGGACGCAGGCCGGCTGGATCGGCTTCGTCGCGCTCCTCAGCATCGGCGGCTCGTTCGCCGTGGCCGCCGGCGACGACGCACTCTACCGGCTGGCACTCGCCGGCGAGCCGAGAGTCGTCACTGTCACACCGCGACAACTGATCGGCGCAACTATCGGGGCCGGTCTGGGGCTGAGCGCGCTGGCGGTGCTCGCCTACGGCGTCAGGAGTCGATACGGCCCGCTCAGCCCGACCGAAGGATAGCGAATCGCATGCGACACCCACTGAGAGAACACCACTATGCATCCAGAACGCCGGTTCGATCTACTGGCTGTCAGTCTCATGGCGATCCCGGCGGTCGCCGCGCTGCTCGTCTGGGATAGCCTGCCCGCTGAGATGGCGATCCACTGGAACGCCAGTGGCAACCCGGATAACGCCGCCGCCAAACCGTTGGCGACGTTTGGGCTGCCGGCGTTCGGCGTCGCCACAGTCGCCTTTGTCCGGCTTGTGCCCGACTCGGCAACGAGCACGCCGGGCGGCGAGACCGCCTCAATCCTCTTCCTCGGCGGCGTCTTCGCGTGGGTCGAAACGCTCGTGCTCGTGTGGAATCTCAGCTACCGATTCAACATCGCGCTCGCAACGCTGCCCGTGGTTGTACTGGCAGCAGGGCTAGTCCGGTATGCGTTGCGTCGTAGCGCGGGAGGACAGCAATGGGCCAGTTTCGGATCGAACGGCGGAGTCAGTTAGAGAAACATGTATATCCGTCGTTGTGGTATCTCTGCCTGTGATGGCGGAGACCGATAGCGACGCAGTCGATGGCGTCAATCAGTCTGAAGGCGTGTTTGACGAGTTTGAACCCATCGACGTTGGTGAGACAGACGCTGTTGCAGCTGAGGATGAATTCGGGGCCGAATGACCAGTTTTCGCTGGCGATTTTGTCGCTACGGGCATTCCTGAGAACGGCCACCCCTTCTCGTAGTCGAGTTCTTACACCTCGTTCGGCCGGTAATCCCGACTCACCGCCCGCCACGCACCGGTATTGAACCGCCACAGCGTCACCGCCGCCGGCACCGCGGTCTCCAACACGAGCGCGACAAACAGCGCGGTGACGCCGAGTTGTGTCACGATCCCAAGATACGCCACGGGCAGCGTAAACACATAGAGGCCGATCAGCGAGGCGTAGAACGGCACCTGCGTGTCGCCAGCCCCCCGAAGCGCGCCCGTCGCCGAGCCATCAACACCCATGGCGATCAGACTCAGCGCGGAGACGGCGACAAAGGTCGCAGACAGTGCGACCGCCGCCGCCTCATCGACAAAGAGGGCCGCAATCGGCTCCGCAAACGCGATCACGACCGCGGCAACGACAACGTGGATCACGAACGCCAGCGTGATGATCTGGCCCCCGTAGGCCGTCGCCTCGCTCTCCTCGCCCGCGCCGAGGGCCTGCCCGACGAGCGTGCTGGAGGCGATCGAGAGCCCCCAACTCGTGCTGTTGGCGAGGTTCCGCACCCGCCGGCCGACCTCAAGAGCCGCGACCGTCTCCGAACCGAAGCTGTCGGTGATCGCAAGCAGCGGAAAGGTGGCAAGCCCCTGGGCGACCCGCCGGGCGATCAGCGGTGTCGACACCCGCACCAACTGGCCCAGCAGCTCCCGATCAAGCTGTGGCCCGCCAATCGACAGCGCGACCGGACTGGCCCCACGGCCGAAGTAGTCCCGGCCGAACATCCCCCACGAAAACGCCAGGGCCACCAGCCCGGTCGACACCGCGGTGCCGACAGCCGCGCCGGCAACACCCCAGCCGGCCCCGAAGATCAACACGCCACTGATCAGGATATTCAGGACGCCGCCGCCAGCCCGGATCACCATTGGCGTGAACGTGTCGCTGACACCGGCGTAGGTGCGGCTGGCGATCATGTTCAGAAACTCAAAGAGCAGCGCGGGCGCGACGATAGCGAGGTAAGTTGTCCCGTAGCCGACAGCGGCGGGGTCGTCACTCAGGAGGGTGATCAAGCGATCGGCAAACAGCGCGTAGCCGACGACGATCGGAACCCCAAGGGCGAGGGCGACCCAGACGCTCTGTTTGACCACCGTCGCGGCCCGGTCGGCCGCGTCGCCGCCGTAGTTTTGCGAAACCAACCCGACCGTTCCGCCCGCGAGCCCGATGGCAACAAACTTCCCGACCGTCCAGTAGGCACCCGCAAACGCCAGCCCTGCGACCGCGGGCGGGCCGATCGCCAGCCCGACCATCGCCAGATCGGCGGTTTGTTTCGACATGATCGCAAAGCCGGTGATGACCCGCGGCCACGCGAGATCGACCGTCGCTGTCAGTCGGTCGCGTTCGATGATCCCCACCCGCGCCAGCAGCGACGCGATCGCCGCCGCCAGCCGTCTGGTGAGGTCAGTCACAGATCAGTGATAGACGGTGGGCTGGTTTGTCGCTATTGATTAGCACCGATCGTAAGCCGCTTACCGATCACGCGGTAATCCTACCCATGAATCCCGACCAGTGGCGGACGTATCTCGTCACACAACAGTCCCTTTCTGCGGGCCGATCGACCGAGGAGATCGTCGAAGCAGCCATCGAGGGCGGCGTCGACGCCGTCCAACTCCGCGAAAAGGATACCTCGGCCCAACACCGGATCGACCTCGGCGAGCGACTCCGCGAGCTGACGGGTGCGGCCGGTGTGGATCTCATCGTCAACGACCGCATCGATATCGCCTACGCGGTCGGAGCCGACGGCGTCCACCTCGGCCAGTCCGACCCACCGGTGTCGACCGCCCGAGAGATCCTCGGCCCGGAGGCGACGATCGGTGTCTCGGTGTCGACGGTCTCGGAGGCCCGACTCGCGGCGATCAGCGGCGCAGACTACCTCGGCGTCGGCGCGGTCTACGGCACCAACTCGAAGCCGGACGCCGAGACAGCCGACGACGGCCTCGGTGTCGACCAACTCGCCAAGATCGCCGATGCGGTAACACTCCCGATTGTGGCGATCGGTGGGGTCACCCCTGAGAACGCCAGCGGGCCGATCCAAGCTGGTGCGAGTGGCGTGGCGGCCATCAGCGCGATTACCGCCGCCGACGATCCCGAAGCCGCCACCCGCAAGCTGCGCGAGGCAGTCGAGACCACGGCCGACGAAGCGGAGGTGGCCGCCGATGACTGACGTGGCTGTGTCGCCGGCTGCCCTCGCCAAGTCGCTGTCGACACTTCGGGAAACTGAACCGCTGATCCAGCATCTCACCAACCGGGTGACGATCAACGACGTTGCCAACAGCACCCTCCACTGGGGCGCGCTGCCGGTGATGGCCGACGGGCCAAACGACGGCCCCGAGATGGCCCACGGCGCGAGCGCGGTACTGCTCAACACTGGCCAGGTCAACGACTCGCTGAGCGAAGCGATCTACGAGACCGGCCTCGCCGCAAACGAACTCGGCGTCCCGGTTGTGCTCGACCCCGTGGGGATGGGATCGACACCGACCCGGAACGAACTCGTCGAGCGATTGCTCACCGATGTCGAGTTCGCGGCGATCAAGGGCAACTACGGCGAGATCACCGCCCTCGCTGGCGCGGAGGCCGAGGTCAAAGGCGTCGAATCCGTCGGCGAGTACGATGAGATCGAAGCCACCGCACAGGCGGTCGCCGAGTCGGCCGACACCGTTGTCGTCGCCTCTGGTGAGACCGATATCGTCGCCACCGCCGACGCCGTCTACCGCGTCGAGGCCGGCCACGAGATGATGGGCGAGGTTGTCGGCACGGGCTGTATCCTCGGCGGTGCGGTCGCCACCTTCTGCGGCGGCCTCGAAGACACGCTGACGGCCGCCCTACACGCGACACTGGCATTTGGGCTGATCGGTGAACGTGCGGCCGACAACGAGTACAGCGGGCCAGCAAGCTACCATACGAACCTGCTCGATGCGATCTGGAATCTCACGCCCGAGGCCGCCAGCGATCTCGATGTCGATCTCAGCGAGCGGGTTGAGCGCGTCAAGTGAGCCACTCACAGTAAGGGCTAACCCACCCCGTCGGCAATACAACCCATGAGCAACGCCGAGCAGATCGAACAGACGGCGAGCAACGCTGACCTCCGCGAGGCCGCCGAGACCGCGCTCACCCAGTGTCTCGATCTCGGTAGCGAGGAAACCTGTCTGATCGTCACCGACGACAAACGCGAGCGGATCGGCGAAACCCTCTACGCCGAAGCCAGCGAGATCACCGACGATCCGGTGATCGTCCGCTACCCGCCCGGGCCACAGCACGGTGCGGAGCCACCCGAACCCGTCGCTGCCGCGCTCAACGCAGCCGACGTGTTTCTTGCCCCAACGACGAAAAGCATCAGCCACACCCGCGCCCGCGGCGATGCCTGCGAGAACGGCGCCCGCGGCGCGACGCTGCCCGGGATCACAGAGTCGGTCTTCGTCACCGGGCTTGACGCCGACTACGAGGCCATCGCCACCCACAGCGAAACCCTCCACGAGCACGTTTGCGACGCCGAGGAGATTCGGGTGACCAGCCCGCAGGGCACCGACATCACCATCGAGATCGGCGACCGCGAGTGGCTGCTCGACACCGGGATCGTCCACGACGCAGGTGGTTTCTCGAACCTCCCGGCCGGCGAGATTTTCGTCAGCCCCGAGAGCGCAAACGGCACCTACGTCGTCGACGGGACGATGCGCCCGCATGGCCTGCTTGAGGAGAGCCAGCAACTCACATTCGAGGTCGAAGACGGCTACGTGACCGAGATCTCAGACGACGAGATCCGCGAACAGATCGAAACCGCTGCCGAGGAAGTCGGCCAAGACGCCTACAACCTCGCGGAGTTGGGGATCGGTACCAACGTCGGTGTTGATGCGCTTGTGGGGTCGGTGCTGCTCGACGAGAAGGCCGCCGGTACCGTCCATCTCGCGATCGGCGACAACGCGGCGATCGGCGGCGAGACCGACGCGCCGCTGCACCTCGATGGGATTCTCCGGGAGCCGACCGTCTACGCCGATGGCGAGGAAATCGAGTTGCCGGCCTGAAAGCGAACGGGGCGTTGAAGAGCCAGCGGCCCACACACCCAGTATGCAGCTTTCGGAGGCAACGTGGCCGGAGATTCGCGACTGCGAGAGTGACCTTGCAGTTCTGCCGGTCGGGAGTACCGAACAGCACGGCCCTCATGCCCCGCTCGGCACCGACGGCAAAACTGCCGCCGCCGTTGCCGACACCGGCGTTGAGGCCTACCGCAAGCGAACCGGCATCGACGTGCCGATCGGACCGACGATCCCGGTCGGCGTTGCCGCCGAACACCGCGCCTTCGATGGGACGCTATGGGTCAGCCCGGAGACGTTTCGAGCATACATCCGGGAAACCGTCGCCAGCCTTGCTCACCACGGCTTCGACCGCATCGTCATCGTCAACGGCCATGGCGGCAACACCGACGCGCTCCGCGAGGCAACGGGCACAATTTCACGTGAGGACGACGCCTACGCGGTCGCCTTCACGTGGTTCGACAGCATCAACACCGACCAAGCGATGGGCCACGGTGGCCCCGTCGAAACAAGCCTCCTCTCTCACGTTGCCGACGACGCGATCCGCGAAGACAAGATAGCGGCCGCCCGCGAGGGAGCCAGCGAGGGGTGGGGCGAGTGGGTCGCCGGCGTCAACCTCGCTCACGACAGCGACGAGTTCACCGACAACGGTGTCGTCGGCGATCCAACCGCGGCGACGGCCGATCTCGGCGAGCAACTCCTCACACGCAGCGGCGAGGCACTCGCCGACCTGCTTGAGGCTGTTGACAACAGAGAATACTAACGACGCAGACTAACACCAGGTGCGATGTCAACTTAGTCGTCGCCGGCATCGCCGTGCGCGTCCTGGAGCGAACTCCGGAGCTGGGGGACGGTTCCGGTAAGCTCGCCAACGTCGTCGTGGGCGGCCTCAATTGTTTCCAGCAGTTCCTCAACAGCCTCGATGTCGGCCTCCAGATCCTCGGCGTCCTCGAAGGCGTCGGCGCGTTCCCCAAGTGTGTACCACTTTTTCGCTTGCCGGAGGTGCTCCGGAGCCTCGCCGACATCAAGAGCTGATTTTAGCCCGTTGAGCACGCCAAGGATGTTGTCAGCATCGGTCTCCCAGACATCGTCAGCCGTCGGCAGGGCTCCGCGGGCCGCCGACAGATGCTGTTCGACATCCTCGCGGGTTTCCGCGGCGGCCTCGCCGAACAGCTCGTCGTCATCGAAGGTGGCTTGACTCATAGTTCATGATAGTTGCGGGGGCGGTTAAAAACGAGCCCGAAAGTGAAAGTGAAATTAACCGTGCTGTCGGCTCACTCGCCGGCTTCGTCGATAGCGACCAGCTTCATGCGTGGGTAGCCATCCTCCATCTCCATGCGGGTCTGGGCGGTCACATCCTCATACCGAATTTGCATTTCGACAGTCATCAGACTCCCCGTGAGTTCGGTGTAACCACTGTCGTGGTCGATCGCGTCGGCGACGCGGTCGTCGTCGATGGCGACGGTGACCGACTCACAAAACGGTTGATTCTCGATGGCCTCGGCCATCGCCGTCTCTAAGCTTCGGGTGCTGTCGGGACTGACCGGCGTGCCAGCAAACTGGTGGTACAGCGAGCCGAACTTGATACCAGCCTCAAAACACGCCTGTTCGGTGTCGGTGGACATACACCTACCACGGCTGGCGGCGGCTAAGGCGTGTCGCCTCAATCTGTACGAGTGCGGGCATCGGTCGACTGTAAGTGATAGTAACTATCACACAATCAGCACCGAACCGCGCGTTACTTACGCGTCGTCCTCCGTTAGCTGAATGAATGGCGCGATCTGTGCTGCTGACTGGGGCCGGCGGTCGTGTCGGGCAGGCCATCCTCCGGAATATCGGCACCGACTACGACTGGCGGCTGTTGGATCGTGAGCCGCTTCCGGCGGCGAAACTCCCCGATGGAGTGGACAACAGCGATGTCTACGTCGCCGACGTGACCAATCGGGAGGCGGTACGCAACGCCGCCGAAGGCTGTGAGATCATCATCCACCTAGCCGGTGACCCGCGACCGAACGCCCCGTGGGAAAGCGTGCTGCACAACAACATCGATGGCACACAGTCGGTGCTCCAGACCGCTGTCGATCTCGGCGTCGAGAAGGTCGCCTTCGCCTCCTCAAACCACGCGGTCGGCAACTACGAAACGGAATCGAAAAAACCCGATCTCTACCGCACCCACGACGATTTCACGCTTGACGGAACCGAACTCCAGCGACCAAGCAATCTCTATGGCGTCTCAAAAGCCGCCGGCGAAACGCTGGGACAGTACTACCACGACGAACACGATCTCTCGGTGGTCTGCGTCCGAATCGGCAACCTCACCGAGGGCCATCCGCCGCGTAACTACGAGCGCGGCCAAGCGATGTGGCTGTCCTACCGGGATTGTGCCCACCTCTTCGAACGCTGTATCATCGCCGACTACGGCTTCGAGATCGTCTACGGCATCTCCGATAACGACCGCAAATACTATTCTATCGAGAACACCCGACGCGTGCTCGACTATGAGCCGACAGACAACTCCGCGGAGTACCACCTCGACGGCACGCCGAAAGACGAGTCCGAAGCCTAATCCACCGCGTCGAGCGCAGACAGGCCCACAGGCGAACTGACCACACCGAAGCAGGAGTGATGATGTGATCGAAAAATCGGTAGCCAGCCGGCTAAAAACCAGCAGCACACCGGCTGGAAGCATGAAGCGTTTGTCGGCGTCCCTGTCGCTGGCACGTGCTGTGTCAGCGTCCGAATAAAGGGTAGGGGGGTTTAGGGGGGTCAGCGAATCAAGGGTGAGTGGTGCCTCGATTCTCAGTGTTGAACATGGTACCCGTCTGCAGTGATACCACCATTCACAGACGGTATCTGTACATAACCGGGAGATAGCTAATAAAAATACTGGCCCAAAAATCAATTCTAATAATTGAAGTGCTCAATCAAACCGTCTTATCGAGCGTGAAAGCCGCTTGCGACCCGATACACACGACTGTCGAAAGGGTCGATCAGCATCGACACCGAACACCCAGAGGTGGCTACCGAGACGGTGACTCCCAGCGAAACTGAAAAAGCCCGGAAAGAAATCGGTCAGGTAGGGTGTGCAGACAAGAGTAGCCGTCTGGTGTCAACAGTCAGGCGTACCATGTTCAACACTGAGAACCGAGACACCAGACGGTACCAGATACTTGTGGGTTGGATGTAATAAAGATATCGGCTGAGGAGGTCGATCGCCTTACTCGTCGACGGCAACAGCGTCGGCGTCTGCTGCTTCTGCGGCGGCGGCTTCCGCGGCCGCTGCGTCCTCGGCTTCGGCTTCTTCTTTCTTTTCTTTGATCTTCTTCATCCGGAAGATCTCCTCGCGTTCTTGTTCTTCGAGCTTCTGTTCGATGTACTCCTGGTTGGTGTAGAGATCCGGAAGCAGTTTGAACTCAAGGGCGTTGACGCGGCGTTTTGTCGTTTCGATCTCTGTCAGCATCTTTTTCATCGCCGTTTCGACCTCCGCGGCGAGGATGATCGTCTCCAGTAGTTCCTCGTAGGCGTCGGCAGCCTCGTCGATGCGGGCCGAGGAGCCGAGCAGCCCGTAGCCGCGCTCATCGAGGGATTTCTTCACCTTCGAGGATTCGATCTGGGGGACGACGACACCCATGATATTCTTTGATTGGATCGTGATCTCGGGGTGTTCCTTGAGCGCGGCGGCCGCGCCGCGAACCGCCACATCGCCTTCCATCGCCCGCGCCATGTTGAGTTTTCGCTGGGCGGTCTCGTAATCCTCGTTGAGGTCGCTGCGTACGTCTTGGGCCTGATCCAGGATATCCATGAACTCCATGATCAGCCCGTCGCGCTTCTGTTCGAGCGTATCGTGGCCGCGCTCGGAGAGCTCGATGCGATCCTCGATCGCCATCAGGTTCTTCCGTGTCGGTTTAACGTCCTCAGCCATCGCTTACCGGACTGTTGGCGGCCACGGTGTTAATCTTTTCAGTTCGGTCGAAAAAATGAGCCGCAGGGGTCGACAGTCCCGATCAGTCGGCAGGCTGAGCGCTTGCGCCGCCACCGACGGATGTGAGGATGTCGTGGTTCTGCAGGAGGTACGCGCCGTAGCCGACCTTCGCGGTGATGTCAAGCACCATGAAGGCAGCCGTCTCGGTGTACAGCGGGATGAAGCCGAGCGTCCCTTCGGTGCCAAGGATCCAGACAACCGGGTAGGCCAGCCACAGCACGATCAGGAGGTTCTTCAACGTGTTCGTCAGGCTGCGGGCCGCATCGGACTGGTTTGCCGCGGCGGCGCTGAGTGTGCCGACGAGCACGTACAGGAGGACAAGCAGGGCACCGGTACTGATACCCCACCAGACGATCCGCCAGATCGCTTCCTGTGCGAAGGCGCCGATGAGACCGGTGGCGATCATGAACACGTCGAGGCCGACCAGCGTGTAGATCGTCTCTCGGTCAGCATCGGCGAGCAACGCAAGGTCTAACAGGAGCAACGGTGTGGTAAATAGCCAGTCAGCATACCGTGCCCAATAGATGTCAAGCACGGTGCCGTCTACCAGTTCGACCTCGGTCAAGCCGAAGCCAGTCGCCATCGCGAAGTACATGCTGAATGCGATGGTCGTCACGAAAATGTTGATCGCATAGAACTGCTTGAGCTTCGTATCCTTTACGCCCCACCCTCGACCGAGGAAGTACAGGAGTCCGAGGGCCATCCCTATTGTGCCGATCCATAACCAAATCTGCTCACTGCCTGGTGTTACTGGTGCTGCCATAATCCATACGTTGTTAGGAGAGGAATCGGTAAAAACTGCTTACCAGACTAGTTAGGGTGTATCGGATCATCGACCACGAAACCGCCACCAGCAACCGGCCACCGATTATGTCAAACCGAGAGAGGGTGAATCGGTGATAAGCCCGTCAACACCGGCCTGAGTAAGCGCGTGTGCCGCTTGGTGGGTCGTAACCGTCCAAGCGTTGATGCGACGATCGGCATCGTGGGCGTCTTCGAGTAAGCTATCACCAACAGCAGTTGTCGCACCCGACTCAGCAAGCAGAGCATCCAGCGGCGGGTGGATTGCTGCGGCGTCGTAGCGATCGGCGAGATCGATCCCCGTCAGTAGGTCGTCGGTGACAAGCGGGGCGACCGGAAGGCGCGGCGCACTCTCGTGGGTCGCCGCCAGCGCGCCCTCGTAGAACGACGAAACGAGCAGGTCGTGGTCGGTGTCGGTCGCAACATCGAGTGCGCGCTCGACGAACGGTCGCCAGCGGTCGGCAGCAGCTGTGCGAGCGTCATCGTCATCGACCGCGCCAAACTGGAGTCCCTCGCAGCCAGGGTGTTTGAGTTCGATGTTGACCGTGATCGATGCCGGAATCGCTGCCAACACGTCCGCCAACAGCGGGATCGGCTCGTCGCTGTCGCCGATGGTGTACCCGCTGATCTCGTCGTAGGAGAGCTCCCACACCGGCGTATCGCTGACAGTTGGCGGGGCGTTGGTCAGCCGCGAGAGGTCGTCGTCATGGAAAACGATCACCCGGTCGTCGGCTGTTGCCCGGGCGTCGATCTCGATGGCGTCAGTGCGATCGTCGCTGGCGGCTGCACGCACCGCGGCGATCGTGTTTTCGGGGTTGTCGGCGGCATAGCCGCGGTGGGCGATCACGTGTGGGGGCATGGAATTGGTGGTAGGTTGCTGCGAGCGGCCCTAAGTCGGTCGGTGTCGGCGACGTCACCGGCTGCCAGCGTGCGCCCGG
>Ga0209917_1000720_pt1 | contig 13751 bp, 16 predicted proteins | sample SalPon2_C_H2O_MG_FD_185710 | JGI IMG/M metagenome (GOLD analysis project Ga0209917, IMG submission 185710) | Salt pond water microbial communities from South San Francisco under conditions of wetland restoration - Salt Pond MetaG R2_C_H2O_MG... | ecosystem: Environmental > Aquatic > Non-marine... | reverse complement strand
ACAGCTCGATGAGTTCGTCGATTGTCGCCGTCCCGTTGTCGTCGATGCGCTTTTCCATCATGCGCGTCGCCATCCGGTCCATGCCGGGCAGCGCCGCCAGCGCGTTCGGCATCGGCATGTTCGGGTTCCCGACAGCCGACAGCTGGAGGCTCTGGGACTTCTCCTCATGGAGGATGTCCAGCCCCCAGAACGTGTGGAACACGACGACGTCCCAGCCGAAGGCGGCCGCGGTGCTGGCGAGGATGAGCGGCGGATACGCCATGTCGAAGCTGCCCTGGGTCGCGACGATGGTCATCTTCTTCTCGTCGTCGTCGGCCTCCAGGTCGGCGACCGCTTCTTCGAGTTCCTCTATGCGAGCCTGCAGCTGTGCTTCGCTCATCGACTCGCCGTCGCCGGTCGATGGTGTGTCTGTACTCATTTTAGGCCGTCTTCTCGACGTAGTGTTTGTACACGTCGTCGTCTTCGACCTGTTCGAGGAGTTTCACGCCGCTGGTCCCTTCGGCCCATCCCTCGATGTCGCTCATGCTACCGCTGTCAGTCGCGACGACTTCCAGTACCGACCCCTCAACGAGGTCATCTATCGCCTGTTTGGTCTTGACGACCGGCATCGGACACGATGCACCTTTCACGTCGAGCGTCTCCGCGATGTCGAATGCTTCACTCATTGTTGGAAGGACTCCAGCTACTGTATTGGAGCTATTGCACAATACTACCCCCATCGTTAAAACTCTGATGGTGTTCTCATCAGCCAATACCGTTCTCAGTTCTGATCATCAAGCAGGCGACGAAGTTGGACTATCTCCTCCTGATGAGACTGGGCTGACTCCTGCGTGTTTTCGACTGCATCGACGACACTGTTCATTCCGTCAACAGTCTCGTCCACGAGCGATGCGACTTCCTGTGTACTCTGTGCTTGGTCGTCAGTGGCCTCGGACACCTGCATCAGGCTATTGGCCACTTCATCGATGCTATTGCTGATTTCAGAGAGGTTGTCGGCCGAGTGTTCTATTTGAGAGATTCCGGACGATATCCGGTCATCCATCATGTCCAGACTCTCGACTGTCTCCTCTGTAGACTGCTGGATGGCGTTTATCATATCCTCAATCGTCTCCGCGTTCTCCTGTGACTCCCCCGCGAGGCTCTTTACTTCGTCTGCGACGACCGCGAATCCGTCTCCGTCGTTCCCGGCGCGTGCCGCCTCGATTGATGCGTTGAGTGCCAGCATATTCGTCTGGTCGGCAATGCTGTTGATGACGTCGACAATTTCGTCGATTTCTTGGGCTTTGTTCTGTAACTCGTCGATTTCGGCTGAAACCAGTTCCGAGGCCTCGGTGACATCGTGCATAGCCTCCACCGCCTCCTGTGTCGACTCTTCGCCCTGTTCAGCCAATTCCGAGGCCGCGTCGGCCTTCGCATCAACGTTTGAGATAGTTGAGGCGATTTCCTCAATTGTCGCTGACAAGTCTGCTATTTCACTGTTGATTTTGTCCAGCGTCGGCGCGTGGCCCTGAATGATTTGATTGTTCGTCTCAATCATCAGCTCCAGGTCCTGGCCGTTCTGTTCTATCTCCGCGACCGTGTCCTGAATCTCTGCGAACAGTTCTGCATTGATCGCCACCACCTCAGCACCCGCCTGACTACTCATACGGCTAACGCAGAATTAGATATACTTAATTGTTTATTCTAAATTATCAAATTCTGTAATATCTCTCCTTCTCGCACCCCGCTGGGATGTGGCTGATACAGCATTTCGTGGGAGGTAGTATTGTGTACCAGAGGAAATATTATACAAACACTTTTGTACCGCTACTGTGTACGATTAGTCACGCCACATGAACGCTGAAGACTTCCCGACGCCGGACGCAGAAGTCGAATCGGTCACGCCCAACGCGCTAAAAGCTCGTATCGACGACGGAGAATCGGTCACCATCCTCGACGCACGCATGTCCGGAGACTACGAGGAGTGGCACATCGGCGGGGAGAACGTCGAATCGATCAACGTTCCGTACTTCCACTTCTTGGACGAGGAACTGGACTCGGATGTCATCGCTGACGTTCCGGACGACCGCGAGGTCACGGTCCTGTGTGCGAAAGGCGGCGCAAGCGAATTCGTTGCGGGCACGCTCGCCGATGAGGGCTACGACGTCCACCACCTCGAAGACGGGATGAACGGCTGGGCCCGCATCTACGAGACCGTCGAAGTCACCGGCTACGAGGGAGCCGGAACACTGGTCCAGTACCAGCGCCCCTCCTCGGGCTGCCTGGGCTATATGCTGTACGACGACGGCGAGGCCGCCGTCATCGACCCCCTGCGCGCGTTCACTGACCGCTATCTCGAGGACGCCCAAGAACTGGGTGTCGACCTGCAGTACGCGCTCGACACGCACGTCCACGCGGACCACATCTCCGGGGTCCGCGACCTGGACGAGGCGGGCGTCGAGGGCGTCATCCCCGCAGCCGCCGTGGACCGCGGGGTCACCTACGCCGACGAACTGACGACCGCCGAGGACGGCGACGAGCTCCAGGTCGGTGATGCGGTCATCGAGACCGTCGCGACGCCCGGCCACACGACCGGGATGACCTCGTATCTCGTCGGCGACAGTCTGCTCGCGACAGGCGACGGGCTGTTCGTCGAGAGCGTCGCCCGCCCGGACCTCGAAGAGGGCGACGACGGCGCGCCCGAGGCCGCCCGGATGCTCTACGAGTCGCTGCAGGAACGCGTCCTCTCGCTGTCCGACGACACGCTCGTCGGCGGTGCACACTTCAGCGACGCCGCCGAGCCAGCCGACGACGGCACCTACACCGCCCCCATCGGGCAGCTCGTCGACGAGATGGATGCACTCACCATGGACGAGGACGACTTCGTCGAGACGGTCCTGGCCGATATGCCGCCCCGACCGGCTAACTACGAGCAGATCATCGCGACGAACCTCGGCCAGAACACGGTCGCGGACGACGAGGCGTTCACGCTCGAGCTGGGGCCGAACAACTGCGCCGCGAGCCAGGAATCGCTCGCGGGTGACTAAACGGGCCGATGGTCCCTGACCCAGTCCCGCTCCAAGTAGCCGCCGAGCTGTTCCCGAACGGCATTAGCCGGTACGCCATCGGCGGGCTGTTCGTCGGCCTCGGCGCGGCAGTCATCTACGTCGGCACCGGTATCAGCGCCGGCGCGAGCACGTTCCTCGAGTCGACGTTGTCGTACGTCTCCGGCCAGTCGCGGTTCCAGCAGTACGTCGCCTCGCGGGACTGGCGGATCGTGTTCACGCTCGGCATTATCCTCGGGGCCGCCGTCTATGCGGTCGTCTATCAGGGCGGCGCGTGGACGACGGACGTCTCGTGGTGGCGACTCCTGTTGGGCGGCATCTTCGTCGGCATCGGAACCCGCGTCGGGAAGGGCTGTACCTCGGGCCACGGCGTCTGTGGCGTGGGGTCAGCGTCGAAAACGTCCATCGCGGGCGTGGTGGCGTTTCTGGTCACCGCCATCGTGACCGCACAGGTCGTCGCCGCGCTGGGGGTGACGCCGTAATGGCGGCGTCCAGTGACCGCCATCCGCTGTTCATCCCCCTCGTGCTTGTCGGCGGGCTCATCTTCGGCTTCGGGCTCGGCTACAGCCACATGGCCCGCCCCGAGGTGGTGTTGAACTTCCTCCAGTTCGAGGATTTCGGCCTGCTGTTCGTGATGTTCGGCGGCGCGGCCGTGACGGGACTAGTGTTCTTCCTCGCACCGCGCGTGCTGGACCGCGCCCCGCTGACCGGCGACCGGTTCGAGCGCCGTCTGAAATCCTTCGACCGGAACGTGCTGGTCGGCGGCGGGATCTTCGGCGTCGGCTGGGGCCTTTCAGGCATCTGCCCGGGCGCGGCATACGCTAGCCTCGGCATCGGCAACATCACCATCCTGTGGGCGCTCGCCGGGATGTTCCTCGGCGCGTACCTGCAAGGGTGGTGGCGAAGTCGAGCAGCTGACAGCGTCGAGCCCGCCCCCACAGGGGCGGACTGAACCCCGTTCACTCTGCCCCAATGGAACTCCAGCTTCTCGCGCTCTTCCTGACCGCCGGTGTCGCCAGCCTGTTCATGTCGTGGGTCATCGGTGCCGGTTCCAGCGGCGCGACACCGTTCGCGCCCGCCGTCGGTGCCAACGCCATCTCGACGATGAAGGCGGCGTTCGTCGTCGGCATCTTCGGGCTCGCGGGCGCGGTGACACAGGGCGCAAACGTCTCGGAGGCCGTCGGGCGCGGCCTCGTCGGCGGCGTCACCCTCCCCGCAGTGGGTGTCATCGTCGCACTTGTGGCCGGCGCCGGGCTCATGGCCGTCGGTATCTACACCGGCTACCCCATCGCGACGGCGTTTACGGTCACCGGCGCAGTCATCGGTGTCGGGATGGCCCTCGGCGGGACCCCCATCTGGGGAAAGTACCAGCAGATCGGGGCCGTCTGGGTGTTCACGCCGGTCGTCGGCGGCGGTCTCGCCTACGCCATCGCCAGCGTGTTGCCGCGGTCGGACGTCCCAGAGCGCGCGACGATCCCGGCCCTCGCCGCGCTCGTCGGTGTGGTGCTCGCCAACGTCGAGTTCGCGTTTCTCGGTCCCGGCGGCGAGCCGGGGTCGGTAACCGAGCTCGGACAGCGGCTGCTTGGCATCGACGAACTCGTGGCGACAGTCGTTCTCTCAGGCGTCGTCGCCGCCGCGGTGTGGGGCGTGGTGTATCGAGACATCCGCCGCGACGAAGCGGGCGGGCTCAGACACGTCCTGCTGGCGCTCGGTTCGCTGGTCGCGTTCTCGGCCGGCGGGAGTCAGGTCGGGCTGGCCGTCGGCCCGTTGCTCCCGTTGCTGGACGAGGTCGGGGCGCTCTCGCCAGCGGTCGTCCTGCTGGGTGGCGGCCTCGGTATCCTCGTCGGGTCGTGGACCGGCGCGCCCCGGATGATAAAATCGCTCGCCCGGGACTACTCCTCGCTGGGGCCGCGCCGGTCTATCGCCGCGCTCGTCCCATCCTTCCTCATCGCCCAGCTCGCCGTCTTTCTCGGTGTGCCGGTGTCGTTCAACGAGATCATCGTCAGCGCCATCATCGGTAGCGGCGCCGCAGTCGGCGGCACCGAAGCGATCGACCCGCGGAAGATTCTGGTCACGGTCGGCGCATGGGTCGGCTCGTTCGCGCTCGCATTGAGCGTCGGCTTCGGATCGATGAGCGTGATGAGCGCCCTCTAACTACCTGTATCAGGCCGTTCGCGGTGGCGGGACGAGGTAGACGTTGCCGTCCGCGCGGGCGACGATATCCTCGGAAACGCTTCCGAGCAACAGCCGACGCATCCGGCTCCGGCCCCGGGAGCCGATGAGCGTCGTCGTCGGCGTCACGGCCGCCTCGACATCGAGAATCTCCTCGGCAGGGTCGCCGCGGCGGACCTCGACAGCTGTGTCGATGTCCCACTGTGCCAGCGTGTCCGCGAGCGCGCGGAGTCGGTCGGACGGATCCTCGTCGCCCGTTTCGGAGTCTTTCGGTGAGTCGACGTGGACGAGCGTCGCTTCCTGGGTCGCGTGGCGGAGATACTGGAACGCGTCGAAGGCGCGCGCTGCGTTCTCCGAGAAGTCCGTCGCGTAGAGCACTCGCTGGAACAGATGCTCTCTGAGTACGTCCGGCTCGTCGGCCCCGCGCTCGATACGGTTGACAAGCAGCGGCACCACGGTCGTTCGCGCGAGATTTCGGGCCGTAGAGCCGATAACGCGGTTGTCGAGCGGACTCTGTCCGCGGGAACCGATGATCGTCAGGTCGGCTTTCTCTGCCTCTGCGATGCCGTTGATACGTCGATGGGGAGTCCCGCGGACGACGTGGGTTTCGGTGTCGAAGCCGGCGTTTTCCATCACCTTCTGATACCGCGCGAGCCCCTGTTCGCGCCGCTTGCTGAAGTTCATGCCCGGCATTCCCGCGTGGACGTTCGACGGGATGACCGTGACGAGGTGGATGGTGTCGACACCGATGCGGCCGAGACAGTCGAGACACGTCTCGTTCTGTATCGCCGCTTCACTCGCCGCCGAGAGGTCTGTCGCATAGATGGCCCTCATACCCGACGGTACGTGACCGACCGTTAATATTGTTTGCTTTGTACAATACCAATGGGCTGGGTAAGCGGTCCCCAGCGCGGAGAACCCGCCGTGCCCAGAGCTACCTCAGGGATGTAACCCAAACTGGTGGCCACGCAGAAGAGCGTAGAAAATGGTGCGCGCAACTTTGTTACGCGGGACAGTTGAGTGTTTGAACGGGTACTGAACTAACTCGATATTTCCATAACTTATGCAAATATTTCCGTGGGATAGCAGTGCGATACATTGCAGTAATATTGTACCACAGTCCCAAAACTGTTATCAGTACCCTCCGGCTAGAGTAGAGTGAGCAGAAAAGTATGATATTTACACGACAGCACAACGGTGGAGGGGGATATCGATGGTAGACCTGGCGGCCGTCGCATCCGCAGGCGGAGGCAGCGTCGACGCAGCGATGCTCATCGGCGTGGTGCTACTGGAGGCGGCGCTCCTCTACGTCGGGTACGGCGCGGTCGAGCAGGCGTTCGGACACGCCGTCGTCGAGCGGTTACGGGGAGAGTGACAGATGGAGATACTGGGACTCAGCCTCGCGATGGTGGTATTGTTCGTCGGGTTCGGCCTGCTCATCGGCGTCCTGTTTGGCTTCTTCGGAATGGGCGGGTCGTTCCTGGTCACGCCGGCACTGCTGGTGATGGGCTATCCCACCCGGGTCGCCGTCGGGAGCGGGCTCGCGTTCGTGTTCGGGACCTCTGTCATCGCGACGCTGAAACACCGCGACATGGGGCAGGTCGACTACAAGCTGGGGATACTGATGATCGCGGGGACGACCGCCGGCATCGAAGTCGGCAAAGAGATCGTCATCCACCTGGAGTCACTCGGGATGGCCGGCAGCATCATCAGCGTCACGTACGTCGTCCTGCTGGGCGGTATCGGGGCTTTCGTCACCTACGAGGCGATGAAAGGCGGCGATAGCGGAGGCGGTATCGACCACGACGCCGCGGACGCCGATGTCGACGCCGACGACATCCCGGAGATCGCCAAGAAGATTCAGTCGTACAACGTCCCCCCGATGATATCGCTTCGCGGGGGCGTCAGCGTCTCGCTGTGGCTGATACTGGCCGTCGCGTTCGTCACCGGGCTGCTGTCGGGCTTCCTCGGCGTCGGCGGCGGGTTCATCCGCATGCCCGCGCTGTTCTACCTCATCGGCGTGCCGGTGCCAATCGCCGTCGGGACGGACCTCTTCGAGATCGTCTTCTCGGGCGGACTCGGGAGCTTCCTCTACGCACTGGACGGCGGTGTCGACCTCTCTATCGTGCTCCCGCTGCTTGCGGGGAGCGCCTTCGGCGCCCGTGTGGGCTCGGCCGCAACGAGCATCGTCGACGAGGAGGAGATCAAGGTGTACTTCGGGCTGATGCTGCTCGGTGGGGCCCTGGCCGTCGCGGTCCGTGAAATCGGGAACGTCTACGGCATCGACGCCTTGAACACGGTCAGCCTGGTGCTCATCCTCGGCTCCGCGCTGCTGGTCAGCGGGGCCGTCGTCTACAGCAGCATAACTGCGCTCCGCGAGGACAGTCAGTCGTCCTCACCTGCCTAATTGTAGTTCTCGCGGACTATTTCCGGCTATCGCCGACCACGGAGTCGGCGCGCCCCGGGAAATCGTGAGAAAGTCACGAATGTGTTGTCGCGCACAATTGTGTAAATCATACACAAATCTTTTTACCGCCAGCACACCTCTGTTCAACTATATCAATGCCAGACTCGATGAGCGAACAACTACAACAGGATATGCGGTGTGAGGGGCTACTGGAGTGTTTTCACGGCCTCAAGGAACTTGACAAGGAGTGCTTCCGGGCGCTCGTCACCGCGGAGGAGCCACTCACTGTCGACGAGATAGCCGACGCCGTCGACAGAGAGCGGTCGACGGCCTATCGGGCGGTCCAGCGCCTCCTCCAGACCGGGTTCATCCAGAAAGAACAGATCAACTACGACCAGGGCGGCTACTACCACGTCTATCGGCCAACCGACCCCTCGAAGATCGCGGGGGAGATGCAGCGGATGCTCAACGACTGGTACGCCAAGATGGGGCAGCTCATCCAGGAGTTCGAGACGAAATACGAGGACGAAACCGAGTCGCCCCCGCAGATCGAGAGCTAACGCGCTTCTTTTTTGACTGCGTTTGTCGGCTCACCTGCACTCCCTTGGACCCCCGTAGCAGAGGTCAGTATTGTATAGTTTTCCCACAACCCTTAAACGCTATCAGCTCGTAGAATGCAGTGATGACAACTGATGCTGCAGCGAACTCGGAGGCGGAATCGCCGAACCAGCCGGTCGCCGTAGACGGCACGACGGAACTCGACGACCTCGTCGCGTCAGACGACGTCGTCCTGGTGGACTTCTACGCCGACTGGTGTGGCCCGTGTAAGATGCTCGAACCGGTCGTTGAGCGGCTGGCTGAAGAGACCGCCGCGACCGTCGCGAAAGTCGACGTCGACGCCAACCAGCAACTGGCAAGCGAATACGGCGTCCGTGGGGTACCGACACTGGTCCTGTTTGCCGACGGGACGCAAGTGGATGAGGTCGTCGGCGTCCAGCCCGAAGACCAACTGCGTTCCCTCGTGGAGTCCCACACGTAGATGAGCGAGCCACGCGAACTCGTCATCGCGGGGTCGGGCGTCGCCGGACTGTCCGCTGCGGTGTACGCCGCTCGAGCGGACCTTGCGCCGCTCGTGCTCGAGGGCGACGAGCCGGGTGGACAGTTGACCCTGACGACTGACGTCGAGAACTACCTGGGCTTTCCGGAAGGGATCGGCGGGATGGAGCTCATCCAGCGTGGGAAAGAACAGGCCGAACGGTTCGGTGCGACGTTCGAGCACGGTCGTATCGCGGCCGCCACGCTCGACAGCGACCCGATCGAGCTCTCACTCGCGTCCGGTGAGACGATACGGACACAGGCACTCGTCGTGGCGACCGGTGCGAGCGCCCGCTGGGTTGGGGCGGAGAACGAAGAAGAACTGATGGGCTATGGGCTTTCGACGTGTGCCACTTGCGACGGTGCGTTTCACCGTGGGAACGATGTCCTGGTCGTCGGAGGTGGGGACTCTGCGATGGAGGAAGCCCTGTTCCTCGCGAAGTTCGCCGACTCGGTCACCGTTGTCCACCGGCGCGAAGAGCTTCGCGCGTCGGATATCATGGCTACACGCGCGCGTGACCACGATGCTATCAGTTTCCGCTGGAACACGGAACTGGAAGCCATCCACGGCTCACAGGCGGACGGTGTGACGGGCGCGACGCTTATCTCCCACCCCGACGGCTATCCGACAGAGCGGGTAGCTGATGGGGTCGATGTCGAGCGAGAAGTCGTCGATATCCAGGGCGTGTTCTACGCTATCGGCCATACACCGAACACGGAGTTCCTGACCGACACGGCAGTCGAACTCGACCAGGCGGGCTACATCCGGACCCAGACGGATGCAACAGGACGGGTGACGGCCGAGACCGGCGTCGACGGCGTCTTTGCCGCTGGCGATGTTGCGGACCCGACGTATCGACAGGCCATAACGGCCGCCGGCACCGGGAGTATGGCAGCACTCGATGCGGAGACGTTCCTCGAATCACGGACCTCGGATCGGACGGCAACGTCCGAACAGCTACTCCAGTAACGAGACGACTGGCGGTGACCTCGTCGACAGCGAGTCCGAGTTGCTCCGCGGCCTCTCTGTCTCGATACCCGACGCCGAACAGGTGGTGTGACAGTCGGGGGAGCAGAGCGCGCGGCAGCGTCGCCGTCGGGTAGTCAGGGTGACCGAAGCACGGCCCAAATCGATGACGGGCCGCTCCAAACGACACCGTTGGGCCAGAGAGCGTCGGATCAGTCCTCAGTTGCACGCTGTTCGTCGGTTTGCTCCGGTTCGATATCACTGCCCGGATACTGCAACGGATACTGGAGGTCGGCCGTTTGGTCGACCAGCTCGCTCATCGAGAAGCGCGGCAAGTCGTGCCAGGCGCTGTCTTTCGAGTAGTAATAGACGACGCGACCGTCGACGACGGCGTATATGTCGGTTCGCCTGTCGTGAACGACCCGTTTCTCGTTGTCGATCCCGATGTCGACGACGTCCTGCAGCGAATTCAGTCGGACGTGATCCTCGCCGAGTCCCATCGGGAGTTCCCCGTCAGAGATCCACTCGGACATCTGTCGGGCGTGGAGTTCGACCAGCAGTTCGTCTACTTCGAGATCCTCGTGTGCGTATATCCGGATCGCTACCGCACCGGCGAAACTGACCAGGGCGAACGCTGTCAGCCAGATGATCGCGGTCGTGTTCATCGATTCGGTGACTGTCGTGCGGGGTTGTGCATGTCGCTCCGATGCGGTCAGTGGGGCTTCGAGCCAGTAGGCATCGCTCCCGTCCGCAAAGCGGAGCGGCGACGAGACGACCAACTGGTTCTGGTAGTGCCCGGTGTCGTACGCGACGAAATACCGAAGCGTTACTGTCACTTGTGAGACCGTCCCGAAGGCGTCACGGAGCTGTGCCGTCTGTGCCCGAACGGCCGGGACGTCTATCCGTGCCTGCTCTCTTGCCGTCCCGTTCGAGATTGTCTCCCGGCTCGCGGCGAGGACAGTCTCGTTTTCGTAGAACGTCCTCCCGTCACGGCTCGCCGTCGTGACCACGACGAGTCGTTGCTCGACTATCACGTCGGTGCCATTCGGAACCGTAGTCGTCCCGGAGAGGGTCAACGCTGGACTCACGGTCGAGAAGTACACCGACCGGTTCTCCAGCGTCGTCCCGTTGGGCCAGATACCCCCTCCGTCGAGAACGACAGCGCTGTGCGTTACCTCCCCAGAGACTGTCTGAACGTTTGTCTGGTCGGTTCGGACTGTCCGGTCCGGAGTCACGGAGAGATAGCCCGCGATACCGGCCCCGACGAGACTCACCAGGACGAGCCCCCGAACGAGTGTCGGTCCGTGTCGGTAGACGAGGACGCGGAACCGAAGCAGCGGGATCGGGGTCACGTGGGACCCCGCCCCGTATTTTGGCTCTCGGCCGGCTGTGTCACCGGGGCGACAGTGATCGCGGTGACAGTGTCGCCGTCGGTACGATACCGACGGGGCGATGAGAGCGTCGTCACAGAGTTGTCCCCGGTCGCCAAACCGCCCCGCTTGACCACCACGAGTTGCTCAGGGTCCACCGCCGTTACCTCCACCGTTACCGCCACCATTACCTCCACCGTTACCGCCACCGTTGCCGCCACCATTACCGCCACCGTTGCCGCCACCGTTACCCGGTGAGGAGATCGTCGTCACGCGGTCAGGGAACGTCGCTGTAACGCCACCGCTGGTCGCCGTGATATCGAAGGTCACGTCGGTGTTCGGCGTGCCGAAGACGTCGAGTTCGACCGTCTGAACGGCGCCCGCAGTCAGCGCCACCGTCGCTCCGCTCCCGCGGTTGACGCCGTCTACGTACAGGTCGCCGTCGGTGCTGTCGTCGAGCGTGATCGTCACTGTGGCCGCAGTGCCGAAGTTGTTAGTCACCGTTACCAGCGGCTCGCGGTTGTTTTTGCTGACCGTCGCGACCACGTCGAGCCCGAGCGTGCCGTCCCGGTCGTCGACCACGTCGATCGTCCCAGTCCGCGGAAGCGTGGCCTCGGTGAACGACGTCGCCGGTATCGCACCGATCATGACGATCAGTAGCGCCACGATCAGCGTGGACAGCCAGTGGCTCCCACGGGTACGGGCACGGGTCATCGGTCCCCTCCCAGCAGGCGGCGCAGCCGTCGACTCGTGGTCGGGCGGACGAACACGCGGTCGTCGAACAGGAACCAGTACAGGACAGACAGCGGGCCGAAGACGGTACCCACTGACGCGACCCCGGCTGCCACTGGATGCCACTCGTGGAGCGCTGCCAACACCGATTTCGGGAGTGTCGCCGGGTAAGCGAACGTCTGAACTGTGGTGCGGAACGGACCCGGCGCGGTCCGAGCGTGAACCGTCGCGTTGAGACGGATCGTCTCGTCGGTGAGCGTCTGCTCGCGGATCGTCATCCCTTCGGTCTCGACGAAGACGGCGGCTATCGGGGCGGTCGTGAGTTGTATCTCGTAGGTCTGGTTGCGCTCTTGTCCGACGGCGACCTGTGCTGGTCCGGACGGCTCGCTCGTCACGGCGACGTACTGGAACACGACAGTACTCGAGCCAAGCAGGAGGATCACCGCGAGGCTGCCGAGGACGCCGACGGCAAACACCGGGCGAACGAGGTCGCCAAACCGGGCGACGCGTCTGGACCGCTCGCGCGCCGGCCCGCGGCTTCGGACTCCGAGCAGTCCGGCGACGGCCACGAGTGCGACCCAGACGACGGGGTTGGTCGTGACCGTGCGGATGGCTGGTCCGGCTCCGGGGACGATGAGCGGCGCCTCGTCTATCGACAGCAACCGACCGAGGACAGCCGTCTGCGGCACTGGAGCCAGCCCGACCTGCTGATCGGTCGTCGGGTTGGCATCACCCTGCGTGAGATAGCCGTCGGCCGTCTCACCGACGATCCGGTGGGTGACGTACTCGCTGCGGGCCGCCGAGTAGAACGTGACGATATCCCCCTCCCGATAGCTGCCGATGTCAACGAGGACGTAGGCGTCTCCGGGTGCGATCACCGGCTCCATGCTGCCGGAGGTGGCATAAGACAGATGAACTGGGGATGGCGGCGGCGCTAACACCAGTGCGACGACAGCGACGACGAGGTATAGACTCCAGTTCATGATGTGTGATGGATCGCGGAGATCGGTCGGGACCGCGCTCAGGCGGTCGCGATAGTCAGTGTGCCCGAAAGCGTATCAGACGCGGTCAGGCCAGTGCTGTCGACCGTGACGACGACGTTGACCGTCTCACCGCTCGGGACGGTCACAGTGGCAGAGCCGCTCTCGCTGGCCGTGCCCTCGGACGACCCGGTGTCGTCGAAGATAGCGAACTCGACGTTCGTGAGGCCACCGTCGGGGTCACTCCCCGTGAAGGCGTAGGAGAAATCCAGGTCGTGGGACGCGGAGTCGGTGTTCGTCACCGAGAACGCGTACGTCCCGGACGACCCGGCGTCGGCTGTGTCGCCGAGTGTGTAGGTCGCGTCGGGGTTGACGCCCGTCGACCCGGCCGGGTTCGAGAAGTCGACGGTGAGCTCGCCGCTGGTGGCCTGGACGACGACGTCCCCGGAGTTCCCATCCTGAAGCGAGATCGGTCCGTTCGCGTCGGTCACCACGTCGATCGTCGCATCGCGTTCGATGGTTGCCGTCGTGAACGCCGAGGAGGCGACCGCGGTCCCCAGTCCGAGGACGACGACCGAAACGAGCCCCACGATGAGCGTGCGATTCATCGGCTCTCACCGCTCGAAATGGAGATCGGACTCGCAATGCTGACTGCTGTGACTGTGGGTGTGGAGTACATGATCGGACCTCTGGGCCACTGACCACACGGGGAAATTCCGTGCTTACGACAGAATATCGCCTGGCAGAGTAGTGACCGCGTAGATTATTATTACACTCGTCTTTATATAAATGTTTTTATTAATTTTCCATAATAGCTGGAGTTTTTACACGATGTGAAGCGCAGTGACAGTTCTCTAGTGGTACCTTGCTACTCCTCGCCATCCGCACGCAGTCGGATCTCGATATCCTGTTGCCCGTCTTCCAGCGTCAGCAGTTCCAGTTCCGTGAGTTCGTCGCGTGTCGCGTCTAGCGTTGCGAAGTGAT
>Ga0209917_1000717_pt1 | contig 13767 bp, 14 predicted proteins | sample SalPon2_C_H2O_MG_FD_185710 | JGI IMG/M metagenome (GOLD analysis project Ga0209917, IMG submission 185710) | Salt pond water microbial communities from South San Francisco under conditions of wetland restoration - Salt Pond MetaG R2_C_H2O_MG... | ecosystem: Environmental > Aquatic > Non-marine... | reverse complement strand
ATTTTCATCAAATTGACATATTCCACGAGAGTACGAAGTATTTTCTACTGATTCAGACGTGTAGTTGTATCCCATGTGTTCACAGTAGTTCTTCGCAGGAGGCATTGCAGCAAATGTTAGAGATGTAAACAGTATAATCGAGATTAGGAAAAATTGAATCTTCAGTTTCATGACAATAAATTCTTTGTTCTATCTTCAGGTTTAAACTTTCTTAGATATCAATAACTGCTTCCAGTACCCAACCTTCTCCTTCTTCGTAACTCACTTTCATCTCGTTATATGTTGGTCCTTTTACATCCATTACATGGACCTGTGAGGTAATAAGATCTACTTTGATATCGGCTTCAATCCTCCAACCGTTTTCAAGTCTTTCAAGTTCTAATTCATCAGCATAAGATACTACAACATTTTCTGTATCTTGTAGGAAAATAAGCTCATCTAGAAAATCGAATAGCAAGGGTTTGAGACCTTCCGATTCAACCTTGATAGTATGGACTTGGTTGCCTGCTTCTCCACCAACTATTTCTGAGAAGGCTTCAACTACTTGTTTAAAGGCTTCTTGCTTTGAGTCCGCCACCACACTGAATTTTGCGTCAGCCGGGTGATCCTTTATCTCGTAGGACAGTTCAAGACACCTGTAAATTATTCTTGAAGCCTTTCTTCAAATTTTTTCTCCAGGATTTTGTCCAACTGCTCCTCCTGTTCACTGATTGACATCTCCGTATTATCTATGATAACGTCGTATATACTCAAGTCTTCAGTATTGATACCATAATAATCGTCGTAGCGTCTGGAGTTTTCTTCATCTCTTTTTTCAGTATCTTCAAGAGCTTTTTCGTAACTTATATCTTCTCTTGCAGCTATGCGTTTAGCACGTTCCTCCAAATCCGCTTTTACATAAATCCTTAGGTTAGAGTACTCTCCAAGCACCCAGGAAGCTATCCTAGAGTCAATTACACAATCATTTTCTAGACCTCTTTCCAAAGTCCTTCTATCGACCTCTAGGTCAACTTCTTTGTTTGCTTGTTGAGCCAGTTCCACGTGAGAAATCCCCCTATCATCCGCTATATTGTAAAAAACATCACTAGCTGAAAAATGGTAAATATTAAGCTTAGAAGCAATATATTCTGCTATAGTACCTTTTCCTGCACCGGATTCGCCGTCTATTGTAATTACTATGTTCGAATTTTTCTCGTGCTCTCCCTGAAACTCCTCAACAAAACTCTTCATGCAAAATATCTAGGGTCTAGTCGTTTTAATTGTTGAAGTAAAATTTCACTCAAATTTTATTTCATCAACTTTGGATACTGCAGGAAGAAAATTGCTTCTAATTTCTTCATCACTCTTATCCTCGAGCTCTTGTAGATTCCAAAATCTTGCGTCTTCAGCATCCGAACCAGCCACTAAAGAAGCTTCAGCATCTGATAAATCAAGAGAAAAAATGTTTGCTAGTAGGAACTGATCTGGAAATCTTTCGAAATTCATGTTATGAACATACTCTAGATCACCTTCTTCTGCAATCAGACCTGTTTCCTCCTCTAACTCACGAACTGCAGCCTCTGAGGCAGACTCTTCAAGTTCCAGAAACCCTGCAGGAATGCTCCATTTGCCTCTCCCAGGCTTTATACCTCTCTCCACCAATAGAATTTCACCGCCGTCATTGAAGACGATAACTGCTGATACAGGAGAAGGATTTCTCCAAATAAAACGTTCGCATGAATTGCAGTAAAGCCGTTCACGTCCTTCCTCTTCTTTACTTGCTAACTCTTCTCCACAATATGGACAGTGGCTTGGAATCATTTCCGGAGGCATACAATATTTACCCTTTTGGAAACTCAAGTAATCTTCGACTTAATTGAGAAAATTATAATGAGTCGCGGAGCGCGGGATTTGAACCCGCGTTACCACCGTGACAGGGTGGTATGATGGGCCAGACTACACTAGCTCCGCATCACAATCATTGGTTGACTAGGAATTTTTTTAAACTAAAAGGGAAGGAAAGGTTCAAACCAGGTTCACGTTCTTTATTGTGAAGATTGTATAAAGTTGGCTTCAAAATTTAGGATCATGGAATCTGGAAAATTCTTGATTATTGGAGATGGTAACGCCGGTGCGACTGCTGCTCAAAAAATTAGAGAAGAAAATGAGGATGCTTCTGTAACAGTTCTTACAGATGAGTCAGAGCCACTTTACAACCGTATCATGTTGAAGAACTTCATGAAAGGGAATTTGCCGAAAAAGTTCACACGTGTCCACGACGAAAACTGGTACGAGAAACGAGATATTGACCTGCATCTAGAAACCAAAGTAGTAGAGGTCGATACTGAAGAGAGAACTGTTGAAACAGATACTGAAGAAAGCTTTTCTTACGACAAACTACTGGCGGCTACTGGAGGTAGTCCACGAAAACTTCCTTTTGATGAAGGCTATGACAATATAAACTACATGTGGACGATGAACGACGCTGAAAAAATCAAGGAATCAGCTGAAAGTTCTGAAAAAGCTGTTGTGATTGGTGGAGGATTACTTGGTATAGACTTAGCGATTGCTTACGCAGAAAACGATGCTGAAACCTATTACTTAATAAGAGGTGAAAATTGGTGGCAGAGAGGTCTGGATAAGAAAGGAGCAGAAATTATACATGAAAGACTTGAAGAAAAAGGAGTTAAAGTTATGACAGAAACTGAAGCCAAAGACTTCGAAGTTGAAAACGGAGAAGTTGCCTCTGTACAAACAAATACTGGCGAAAAGTTGGATTGTGATTCTGTTGCAGTAGCTATCGGGCAAGAGGCAAACTCTGAGTTCGTAGAGGTGGAGAAAAACGAACATAACATGATAAAAACCGATGAGAAACTTGAAACTTCTCAGAAAGATGTTTTTGCAGCTGGAAACATGGTCGAATACGAATCACCGGTTTTCGAGCGAAGAGTTGTGAACGGTTCTTGGGATCACAGCGAGGAAATGGGTAAAACAGCAGCAATGAACATGCTCGGTAATGAAGAGGAATTTAAGTACGTCAACACCTATGGCGTAGGACACTTTGATGTACAGTTCCTTTCAATAGGAGACTGGAAAGGAGAACCAATCGAAATAAAATATAGTGAAGATGAATATAGAAGACTATTTTTTGATGGCGAAAGACTTGTTGGGGCTGTAATGATTGGTTATACTAAAGGTCAGGAGAAGATTAAGGAACTGATTAGTGAGAAGCAAAGATTTGATGACAGAGAGAAGTTATTAGAAAAAAGTTTTTGGGAGTCTTAATCGATTGAATACCCCGAATCTTTCATCGTCTGAACAGCTAATTCATATCCTTCCAAAGTTTTGAACCTATCGTGAAGCTCCATAGTAAGAGGTCCTTGGTACCCTTGTTCTTCAAGTTCATCGATGACAGCCTCAAAATTTTCATCTCCCTCCCCAGGCGGAAGATGTGTGAACGTGTCAGGCCTCTCTGTCCATGGAAGTAGTTCTTCATCCTCTCCAGGATATTTCTCTTTCAGAAAGTCTATTGAAGGATCGTCTACCGCTAAATGATCAGAATAGTGTACATTAGAAAGTCTATCTTCATTTGTCATAACTTGAATCATTTCAACTGCTTCATCAGTATGGACTGTGTCTAGAGTATAGGCAATTTCATCTCCAATACCATAATCTTGCGCAGTATCATTTACTAACTCTATATCTCTAGGATCGAAGATTAGTCCTCTTGGTGTAGGAAGATTTTCTAATGCGATATCTGCATTGGGCGGTAAGTCGCTTTCAGTAAACTCAGCGATATTATGAACCATATTTTCACGCATTTCATCTCTAGAAAGATCAGGAGAATCATCTTCGTAAGGAGGATGATATACTATGGCAGAAGGTGAAAGTAGTCGTTTTGTTCTGTTACCATGGTTATCATAACCTAGTTCAATATTTCTTGCTTTACCCATGAGATCTGAGGCTCCTCTTGGATGTTCTCCCAATTTAGATATTCTAGTGCCATGGACAGTTTCTATTTCCAAGTTATGCTGATCTGCAAGTTCTTGCGCAGCAACAACAGTTGAATGATCTTCTGTGTTAATATCAGTTAGTCTTAGTTCTATTTTATCCAGTCTATCCATTAGTTCTTGATTGTCTGGATCACTTAGATCCGATATATTCACAGAGTATGAATTTTTGAATTTCATATTTACTACTTAGTGACAAAAGTTATAATAACTTTTTGGTTTGGCAGTTATTTTAGTCTCAAAATTAAATTAAAATTCTAAAATATTTTTGTTCACACGATTTTGCTTCTCCTCAGATTCTCTAGAAGCGATTTGTCGCCCAAGAGCAGATTTTGCAGCTCCTTCAGCAATTTTAAGCTCAAAATCATCTCCAAAGTATCCACTAAGAGGATCCTTACCAAATGCAAACTGATAATTGCCGTCTCTTGCAGCTTTTTCTATGTCTGGATGGTCCTCAAGAAATCTGACAACCTTTCTTCTTATAATCTCTTCATCAGGACTTGCCTCTGGTTCTGGACCATCACTAAGGTTCAGTTGCTTCTGATTGGTGGTATTAGGAGTCAATTCATACGGATATTCTCCTTCAAACCATTCTAATATTTCTTCATTATCCGCAAGTTGATCTTTAAGTTTTTGACTTAAATCTGTGTTTCCAATATCCCTATCTTCTTTCCTCACTCCTAACTGATCTGCATAGGTATCCCTAGAATAATCAAATTCATTGGAATTAGTTTTTGCCATCTCTATTTTCCCAAGTTCTGCATTTTTGTCCATAACTTCTGGTTTAAATCTCATTCTTGAACTGAAGTCATCCCAAATGTCCTCCCAAATTTCTTCATAAACTCGACCATCCTGATTAGTTATTACATCACTAGTATACTCTATCGTATCCTGTAACTTTTCAGATTGCTTAAGTGGGGTAAAACCTTCATGGAAATACCCTAAGAAGTTCACTGGGTGGCGAGATGTTTCACTACCATCAACATCTGGAAAGTTAACACTTTCAGGTATATCCTTCCGCCATTCTTCTGCAGCTTTCTCTAATTTACCTATAAGACCTCCCTCATGAAGTATCCGAGGATTAATTTCTACCTCATCGTACCTTTTATTAAACTCTCCATAACTTCCATCTTCTTTCTTAAACAGATCTCTTATCTCAGGTATGTCGCCCTGTATATCATCGCTAACAGTAATGCATAAATCCAGATCAGCTACTTCCTGCGCTTCAGGATCATAGCCGAACTTTTCCTGCATCAAAGCAGAATCAGCCATAAGGGACATGCCGTAGTGTCCGGAACGAGTTAAAAGTGCAGATTCAATTTGGCCGCCATAATTAGTCTGAATATATTGATCAAGGTCCCCAACGACTTCTTCAGCTTTATTTTGAAGTCTAAGAGAGTCAAATGTCTGTTGAAAATCATCTTCTAAGAAGCCGTTGTCGTTAACCATTCCCGACATAAATAATATTTAGAAAATTAACCTTAAATATTTACTACCTAGAAATAACAACTAAATAAGTTACATACTTCTCAAATGCATACTTTAACACATACTGAATTCAAGAGGTTCCTTACATACAATCTAAACATCATTACTTTCAGTTTCCTCGCCCTCACCGTAAAACTAACCCAAAATATTCATCGTTCAATCTTTGATTTAAGTAAATGAGAAGAATTATGGTTCATTCAATCTCTGGATCTACAAGTTCTTCCGACATACCTATTCATGATATCGAATTGATAGGACCTCTTCAATCATGATTTATCTCTACTTCGTCCAACATATCTAGTGCCCCTACAGATACAAATGCTAGGTCTTGCCAGTCCTTAGTCATTCTAGGACAAGCACAGTTTACATATACGTCAATACCAAAGCCTTTGTAGTCTGGTTCGAAGATACGGTCTTCTACAAATACATACACATCTTTGCCATGTCTTTCTAGTTTTTCTTTGGCAATCTTGACTGCTTGCATGTAGTTCTGACCTTTTTTGCTGGAAGTAACAATACCCCACTTCTTCTTGTCCTTATGCTTCAGTACACGTGCATGTTCCGCCTTCATCTCATCATCAAGACTGTTTGGAGGTTCTATCCAAATCTCTTCCTTGTAAGGATCTACAACATAAATTTTCTTGCCTGTCTCAGATACTTGTGAAGGGTGGAAGTGCCCACTTCCAAGAAAAACGAAGGCATCAACTTTTTCAGCGATGTTGTGTGCTGCTCCTGCATCACATCCAAGTACTTGTCCGGGCTCTGTTGTCCTGAGACCTGTTGTTCCTTCAACTACCTCATATCCTTTATCTTCTAAGAACTCTCGGGCTTGTTCTGCTCGGTCCATATACTGTGTAACCCCTACAAGACCTACAGTGTCAGCTTCTATATCTTCATAATTCTCCTTAAGAACACCCATTAAGTCACGGTCTTCTCTGTAAGGCAGATAATAAACACTGAGATCATCCATATCTTGTCCTTCAGGGTGAAGGAATCTTGTGTGTCCTACGTGGATGAATGCGTCGGCTCCCATTCTCTCAGCTTTTTTATCTGCTATTCCACAGGCACCAAAGGTAGAAGCCCCTATTATAACTGTTTCAAAACCTTCTTCCTCTAGTTGATCTGCATAATCAATTATCTGTGGTTTAATTCCATCTGGACCTTGAAGACCAATTTTATCATAATCTTTGTCTTTAATCTCTTCAACTACTTCTTCAAACTCTTCATAATTAAACTTCTGTCTTTCTTCAGTCTTTTTCTCTCTGGTGTTTCTAGGAGTCATAGGTCAAATTGCCCTCCTAATCTTTTTAGATGGACTATATGTCTCGAAGTTTGTCCATTATAAATTTCTTCTCAAAGGAAGCCACAACTTCAGAAACCCTTTCAACTCTGTTTTCTGGACAACCAATGGCATCAACACCAGATTCAACTGCCTTTTGAAGGAGTTCTCTCTCAGGGTTTTCTACAAGTAAAACCTTAGTATCAGCTTGTAAGTACTCAAGCGCTTCCTCCAAGCCCCTGGCCGGGATTCTCCGAGCATCAAGAACCGCAGAACCGCCTTCGAAAGCAAAAACATCTTCAAAGGAAGAAAGATATCCTTCTCTTGGAATGCTCTTAGAACCTTTAGTTTGGCTATCTACTGAATACCCCTTGCTCCCTTTTCTCTTCAAAAACACCCCTCTACCTTTTCTAGGATCTATGGGAAGAACTTCAGTCGCTAAAACTTCATCTGAAAAAGCCTTTGACTCTTCTTCCTTACGGAAAGGATTAGAGCCCTTAGACTCTTCAAAACCAGGAGCACCCCCTAAATCCTCTGAAGAACCTGTATGAATTGTGCTCGAAGCAATACCTTTTTCGCGTGTTTCTCGTTTTTCAACATCGACATCATTTCTAGAAGCCGTAACCCTCTGACCTTGTTCAAGATTTCCTTTATACCTGAATATTGCTGGTTTATCAGCCTCCCTAGCATGATAAGCATCTCTCGAAGTAAAACCACCTTTCTTTGCTATTAAAGCATCTTGATATTCTTCTGGACCTGTAGTTTGGTCGCTAAATTCCACTTTTTGGCCAATAACACCGTTAATTTCGCCTTTTGAGACTCTTAAGCCATTTTCTGATACACTAAAACCTCCTTGTTCTTCTTGACTTCTTGAAGCATCAACTACATGGAAGCCTCCCCTCTTGTAGACAAACTTTAGGTTGAGATCCTCCGACCTAGTTATTCTGACAAACTTTTCCAATTCCTCTCTTTCAAATGGTTCCTCAGGCTCTATTTCTTTCCTCTGGTTTTCTCCTCGTACAGGATTTCTCGAAATTTCTAGTTGCTCTTTTGGCAAAAATCGTTTTTCAAGTCTCGACCCTCTCAGGTAGCAAATATTCGGTTGGGTTAGACCCTCTTCTAAAGATGTGCCTATGCCCTTTACGGTTTCAACAATTGTTTCTGATCCTTCAGACGTTAGTGCACCCGTAAAGCCTGGTTCAACCATCTTCTGTACTATTACTGATGGCTGGCTATCATTATATTTATAATAAGATGCGACAACTTCTTTGAGAGCTTGAAAAAAGTTTGAAGACCCTACATTTAGTTTATAATTGTATTTTTCTTTCTCAGAAGATGAAATTCTTATCGTAACAAGTTGACCATTTCTTTGTCCTCCAACTAAACTCTTTGCCTTACCCGATGCTTCTCTAACTTCTGAGCTCATTCCTACTTCGTCATAGGCATCTTTGAGTTCTCTCTTTACACCCATGTTCAATGAAGCATTCAAAACCTGATTCGAGTCTGTTTCTGACTGAAAAAGCCTTCCTACTTCATCAGGAGTTATGACAAAGAAGTTAGGAACGTTAAACTTATCTAAAGTATCCAATAACTGTGCTTTTTGACCTGAATCTTCTCCTATTTCTCCTTTCCACTGGACCATATGGCAATTATTAATATACACAGAATTAAATCTTCTGCCAAATTAAGAGAAAATTTAGGGTAATGAAAATATTTACTTGTCAGCCAGTTTGACCCTGCATGTTACCGGCATCTTGTGGTTGGCTCTTTCAAGAGATTTTCTTGCCTCTTGTACGCCTCCTTCGCCAATTGTAACCTTCATTACAACGTCTCCTTCGTCAACTATTGCTGCACGTCCGATTGGTCGTCCGAAAGGCTTACGCATACCTTCATAGTAACGGTCTGCCTGTGCGATTCCTGCTAGCGGGTGGTATCTTAGAACGTGGTGCGGGTAAGGCCTAATTTTCAGCTTGTAGTCCTCTTCCATGTTAAATTCTTTGGATAGGTAGGAGTTAGCTGCGATTCTACCTGCTTCCAGTGCTTCTGATCTGATTGAGCAGTCATCTTCTGAGATTAGAACGACTTCTTTCTCAAAGTCTTTGTCTCTCGCTCCCATCTCGTACTGTGTTACTCTTGGAGCTGGTGCTCCAGCTACATAGTTATCATTCTTGTTCTGTGCCTTTCTCGTGTACGGCTGGTTTGGCTGCTCTCTGTAAATGCTTGCAGGTCTATCTCCCATAGTTTTTGAACCTCGTATCCAGTAACGTGAAGTGAAATTTTAAATAGGGTTGCCTAGTCTACTTCCCAATATCTTTCTGTGAATCTTCCTGCATACCATCCTGCTGTTGAGCCTAGACTACTATCTAGATTTCCGAAGTCATTAACGGCTTCTCGAACTTCATCTTGCTCCTGTTCCTCTGAGTATAGTGCCTCCATGAATTTGGCGAGCGTATCATCAACTTCTTCTGGATCAAGCCCCGAACCATAAAACTCCGCTTCTCTTTGTATATTGTCGGCAATCTCATCCAGAGCATCTATTTCTGTGTCACAATAGTCAAATAAGCTGTCATAATCCTCATTTACAAAACCGTGAACAAGGCTACGTACATGAGGGTCCTGTTTGTAAAGTTCTGTGAAACCCCTCATAACTTGGCTCTTGTCCAAATCGGCTTCTTGCGAATAATTTTCTATAGCATTGACTGATTCAGGATAATCTCTAAATGAAATGCTTGAGCCGAACCCTCCTTCTCCTCCTGGCATTGTTACCATATAATAGTAAAAGACAAGTTTTTTATGTGAATCGGAGTTTTAAACCTGGAAACTTAAATTCGAACCGTGCGAAAGGTAAAAATTTTCCAGATAGGTCTCGGAAGTTTCGGAAGACACGGTTTTGAGAAATTCGTAGAAATGCAGAACCGTCTTCCTGAGGCAGATGTAGAGTTTGTAGGTGTAGCCGATACCGATAGGGAAAAACTTGATTCTGCAGAAAAATTTGCTGAGACACACGAACTTGATATAGAAACCTTCAGAACTGCTGGAGAAATGTATCAAAGAGCTGAGGAAGTTGAAGACGTTGATACTGAAATTTTGATTTATGATGCAGGACCTACACAGTCTCATTCTAACCATATTTATGAGTCGGTTCATCGTGGCTTCTACCACCTTTCTGAGAAGCCTTCGTCCATGACACGTCAAGAACATATGCGGGAAAAAAAGTTAGCGATGGATAGAGACGTAACATGGATGGTTGATTTTATCGAAAGAGAAAATCCTGCTGTAAAGAAAACTTTGGATATACTAGAAGACGAATCAGTGAATAAAATTGAGGTTTTCAGAGAATCCTCTATAGGTTTGCAGAAGCTTTACAATCCTGTAAAGCGTGCAGGCGTCAAAGGTGGTGACGTACTTGACAAAATGACACATGAGGTCTACGTACTAGACTTTTTAGAAAAAATGAATGGAGATTTCAGTCTTGAACTTGAGAAAGCTGAGGCAAAGGTTTTCATGCCCAAAGACTTCAACTCTGACAAATTCATGACCACACAAGGAGGATATACTGAAAAGGTAGAAGAGAATACTGCTACCGGAATGACTCAGACAGTTTTTAATTCAAATGAGGTACGGGTTGAGCTTAATTCTTCTTGGCTTGGTCTCAGTAACGGAGCAATGCACCACGCACGTAATCTAAGAGATTCAATAGGCGAGGAGTTACTTGAAAGAGACTTCATAGAACATGAAGACGAGGCATTTCTTGATGAAGAGGCAAGATTCTTTGTAATTCACGGTTCTCGGAATTTACTTGGCGACATGTTGCATGGTAGGCTCTACGACCTGGATAAAGAGGAGGAATTGGAGACTTATGATTTGACGCATGACCAGCTTTATCGTGTGCTTGAGAACGCAGTTCTTGAGGCTGCAGGAGTTACAGAAAACCCTATTTCTGAGAAAGAGACAGATATTTTCATGAATGCAATCTTTGATGTCAGAGAGGATGTTACGTCAGATGTTGATTCTTTTGAGGAGCTTGAAGAGGCAAGAGATAAGATTGAAAGCCTAGTAATCCGGGATGGAAAGATACTTGAAAATGAGGAATCTGAAAAGATAGCAGGATGAAAGCAGTTATACCTTGTGCATTGAAGGAAGAGCAACTTTTCCCATTCTCTGAAACACTTCCAACAAGTTTGATGCCTGTGATGGGGAGACCTATAGTCGAGCACTTAATCGAATCACTGAGGTCAGTAGGTGTAGAAGAAGTCCTAATTGTGGCTAATCACAAAGAAGACAAGTTAAGAGAGGAATTTGAAGACCAGAGAGATGTACAAGTTGTTCATCAGGAAAATGTAGATGGTACAGGATCTGCGATAGAAGCAGTAGGAAGCATAGATGAAGACTTTTTCGTGGTAAATGGCGATGTCATAGTTTCTGAAAGAGATTTAAAGAGTCTTAAGAAGAAGTTCGAGAGCACAGATCCTAAGGTTTCTATGCTTGCAGCAGGCGAAGAAAAACCAGAGAAATTCGGTGTTTTAAGTATTACAAACGATGAGGTAACTTCTATAGACGAAAAACCTGAAGAACCCGATAATTCTCTAGTAAATACAGGTATATACGTGTTTAAACCAGAGCTCTTCGAAGTATTAGGGGGTCTTGACGAAGATGAGACTTCTCTAGTCGATGCAGTGAAGCAGATGGCTGATGAAGAAGAGGCAACTTTTGAGATTATTGAAGATTACTGGGTTGATATTGGAGAACCTAGAACACTGAAAAAAGCCGATGCAGTAAAGAGAGAATTCGAAATAAATGAGACAGAGATCGCAGACACTGCAGAAATACATGAAAATGTCGATATACTTGGAGATGCAGTTATTGAAGAAGATGCAAAGCTCAAACCAGGAACAGTAATCGAAGGAGATGTTTACATCGGTAAAGGATCAGATATAGAGCCAAATACTAGACTTAAAAATTGTTCAATCTCCAAAGGCTGTATTATAGATGCTGAATCAGTTAAGAATTCTCTAGTGTTTGAAGAAAATATCTTCGATCCCGCAGTTTGTATAGAAGAATGTATAATCGGGGAAGAATCGGAAATAAGATCAGGATCAGTAGTTAGAGGTAGCTTTATCGGAGCCAGGAGCTTTATAGACATAAATAACTCAATCAGAGGAGTAAAGTTCGTACCTGATGCACGGACAGACCTCTCAGAGATAAGCAAATAAAAGAAAACTAGGAGTTAGAACTTTATGGAGATAGGTATACTTGTTGCATTGGTTTCTGCATTCACATCTTCACTCCGAGAGTCAATTAGGAAGCATGTTTCAGGAGACTTTAGCTCCGTAGAAATAGGTTTTATCACCCAAGTATACGGTTGTATAGTTTTAGCGCCTTTCGCAGCGTGGTACTTACTGAAAACCAGTATTAACTTTACTCCAGGGCTTTTGTTCGCAATACTGGTTTCAGCACTAGGTGTTATCTCATCGACTTACATTTACGTTGAGGCGATGAGAATCTCCGATTTATCTGTAACTGAGCCTTTGAGACAGATGACTCCATTAATGGTAGCATTGCTTGAACCAATAATCTTAGGAACGACATTTTCTTACAAGATACTGATCGCTGCTTATATGGGCGCCGCGGGATCTTACATACTCGTTTCAAAAGACAGTTTCACAGAGCCAATTGAAAATATGAAAAACAAAGGTGCTTTAATGGCTTTAGCAGTAGCTGGAATCTTCGCCATCTTAGCAATCGTCAAAAGATTCGGGTCAACTAGTGTCGAACCTCTTCTATTTACATACTTCACATATGTGTTCGGGTTGATAGGCTTCTGGATATGGAAGCGCAAAAACAATGAAAAAATAGGCAAAAAACAGTTCTTAAGAAAAGACATATTTGCGATGGGCTCAGTCACAGCACTAGGAGCAGTAATAACAATCTATGCATTTTCAATGATTTCTGCCTCAGAAACAGTAGTTATCAAGCAGACATCAGGAATATTTGGAATAATACTAGGTAGAAGATTCTTTAGCGAAGAAGGAATTGTACGAAAATTAATAGGGGCGCTGGTAATCATAGCAGGAGTTGCTATAGTAGCATTAATTTAATCTAGTTTTTCGAGAATCCTTACTTCCTCTATATTTTCTTTCGTTCCATATCCTTTCACAATAGCTCCTTTATCACCGAGTTCATCTATACGTGATGCTACTGCTCTTACCGCCGCAGATGTACCAAGTCCAGAAATACCTGCCAGAATCATTTTTGGCTTTCCATTGACCTCTCCACGGACTATATATCCAGTATCTGCACCTGTGAATGAGTTGCCATTTTTCATGACTACTTCATCTCCTGATGAAGAGAATTTAATTGGAAACTCTTTGTACAGTTGTTTAGTTCTTTCATTAACTCTGAAGCCTCCTATCATTACCTCAGCTTCTTCTTCAAGTTTTTCTGCTTGTACATCAGAATATATGAGTTGTTTACTTCTTGAACCATAGTTTCCTAACTGGCAAGCAAGATCTGCTGCTAGATAACTTGTCCTATGTCTTCTATTATTCTCTCCGTGAGGGTAAGGAGCTCCTACCACAATTCTTGTTTTTATTCTTCTGTTTTCAACGAAACCACGTAGTATTTCAGGCACATTTTCCAGCATTAAAGGATTCTCTTCAGATTCTACAAAATTGGGTTTGAAGTAATAAGCAGAAGGATCAGCACTGAAAACTTTGGGTCTAGATCCTTCAGAGTCCAATACTCCTGCTCCTTGCAACTTTTCTAGATGATAATATGCGGTTTGGCGATCCAAATTCAAACTCTCTACTAAGTCAGAAACCCTTACATCTTCCGAACAGGCTTTTTCCAAAATTTTCCTTCTGACATCTGAGTTTAAAGCCTCAAGACCGGTTTCATCCAACTCTTTAACCGGTAAAAACTCATCCTCTTTTACCAGGTAATGAAACATAATCCAGAATTTTTTGATAAAATGTTAAATTTGTTTTCAATATTTTCTGCAGTCTTTTATAA
>Ga0209917_1000715_pt1 | contig 13794 bp, 14 predicted proteins | sample SalPon2_C_H2O_MG_FD_185710 | JGI IMG/M metagenome (GOLD analysis project Ga0209917, IMG submission 185710) | Salt pond water microbial communities from South San Francisco under conditions of wetland restoration - Salt Pond MetaG R2_C_H2O_MG... | ecosystem: Environmental > Aquatic > Non-marine... | reverse complement strand
AGCGACCGGCGACACCGGGGCAACGGTTATACGGTCCGATATCCCACGTTCGTGTATGGTCGCGACCACAGAGCGGGACGGGGAGACGTGGTACGAGTGCGAAAAGTGCGGTCTGTTGTTCGACAACCGCGAGGACGCGGCCCAACACGAGGAGAACTGCGACGCCGAGGAGCCGAGCTACATCCAGTAGGATCGTCCTCGACCCGAGCGGCCATCGCCGGGATCGGGCTCGTCCGTGCGCCGATCCGACCCGGGTTTCGATCCGCGTCCGTACTCGCAAGCCCGTCGTACGTTAGGACGGATCCTGTCCGCTCGGGGCGGCGATGTACGTTTCTCTCCGGCCCTCCGGTTGTACTGCGTTCGGCTTCATGATGTGGCTCACAGGCGCGTCGGCCGCGTCCCTCGAAATAACGGATAATACACAACTCAGCGTTATAGTAAGAAATAGTATATTTAAAAGGGCGACGGTCGAACGGTCGTCGGCCCCTCCCGTGGCGTCGGCGAAAGCTACACCGAACCGACCGACACGCCGCAGATGCGCGCCCTCGGGACGGATCGCCGTTCCGACGACCTGAACGCAGTGTTTGGATAGCGAACCCGTCGGACGCACGGAGCGTTCGGTTTCGAACCGAACGGGACGAACGGAGCCTCGAACCGGGGGCGTGGGAATCGGGGCCGATATTGACTGAGTAGTTTATATATAAGAAAATTTGCATTTCGGCGGCAGTTCGGGTGATTCGTCTACCGGCGCTCCGGCTACCGGTCCGCCTCGTCCCGCCCGACTGCCTCGCTCCGCCCGGCCGAAACAGCCGAGCCGCCGGGGACCGCCGAGTCGACCGGTTCGTCCGTCCCACACACCGTCAACACCGAGACGGGGGAGTTTTTGACCAACTTCTGTGACGGGGTCCTGACGAACCACTGTTCGATCGGCGTCTGCTCGCGCTCGCCCACCACGATGAGGTCGACGGACCGCTCTTCGACGTACTCGATGGCCGTTCCCGCGAGCCGCCCCCGCCTGAGACACGTTTCCGTCGGGATCGACCTCGCCTCCGCGGCCCGGCTGATCTCCGCGAGGACGTCGTCGCCGGTCTCCTCGTACTCCTCCATCCACCGCGAGGAACGGGTGAACTGGCTGTTCATGACGAACAGCGCGTGCAGGCGAGCGTCGAAGGAGTCGGCGACCGCGAACGCCGTGTCCGTGACCGACGGAAGCTGGTTGCGCCCGTCGATCGCCACGAGGATGGATCGGTACATGGGATCGGGGTGTGGGGGTCGGGGAGCCTCAACGATACGCCGCGCCGGAATCGGAGTTGTCGGCTCGAACATATAAAATTTGTCGAGAACACGGGGAGCGTCCGCCCCGCTCTCCAGGTCGACCGCGCCGGCCGATCCCTTCCCTGTGCAACGTCGATATCTGCTGTGTGATTATTCTGAATAAATCCGCTTAGTCATTATTATCTTTACTATATTTCGAACTTAGATGGAAGAATTAATCAATAATGGCGATAATGCTGTTAGTGCGTGGTACTTACAGCCGTGACAGTGGGTGTGGTGAGCGCTGTAGGCGCGCCGCGGTCGCCGAGTAGTCGGGGAGCGCCACGACCGGAAGATTATTATATATGGTAAATGATGCCACGAAAGAGGTCTCGGTCCGAACCGACTCCGATTGGGTTCGGCCTCCGACGGAGGAGCCACATGATAAACGGAACACTACTGCTCGTGGGCCGCTACACGGACGGTTCGAGCCAAGCGATGGAGGTACACGCCGAGCGCCTCCGCGATCGCGACATCGCGGCGTCGGTTCGGGTCGCCCGCTACGACAGAACGCACGCCGTCAACGGGGACGGAGCGGCGCTATCGGGGGTGGACCCCCCCGACGACGGGGCTGTGTTCCTGTTACCGGCGGTCATGGCGAACACGAGGGCCACGGGGCACGCAGTCCGGTCCATCGCGGCGTCGCTGCCGGATCCCGTGTGCGTGTGCGATCCGATCGGCCGTGCCCCCGTCGTCTCCCGACTCCTGTTGGAACGAGCGGAAAGTGCCGTCGAGCCGTCCGCGGAGACCGCTCTCGTGCTCGTCGGGTTCGGGAGCGGTTCGCCGCCGGAATCCCGCGGGCCGCTCGGGTACCACGAGCGGCGGCTGCGCGAGCAGTCCGACTACGGCGACGTGCAGTCGTGTTATCTGCTCCAAGACCCCGCGGCGGAGTGCGTCCGGTACAACACCTCGGGGCGACGGATGGCCGTCGTCCCGGCGTTCATCTCGCCGGGACCCGCTATCCGGACGGAGATCCGCGCGAAGATCCGGGACGAGCGAGTGACCTACGCGGAGCCGATCGGGACTCACCCCCTGCTCACCGACGCGATGCACGCGGCGGTGACGAAACGGTACGTCCTCGAGACGCGCGGCGACGACGAATCGCCTCCCGCGACCGCGGCCGAGGTGTCGGGGGGACGGATCGACGCCGACGGCGGACGCATTCCGTAGGCCGTCGGCGCGGGCGTACGCCCGATGAACCGAGCGGCACGGCGTGTGTCGGTCGATACCATAGCTTTATTTTCTAGTGTGTGTATGCGGGTGATGAGGTATCAGATGACAGACGTCACACTGGAGACTGCGACGGAACTGGTCGAAGCGGCCAAACAGAGAGCCGAGGAGATAGACGTCCCGATGTGCATTGCGGTGGTGGACGAGGGCGCCAACCTCGTCGCGTTCAACCGGATGGACGGCGCGCTCCTCGGCAGCATCGACATCGCGCAGAACAAGGCGTACTCGTCGGTCGCGCTGAAGATGGACACGGAGACGATACACGAGGTCTCTCAACCGGGAGAGTCCCTGTATGGGCTGGGGAGCACGAACGACGGACGGATCGTGACGTTCGGTGGGGGCTTCCCGCTCGAGGACGACGACGGCACCGTCGTCGGCGGGATCGGCGTCTCCGGCGGGAGCGCCGAGGAGGACATGGACGTCGCCAGCGCCGGCGTCGACGCGTTCGAGAGCTAGATCGGTCAGCGACCGCCCGAGCCTCCCCCCGTGCGCCCGTTCGAGCGGGCGCCACCGTTCGGCGCGACCCGTCGGATCGTTGTGCGACTCGTCGGATCGCCGGGGGCCGCCGGACCGTCCCGGAAGCGCGAACGGTTCGGCTCGGACGGTCCCGCGGTCACGGTCCGCTCCGGATGCCGCTCGCTCGAACGCGGCCGGACGCCCGGTCGAACACCGGTCGGCCGCGAGCCGACATACTGAAACAGTGTACAGCAGAGCGCATCGCTCACCCGATGCTGTTCAATCAAACTTGTACTAGTATTCGTTTCATTTTCTTCGCGAGTATGACAAAGGTCAAATTATATACCATCATCGATCAAACTATTCTTCTGCATGTCTGACAACGACTCACATCGAACCGACGGGAGCGGCGAGCTCGAGGGGAGCGCGCGTAAGCGCTCGAAGCGCTTCGAGACGCTCGACGAGCGAGCCGTGACCGAGGACGGGTTCGTCAACGAGTGGCCGGAGGTCGGGTTCGTCGCGATGGAGAGCCCGAACGATCCGGAGCCGAGCGTGACCGTCGAGGACGGCACTATCGTCGAGATGGACGGCAAGGAGCGGGCGGAGTTCGACTTCCTCGATCGGTTCATCGCCGACTACGCTCTCGACGTCGAGAAGGCCGAAGAGGCGGTCGCGATCGACTCCGAGTCGTTCGCGCGCGATCTCGTCGACATCAACGTGCCGCGGGAGGAGATCGTCGAGCTGTCGACGGCCATGACGCCGGCCAAACTGTGTGAGGTGGTGAACCAACTCGACACGGCCGAGATCATCATGGCGATGAAGAAGATGCGGACGCGAAAGAACCCCGGCAACCAGTGTCACGTGACCAGCGTCGACGACAACGTGGCACAGATCGCGGCCGACGCGGCCGAGGCCGCGCTCAGGGGGTTCTACGAGGCCGAGAACACGGTCGGTGTCGCGCGGATGGCGCCGCTGACGGCGCTCGCCCAGCAGATCGGGGCTCAGTGCGGCCGCGGGGGCGTGATCACCCAGTGTGCCGTCGAGGAGGCGACGGAGCTGGAACTCGGTATGCGAGGGATGACCGGCTACGCCGAGACGGTGTCCGTCTACGGCACCGAGGACGTCTTCAAGGACGGCGACGATACGCCGTGGTCGAAGGCCTTCCTCGCGTCCGGGTACGCCTCTCGGGGGCTGAAGATGCGGTACACCTCGGGCGCCGGCGCGGAGCTCAACATGGGGCAGGCGGAGGGCAAATCCATGCTCTATCTCGAGTCGCGGTGCGTCCTGGTCACGAAGGGATGCGGCGTTCAGGGGCTCCAGAACGGCGGGATAAGCTGCATCGCGATCCCGACGTCGGTTCCGGGCGGGGTCAAGGAGGTCGCGGCGGAGAATCTCATCACGATGTTGGCCGACCTGGAAGTCGCCTCGGGGAACGACCAGACGTTCACCCACTCGGACAAGCGCCGGACGGCCCGGATGATGCCGCAGTTCCTCGCGGGGACTGACTTCATCTTCTCCGGCTACAGCGCGGTGCCGAACTACGACAACATGTTCGCCGGGTCGACGTTCGACTCCTCCGACTTCGACGAGTACAACGTGATGCAGCGGGATCTCCAGGTCGAGGGCGGCACGAACCCCGTCGACGAGGAGACGGTCATCGAACACCGCGAGCGGGCCGTCAGGGCGCTCCAGGTCGTCTTCGACGAACTCGGCTTCCCACCGATCACCGAGGAGGAAGTCGAGGCGGCCATCTACGCCGACGGCAGCAAGGACATGCCGGACCGGAGCATCGCCGACGACATCCAGGCCGCCGAGGAGATGATGGACGAGAACGTCACCGGTGCCGACGTCGTTCGGATACTGGCGAAAAACGGCTTCGACGAGATCGCCGAGAACTTCCTCGGCATGCTCAAAGGCCGGGTGGCGGGCGACTACATCCAGACCTCCGCCGTCTTCGAGGGCGACGGCGACTTCGACGTCGTCAGCGCGGTCAACAACCCCAACGACTACCAGGGTCCCGGCACGGGGCACCGACTCGAGGGCGAGGAGTGGGAGAAAAAGAAGGATCTCCGCTTTGCGACTGATCCGGAGGACATCTGAACATGGCTCAAGCACAACAGCAGAAACGTTCGCTGCAGCTGACGGAGAAAGGCGTCGCCGAAGAGGGGACCGACACCGACGAGGTCGTCATCTCGATCAGCGCCGGGTTCAACGAGATGAAAGACGAGACGCTCGCGGGCGAGAAACACGCCGACGTCCTCCGGGAGATGATGGCCGGACTCGAGGAGGAGGGCGTCACGGCGCGCGTCGTTCGGTTCTACGACAACCTCGACCTCGGCGTCATCGGCCTCGAAGGCGCGAGGCTCAGCGGCTCCGGGATCTCGATCGGCATCCAGACCCGCGGGACGACGCTCATCCACCAGGAGGATCTCGTCCCGCTCAACAACCTCGAGTTGTTCCCGCAGGCGCCGCTGATCGACCTCGAGACGTTCCGTGCGATCGGGAAAAACGCCGCGCTGTACGCCAAAGGCGACACGCCGGAGCCGGTGCCGGTCGCCAACGATCCCATGGCGCGGCCGAAGTATCAGGCGCTGGCGGCGCTTTGGCACATCAAGGAGATGCAGCACAAAGACGAGTCGAAAGAGCCGACTGAGATGGAGGTGTCCTTCGAGTAACCATGACCGACAACATCGAATACCCGCTCGCGGACGATCCGGAGAACGTCGAAACGCCGGAGGGAACGAAGCTCTCCGAGATCACGCTGGAGAAAGTCGTCGAGGGGGAGATCGACGGCGACGAACTCGTCATCGCACCGGATACCCTCGAAAAGCAGGCTCAGGTCGCCGAGGAGGCGGGTCGACCCCAAGTCGCCCGGAACTTCCGGCGCGCGGCGGAACTCACGGCGGTACCGGACGACCGGATCCTCGAGATCTACAACGCGCTCCGCCCGAGCGGGACCGACAAGGAAACGCTCCTCGAGATCGCCGAGGAACTCGAGACCGAGTACGACGCGGAGATCAACGCGGCCCACGTCCGCGAGGCTGCCGAGGTGTACGAGCAGCGGGACCTGATCTGACCCCCGTCGGCGCTCGAACGCCCTGCCCGGTAGGTCCCTGTCGGGACCGTTCGCGTCCCGGCTACGGGTAGCGATACACTGCGACTCCCGCATCCACCGGGATACGCTCACAGCCTGGGATCTATACGCTCACAGCCGGGGATGGAGCTCCACCGCGCGCACGTGACGGCACGATCCGTTCTGTGACGGCCGTGACGCGATGAAACAGTCACAATCGACGCCCGTCTCGCCGAGTTCCACCCGATACCGTCCCGCGTCCTTCCCGTCCGGTTTCTCGACTGATACGACGCCATCCGAAACGAGCGTGAAATCGTACTCGTCCGCGTAGTCCGCCCAATCGCGCTCCTTGTTGCGGTCGATCGTTTCGTACAGGACCTGCACGTCCTTCCGGGGGGCATCCGATCCGTCTGATGACATACGTTCACATACACCGGGGCGCGTATTATGTGTATCGCCTCGCCGTATCCGACCCGACGGCATCGGGTTGTCGTGCCCCCCGGCCGGCAGCATCGACCGTTAGGACGGGTTCGGCTTTTTTGTCGCCGTCCGTGCCGGCCTCACTCGGCCTCCGGCATCGACGGCTCCGCCGTCGGCGTCTGCCCTGTCGTCGAATCGCCGTACGCCGACGAAACGCGCCGGCCGAACCTGTCGGCCGTTACCAACGCGTCCGCGACCATCGTCGGCGTCGCTTCGAAAGAGTGGTTGTGGATCGTCTCCGCCTCGGCACAGGCCGCTGTCGCGACCGTCTCGAGCTGTTCGTCGGTCGGGTCTTCGAGCCCGATCTCCGCGAGCGTTACCGGGAGGCCGATATCGAGGGAGAACCGAACCACCTGCTCTATGAACTCGTCGTCGCGCCCCTCGAGGACGAGTTGGGTGAGTGTGCCGACGTTTACCTTCTCGCCGTGTTTCGCGCCGTGGGTCGCCTCGACCTGCGTGAGGCCGTTGTGAATCGAGTGGGCCGCCGCCAGCCCGCCGCTCTCGAAACCGATCCCGCTCAGGAGGGTGTTTGCCTCGACGACGTTGTCGACGCTTCGGGTCACCCGGTCACTCTCGACGGCGGCGATAGCCGACTGTGCGTGCTCGGTAACCGTTTCATAACAGAGACGCGCGATACGATGTCCGGCGAGGGTATCCTTCCCCGAAAGGATGTTGTCGCCGTCGGCTACGAACGTCGCGTCGGCCTCGAACCAGGTGGCGAGCGCGTCGCCGATCCCGGCGACAAACAGGTCGGTCGGCGCCTCGGCGATCACGGCCGTGTCGACGATCACCGCTGTCGGGTGCTTCGAGAGAAACCGGTACTCCTCGAACTCGCCGTCGTTCGTGTATACCACCGACAACGCGCTGCAAGGTGCGTCAGTCGAGGCGATCGTCGGAACCACCACGGCGTCGATGTCACACGCCTCGCCGACGGCCTTCGCCGTATCGAGCGTCTTGCCGCCGCCCGCGCCGATCACGAACTCCGCGCCGACGTCCCCAACTATCGACGACAGGCGATCGATCTCCGCCTTCGAGCACTCCCCGCTGAACTCCTTGACGGTGACGTCGACCCCGGCGTCGTCGAGACTCGCTGTCGCCGGCTCTTCGGTGAGTCTCTTCGCCGTCGGGCTCGCGACGTACAATGCCGTCGACCCCAGCGTTCCGACGTGGTCCCCGATCGAGTCGACTGCGTTCCGCTGTTGGATGTACGTGTCCGGTGAGCCAAACACTTGCATAGATACGTGTGGGTGATCGGTCGTGAGCGAAATAAACATTTATTAAAAAACGTGATATTTACGCCTGGCGAGACGACGGACTGCCCGCGGACGGCGGCTACACGCCCCTGGAAAACATACTTGTGGGAGGCATCGAAACGACGAGCAAGCGATGATCGAAGGGAGCCCGGGCAGCGACCCAGAGCTATTTACGAGCAAGCCGAGCGCGACGCGTTTTCAAATACTTATACGCATCGTCAAACACCAGCCGGCAATCAATCAAAACGAGATCGCCGAAGCGGTCGGGCTCACGCCACAGTCGGTCAGCGACTACCTCCGGGAACTCAAGACGCAGGGCTACGTCGAAAAGCACGGCCGAGGGCGCTACGAGGTCACCAAGGAGGGCGTCAACTGGATACTCTCGCGGACGAAGGAACTGGAGCAGCTGGTCGAGTACGTCGATCGGGAGATACTCCGGGACACGGAGGTCGAGAGCGCGATCGCAGCCGAAGCGATCGACGAGGGACAACGGGTCTCGCTTTCGATGCGCGAGAGCAGACTCCACGCGGTCCCGGGGCAGGCGGGTCCGGCAACCGCGGTTGCGGTCACGAGCGCGGACGAAGGGGGGGTCGTCGGCGTGACGAGCGTCGACGGGATGGTCGAGTACGACCCGGGTCGGGTGAGCATCGTCACCGTGCCGGAGATACAGAACGGGGGCGGACACGGCGTCGACTCGGATCGCCTCGGGGCGCGAGCCCGGGGACACGGACGGGTCGCGGCGAGCGGCCTCGAGGCGACGGTGGCGGCGGAAGCGGCGGGGATCGATCCGGACATCACGCTCGGGGTTCCGGAGAGCGTCTCGGAGGCGGCGATAAAGGGGATCGACGTGTTCGTGCTCACGACCCCGGACGGAATCACGGACATCATCGAGCAGTTGCGACGGGAGGACATCGCCCACGAGATGCTCGACGGGACCGACCTATGACTCCCGGCGCGACCGAAACGACGTCGCCGGGCCGCACCTCCACGTCATGAAAGCGAGTGCCCGCGCCCACCCGATCCAGGGGCTAATCAAGTACCACGGTCTGCGCGACGAGGCCCGGAACGTCCCCGCTCACGACTCGATCTCGGTGTGTACCGCCCCCTCGAAAACCGAGACCACGGTCGAGTTCGGGCGCGACGACGACGTCTGTCTGGTCGACGGGGAACCGATCGACCCGGAGGGATACGACCGCGTCTCGACGGTGCTCGATCGCGTCCGGCAGCGGGCCGGCATCGAGGGCGGCGCGCGGGTCGAGTCCCGGAACACGTTCGAGTCGAACGTCGGCCTCGGGGCATCGGCCTCCGGGTTCGCGGCGCTTGCGGTCGCTGCGGCGGAGGCGGCGGGGCTATCACTGACGCCCCGGGAGCTGTCGGCCCTTGCCCGGCGGGGCTCCCCGTCGGCCGCTCGGAGCGTCACGGGCGGGTTCTCGCGGCTCCGGGCGGACACGACCGCCGCACGGTGTGTTGCCGAGCGCATCGACGCGTCGTTCGACGTCGAGATCCGAACCGTCGTCGGCGTGGTCCCGGCGTTCAAACACACTACGCGAGCCCACGGGGAAGCGCCGGCGTCCGGGCTGTTCGACGGTCGATTGGCGTACGTCCACGACGCGCTCGGCGAGATGGAACGGGCGCTCCGCGACGGCGACTTCGAGGGGGCCTTCGGACTCGCCGAGCGCGACTCGCTGCACCTCCTCGCGGTGACGATGACCGGGCCGGACGCGTGGTTCTACTGGCGGCCCGAGACGGTTCGGCTCAAGGAGCTCGCCTCGGCGCTCCGGTCGGAGGGCGTCCCGGTGTACTTCTCCTCGGACACCGGCGCGACAGCGTATCTCAACACGACGGCCGAGCACGCCGATCGGGTCGCCGACCGGGTCGAGGCACTCGGCATCGACTCGCGTATCTGGTCCGTGGGCGGCCCCGCGACGCCGATCGAGAGCCATCTGTTTTGATCGCTCGGGTGTGGCACGGTACCACCCATGGAAACCTATATTTTCGTTCCTGTGGTATCGGGGGTATGGGCTACGTTGCGGGTGTCGATATCGGAAACTCCAGCACCGAGGTCGCGCTTTTGCGTCGTCCGGACAGCGGCGGCGAGACGACGTTCGTTTCGGACGCCCTCTACCGGACGACGGGGCTGAAAGGCACAAAAAAGAACGTTCCGGGCGTCATCAAGGCGCTGCGGGAGGCGAGCAAGGAAGCCGGCATCGACGCCTCGGAGATCGATCGGGTGCTCCTCAACGAGGCGGCGCCGGTCATCGGCGACGTCGCGATGGAGACGATCACCGAGACGGTGATCACCGAGTCGACGATGATCGGGCACGACCCTTCGACCCCGGGCGGCGTGGGGCTCGGGACGGGCACGACGACGGAGATAACCGCGGAGATGGAGGCGCACCCGACGGGCGAGCCGATCGTCTTCTTGATCCCCGAGACCGTCGACTTCGCCGTCGCGGCGGAGACGATCGACGAGTGGGTGGCGGCCGGATACGAGATCAACGGCGCGATCGTACAGCGGGACGACGCCGTCCTCATCGACAACCGGATCGACATCGACATTCCGATCGTCGACGAGGTCGGACAGTTGGGCGACGTCCCGCGCGGCCAGCGGGCGGCCGTCGAAGTGGCTCCGCAGACGAGTGGCAAGACCATAGACGAACTGTCGAACCCATACGGGATCGCGACGGTGTTCGACCTCTCGCCCGAGGAGACCCAAAAGATCATTCCGGTCTCGCGGGCGCTGGTCGGGAACAAGTCCGCGGTGGTGATCAAGACCCCGGAGGGCGACGTCGAGGAGCGGACGATCCCGGCCGGAGAGCTCCGGATACTCGACGAACGCGGCGTCGAGACGCCGGTACCGGTCGACGAGGGGGCAGACCGGATCATGGAGGCGGTGATGGACAACTGGCCGGTCGCCGACGTCAGGGGCGAGAGCGGTTCGAACATCGGCGGCATGTTGAACCGGGCCCGAGACAGTATGGCCGAGGTCACGGGCCAGCCCGTCGACTCGATCGAGATCCGGGACATCATGGCCGTCGACACGCTGGTCCCCCAGGAGGTCGAGGGCTCGGTGGCCGGGGAGCACTCCATGGAGAACGCCGTCGCCCTGGCCGCGATGGTGAAGACCCAACAGCTGCCGATGCAACAGATCGCCAACGGGATCGAGGACGAACTCGGGGCCGAGGTCCTGATCCAGGGCGTCGAGGCGAAGATGGCCGTCCTCGGGTCGCTGACGACGCCGGGGACCGACCACCCCGTCGCGATCCTCGACATGGGCGGCGGTTCGACCGACGCCGCCTACATGGACGAGGCGAAATCCATCGACTCGATCCACCTCTCGGGGGCCGGCGACATGGTGACGATGCTCATCGACTCCGAGCTCAGCCTGGACGACCGCGAACTGGCCGAGGAGATCAAGATATACCCCGCCGCGGAGGTCGAGACGCTCTTCAGCGTCAGACAGGAAGACGGAACGGTGAACTTCTTCGACGACCCGGTCGACCCGGAGCTCTTCGGCCGGACCGTCCTGCTCAAGGACGACGAGATGCGGCCGATCCCGATCGACAAGTCCGCCGAGGAGATCCGACGGGTCCGCCGGCGGGCCAAGCGCCGCGTGTTCGTCAGAAACGCCGAGCGCGCGCTGAACATCATCACCCCGACCGAGAACATCCGCCACCTGCCGTTCGTGGTGATGACGGGGCGGTCCGCGCTCGATTTCGAGATCCCGGAGATGATCTCGGACGCCCTCGCCGAGTACGGGATCGTCTGTGGCCGCGCGAACGTCCGCGGCGAGACGGGGCCGCGGAACGCCGTCGCCACCGGGCTCGTGCTCTCGCACATCCGGGGCGGGTCACACCTCGAGTTCGAGATCCCGGAGGAGCTCACCTCGGCGCTCGAGCGGACGCGCCTGCAGGCCGACGGTCAGTAGAGTTATAGCCACGGGTGGCCATACCACACGGTATGAGTGGGTGCCGAGGCGAGATCGAACCGGGCGACGAGGTGCCGCGGGTCTTCGTGCGGTGCATCGGCGACCGCACGCCCTCGCTCGTCCAGTACATCGAACACGGGATCGAGGAGGAAGGCGTCTCCTGGGCCGTCCAGCCGGGATACGACGGCGCGGTCATGGAGGTCGCCTACCGGGCGGCGATGGACTCGAAGCTGAAGATCGGGGTCTCTGTCACGGCGGGCGGCCGCGTGGTCGTCCACCACAAACAGCTCCCGGGCGACGACCCGCTGTTCGACGTCGCGGATCCCACGGCGGACGACGCCCGCAAACTGGGCTCGAACGCCGCTCGACTCGCAAAGCGGATGCCGCTCAAGCCGATCGGGGAGGGCTGGACGGCGTGAGTCGCGGGGCGACCGCGAAAGCGCCCCGAAAGAACACAACGGTTTTTGTTCGCACGCGTCAGTGTATCAGGTGGGATGTCAACGGAACACACGGCGTACATCGAAACCCTCGCCCACGTGAACTGCGGGGAGTGCGACGGCTACTGGGGCCTGAGCGACATCACGAAGGCGGACCTCTCCGGAACGGAGTGGTCCTGTCCGCACTGCGGACACAGCCAGCCGATCGGCGAGTTCGTCGAGAACTGATTGCCGGCCCGACGACGCGGGGGAGAGACAACGCACAGGGCGACAGATACGCGACACTCGACTCAACACGATGAAAATATACACGCGACGCGGCGACGAAGGACAGACCGATCTCCGGGACATGAGCCGTATCTCGAAGGCCAGTCCGCGGATAACCGCCTACGGAAACGTCGACGAGCTCAACTCGCTCGTGGGGCTGGCCCGTCCGACGGGATTTGATGATGTCGACGAGATGCTGCGATCGATACAGAACCACCTGCACATCGCGCAGGCGGAACTCGCGAACCCGGATCCGGGCGAGGACGATCCGGTGGTCACGGCCGAACACACAGAACAACTAGAGGCGTGGATAGACGAGGCAAACGATGAACTCGAGCCGCTCGAGTCGTTTGTCCTCCCCGGCGGCGGCGAGGCGGGGTCGCGGCTTCACCACGCCCGCTCGGTCTGCCGGCGGGCCGAACGTCGGGCCGTCGTGTTCATCGCCGAGAACGACGGGGCGAACGAGGAGGTCGGCGCGTACCTCAACCGGCTGTCGGACCTGCTTTTCACCCTCGCCAGGCTGGCGAACCAACGGGACGGCGTCCCCGAGGAGAACCCGGAGTACTGACCGCGGGTGCAGACCCGGGTCGGCGTTGGGGGTCCGATACACGATTTATACGATTCCATTTTATACAACGTATATTACAAGAAGCGGAAAGACACACGCATACGTTGGGGGTCAGCGGGGAGCGATGAGGCGGCGTGACGGCCGCCCCGAACGGCTACCGGTCCGTCGACAGCGCGGGGGCGTCAGCCGTCGGCGCGTCGATAGCGACGCGGGCCAGTCGACACCGACGAGTGGCGTATCTCCGTCGAGAGGCGCTAACGCCGTCGAAGCAGGCGAGGCGTCACGGGACGAGACGACGATAGGAGAGTTCCCGACGCGGTGGCGGTCACGGACGGGCCGTGACTCGGCCCCCGCACGGATCCCCGTCTTCAGACGGTATCGACCCGTCGCCGCCCCAACGAGATCGCCGTCCTCGAACGACTCCGATGCCGGAGCGATCCCCCGTTTTCGGGCTCCGTTTTGTTACAGAAAATAAACATATTTCGTTAATAATCAGAGAAATTATATATACAAATACCGCGGCGCATGCCCGACTGTCCCACGGCGACGAACGATCGGGCCATCCGGGTGCTCGCCCGAGCGCGACCCTACGCGCCCCGGCCGCACGTTCCGAGGCGGCCGCTCACTCCGAAGCCGACCGGTCGCGGTGCTCCGCGACCAGTCGTTCGGCCTCGGCGCGGTTCTGCGTCGCCCGCCAGCGGACCTGCGCCGCGTCACCGTAGGCGAGCGCTTCCTTCAGTTCGCTCCGCAGCGGGCCGTGCTCGACCGCGAGGACGGTCCCGTCCGCG
>Ga0209917_1000712_pt1 | contig 13800 bp, 6 predicted proteins | sample SalPon2_C_H2O_MG_FD_185710 | JGI IMG/M metagenome (GOLD analysis project Ga0209917, IMG submission 185710) | Salt pond water microbial communities from South San Francisco under conditions of wetland restoration - Salt Pond MetaG R2_C_H2O_MG... | ecosystem: Environmental > Aquatic > Non-marine... | reverse complement strand
TGGTGATCCACGAGAAGAGTGAGGAGTGGCATAGGGGCCGGCCTCACGGGACTAGATCCGGACTCGATCACAAAAGTAGTCAGCTCAGATGCTGACTACGGATATCTCTTATTCCCGAGCGATCATTGCTCGTGACACGTGATTTGATCCCTCTTAGCGCGATAATCACGACCAGATACCTATGCAATATCCATCTCAAACCAGTTCAGATTCTAAATTGTTCTTTCCCAGCTCAGAGCAAAATAAGATCGTGATTACGTTATACTTTTTATCAGTTGATGCGCTCCGCGTGCCGTTATCTCATTACCCGCCATTCCAAGCAGGACAAATGCTGGTGTATGGACAACTGCCACATCTTGAGGTGGGTTTTAAATCGTCCTCGTTCGCTGAATCTGGATCAGGTTTCGGTCGGACTGAGAGACCTGATTCCGGTTCGATTTCTAATTTGCTCGGAAGTTCTCGCAAAAATGAAGCAAATTTCTCGCTATCAACCGATTTCTCAGAGAAGCCGCCTGACTCTATATAATACAGTCCTGTACGAGATACGTCTATGTTGTACTCCTGTTTTATTAACCACGTATATGTCGCCAACTGCCAGTGATACTGACGGGCCACATACGAATCTGTAGTCGGCTCGGTTCCCGTTTTGAAATCGATAACCTCCCAGCCATCGTCTGTTTCTATCACCAAATCAGCAACACCGTTCAGATGAACCTGTGGTTCTGTCGGATGCAATGCTGACAACTCGTATTCAGGGAGTACCATTTTTGCGTCTTTCACCCGCTCCCACAAGCTCGATTCTTGATATGACTCAATTACTGATGTAAGCTCCTCACGAATCTCCTCATTCTGCTCAACGAACGTCTGATACGTCTCAAATTCATCAGTCTCCGTTCCTGACGAGATATCTTCGTGAATTGCTTCAAGTGATTTATGAACGAGCGTCCCCCAATAGTTTGGTGAATATCCCTCCGGCGAAGCAGTGCCAGGTGGCGACTCACCACGCACTTCACTTACTTTTTGCAGCGCGCGATACTGATAGCGGCGGGGACAGGCAATGATATCATGCAGCGTCGACGGCTTTAGCTCACGAGGCGCGAACGGAATTTCCTCCCAGGCTGTTTTCGACTCCACCGACGTGGCAACCGACTTCATGGACGGAAGTCCAAGAGAACCTGTATCTGTCGGTTCTGTTTGCTCCAGTAACCCAACGTCGAACGGGATCGAATCTGGAGGCGAGTCTGCTGTATCCATAGCGGTATGGTCTAGTTCAAACGGTTTCGGCTCACCATCTTCAGGAATTGACCACGAGGCACCAGTTTGGAACACATCAAGCGATGGATGCGCCCACGAAGACCAATGATGATTGTGAGATATTGAATCTCCTAATGGCAATAGTAAATGATCACTCGCCCGAGTAAACGCAACATACAGTAAGCGCCAGAATTCTGCAAAGTCGTCTTGAACGGACGCATTGTAGGGATGATCATATTTGAATTGGCCTTTGCTGTCTCGATCCGGTGCCAACCACAACGTCGATCGATACCCTTCTCGAACCCATGTTGCCCCTGGACCATCCGAGAATTCGACGGGGTCGCCCGCTGGCCGGGGTCGCAATGCTAGTCGCCGCTCTCCGGTCGCTTGATCGCGGAAATAAGCTCGATCTCGGTTCTGGACTCTGCCGCCCGGTCCGGCTAGGAGATCCGGCAGTACAACCACGTCAAACTCGAGCCCTTTTGAGCTATGTACTGTCCGGAGTTTAACAGTCCCCTCATCTGAGCTATCGGCTGTTTGAGCCACTTCGAAGGTTTCGTTTCGCGACCGAGCCATCCGGCGGTATTGCTTGAGTCGATCGACGAACTCACGGTATGGCAATAAGTCTTCGTCTTCCCAATCACGAGTCAATTCGACAAGCATCCAGAGGTTCCCGTATCGCTGCAGCGCATCATCACCCGCCAGCAGAATCGTTTCTAATCCCGTATGCTGGATTATTTTCTGGACGAGCGTTGCCTTCGACCCCTCACGATCCCAGCGTAGATCGCTTCGCAAATCAATCAATCCGTTGAGGCGCTCTCGGTCGCCTTGCGGGAGATCGTCGGGTGGCCACTCATCAAGTGCGTGTGGGAGGTTCCAGTCGTGGCTTGCTAAATACCGAAGCGTTCGGTCTGACAAGGCCGTCACTGGAGACCGGAGAATCCTAAGCAGCGAGTCCTTCGAATGGGGATTCGCAAACCAATCCAGCACATCCACGATGAATCCGATCTCATCGGTTTTGAACAAGCCCTGTTCCGCAATGACGGCATTATCGATGCCGTGCTCATCGAGGGCATCCCGGAACGATTGCATGTGAGTGCCTCGCCTAAACAACAACGTGATATCACCAGCACGAACCGGTCGTTCATCAGATCCATCACCGACGGTGACTTCATCGTTCTCGATAAGCCCATGAATGGTGGCTGCTGTTTCCTGCGGATCCCGTGTTCGCCATTCTTCGGCCTTCGCATCTCCTAGTGGAAGTACGTGGAGATGGGCCATCTCATCGTTCGTCGGTGGTCGATGCGGTCGCATGGGCTGGAAGTCGATCGGGAAGGTCCCGATCGCTCCCATCCCCTCGTTCGTAAAGATGCGATTGAAGAGATGGTTGCCAGCCCTGACTAAGTGTGGGTGACTCCGGAAATTAGTCACCAGTTCCGTTCGGATCCACTCCCGGGCACCCAAATATGGATCCGGCTCTGCTGTATCTTCGTCGGCATGCTCTAAAATCCGAGCGAAGATTTCTGGATCGGCAGACCGCCACTCGTAGATCGACTGTTTGATATCGCCGATAATCAGAACGTCGGCGCCGTCTTTTTTGTTGTCTATCAGATGCCGAAGGATTTGACATTGAGCGTAACTCGTGTCCTGGAATTCATCGATAAATATCTTCGAAAATCGGTTTGCCAGACTTGTCCGGAATTCCTGACTGTCCCCCTGTTCCAGGTACTCCCAGACGATATAGATGATATCCTGATGTGATAGTTTCCCCGTCTCTCTGGTGATTTTGTCATACTCGGCTTCAAAGGCATCGATGAGATCATCGACGGCCTGAGCGAACGCGATACTGTACTGGTAATCATCCTCCATCCGCCGTCGCCTGTCGTCCGCATTCGGAACATCGATATTCGATTCAGCCATCCCAGTGACATTCGACACGATATTACGGATATCAGCGTCAGAAAACGGCGGCTCACGAGCATTGTACAGTTCGTCTCTCATCAGATCCGCAAACATGGTAGTTCCTGAATCGGCATCAGGGTCGGCGAACCCGTGACAGGCCTCTCGAAGTTTCTGGTGGATACTGAATAGAAACTCCCGGGGCGTCTTATCAGCTAACACATTATCCAAGATCTCCAGTGCCTCGGTGTACTCATCCTCATCCTCATCCTCGAGAGTCCGAATTACATCGCGAAGAATTTCTTGAGTTTCAATCTCATCGCGGATGTCATAACCGGGGGCAACACCGACTTCAGGTGATATTTTCCGAAGGAGATCCCCAATAAATGAGTCGATAGTGGCGATGTTGTTATCCGTCTCAAGCCATCGCCAGAGTGCTGGATCGAATGCATCTTGACTCGCTTCCTCATGGGTTCGCAGGAGTTGCTTGATCTTGGTTTTGAGCTGACCAGCCGCGTCGACTGTGAATGTCGTTACTAGGATTTCATCGAATGGATTCGTCTCGATAGTATCCGGCTCTGGCGTGGTCATCCGGGCAACAGACTCAGCGACAACTCGTGTCAATGTCGTGGTTTTGCCCGTTCCTGCACTGGATCCGACACAGACCCGACCAGTCCCTTCCTGAAACGCATACATAACGTCAGCCTGGTCCGGAGTGAACTCGAAGTCCGATGCCAGCTCCAACTCTAGATACTCGGCGAGTTCGTCGTGGTTCATTACAGATCCACCTCTGAATCCGGGACACGACACAGATCGCGATACACACAGTTCAGACAATCGTCCTGATTCACGATCGTCGGGTTCGCCGTCAGTGTTACCGGGTCATCTGGGGCAATCGTCTCGGTGAGTTCGGTGAAGTTCTGTGTCCATTCCTCAACACTTTCATCCCAGTTTTGCGGATAGCCACGGGATTCTAACTGTTCGGTTGGGGTGTCCATTTCGGCATCAGCATATTGGATGTAATTCTGTTGGATGGCAACGACGCGGCCGCCGTTCGAGGGATCTGCGTACTGTTCTTGCAGTCCGATCCCGACGACTTGCGATCCGAACGTCCTGCTTTCATATTGTTGCCCTGCAAGCATCCGATGGTCAATCACGTATTTCGAGTGGAAACTACAACTATCACTTCGATTACATTTCAGACAGAGTTCCCCAATCCGCTCGTTGGCGTCCCAGATCGCGCCATCGAAGCAAGTTTTCATCGCGCTCTCGGCCCGATTCGAGAAGCGGGTGAAGAAGATCGGGATGCGATATGTGCTGTCACCGTGAGTGATCGTATCGACCCGGTAGGAAGGAACCGCAAGTTCCAGTCCAGCAATTTCGATCGTATCTCCTTCACGCCAGTCCCATGAGCGAGTGATGCCCTGCTCGAGTTCAGCCGATACGAGTTGACGTTCTGCGCGGAGATTCTGATATATCGTGTTGAAATCGTAAGCATCGAACGTGCCTTGGGCGTCCACCCACTCCTTGAGTTCTTGATCAGAATCGAATTGCATCAGGCCATTGGTGTCGCTCTGGCGTTCGGGGAGATGCGTGGTAATGATTTGCTGCCATTTCTGCACATATCGTGGGTCTGCGTAGTTCTCTCGAATAATATAGGGAAGCTCGCCCAACCGCCAGTGAGGACTGCTTGCGTAATATTTTGGAATTTCGCTACGGGTAGGCTCGTCACCCGTGAAGTTATAGAGGAATTGGTAATAATAATACTTCAATCCACATTGGGCCTGCAGGTCCAGTTCGTGTGGCTGATGGGGTTCTCCCGTTACGTCGCTGAGTGACACATCTACAAAGGCAGGTTCATCCGGGGAGATCTCGACCTCCGTTGGCGGTTCATGATGCCGATCAACACGTGGAAGAATCAAGTCAGGCAACGGCTGTGTTGGCGTCACGGACAACATTCGATTTAGATCGTCGACGGTGATTGCTGGTGGATCAGTTGGGATATCCCTATGGGCCTGATAAAGCAAAATCCTGAGCCGTTCGCGGGGTGCAACGCGACCTGACACTGCGGCCCACGATTCACTCTCCGACCTTGGCTGCGGTAACCAACTACCTGTAGAGATAGTCTCGATAGGACGATCAGCTGTGGTTTCGACATCCAATTCGAACAAGTCGAGGAACGGTGACCACGAGATATCATTTCCTCTGTCATCATTGTACGTATGACAGAGTGTGATTTCGGCGTCGGACTCAGCTGTGGCAAGCGTCGCTTGATAGAAGTCGAGAGCTTCGCCGTAATCTGTCGCACGACTGTCTAAGTGATGATATGGAGTGGCTTGCTCGATGGCATTCTCATAGATTGTTTGTCGAAGTGTCTTGTGGAGGAACGTTGGAGTGGCTGCCTCACCAGGGAACTCGTCGGCATCCATCCCAAGGATAAACAAGTGCTCTGCATCACGGAAGTACGCATTACCAGCATCGACAACGGGAATCGCATACTGATCACTGTGGGATTCACCGTAGGATTGTCCACCGAGCGTGGCCGAAAACGCCCGCCCGATTTCGTGCCAATTCGCCGGGGCAGAAAACAACTGTTGGGCGCGGTCATAGTGTGCGCCGACATCTTCAAGGCTACTACGAACCCGTTCAGCGTTGCTGGTTGGATGGGTCTCAGTTAAAGTGGTTCGTGTCGTATCAATCGCCGGTCCCGTGAAGAGTTCGCGTTCGTGGTCAACTGTCTGGTAGACGTAGATACTCAAGTATCGACTAAATAGATCAACGAGTTCGTCTCCCGTCCCTGGGGGGGACTCAGCGAGTTCTTCGATATCGTCAAGGTAGCTCTTCACACGCGACCACGGGCCCGTCCAGTCTGGAATATCGTCGATCAATTCCCGCCACTCTTCGATAGGGATACCCTGATCCTCGTACCGATCGGGATCCTGATTATAGAACTGTTGCTTCCGGTGGAGTTCCTGTTCGACTTTTGTGAAGGCCCGGCCCTCAATCGGCCACCCATACGGGCCGTCCAAAGGACAGTAGCCTACTCGGAGTGGATCAACTAATGCATCATACGTTATTGGAGTCTCGGTAGAAACAGCCTCAACAACATCGATCAGTGATCGAAAACACCGATAGGCAGGGATATCCGCATAGGGGCGTCGAGTCTCCATATAATATGGAATCTCAACCGTTTCGAAGGCCTGCTCAAGGAGTGATTTGTAGGAACTTGCCTCGGGAGCAACGATGAGAATATCACGGGGATGAATATTGTCTTGGAGCAGATCGCGAATCTCCGATGCGATCCGTTCGACAGCCCGTTGGTCAGTTGGAGTCTCGACGAAGGTGGTGTTTCTCGGCTCGCTGGTTGGGGTAGTTTCAGTAGCGTCGAATAAATCCTGGGCTGCAGCTGCCCTAAAGTCAGGGATGGTAGCATCTAATTCCGGTGTCGTAGCCTCAATGTCAGCAAGCGCATCAAATCGCTGTGCGTTGTAGATGGCACTACCATGTCCAGTGAACACATCGATGTCGGGAGCGGCGTCAGTGGCGGCCAAGCGTTCGAGAAATCGAAGTGTAGGGTTGTCGAATACGCTGATACCACTGACTGCGATCCAGTCTACATGCTCGTATTGCTGCGGCCATACTTCGGGGACGTACTCGCGTGCCGTACTCACGAGATGGCTTCGGGACTGCTGACGAGAAATTCCCACCTGACTGAGACGGTGTTCAATCAAACGCTCGAAGCCGCGGAAGGCGTTCATCGCGCGGTTACTTTGCTGTTGGGCGAATCGATTGTCGACATCGCCTAGAGCGCGGACAGCAGTCGACGTATCGGCCGTGGCATCGGTCCAGCGATAGTAATCATCGAGTTCCTCCATCAGAGTCTCAAGCGTGTCTTCTTCGGTATACGGGAGACGAATAGCGAGTTCTTCGAGAGCCGATTGCTCTTGGCTGTGTAGAGTGTCTTGGTCTGTGAATGGAACCGTTCCTTCAGGTGGGTCAGGGTCCGCGCCGGCTAATATACCCTCGATAAACCGCTCTCGGACGCCATCGGTCAGCATGTGATGAGGCTCGTCGCTCGGTCGAAGAAAGTCTGCAGCAAGGTCTTCAATCGTCGTAAAATGGGCAAGCGGACTCGTCGGTACCGAATTTCTGTTCAGATACTCCTTCAGGTTACGGGCAAGAATCCGCCCCGAAAGAATACACATACCGCTGGGGTTGGCGGCAGGTTCGAGGGCGAGATCCTCTGCTCGTTTCAAGAGATACTCTCGAGCAGAATCCGTCCGAAGTCGGATCGTCATAGTGTCTTCAGTTAGACTAATATCATAATGTTTTTGGTGGTTCGATAACGGATTTTATGAATGATAACCGACCAGCGGCAAATTGTTTTTAGAGTGAGCAAAAGCTTTCACGACAGAAATTTTTGACCTACCAACAGATGCAGTCTCGTAAAGCATCTCTCGGACGTGAGTGGCAGGCCCTCACGAAAGACCACGAACGGGAGTTAGACCGGGCCAATGAGAGTTTTGACGCATTCCAAAACGGGGACACCGTCGATCCGCTTGCGCTTGTCGGTGCCTATCGATCTGGAAAGACACAGTTAATCTATCATCTATTCGAAAATGCTTGGGAACGTGGCATTCCGGCATTTTATATCGGTGACCCGGGCTCGATGCTTGATGCCTATCTTGATTCGGATTCCGATACTCTCAACAAGTGGCTCCAAGCCCAAATCGACACCCAACTCGATGCGTATGCAGAGAACCGGCCCGAGGATATACACTGGTTCCCCAATGTGGATAGTGAAACCAAACGAGAGTACGTCGCTACCTACAGTGAATCGATAGAGGGAACAGATATTCAGCGGACTGCGCTGTTTTTCGATGAAGTCGAGCAATCGTATCGGGCCTTCATCCGGGCGATGGACAAAGACGACGATAATCCGCTTCGAAAGATCAATGACGGGCTCCAAGACTGTATGAAGGTCTGGAGTTTCGGAATGATCTCCGCCTTCGAATTTATCGGGGAAGCGGATTGGGGCCGAATGAAAGAGATCCGTATTCCGCCTTTAGAGGTCCCGGAAGTCCGTCAGTTGCTCGAAGAAGAGCGACCTGATGCTGTAGACCTTGCGAACACGATTTGGTGGCTGGCGCGCGGCCGAACTGGTATCATCATCAAACTCATCGAAGAGCTTCCTGAGAATATCTCGTCGTCTGCGCCGGAATGGCTTCGCGAACTCGCTGAAGCTGATTTCAAAGACACCCGCTTGATAGACAATCTGTGGACACAACTCGATCGTAAAGATTGGGATCCAGCACTGCGAGCACTGCTGTTTCAAGCCGATAGCCATTCGGAGTGGCACATCAAAGATGAGGAAGGGATTACAGTCTCAGACTGTCAATCGATTGTGGTAGATATCCTTCAAGACAAATACGAATTCGATGCAACAGACACTGGGAGGGACGCGATTTCCATTCTCGATCGAAACGTCAAGCGGGTAATTCATGGCCTAGCGGTCGGCAAAGATCAACTCATACCTCGACATGGATTTGCGAACCCAGATGAGGCTACCGCATTTATTGATTTGATTAGTAATCTTACAGTCTCCTTCGAACCAGCGGGTGATGATCGTCGGCAGGCGATCGATGCTCTCGATGAATTGAAGGGCTCTTTCCAGCCGCTGTGGCTGCAGCAGGTTTCCGATATCGAGACTGTAAGCAAATCTGTTGTAACGGCTGCACCGACCAAGATTCGGGACTCCTTCCCACCGATCGCTGTCAATCCCGAGCGGGTTGCGAAAGAGCACAGTGACGATATCCGGGACACAGTCAACTCTGGGTTCGAAATGGAGACTGGGATTCCGGAGAATGAGACGGTGAGTATCAAGTTCTGTCCGACAGTAAGTGCTTTCAAATCAGAACTCTCCGAACTCACGCGCAGCTATGATATCACGAGCCCGACCATATTAGTAATCCCAGATGAAGACGATATAGAGTTTGAGGACCATGTCTCGGCAGATGCAGCGGTATACCGAACCCACCAATTGCTGCGGATAGAGGAATATCAATCCAGCCGGTTTTGGTCGTTTATCATCAATCTCTACGGGAGACTGGAGAGCCAAGGCTTCTCTAACCCTTATAAGATCAACGACAAGACGAAAGGGGAATTAATTAACCAAGTCGGCGAGCGAGAGGTCCGAAACACGATCGAAACGCTCTACGATCAGCTGCGACAGGTAGCCGAAGACAAACTCACGAACTTTGCCACTGAGTACGAATCGATATACTCACTGAAAGACAAGAAATCGCTGTTATGGGACGAGGAGCGACTCCAGGGAACGAGCCCCTATTGGTCGAACGGACGATTCGTCGAATCAACGGTCGCGTTGTCCTATTTGCCGGTGTTTTCGATCGACTACGAGTCTGGTCGGAACTATGTGAAGCTCCAACAGCACTTGGAATCCGCGATCGACGAAGATCTTGTCTCCGGTGGCAAGAACGGCTTTGCATTCTCCGAATATTTCGACGAGCTGTTTACACAAAATGGGTACAGTCAAGATATCCGCACAGAACGGGCTCACTATCGGCAACAGAACGACTTTGATCCCGCTGTTCGGCAGACGGAATCAGCATTGACTGACCTGGCTGAACTCAATGACGTGTCTTCGATCGTCTCAGATCTGGATCAGCCCGATATGGACGTGAAGGAAGCCCAAACACCAGTAGTCGGCATCGACGGTCTATCCAAGTTAGGATACGGATTTATGCGGGCCCTATTACTCTATGGTTTAACGACCGGTGAGGACGCTCCCGTTGATGTTGCTAACCGGTTGGAGAATAAAATATCCGAATTATCATCCCAACAACAAAAAATAGAAAACCACATCGAGGATGTCAAGACCTTAGATGACGACGTAAGCCCACCAGAGGAGGCCGATGTTGGGACATGGATCGATATCGATGCGAACCGGCTCACTCAGTATGAACTTAATCTAAAGCAAATTATCGAAGCAACAGAGGATCTGGTCGAAAAATGCCGGTCAGATCCAGCTGCCGGTGCAATTGGGTATCATTACTGGTTCCTCCTAGATATTTACATCGATGATATCCAGGACGAAATCGATAACCTCCAAAACGATGTGAGTCGGGCCCATGTCACAAAAATCAAGAACGCTGTGGAGTTATTTGATGATCTCTATACACGAATCCAAGACTCTGATGCGATCCCAATGCACTTCGACTCCCCCGAGTCACTCCTCGGCCAACTCGAGGACTATGGTGATGAGGTGTTCGATTTAGAGGGTAAGCACGGGGCGACATCTCTCAGTATTCCAGAAGACTACGACGATCTCACACAACTGAATGGCGAGTTCCAGCCTGTTGAACGGCAACTAAACGAACTCAACCAAGATATGACCACGATCGAAGACCAGTCGGAGTCGATTCGAGTAGACTTCCAAGAGACGAAATCTGCAGTTACGGATTTGTTGGAGCCAGAGGAGGTGGTTCCCAATGAGCAATGATCAACCAGCAATCGTCAAAGATTTCAGCGATACCGCGGATTCACTCGATGAGCAGGCAGAGCGACTCGAACGCTTCCAAGACCAGCTTCAGGAGTATTCCAATCAGGTCGAGAACATGAATAGCACAGAACAGAGTGCTTTCTATGATAGCGCGACATCGATTTCGAATCGAGTAGAGGACATTAATTCCGTCGATGAATTACTCGATATTGAAGAGGCGATCAAGGAGGCAATCCGGTCACCGCTTGAACGGGTCGCAAGAGAATCTATCGAGGAATTCCTTTCATCTGTCAGTCCCAACCTCACGAAAAAAAAGCAAGAAAGAATATTCGAGAAGCTCTCCGACAAACTCCCGAATGAACTCGAGACGATTGGAGAAACACACCAACAACTCATACCGCAAATAAACGATCTCCCACCCAACCTGCAAGAAATGGTAGCCAGCCAGGTTGAGGATTCGCCATCGCAACTACTCGCGCCGCATGAAGATATCGAGCCCCTTGTGGAATTACTAAAAGACCGCCATTCACTGCTTACTGAGGTCGAGAACGCCTTCAACGAGGCTGGGGAGTGGGCACCAGCAGTCGAATTCACTCAAGGGACAGAACATTACACGGGGGCCGCCCCAAAATGGGATGCTAACGACATTAGAGACGAGCTTGAGCAGATTCAGTCTGTACTAAACAAGCTTCCGACTGACGAGTTCACGCTGAATGGATTCGTGGAAACAGAGTTGCGGAATACTTGTGCTAATATGGATCTTTCCAACCTAACCAGTATCCTTCGTCAGGTTAGGCAGGAATTGAGTACAATTGCAGACAAGTATAATAAACTCGATGAAAGATGTACGACGCTTGAAAACTTTGGGACAAATCGTGGAGTGTTTGAGGACAAAATTGACGATCTTCTCGCGCAGTTCAATCAGCTCCAGTTCCAACCCCACAGCTCTCTTGAGGATTTACAGGATTCGTTGGTCGGCCTGAATACCGACATAGAGACATTCATTGACGCTGTGGCCACCCGCTTGAAAGCCCAGCAGAAGATGGTCGATACTCTTGCGGGCGACACTGAGACAAACAGACCAGGGATTAGTATCGGACCAGGCGATGATAGCATCATAATGCCTGTGCATGTTCAGGATAATTTGAAGGCTGCACTAGAGGATTGTGAAGCCCACAACGAGTGGATCAGTGCGACGATTGAAACCGGGAGTGAAGAAATCGATCAGGAGGAAATGATCGATATCTGGGAGACGCTTTCGGAGGGTGAGACGGTTCCGCTCTCTGATGAGACAGCAGAGCCCGTGCTTGCGTTAGCTGATGAGCTGTCACTTGGTGTGGTCTTGCGTGGTGGGTGAGAAGCTCTTGGTTGAGGTTGAAGAGTGTTTAGAGGGACCAGTAGAAGTGGTTGAGGATCGTCGGGGATTTGGCAAGGATAGGGGAGTGCCGGATTCAGTATTTTGGCTCCGCCCAAGTGATGACAGGGTAAACGGGCAGCTCCTACCATTCTTAGTAGAGCTTGAAGCATCCTTCGGGGGTGCAAAGGAAGATTTTGCGAAATTTGCACGACGATATGGCGATCCTGGGTACCAATATTGTGTTCAATGGCCAGTCGTCGGTACTGTGGGCAGGAACCCATTATCGCTCCCAATTCAGTATGAGATTATTGGAATTCGGGCGAATCAATTGACGAGTGATCGAAAAATTTCGGAACGCCAGATGCACGCCGCATTTGAAGATTGGTTCGATAGATTTCTCTCCCGATTCGAAACAACCGCGACAATACGAGAGTTTTTGGAAAGTCCATTTATTGAATGGCACATCGAATTTCCGATGTTCGGACATAGGTTCGAATGTAGTATTCCGGTGCTAATCAATCGCGGTGAGGAGATGGTGGATGAAGAAATCAAGCGAATGGTTTCACCTACACTTCCGTGTGTTGTTGTTGTGAACGGTAAGTATGATGGAAGATCTACTGAAGATGAGGTTCATGACACAAATATAGAATTTCCCACAAGTAATCCAATTAAATTTAAAAGTGGGTTCAGGTGATTCGAGACCAACTGAGATCGGGTGAAGTTAATTATTGATTGACATTATGAAATAGGGTCACTGCTAGATTGAGCCCTCCTGTTTGAGTACTTTGATCGGAGGGAGGCCATCCACTGTTTCACCACTAAAGGTGGTGGGAGTACATTTAGTAAGCAATCAGCTATTTCGTGAGGAGGTCTCGGCAGCCCAACCTCAATCTAGCAGTGCCGAAATAGGGATCAGTTCCATTAGGAATTTACATCTGTCCCAACCGGGGGAACTCCCTATGAGTGTTAATTTTTTACATCCCCATTGGCTGCTACCGATATGTCGATATTTCTGACTCGTGGGCGAAAGGCTTCGTACCAACAACACGTGGGATTTAGTCTCGACAACTACCTCTCGTCGACGACCAGAGCTGAATTCACCCAGCGCCTTTCGGAGGCCGATGATGTTCCACTCTCGAAGCGATCTTCATTAACGTCGCTCCTCCAAAGTGACACGCTCAGTGTGTGGGGAGCCAAAGAGAAACACAGTGAGCTGTTTCAGACAACGCTCTTGTGACGGAGATTGTTGGTAAGTCATAGCGCAGTTTTGAGGATGGTTTTGAGCGCTTCTTTCGCCGGTTTGCGGAACACTTTTTGACGGAATTGAAACGCTCGGATATACGGCGTGAGTCTGTCTTTAGAGACACCTCGATGCGGCGAGAGCCACCGTCGCGCCAGCGAACCTGTTCCAGCAGGTTCGCGGCGCGACGCTCCGAGACGAACGTCCTGATAGGGAACACTGTTCGTCGGGTGACGCGGTCGCGTCACCCTTGCCTGCTGTGACTTCCAGCTACTGCTGAGAACTCACCAACAATCCTCTACCCAAGAGCGTAGATTTTTTATTAGAAATTAGTATCTTGTCAATGAGTCGGGTTCCTCATTCTGGAAGGTCATAATCGTAAGCATCTAAATAGGACGTCTCTTTCAACGGAACATTATCAATTGATGGCTCTGTTGAATCACTAGACAGCGGCGGGATCGGTCGCTAAATCAAAGGAATTGAAGCGGGAGGCTTCCGTTGTCCATGACGCAAATCTCCCGCCTCACCGAG
>Ga0209917_1000709_pt1 | contig 13860 bp, 11 predicted proteins | sample SalPon2_C_H2O_MG_FD_185710 | JGI IMG/M metagenome (GOLD analysis project Ga0209917, IMG submission 185710) | Salt pond water microbial communities from South San Francisco under conditions of wetland restoration - Salt Pond MetaG R2_C_H2O_MG... | ecosystem: Environmental > Aquatic > Non-marine... | reverse complement strand
ACCAACCGCCTACTGGGTTTGCACAGAGCAGCGTCAGCTGGATCTGCTGAAATAGCTTACCATGATGGGTCTATACACCATTCACACCGAGGGGTGTGGGGGTATCCGGTTACCTAATTGATCCCACGATTAATACGTCGAACGAACCAATGAATCAGTGAAGGACTGTGGCCTCGGGCGAACGCACGCCCGAGGCCGCGTCTATGCACGAGCACAGGTCTTTCTCGCGTTGTGCCTTCGTCTCGTTGTCGCAATCACCAACTACAAACGAGGAGACAATCCAGGAAGTACCGTGATCACGGTGTGAGAAGTGTTCTATGACACCCTCTAACGCTATCTAATAAGCAAACTGCAACCAATTCTATATCGTGTAAACAGCCTCCTTCGAAAGACCCCAGGAAACCACGGGACAAATACCACTCTTTTCGTCTCAAAAGGGGGGTGTGGGAGCATATCACTAGCCGCTAAGAATCTAAAATCGCCGCTAGAGCTTGTTGAGGCGGTAGTTTGTAGCTCTCAGGATCAGGCAGGTTGGTTGACGTGATCCGAGACGACATCCCAGTCATCCGGTGAGAGCACATGTCCGTCGAACTCGCCTGCCTCGGGGTAGGCAGTTGTGACGAGATAATCTGTACGCGCTTCGAGATATTTGACAAGGGTGTGAATATGTTCGCCGGCCAGTCCACCAAGGTCATCAAGCACGATACACGGCACCTGATCGTCGACATCGAACGCCTCGTAGCCAGCGAGTGCCGCAATGACCCCGATCAGCTCGATTTCACCCTCGGAGAGGGTGTCGACGGAGATTTCTCGGCCGTCTCGGGCAATGATCAGTTCCAATCGCTCGGTTCGCCCCGATTGAGGATCGACATGGTTTTTGAGACGTGCGCGCTCAAAACTTGGATCGAACTTCTCGACGACGTCTTCAAGTGCTTCGTCAAACGCAGTACGGGCAGTTCTTATGACCTGCTTGCGTCGAGACCGGAGGTCTTCGATTTCTTCGGAGAGTGTATCATAGCGTTCTTGGAGCTGTTCACGCTGCTTTGCGCGTGATTCGAGGTCTGTTTGCTCCGTCCGCTGGCTTTCGAGTTTCGCCTCTGTTCGAGCGATCTCCTGTTCAAGTGATTTTCGTCGGTCATCAGTTTCTTCGACCTGATTTTCAAGTGTTTCAACGTGTTCGGTTTGTTCAGCTAACTCTGATTTGGCTGCTTTCAGTTCTTCTTTAGAGTCAGTTAGGTTGGTCTTGAGTGTGTCAAGTTGATCTTCGAGAGACTGTTTTCGTTGACGCTTTTGTTCGATTTCGCGTTTGTCTGCTTCGAGATCTGACACCATCGATTGAATCTCCGAACGCTGTTGGCGACGCTCGGAAATGGCGTCGGTTAGTCCATTCATTTGTGCTTCGATGTCTTCGCGGGTGGTTTCACTGCCACAAACCCAACAGGAAAGATGATCGCTGTCGATCCGTCGGTCGACATCCGCGACGAGATCGAGATGATCTCCATCAAGCACAGTGTTTGTGGCATTATACAATGATTCAAGCGTCTCGATTTCTTGATCGATTTCTTGGAGTGCAGCCCGTTTATCTGCTAGTTTCTCGGACAGGTTTGGCGTTTCAGAAACCGTCAAAGTTGCCAGTTCCCCTTCTTTGTCCTCGATCTGTGATTCCAACGACTCGATTTTTCCCTGGAGCCGATTGACTCGCTGGCTTGTCTGTTCTCGCTCCCGCCGAGCTGCTGTGAGTTTTTCCCGGAGTTCCTCCTGCTCGCCGCTTTCGTCAGGATCGCCCTCTATATTCTCAATTTCCGACTCTAACTCGGCGAGTTCTGTTTCCAACTGCTTGATCGTCTCTGTTTTAGCCGGCAGTTGTTCGGCCGCCTGCTCTGCACGTTTGAGGTCGGATTCCACCGTCTCTCGTTCGGATTTGAGACGTTGGATCTGCCCATGAATATCCTCACGCTCTAATGGTTCAATAAGATGCGATGTAAAATCTTCACCCTCACGAACGGCCGTTCGAATCTGGTTGTGCTCGTCGAAAAAAGCAAACAGCTCGGCAGAAACTTGTTGTTGCTCCGTCGTCAGATACGGCTGCCCGTCTGCATTCACGTTTTCCCCTGTTCGTTGCAGACGGCGTTCATAAGTTTGTTCTGGCGTTTGAAGACGAACGTGGCCTTCATCTGCACCATCAGTGAGCATCTCAGATGTAATTGAGGCACCCAACACTATTCTGAGAGCTGTAACAAGCGAGGTTTTCCCCTGCCAATTGCTTGCCTGGACAGCGTTGATCCCGGGCTTGACAGTTGGCTCGCCACGATAGATTCCAGCAATATTCGAGATGTCAATTTCCCACATATACCTCAGTAATGAAGAGTGACTACTTAAATCGGTCGTTCAGCGAAATGAAACTCTCGTTATGATGGTTTGTTATGATGATCGGCACAAACATATCCTTGCTCATAGGCTTCTTCAAGGCTTACACGTGTTGGGCATTCCGGACAAGAGAGGTACGACTGTATCTGTAATGAAGACTCCTCAACACCGCTAATCCGATCCTTATTTCCGAGTGACTGCAAGGCCGATTCGAGATGCGAATGGTATGTGTTGGTCGCAACACGAACCCGGTCAATCTCCCACTCGGTCTCCGATTTTGCGATCTCTTTTTTTTCATCAAGACACTCTTTAAGATGGCGCGACATTGTGCTTTTGCCGATAAACTGGTTTGTAGTGGCTTCGCCGTCGATCCCTTGGTCGGCAAGTTCCGAGAGAAGCTCTGCCCGTTCGTGCTCTGGAACTCCCTTGCCCTGTAATGCATCGTAGTCCGAATTAATTCGCACAGTTGAATCAGATCGTCCTTGAGTACGATAGATCGTTTTGAGGATCTGTTTGTTGAACCACTCAGTGAGCTTGCGAACACCGGTTGGTTCGGTCTCACCCTTGCCAGTCCACCTATCGACGAGATACGTATCGAGATCACCGTCCACACGGCTTGGAGGCACTATGTCGTGGGAAGCACGAACCCGATCGACTTTACAGCAATGCTTTGAGGCCATCACCTGGAATATTTCGGTTCGGTTTGCTAAACGTTGTGGTCTCGGTGATTAGGGAACTACTTTAGCCTCCCACTTGCGGCTAACTGATCTAAATTTGGGACGCATATAGTGGTGTCCCAAAAGATAGCAAATAAACAGCGAACCTGTTCTGTCGGCGGAGTCATCAGACTGATCTATTCCTACCGACTGATACTGTACACTATAAGAAAGCATGGTTCCAACGCTATGTAGCGATTCAATACATCCACAAATGGCAGAATATCGCTACAAGAAGTAAAAATATATTTGGATAGTATTCTTATTCCGAATAACTGAATTTATTATAGTATAAAAGGATGCGATGAAGTAAGACATACCCGCTTTCTGGTGGATTGTCCGTGGATTCGGTCTCCAAGTATCTATTTGAAGTGAAATAGTTTAATAATACTCCATTGACTCGATATAAGATCCTTTCTATGATATGCTTGAACGAGTGATGGAATACTAAGATACACAGGAGTCTAAACTAGGTGACAGCTTATCTTTATTTGTATATTAAATCCACTAATGGTGGATAATATATAGGGTGTTGATGAACTTTGTTTGTACTCATAAGTGTATTTATAAAATACAAATACTCTGTTAGTTACCACACGACTCTCAAAATTAGCTAATTATACTGGATATTTAATTCAATCTCATCAGCAGTACCCAATAGATAATTGGATATATTTTCATGAATTTGTTGCGTATCTATCCGATGTGCTGGGCCAGAAACACTCAATGCTCCCACTGGACGATCAACAGAATCCAAAACAGGTACCCCGACTGCTCGTTGCTTCAAAATCCGCTCCTCATCATTGATAGCATACCCTTGGTCTCGTACATCTGTTAATTCTTCAACCAGTGAATCAAAATTTGTTATCGTATGCTTTGTGTAGGAAGTTAGGCCATGTTGAGAAACAATATCTTCAACACGTTCTACTGGTAGATGAGCTAAAATAGCTTTTCCAGCGGCAGTAGCGTGGAGATCTACAAACTTTCCAGGCCGAACATCAGTTTGGACAGCTGCTTCATCAACTGTATCTGTGAACAAATATACACCCTGTCCATTCTGTTCGGTAATAAACTGAGCTCGCTCTTCTGTTTCACGAGCTAACGTGGTAACCTTTGGTTCTATAAGCGAATAAACATCGTTTTCATGAAGTAAAACCCCGCTATAATGCAGGAACTTGAGCCCTATCCTGTTAATATCACCGTCAGAGTGAACAAAACCATGTTTTTTTAACACACTCAGATACGAATGAACCGTACTATCCGGCATATCCAAATGATTACTCAACTCAGAAACCCTAGCTCCATCCATTCTAACTAGTGTATCTAATATCTTCACCATTTTATCGATTGATTTCATACAGGTATATTCGTCCCTGACTATATAAAATTCACTAATCATAGACTAATCAAGTCATTCGTAACAAGATAACTCAAAAAGTGAAAATACAACTAATACGGCTATGTGTCTTAGAGAGTTAAGGCGAATACACCCGCCTTATCATGAGGAACGAGTGCTTCGACCTGTAGGTCGGAACCGAGTGACGAACAGGTGAGTAATGAAGCCGACAGAGACTGTTGCTAACCCTGTGCAATCAAAGAGGTGGCTAATTCACCGTTGATCGTTGCTTCTAATATATTACGACTGAGAGTGTAGCAAGTATAAAAAAGAATTTTGAAATCAGGCCGAGTATTAGGTGACTTTTACTGCTCAGTTCTTGGCGGTTTTAACATCAGGCATAGATTTAGATCGTTGTTTAATCATTTCCACCTCAGATTCAACACTTTGTGCGTACTGGGCACCCATCAGTCTGGAATCGACATTACCATTAGCGCAGAACAGGGTTGTTGGAGCACCCTCAATATCGAACGTTTCCTGTAATAATGCAGCACAATTTGTTCCGTATACCGCAAATAACCCAACCTCACTCGATGGAGAGTCAAAAACCTCATTGAGGGTTTCTTTCATTGTATTACATGAGTCGCAGTTGTGCCGCCATGCATAGACGACAGACTGAGGATGCAAATTGATTGCAGTCTGGAGATGTTTTCCTCGAACAGGAAGGAACGAATTCGGGACTCCATCATATTTTAATTTCGGCTCAATGAATTGATCAACGATGAAAACAAGTGTAACTTGAGATTCAAATGATAGATCGTCAGTTCTTCTCGCGATTGGAACAAATTTCTTGAGGAATTCTATATCATCGTTACAGAGATCAATTAGTTGCGACGTTTTCTCGTCCCGCTGAAGTATAGAGAGATCCTCAATTTCGGTGTCTTTGATCTCTTCAATTTCTTGTGAGAGCTCCTGAGTTAGTTCGAATGTTTGATTGGAACACGGAGTAATCAACTCTCTATTCGTCAGGTCTTCGATTGTGATGTTTTTTTGTACGGACATTGTTTGTTTCGTGGTTAAGAGTATTCGATAATTCAATAATTAAAAATTGGTTGGTCGATTCGGTTCCTGCCTTTAGATATCCGACAGACACGGGAACTCTTCAGCAGATGGTTCCTCACCTTGCGGCCAAACCGGAGACAGATCTGCGTCCGGGGGGTAGTGAAGATTACCGTCGGAATCCCAACCCCAACCTGCTTCTTCTAATATTGACTCGGCCATATCAGGACTCCCTGTAGGATCTTCTGCCATCTTGTAGAGTCGATCATCAGGAGCTCGCCACGGATGTGATGGCATGAAGTGGTTCGCATACAGTTCGGGTTCAGCTTCACCACGATAAGCAACCTCACTTAGCTGCTGCCGGTCGATGCTAGCAGCCAGTGCTTTGCGGAAGGCTTCGAACTTACCAGGGGCAAAACTAGCCTGTGGGTACAGCACAAAACTCAAGAACCCGTTGGCAAAGTACGCTTCAACATTACTCATGTCTTCGGTTCGAGAAGCACCTCCGGGAGAGACTTCTGGAAGAACTTGGATTTCGTTGTTATCCAACGCTTCGATCATCGTGGTCTCATCTCGATAGGCACGCCAGTAGAGGTTTTTATCTGGCACGTCAATCGGATGATCCTCGTATGGTTCCCATTCCATGAACGATCCCGGTTCACTATCAACGAATTGGTAGGGCCCAGATCCAACGACATTATCGAAAGTAAAGCCTCCTGGATCCTCTACAGCCCCTCCTTCTTCCCATGTCTCCTTGTGAAGGATGCCCCACCGAGGTGCAATCGCCGTCAGGAACAAGAGATATGGTTCCGAGAAGTTGAATTCGACCGTCTTTTCATCTACGGCATTGATGCTCTCATATGGTGGGAGGCTGGGTTTGGGGTACACACCCGCTTCAGCACCGCGCACTAATTGTTCGAAAGTGAACTTGACATCCTCTGCAGTCACGGGATCGCCATTATGGAATGTGGCATCCTCCAAGATTTGGAATGTTATCCGCTGACCTTCGTTGCTCACTTCATAGCTTTCAGCGAGATAATTTTCGAGTTCGTACGATTCGTTGTACCATAGAAGTGGGGAGTGAAGCTGAACTTCCCATGGTGCACTTGGATTACCAGCCGTTTGAGTCAGATAATTCCGGGTTTCAAACATGATCGGATCAACCCCGATTCCGATCCGCTCACGGTCAGTGAGTGACTCCATCTCGATGAAGAAGTTCGCATTCGTTCTTGTAACACCGGCATCATCGATTCCTTGTGCTTCAATTTCATCAGTCCTCCAAGCACCGATATCGACGTTAGGAGTCAATGCGATCGGCACACACGCATTCGAAATGATCTCTTGACTCTCGTATACATCTTCTCGCCTGGCATCTTCATTTGGGGCTGATTCCTGAGCTAAGGCTGCTTCAGTATAATCACAGTTAGCCCAGTTAGCCACGTTTGCCCGACCGTTAGCCCCGGCGTTATCGGCGCCGAACCACCGAGTCAGCTCTTGGGGATCAAGCCGATAAAACCCGTTTACGAACCAAAAGAACGTAATCTCTGAATTACGTTCATCGTTGAAGGTCTCATCAAGTTGGGTGTTAATCCCCTTGCCAACGCTATCGATGCTAACGCCGAGTACGTCGTCGGCATTACGTTCGATAATCGATGACATATTTTCTTGGATTGTGGTGAAGCCACCATAATCAGACCAATACTCGTTTGTGACCTCTGGAACACGTTCTCCAAGATCTTCAGAGGAGGATCCGCCGTTACCACTACATCCAGCGAGTCCTACAGCTGATGCGGTACCAATAGCTTGCATCAACCGTCTCCGGTTGATTGTCTCTGTCGAGTCGCTCATGTCGACATACAGTGAACTTATGGAGTGGTATATAAATTACAAGGTAATAACAATATAAGGTGTACATTCAGATGGTATTTGTGGAATCATTAATCGGGTTTGAATCAATTGTTTATCGCTGATTTTTGTGCGCACGCATTCGTAATTAGAGCAACCTCTGATTATTAGCACATTTTTCTGGATAACCAGCAGATTTTTAACCTGCTAGCTAAGCCATTTGCATGAAGAGATGGAATACAAAGTAATTGAACAATTACACGGGAAGTATACGCAAGGAATCGCGGATCAACCCTACTTCCGTCAGCTGTACAGTTCATTGAAACAAATCTTTAGCGATAAGTCAATTTGGATCTACACTATATTTCTCATTTTGTTATTAATTACCGCTGTTTTGGGACCGTTCATTGCACCCTATGATCCAGCAGCACCGATGTACACTGAGAGTGGAGAAATCAAACAGTTAGCGCCCCCATCAGTAGAGCATCCCCTTGGAACAACTGTGCGTGGCAATGATGTCTTCTCTAGACTGTTAGTCGGCGTGGGGCCAACTGTATTAGTCGGACTTATGGGAGGAACAATGATCGCTGGTATTGGATTGGCGGTTGGTGTTACCGCCGGATACGTTGGTGGGACGGTCGGGAATATATTGATGCGAGTTACCGACTTCGTATACTCTGTACCGGTGATCCCTTCAGCGGTTGTTATTATATCAATACTTGGGATCGGATTCTATTCCTCGATCTTTGTGCTCGGATTGTTGTTATGGCGTTCCAGTGCCCGAGTGATCAGATCTCAAGTATTGCAAATAAAGAATTATCCATTTATTGAAGCTACTAAAGCCACTGGCGCGAGCGACACCAGAATCATTGTAGAAAATATATTGCCTAACATTGCCCCGATGGCGATCTTCTTTTTTGCTTGGGGGATCGGTTATACCATATTAGTTCAATCAAGTTTAGCTTTTCTTGGAATTACAGATCCATTTGTTCCTAGTTGGGGAATCATGATCCGCAATGTGTACGATACAGGTTACATTGCTGAAGCATGGTGGTGGTCTATACCCCCAGGATTGCTTATTTCGTTCACTGTCCTTTCGACATTCATGATTGGTCGAAAATTCGAGGATCTCTCCAATGAAGCGGACAACTCAGGAGGTGTAGCTGTATGAGCGAATCCACGACAGAGCCGTTGCTCGATGTTCGAGATCTTACAATTGAGTATGAGACAGAACGAGGCACAATAACAGCAGTCTCGGATGTCTCATTCACCGTTGATAAAGCAGAATACTTCGGTTTAGCCGGAGAATCTGGATCAGGAAAGAGTACAATAATCAAATCAATAATGGGGGGGCTGGATTCAAATGGACAAGTTGCCTCCGGAGAAATATACTACAAGGGACAGCCAATCCATGAAATGTCTGAAAAAGAACTCAATGACAAGATCAGATGGAATGAAATTTCATGGATACCCCAAAGTTCGATGAACAGTCTTGACCCTCTAAAACGGGTCAGCAAACAGGCGACGGACATCGCAGCTCGAAATAGCGATTATTCTGAAGCTGAAGCGTTAGAAAAATTTAAAGAAATGTTTGAGTTGGTGGGTATTCAAGAAAGTCGGATCCATGATTATCCCCATCAGTTCTCTGGAGGCATGCAACAGCGGGCGATTATAGCATTAGCTCTGTTTCTTGAGCCAGAACTCATTATCGCAGACGAGCCGACTACAGCACTCGATGTGCTCATGCAAGATCAAATATTCCAATATTTAATCTCACTGCGTGAGGAGTCAGATACAAGTGCTATTGTCGTAACTCACGATATCAGTATTATTTTCGAATCGTGTGATAGCATGGCATTGATGCATGCTGGCCAGATGGCTGAAATTGGTACTGTTGAAGAAGTTCATCAAAATCCACGCCACCCCTATGCACTGCTCTTCCAGAATGCGTTTCCGGATATCCGCTATCCCAATCAAGAGTTAGAGATAATCGAAGGACATCCTCCAGAAATGTTGGGAGATACAAACTTCTGTAGCTTCGTCGATCGATGTCCGTGGGCAACTGAAGAATGTCGAAAGGAGGCACCATCAAAAACGACCATTAAAACGGACGAACAGCAGTCCCATGAGATACACTGTTTCCACGGTGATACAGTTTACAAGGAGTATCAAGCTGAAAAACAAGACACTGAATCGGTAGAGATTGAAGATTCCCCAAACATATAAAATAATGTCATCAAAATCACCGCTGTTAGAGCTACGAGGGCTAGAAAAGCACTTCGAACAACGACGAAGTTTCAAAGAAATCGCGCTACGAAAAAATAAGCCACCGGTGCAAGCTGTTGACGGTGTGTCGTTTGAACTCAACGAAAATGAGTCTAAGGCAATCATCGGTGAGAGTGGTTGCGGAAAATCCACCTTGCTAAAAACGCTAATGGGTCTGCATGATTACACCGGTGGTCGATTGTTCTACAAGGGGCGTGATACCGGTGGCTTCGTGGACTCTGATTGGAAGGAATTCCGACGTAATGTTCAGATGATTTTCCAAGATCCATTCAATTCGTTGGATCCAAAAAAGACAGTCAGATCCACTCTCAAGCAGCCATTGAATGTGCACAAGATGGATAATAAAACAGACCGTATTCATGATGTTCTTCAGGAAGTGGAACTAAACCCCCCTGAAAAATATCTTGACAGGTTCCCTGGTCAACTAAGTGGAGGTGAGAGACAGCGAGTCTCGATCGCAAGGGCATTAGTCTTAGACCCAGACGTTATTTTAGCAGATGAGCCTGTTTCAATGTTGGATGTTTCAACACAGGCAGCAATCCTAAAGAAGCTAAAGAATTTGATTGAGACAAAAGACATCTCAATGTTGTATATTTCCCATGATGTGTCAACTGTCTCGTACGTAGCAGACATAATCAAAGTCATGTACTTGGGTCGTATCGTGGAATCAGCACCAACGGAGACTCTCCTTTCGGAACCAAAACATCCGTACTCACAAGCACTTGTATCATCGATCCCTGTACCAGATCCAACGCATGAACGTGAACATCCAAAAGTAAAGGGATCACCGCGAGATCCGATCGGAATCGGTGAGGGGTGTCGCTTCAGGGATCGGTGTCCCGAAGAAATGGATATCTGCAGTAAGACACCCCAATACGTAGAGGCAGAAGAGGATCATGAGGTTGCATGTCACCTCTGTTATGATCATGAATCTCAAACTGATAGCCAGTCAGAAACGGAGGTAGAACTATGAGCTCGATGCGATTCTACGCTCAACGGACATTGCAAGCACTGGTAATGTTGTGGATCAGTGCGACGGCTATATTTATGCTCTTTCGACTCATGCCCGGCGATATAACAAGCATTATGACACTTGGAGGGGCCTCTGAAGAAGCACTGAATGCATTCAGAGAACGTTGGGGCCTTAACGATCCGCTTTATGTTCAATATTGGAGTTTTATGATTAACATGTTCACCTTGGATGCCGGAACATCATTACAGTTCCAGATCCCGGTTTGGGAATACGTGAAGACACGTATATTTAATACGTTTATTCTTGCAGCACCAGCACTTACCGTCGCATACATCCTTGGAGGGATATTCGGAACAATACTGGGCTATTACAACGATAGTAAGATCGAGGAATACGGGCTAATTCCAATCATCGGCGTTGGATCATTTCCGGAGTTCTTCCTGTCTATTGTCCTTCTTATTACGCTATCCAGTTGGCTAGGGATCTTCCCAATCTCAGGTATGGTTTCTCCTGAAACTATGAGTAATGCCTCTCAGTGGTACGATATTTATTTGACAAAAGATTTCCTATGGCATTATATTCTCCCATTTGGGACAATCGTACTTCGATACCTGTTCATTCCATCACTAATCATGCGTACCAGCGTCGTGGAGACGATGGGAGAGGATTTCTCCTTCTATAACCGTATGACTGGGATGCCTAAGATGGAACGTATGGCGAACATTGCAAAGCATGCGAGTCTGCCTGTCATCACAGTTTATCCAGCGACGATGACAAGAGCAATCGGTGGGCTAGTTCTCGTAGAGACAGTTTTCAATTGGCCAGGGATCGGGTACGCATTAGTCAATTCTGTCCTAGCTCGAGACTTTCCGGTAGTACAGTTCGTTTTCATTGTCATCGCTGCATTCGTAATCTTTGCTAACTTTGCAGTTGACATCTTGTACGCACGAATTGATCCGCGCGTTGCAGTCGACCAATAATCTTAAAAAAAAAATGATCCATCAAAACCGCTTAGCTGAAACCGTTGCAAGTCTACAGGATGGCTCGCAGTCCATTGAAGCGTACTTGGAAGAACTGCAAGAGCGAACACTTGCTGTGGAACCGGAAATTGAATCGTTGTTACCTGAATCTGATCGGTGGTCTCGACTTCGATCAGATGCAAAGCAGCTATCTGATACACATACCCCCCACGGGAATCAAAAACCATTGTACGGCGTCCCCGTGGGAATTAAAGATATTATCCATACTTCCGGCTTCCAAACGAAGGCTAATTCATCACTCCCACCTGAAGAATTGACAGGCCCACAAGCAACTGTCGTACGCCAGCTGAAGGCTGCAGGTGCACTAATATTTGGTAAGACAGTGACTACAGAGTTCGCTTATTGGGAACCAGGCCCAACAAGAAACCCTCATGATACGAATCATACTCCTGGAGGCTCAAGTAGTGGATCCGCTGCTGCGGTAGCTGCAGGACTATGTCCGCTTGCATTAGGAACTCAAACGATCGGATCAATAATTAGACCTGCTTCCTTCTGTGGAATTGTCGGATTCAAATCCAGCTATGGTCGTGTATCAGCCGATGGTGTAATCCCGTTATCGAAGTCTGTTGATCACGTTGGATTCTTTACCCAAGATGTGGCTGGCGCAGAGATAGCCGCTAACGTGCTCTGTGAGGGGTGGCAAACAATTCCAAGAAAGATGACTGATCAGCCTACAATCGGGATCCCTGAAGGTCCGTATCTTCAGCAAGCTAATTCTGATGCTATAGACCAATTTTATTCCTCCTTAGATAGGCTCAAAAAAGCAGGGTATAAAATTAAGAATATCCCTATCTTATCAGATATTGACACAATTAACCAAAATCACGAACGCCTCATCGCTGCTGAAGCTGCGATGACACATCACGAGTGGTATCAAAAGCACAGTCAAAAATACGCCGCTCAAACAGCTGAACTTATCGAGGAAGGGTACAGCGTTCCTACAAAAGAGATTGCTGTTGGCAGAAATAGTCGATTGAAAACTCGAGAAGATATTACTGGGGTTATGGATTCTCATGATGTTGACCTCTGGATCGCACCGGGGGCTTGTGGCCCTGCTCCTGGAGGTATTGATTCGACAGGAGATCCAATCATGAATCTTCCGTGGACACATGCGGGACTCCCAGTTCTTGGTCTGCCGACAGGCGATCGTATCAATGGATTACCTGTAGGTATTCAATGCATTAGCCGCTTCAACGCTGACGAATACCTACTAAAATGGGGACGTAATATCGCACAAGCAATCCAAAGCTGAATTCTAATAAATGGGAAATATATTTTCAACTCTGAAGCATGGGAAAAATATTGCTATAGTGCTCTGTGCTGTTGGAGCAGGGTTCTTGATCCCAGAGTTAGGTAAACAACTCCGCCCATTAGTTACACCACTCGTTGCCTTACTAGTTTACATTTCGTTGTGGGACACAAATTCAGATTCGTCTTTAATTAGCTCATATTGGAATTTATTAATTGTATTTTTAATCCTATCCTATGGGATTATTCCGGTAATCGGGATATTTCTGGTTGATCTATTCTTGTCTGGTGGAACAAGAACCGGTTTTGCGATTATGCTTGCAGCACCAACAACAGCAGGAAGCGCGATCGTGTGGACTCGACTATCGAATGGTGAGGTACAACTCTCAACAGTTGGTTCTATCTTATCACTATTTCTGGCACCTGTGTTTACACCGCTCTTGCTGAGTAATTTACTGTCAAATACAGTGTCTGTTCCAGCAATGTCGATTATTACCGATTTAGTAATTATACTTGGTGGAGGAATTCTATTATATTTTGTACTACCAACGCAGGCCGTTTCAGAGAAAAACATTAATTATCTAACGTCTTTTTGCATAATGCTTCTTATTTACATCACCGTCAGTGGTAGTAATGTCACAAATATAGAATCTGATTGGCTAACACAAGTATTTTTGATGTCATTAATATTGTTAGCTCTTGGATTAATAGTTGTGGTATTTACCAAGAAAATTTTTCGGTTGTCATATTCGAAAACTGCATCTCTATATTATATATCGAATATGAAAAATCTAGGTATTGCAGTACTAATCTCAGTTTCCTACACAGAACCATTAGTCCTTAGTACGATTGTATTTTACTACGTATTTCAACAATTTGTGGCCGCTATATTTTCTGACATTCAAAAAAGAAGGACAAACACTCGACAAAAGTCCATAATTAGGTCATAGTATGTCTAATTATACCACGATTTCTTTGACAGCAGGCATC
>Ga0209917_1000706_pt1 | contig 13883 bp, 16 predicted proteins | sample SalPon2_C_H2O_MG_FD_185710 | JGI IMG/M metagenome (GOLD analysis project Ga0209917, IMG submission 185710) | Salt pond water microbial communities from South San Francisco under conditions of wetland restoration - Salt Pond MetaG R2_C_H2O_MG... | ecosystem: Environmental > Aquatic > Non-marine... | reverse complement strand
CTCGAAGTTGACACCGGTGTAGACCGCGGCGTTGCCGTCCTCGTCGAGGTCGACGTCGATACAGGGGATGATCCGTTTTGTGAGCGTCATCTGATATGACCGCCTACGCAACCACCGGATAAAAATTGTCTGCAACCGGGGCCCCGACCGCCCGGTCGCTGCGGGGTGTTTTCTCGTCTGGCCAAAGGATTGGGCTTATGCACCGGCGACAACTACGGTCGGTTAAGCCGCCCGCCATCACAGCCTATGCTCCCCGAGTTCGGCAGCGTGCTTTTCTGGCATGTCGTCGCGTTCAGTCTCAGCTGTCTCCTCGCCGGCTGGAGTGCTGTCTGGACGTACCACCGCCGCGATCAGCACGCCGCACAGGCATTTTTGCTGTTTCTCGTGGTCACCGTCGCTTGGAACGCGACCGTGTTGCTCAGGATCGTCGGGCCGGTTGCCCTCGGCTGGGAGCTGCACCTTATCGAGCAGTTTTTCCAGGTGTTGATGACCCTCGTTTGGCTGTATTTCGCCGCCGTCTACGCCGGCTACCGGTCGGTGCTCATGCGTCGGTCGGTTGCCTTCCCGCTGGCCGCCGTTGGGATCACCATGCTCGCTGTCGAGTCCTTCCCACCGATCGCGGCACGGACAAACACGAATCCGACACCCATCCAGGAGCCGTTTGCGTTCGTCACGTGGACTGATGCCGCCCTCTCGGGGGTTGTCGAGGTGCTTGCGCTGGCGGCGTTTGCGATCGGCTCCGGGCTGATCCTCTATAAGCTGTTGACCGCAAACTACGTGCAGGCCTGGCAGATCACCCTCGTCTTTGCCGCAACATCCGGCGCGATCCTCGTTGAGGTGGTCGAATCAGGGATTCCACACGCGGTCTCCGGGGTCGATTACCCGGCGATAGCCGTGACCGGGGTCGGTGTCTCCTACGTCGTTGGCCTCTACCGCTACGATCTGTTCGGCTACACGCCGGTCGATATGTCCGATGTGATCGACGGGCTCACCGCGCCGGTGGTCGTGCTCAACCCCGAACAGCGGATCGTGGATTTCAACGCCCCGGCGGCGGCGATGTTTCCGGCGGTGGCCGCCGGCGAGCGCGCGGATGCGGTGTTGCCGACGGCGGTTACCGACGCGGTGCCCGCTGATCTCGCCGCCCCAACCGACGCCGAGGTGACACTCAGCCGCGACGGCGATCAGCGGGTACACCGACTGTATGCCGCACCCCTGGATTCCTTTGGCGACAGCTACGGCGTTGCGATCACGGTTCGGGATATCACCACGCAGCGTCGTCGACAGGAGAATCTGGCACTCCTCAAGCAGATCCTCACCCGCGCGCTCAGACACAACATCCGCAACAAGGTCGATATCGTCCAGGCCAACAGCCAAGCGTTGATCGACCAGCTTGAGGGAACCGAAGAAACCCAGGCCCGCGCCGCCTTCGAGGCCGCCGATGATCTGCTTTCGATCAGCACCAAGGCGCGGACGATGAAGGATGTCGCCGAACACCGCGGTCGCACAACGCCAGTGGCGATGTGTGAGCTACTGCGCCAGACGGTCGCCGAGTACGAACAGCAGTACTCCGAGACAACCTTCGTCGTCGACTGTCCGTCTTCGTGTACGGTTGAGATAACACCGGATATCAACCCCGCCGTGGAGAACCTCGTCGAGAACGCCGCCGAGCACAACCCCGCGGCTGACGCCGAGGTTCGGGTCACGCTCGATCAGCAGGCCGACGCTGTGGTACTCACGATCACCGATAACGGGCCCGGCATCCCGTCGAACGAGCTCACGGTGCTGGAACGCGGTCGGGAGGATGTTCTCTCCCATGGGAGCGGGCTTGGCCTCTGGATCGTGACGATGGTCGTCGAAGAGATCGATGGGTCGATTACGTACGATACCGGCGACGACGGCACCACGATCACGCTACGGCTCAATCGGCCGCCAGCTTAGTCCGCGCGGTTGTGGAACGCTGCGGCCGCCAACAGCGGGAAGACGAGCGTCGCCTCGGCTTCGATCTGGGTGTAGTTGGTCTCCTGTTCTTTGATCTTCCCCCAGGAGACGGCCTCGTCCGGCGGCGCGCCCGACAGCGAGCCGTCGCCCTCCATCCCTGTCGAGATGTAGACCACGTAGTCCGCGCCGCCGCGGAAGAGGTTCGTCATGATGGCGTGGTGTTTCGGGACGCCGTCGCCGACGGCAATGAGGCCGGTCGTATCGGCCAGCAAGCCCTGTTCGATCAGCTTGTCGTAGTCGTCGAGGATCTCGATGCCGATGTCGACATCGTTGGCCTGCCGGTAGTAGTACAGGAAGTTGCCGACCTCGGCGTCGGTCAAGGCTGGACAGTAGACGGGGACGTCGTGGTCGGCGGCCTGCTTCAGCACCGAGTCCTCGTCGTCGAGTCGCTCGCCGAGCTCGCGGGCGAACTCCGTCGGCGTGCGAATCTGCTCGTCGGCGAAGAAGTCATCGAAGAAGTCATAGAGGTACTGTTCGAGCCAGACGTAGCGATCCGAGGGGACGTAGATGTTGCCGAGGCGGTTGATTCCCCGTTCGCGGAGTTCGGCCTCGTCAGCATCCCACTCGCCCATCTTTAGTGGGCGGGCGCTCTTGATCACATCCTCGGTCAGTGAGCCGGAGGTGGTGATGAGCACGTCGACGTGACCTTCGCGGATCAGCGAGGCGACGACCTCCCGGAGCCCCGAGGAGATGATATTCGAGGTGCAGGTGAGGTAGATTGTTGCGTCGTCGTCCTGCATCTGTTTGCTGATTTCGATGCCCTCAGCGAGGTGGGTCGCCTGAAAGCCGGTCGTCGCGTAACTGTCCAGTAGGTCGTCGAAATCGAACTCGCCGCGGAAATCGTAGCCACGAACGTCTTCGGTGTCGGGCTCGTTGTCGCTGCCCGGCACGACGTGGTCGTGGGTTTCCTCGGTCGTGTCGTTGCTCATGGGTGAGCGTTGGGCTACGTGGGTTTGAACGACTCGGGTTCGGATTGTAAGCATGCCAGAAGCGTCGCATCACCGAGCACGATGTGTTAAAATAGTAATGGATCTATACTGTATATTTCGTAACTATCTACAATATTCTCGTCACACCGTAATCGTATAGCTAGTCTTTTTCGCGTTCGGTCGAAAGAACCTGTGTGTCTCAAACAATGCAAGCAGCTGTTGTGCCGGAAGCCGGTGCTGATTTTGAACTCGTTGAGCGGGACATCCCTGTGCCCGCAGCCGACGAGGTACGGATCGCGGTCGAAGCCTGTGGCGTCTGTCACAGCGACGCCTTCGTCAAGGAGGGCGGCCATCCACAACTGAGCTACCCGCGTGTGCCCGGTCACGAGGTGACCGGCTACGTTGATGCGGTCGGTGACGACGTTTCACAGTGGGAGGAAGGCGAGTTCGTTGGTGCCGGCTGGCATGGCGGCCACTGTTTCAGCTGCGAGCCCTGCCGACGCGGTGAGTTCCTCAAGTGCGACAATGCTGATATTACCGGGTTGACCTTCGATGGTGGCTACGCCGAGTACACCACGGTTCCGGCTGAGGCGATCGCGGCGGTGCCGGACGATCTCGATGCTGTCGATGCGGCTCCGCTTCTGTGTGCGGGCGTCACGACGTACAACGCGCTTCGAAACGCCGATCTCCAACCCGGCGACCTTGTTGTCGTTCAAGGCGTCGGCGGCCTTGGCCACCTTGGGATTCAGTATGCCCACGCTGCCGGTTACGAAACGGTTGCACTTTCGCGAAGCCCGGACAAGGAATCACTCGCGATGGAGTTGGGTGCTGATCACTTTATCAACGCCAGCGAGCGGGATCCGGCAGCAGCCATCCAATCGCTCGGTGGTGCTGATGGCGTACTCGCAACAGCCCCTTCCAGTGAGGCGATCTCCGCCGTTGTTGAGGGCATCGGCAACGACGGTGCGGTGATCATCGTTGGCGTGCCCGGTGAAGATGTCGCGGTAAACGCTCAGCATCTTATCGGTACGGCTGGATCAGTCGAGGGCTGGGGTTCCGGTGACGCCCGTGACTCACAGGATACGCTTGAATTTAGTTCTCTCAGAGAGATCACCCCACAGATCGAAACCTACTCGCTGGCCGACGTTGCAACCGCATACGACCAGATGATCTCCAATGAAGCACGGTTTAGAGCCGTGCTGACAATGTAGCTCCCGATTCACACCGACCATCGACCGCTCGCGTTTTCAACACAGTGAGCCATCCCGCGTTTCGCCTGACACAGCTACATTGCCACAAACGGATTATTTTTAACTGCTATAGCCCAACTTTTCAGCCCATGTCAGCTCACTGTGACTCACCCAGTTGTCCGATCCTTCCTGACTCGGTGCCGGACTCACTGCAACCAACCACACGACTAAGCTGGGAGCTTGGATCGCGTGTCATCGACGATGCCGAAGCCTCACTTGAGTCGGAGTGGTATCGCACTGCGGGCGGGTGGCAGCTCAGCGTCTATCGCGTGACCAACCATACTGACATCCTACAACTCCAAACGCCGGCTGGCCGAGAGCTGTTCTACGGGGTTACACAAGCTGCCTTTGGATCAGCAGTCTCCGCACTTGAGGCGGCAAGCTCTTGGTATCGCACATCGCCATAACACGGTCACACCTGCCGTCTATCGTCGTTGCGGCTGATCTCCTCCAACCAAACGTGTCCCCGACAATATCAGTTCAGTCCAACCGATAGATCCGCGCTTCCCATGGCCGCAGATCGAAGGCTGCGGCGTCGACATCGGTCGCTCGCTCGTCGGCTCCGAGTTCGGCCTCTATTTCGTGCAGGTCAGAGTCGACTTTTTTTCCAGAATTCACGTCTCTCAGCAGTCAACTCAGATCCTCTATCCAGTCACACCAGTCGTCAAAATCCGTGGCTCCGCACTGTTCAGCAATCGAGCGATAGGTGTCTTGTGAGATTTCATCCGCCGATGTGAGCGGCACCGTAACATTTCGAACCCCGCCCGTGTCGCTGTTTTCGTAGCGGAGTTGGACGTGACTCCCCTTCCGGCCGACAGGCTGGTAATCCATCTTCCGTAGTGCTTTCACTATCTCACGGCCGGAAAAATCAGCATACGGCATCGACGACGTTACTCACTCCACGGCGGCTGCTGCTCCGTCGTCACCTCGTCTGGATCGAGATCGATTTCGCGCAGGAAGGCGTCTTCGTCCTCGATTTTCTCGCCGCCGCCCTCGTGGAGAGCCAGAGCGTCGGCGAGTTCGGCCAGCGCGTCCGCCTTGGAGTCGCCGCTTGCAGCGATACCAGTTTCAACATCAATCGCCGTCATGAGATCCCCTTCATACGAGAATCGAACACCGTCCTGCTCATCACGACGATCCGTTGTTGCCATGCTGATCTACATATCAACGCGGTTTGGGCTAAAGTCTTCTCCCTGCTTCAGAACCAACATCACTCCCTCCGAAAATAGCAGCAGCGTCGTCTCTGACCGACGCAGTTGCATAGGGAGCACAGCAGCTATTCGTCTTCGAGAGCGTCGTAGATTTCTCGGTTCGCCTTCCGGTCAGCCGCCGCAACTCGCTGGACGAGTTCTCGACGAATATCGTCCATCACCTCGTCAAGCAGCGACGATTGGGCGGTATCGTACATATAGAAACCTATGGCTGTGAGTGTTTGAATAATTCGGGGTTCGCAAATATCGGCTGCTCTCACTCCGGCGTCAGCCGGTAAATCCGCGCTTCCCACGGCCGCAGGTCGAAGGCTTCGGCGTCGACATCGGTCGCCCGCTCGTCGGCCCCGTAGTTACACAACAGCAGTTCGGCCTCCATGTCGTGAGGGTTGAACTCAACCTCGTACTCCGGAATCCAGGTGTGGCTCTCCCACTCGGCGAAGTTGAGCGTGACCAGCAGTCGCTCCTCGCCCAGTGTGCGCACGTACGACCAGACCTCATCGTGGTCGTTGATCAGCACCTCGTAGTCGCCGTAGACCATCACATCGCTCACGTCGCTGTCCTTGCGAAGCTCCATCAGATCACGGTAGTAGTGCCAGATCGAATCCTCATCGTCGCGGGCGGCCTCGACGTTGATCTCGTCGTGGTTCGGGTTGACACCGATCCACGGCTCGCCGTCGGTGAAGCCGGCGTTCTCGCTTGCGTCCCACTGCATCGGCGTCCGGGCGTTGTCGCGGCTGTTGTGCCGAAGGCCGTGTTTGATATCGTCGAAGCTCTCGATTTCACCGCTTTCGAGGGCGTTGCGGACGGGGTTGATCGTCTCCACGTCGCGGAACTCATCGAGCGAGTCGAAGGGATAGTTCGTCATGCCGATCTCCGCGCCCTGGAAGATGTAGGGCGTCCCGCGCAGCGTGAAGATCAGCGTCGCCAGCAGTTTCGCGGACTCCTCGCGGTACTCCTCGTCGTTGCCGAACCGCGAGACGAGCCGCGGCTGGTCGTGATTGCTCAGGTAGATCGAGTTCCACCCATCCTCGGCAAGGCCGTACTGCCAGCGATTAAACGAGTCCCGCAGGTCGTTGAGCGTCCACTCGTTGGTCTCCCAGATCTCCCCGCCGTGATCGAGCAGGACGTGATCGAAGTGAAACAACGTCGAGAGGGGGCCGTCCCGTCCCACGTAGTCGATGGCAGTCTCCATATCCATCCGACCCATCATCTCGCCGAGAGCGAACACGTCGCGGTCGGCCAGCACGCGGTCGTGCATGGTGTCGAGGAACTCCTGCATCCGCGGGCCGTCGAAGGTCTCCCAGACCTGGGTGTCGTTCAGTGGCGGATCGTGGTCGGTGACCGACTCGGGTTTCGACAGGAGGTTGATCACGTCCATCCGGAAACCGTCGATCCCTTTGTCGAGCCACCATTCCATCATCTCGAAGATCTCGTCGCGCACGTCTGGGTTCTCCCAGTTGAGGTCGGGCTGTTTCTCGTCGAACAGATGGAGATACCACTTGCCAACGTCCTCGTCGTAAGCCCAGGCGGGGCCGCCGAAGAAGGACTCCCACTCGTTGGGTGGGGCTTCGTCCTCAGGGCCGAGATGACCGGTGAAGCCGTCGATGTCGGTGCGGCCCTGCTTCCAGATGTAGTAGTCGTGATAGTCGCTGTCGGGATCGCGGGCGTTGACGAACCACTCGTGTTCGTCGGAGGTGTGGTTGACCACGAGATCCATGATGAGTTTGATATCGCGGTCATGGAGCCCGTCCAGTAGTTCCTCCCAATCCTCCATGGTGCCGAACTCGTCCATGATCGACTGGTAGTCGGCGATATCGTAGCCGTTGTCGGCGTTGGGTGACTCATACACCGGGTTGAGCCAGATGATGTCGACGCCGAGATCGTCGAGATAGTCGAGTTTCTCGATGATCCCCGGGATATCGCCGACCCCATCGCCGTTTGTATCATTGAAACTTCGGGGATAGATCTGATAAATAACCGATTCTTTCCACCATGCACGGTCAAGAAGCTGTTCGTCCGTCGTCGAGGCTGTCATATCTCACCTTGTTCGTCCGACTGCGTTAATACCTATGCTTCCGGCGACATGGTGATGCGTGTGTTTTAGTATGCTACCGGCGAACAGTCAGCTAATGACCGCACACGACCACGACGATGAGGAGCCGTTCGACCGACACGAGGAGGGGACAGCCAACCGTGTCACCGCCCCGATGCAGCCGTTCACCCGCCAGCAGGCGACGACCGGCGGGCTCATTCTGCTTGTTGGCCTCCTCGTCGTGTTCGGCCTCCCGCTGATCGCGCTGTGAGCCCGCTGCCGGTTACAGGCTCTCGCTGAATGAACAGAAGTCGCCGTTTTCTGAGACTGAACAACCCCGTGTCTCGCTGTCGACACCGGGGCGTGGATACCACGCCAGCGGGTGGTCAGCGACGAGATCGACGGTCACGCGCTCGCCGAGTTCGAAATCCTCGACATGGTTGTGCAGACAGTGGATCGTATCGCCGCTGTCGAGTTCGACCCGGTAGATGAACGACGGGCCAACGTACTGCCGGGAGACGACCTCGCCGTCGGTCTGCTCTTCGTGGGCCCGGCCCGCTCGAAGATCATCAGGTCGCACAAGCACATCGACGGCGATGCCCTCGTATTCGGCGGCGTAGCCGTCGAGCGTCCGGGCATCGAAGGCACCGATGCCGGTTTTGACGGTGTCGTCGTGGACGTACGCCGTCAAGAAGCTCGCCCGCCCGAGGAACGACGCCACAAACCGGGATTTCGGTTGTTCGAAGACGCGTTCGGGTCGCCCGAGCTGTTCGATCTCGCCGTCGTTCATTACCGCAACGCGGTCGGAGATCGAGAGGGCTTCCTCCTGATCGTGGGTCACGGAGATCGCGGTGACGCCGGCTTCCTTGAGGATCGATCGTACCTCTTCGCGCATCTCGACGCGCAATCGAACGTCGAGATTTGAGAACGGCTCATCAAGCAACAACACCGCAGGTTCGGGCGCGAGCGACCGGGCGAGCGCGACGCGCTGTTTTTGCCCGCCAGACAGCTGATCGGGAGCTTTCTCACCGTGATCGGGCATATTGACCAACTCTAAGAGCTCGTCGACGCGGGCCTCGGTGTCGACAGCGTCCACATCCTCTAGCCCGAAGGCGATGTTGTCTCGCACCGAGAGGTGCGGAAACAGCGCGAAGTCCTGAAAGACGATCCCAACGTCCCGCTCCTCGGGATCAGTTGCCTTTGCTGGCCGTGCCACCGGCTCGTCGTTGAGCGTGATTTCGCCTGCGGTCGGCGTTTCAAGCCCGGCCAGCAGCCGGAGCGTTGTTGTCTTCCCGCAGCCGGAGGGGCCGAGTAGCGTGAGAAGTTCGCCGCGTTCGACAGCGAGGGAAATCTCGTTGACAGCGGTCTCCTTGCTGAACTCCTTGGTCACCCCATCGAGTTCGAGAATCGGGTCGTCGACGCTCGACGCCGACTCATTCTGCATCGTCGGGTGCTCGGCGTCCTGTGCGACCGCGCCGTGCATGAGTGAGTTGTTTGCCATGACGATCCGAAATGAAGCAACCCCACAGCCGGCGACGGCGATCGTTGGTGGCCGTGGCGGCTCCGTTCTTGCTGTCATACTACTTTAGGATCTCCTAAAAGCATGTCGGCTTCCGTCTCACCAGCCACACCAACAGTGTCTTTACCGGCTGTCGCCTCAACTGTGATGAAGCAACGGGGTGTCGACGTAGGATACCGACGCCCTCGCGCTTCACTGTTATACAGTGAGCCACAGCAGTGGCCCGTGAGATGACCGCAACTGCGTTGTGTATGTCACCGTCAGTAGGTTTCCGGCGGTTTTTCGAGGACATCGAATATCTCCGCCGCGCGGTACTCCTTGTTTCGCTCGTTGCCCGTCGTTTCTTCGAGAACACCGTCAGCAACCAACTGATCGATCGCTCGATAGGCAGTTGGTCCACTTACGTCGAGTTGTTCCTCGACAAGCGACGCGGTCAGATACGGCTGTTCGAACAGCGCGCACGCCAAGCGAGCGTCCGCTCTGGCATCGCCACCGTACTGTTCCACATATCGCTGCTGTAGATCGCGTAGCTCCGCCGACCGCAACACCGACTCCTCGGCTTGGTGTCGAAGCCCCGTAACGAAAAACGTCACCCAGCGTTCCCACTCGGCGCGCTCCCTCACACCCTGTAATCGGTCGACGTATGTCGATTTGAACCGATTGAAATACTCGCTCAGATAGAGTGTCGGGGTATCGAGATACCCCTGTTCGTACAGCTGTAACGTGATCAGCAAGCGACCGAGTCGACCGTTGCCGTCGCCGTAGGGATGGATCGTCTCAAACTGATAGTGCACGAGGGCGATGTCGATCAGCGGGTGGTACTGGCCGCCGGTTCGAATGTACGTGACGAGCGCGTCGATCAACCCATCGACAGCCCCCGGAACCGGTGGGAGAAACTCCCCGAGATGGTTCGGCTGTGTTTTGAACGCGCCGATAGTGTCGGTTTCACGGCGTGCGTCGGGGACACCCGTCAGGAGTCGCTCGTGGAGCGAATGGAGGAGGTCAATCGAAACCTCCTCGCCGCGTTCGATCCGAGTAATCCCCCACTCCAGTGCGTCCTCGTAGTTGAGCACTTCTCGGATGTCCTTTGTCGCTGTTGGATCGGCAGTCTCGGCGGCCGACTGCACGCCAGCATGCGTTTCGTGGCTGTAGAGCGCGTTGTAATTGATCTCCGCACCTTCGATCTCCGCGGATTCCATCGCTTCCTTTCGCAGCAACGAGGTGTACAACACGGGCGCGAAATCGACGGGCTGAGAGAAGCCGCTCAGTTTTCCCAACCAGAACGTCGCTTCCGAGAGCGTCGTATAGAACTCGGCGTCGAAGGCGAGTTCCGATTCGGGCGGGAGTGGGTCGGGCTTGAAGTACGACGTTTTGCCGTACGAGATGTATGCCCCGGGGACTTCGTTTGCGTCGCCCATTGTAGCTATCAGAAATTTGTCCGGCACTAAATTAAATTTGAGGGTGTGTGATGAATCTAAAATAGTTACTTACCATCAGTAGTTACATTGCGCAGACAAAATAGAAGTTACAGCGACAACAGCGCAGTTACTCCAGCGTCTCCGGAATCACATCACGCAGCTCAGCGACCGTCTCTGCGTCGTATGCGACCGTCTCCTCGCCAACCGTCAGCGACAACACGCCGTCGTCAGTCGCTGTGCCCAGCGATTCGACAGGTGCGACGCCGTCGAAGGCCTCGCGCACGCTCTCGGGATCGGTCGTCTCGATGACGACCCGGCCGGGCGTTTCGTCGAACAGCGCGACCGCGTCGTCGACAACAACGTCGGCACCGGCGTCGGCTGTCAACAACTCCGCCAGCGTGACCCCCAGCCCGCCGTGACTCACGTCGTGGGTTGCCAGCGTCGACTCGTCGCGGGCGACCGCGGCGATCGTGGCGACGAGGTCGCCTGGGGTTTCGGGTAGTTCGGGGAAAGCGTCGCTGCCGCCGACGGCGTTGAGGTATTCCGAGCCGCCGAGTGCGTCGCCAGCGTTGCCGACAAGCAGTAGTTCACCCTCGCCGCTGAGCGCGGCTGGTGGGGCGTCGTAGCCGGCTTTCGTGCCGACCATCGCCAGCGTCGGCGTCGGCGGGATCGGGCCGGCCTCCGAGTCGTTGTACAGCGAGACATTGCCGCCGACGACCGGCGTCGAGAGCTCCGCACACATCTCCGCGAGGCCGTCGACGATCCCCTTGAAGCCGCCGTACACGTCGGGCTTCTCGGGGTTGCCGCCGTTGAGACAGTCGACCGCCGCCAGCGGAACAGCCCCTTTGGCGGCGATGTTGGTCGCGTTTTCGAGGGCGATCGCTCGCGCGCCGTCGTAGGGATCGGCTGTCGTCCAGTTCGGGTTCGCCCCCGAGGAGATCGCAAGGCCAGTTCCCGAGCCGTCAGCGTTGTCTTCGGCGGGCTCGCTGCCCGTTTCGCGGATCGCCATGATCGCCGCGTCGTCGCCGGGCTTCATCGCCGTGCGAACGCCGACCTCGTGATCGTACTGTCGGTAGACCCAGTGTTTGGAGGCGGTGTTGGGGTTCGAGATGACGGCCTCGACTGCGTCGCCGAGGTCGGCATCGGGCAGGTCGCGCTCGGTGCTGTCGGGCTCGACGGCGTCGAGGTCGTTCATCGGCGCGCCCTCAGCGAGGAACTCTGGGTCGACGTCGACGACGACCTCGCCGTCGAATGTACAGGTGTAGTTGCCTTCGCTGACCTCGCCGATGACCGAGCAGCCGAGATCGAACCGCTCGGCGATCGCTGCCACGCGGTCGACATCCTCGGGGGCGACCTCGTAGCACATCCGCTCTTGGGACTCCGCCAAGAGGATTTCGAGGGCGTTCATATTTGGTTCGCGTTGGTGGACGCGATCCAATGCGATGTCCGCGCCGAAGCCACCCTTGGCGACAAGTTCCGAGGACGCCCCCCCGAGTCCGGCAGCCCCGAGATCCCGTGCTGACTGAACAAGCTTCTCGTCGATGAGCGTCTCGCTGGCTTCGATGAGCAGTTTTTCGCTGTAGGGATCGCCGACCTGGACGGCGGGTCGATCCTCGGTTTCGGCGTCTTCGTCGAGATCCTCGCTGGCAAACGACGCGCCGCCGAGGCCGTCGCGGCCGGTCGCGTTGCCGAAGAGGACAAGCTTGTTGCCGGCCTGCTGGGCTTCGGCGGTGACGAGTCGCTCGTCGTCGGTCAGACCGACACAGGCGACGTTGACCAGTGGGTTGCCCTCGTAGTCGGCGTGGAAATCGACGCTGCCGGCGACCGTCGGGACGCCGATGGAGTTGCCATAGTCGCTGATCCCCTCGACAACACCTTCGAACAGATACTGGGAATGTTCGCGCTCGAAATCGCCGAAATAGAGGCTGTCGGCCAAAGCGATTGGGTACGCGCCCATCGAGAGCGTATCGCGGACGATGCCGCCGATGCCGGTCGCCGCGCCGTCGTAGGGATCGACGTAGCTCGGGTGGTTGTGGCTCTCGATACCCAGCGTGATGTAGGTCTCGCTATGCTCGTCGTCCGTCCGCTCGCTTGCGGGCGTGTTCGCAGCATCGGGTTCGGGAACGGCGATGACGGCGGCGTCGTCGCCGGGGCCGATAACGACCTGCTCGCCCTCGCTGTCGAAGGCACCGAGCAGGGGCCGCGAGGACCGGTAGGCGCAGTGTTCGCTCCAGAGATTTTCGAAGAGACTCGCCTCTGCGGGCGTCGGCTCACGGCCGAGCTCGGCGGTGATCAACTCGCGGTCGGACTCAAGGAGACTCATTTGGCCTCCCTTTCGAACCGCCGGCTTAATCTCTTTTCATGTTCGGGATGCGGTCGCAAAAAGGCAGCAGTGTCGAGTTACTCGAAGAGCTCGTCGACGGCGTCCTCGGCGGCGTCGATCGCCGCGTCGGCGACCTCTTCGGGGTCAGCCTCGGCATCATCGACCGTGTTTAGGTAGATATCGAGATCCAACACGCCGTCCTCGAAGGTGACGGTGATGTCGAGATCCGTGATCGCGGAGTTCGCAAACCGTGAGAGAATAAACCCCTCAGCGGCCTCCGCAGCGGTGGTGACGACCGTTTCGTCGTCCGGTTCCGTACTCATTTACGCGCCGCCGGCGCCGCCCGGACCGGCCGGGCCGCCTGGGCCGCCCGCGCCGCCGAGCATCTGCTGGAGCTCATCCTGCAGGCTCTCGAATTTCTCTTGGACTTTTGTCTCCTGTTTGTCGAGCTGTTCGGCACGCACTTCGAGATCCTCGACCTGTTCTTCGAGCTTGTCGGATGCCGACTCGTAGTCGGTCTCGATGAGGAGTTCGCCGACCTCGCGGTACATCGTTGCGTCGTCGTCAACGTCGTCGAGGGCGTCGAGTGCGGCCTTCGTCTCGGTCAGTGTGGACTCGGTCTGCTGTTTCTGCTCGGAGACTTCCTGGGCGGTCTCTTGAAGATCCTGCAGCGTTTCGAGTTTGTCCTGCGCTTCCGGCGGTAGGTTACCCTGCATACCCAACTGGATGGTCGCCACATGGAAAAAGCCATGCAATTCCGACGACCGATTGATCGCCTGACGGCGTCGGGTTCGTGTCGCATCTCCACCGGTGTCGGCTCTCGACAGCGGCGGCTCATCGAGCTGTTGTTTTCGCGCTGTCGGTGTGGTGTGACGATCAGGCCAATACGTCGTCGGCGACCGTTTCGGCGGTTGCCACGTAGCGACACCAGCTGTTGATGCCAGCGCGAAGCGCGACACGGTCGGTCGCGGTGATCTCGACGGTGAGCACAGCTGCCTCGCGGTCGACGCTTACCGTCGAGCGATCCGCGTCGAGTTCGCCGACCTCGACAGCGATGCTGCGCTCGATCCGTTCTGCGGCTGTCCCTGTCGAATACTCAAAACGCAACTGCGTAGAATGAAGCTGTGACACGACCGCCGTCAGTGGACGTCGACTTCCTTGATGCCGCCGCCGCGTTCCTTCAGGAGGACGCGGTGCCCGCAG
>Ga0209917_1000704_pt1 | contig 13885 bp, 14 predicted proteins | sample SalPon2_C_H2O_MG_FD_185710 | JGI IMG/M metagenome (GOLD analysis project Ga0209917, IMG submission 185710) | Salt pond water microbial communities from South San Francisco under conditions of wetland restoration - Salt Pond MetaG R2_C_H2O_MG... | ecosystem: Environmental > Aquatic > Non-marine... | reverse complement strand
TGTGGACAACGTGGACGGTGGCATTCTGCTTTTGGCTGGCGATTCTGGCGGCGAGTTCGACGAGATCCGTGTCGGTTCGGGGGTTCGTGATCGGCACCATCACCCGGTAGCGATCCTCGCCGACCAGCGTCGCCTCAACCGAATCGAGGATCGGCACATACGACCGGCCGGCGAACCGACCGAACGCCCACTCGGGGAGCGTGAGCCGGCGACTCAGCCCCTCGAAGCGGGCGTTTTCCAACCGCCGTTCGCTCGTCTGGAAGTAGTTGACAACCGTGACCAACACAACGCCGCCAAGGGTGTTCCCGAGTAAGACCGGGAGCACAAACTCGGTGAGTCCCGGGAGGAGAGCCAGCCGACCGAGTAAGACGAGATAGACAACCTCAGTGAAGGAGACCACGACGTGGAACAGATTCCCCAGCGGGATCGCCAGAAAGGCGATGTAGACGACGAGCAGCCGAGAGACCGTATCGGTTGCCGAAAAGATGACCCAGACGACGCCGGCGACGATCAGCCCGGCGAACACCGCCTTGAAAAACAGCGACCACCACCCCGTCTCAAAGGCCCCTTTTTCGGCCAACTCGATGGCTTTGGCTGTCGTTTTGGCATCGAAGACACCGCCGTAGGCCAAGGCGACCGCGCCGATCGCACCGCCGGTAAAGTTGCCCGTCAGCACGATCAGCCAGTGGCGCAACAGCGTCGGAATGCTGGCCAATCGCTCGATTGTCAGCGCGACCGGCGGCAGTGTGTTTTCGGTGTACAGCTGGTAGCCACCGACGATAATGTAGATGAAGCCAAGCGGGTACAGCATGACGCCGATGACGGGGTTGTCGCTGGCCGCCGACAGCGACGCATACAGCAGAAACGTGATCGTGATCGCAAAGCCGGCGGCGACCGCGCTGAAAAACAGCTCCCGAACGCCGGAGGTGATCTCCTCGTCGGCGGCGGCCACCACGCGCTGAAACACTTCGTCGGCCGAAAACCGGTCGCGGAGGACTTCGCCGACCGCCGGCGCGCCGCTGCGGGATCGCTCGACGGCCTCCCGGACGGAATCCTCGGGATCGCGGGGAGAGTCGCTCATTGCCGAATCTCATTCAGGCGGCACCCTAAGAGGTTGGCTTTTCGGCCAGTTCTCGGCTACTGGGGTGCGCCATCGAGGATCGCCGGGCCGTTGGAGGCCCCGATCCGCTCGGCACCGGCCTCGATCATCGCCAGCGCCGTCTCGTAATCGCTGATGCCGCCACTGGCCTTCACCGGCAGATAATCTGCCATGAGTTCGACATCGCCGATGGTCGCACCACCGTCGGCGAACCCGGTCGAGGTTTTCACCATGTCAGCGTCGGCCTCGACCGCGGCCTCACAGGCGCGGTGTTTTTCATCGTCAGTCAGAACCCCGGTCTCGATGATAACCTTCACCGGGATCGGCACCGAGGCGACGATCGCACTGAGTTCGTCGGCAACCGCATCGTCGTCGCTGGCTTTGAGTCGACCGATATTTACTACTACGTCGAGTTCGTCTGCGCCGGCCTTCCAGGCGACCGAGCCGGCCTCGCGTTTGATCTCGGGATCGTCCTGGCCGTGCGGAAAGCCGATGACGGTGGCGATGGTGAGATCATCCGGTGAGTCGCTGGCAACGTGTTCGACATAACAGGGCGGCAGACAGACGTTCATCCCCGCCTCGATCGCCTCATCCACGACGCGGTCGACATCGTCGGGTGTCGTGGTCGGGCCGAGGACGGTATGATCGATCACCGGGGCGAGATCGCTGCGGTGCATACCTGCTGGAGACCGTCCAGATGCAAAAAGCTCCTCACGGGTGGCTCCACCAGCTCTGTCTCGGCCGGCAGTGACCGCAACCCTTTCTACTGACTCACCGAAAGCCGGGACATGGTGCTCCCGGCCGGTTTCAGCCTCCCGCCGTTGCCGTATGCCGTCGCGTTGCTCACCGGCGCGGCGGCTGTCAGCGCGGGATTCATTCGGCGTCGCCCGCCCGTTACCGCGCGGCATATCCTCGGGCTCACACCGTGGATGGCGGTCGGCTCGACACTCCACGTGCTCGCTGTTATCGATGGCCTGCCGGCCGTACTCGCCCCGTTTGGCGGGACAGCCGCGGTGTATCTCACGACCGCGATCCTGGCCGGAACAATGTGGCTCGCTGCCGACGCTGCACGCCCGACGACGGTACCACGGTGGCTCGCTGCCGGCGGTGGTGGCCTATTGCTGTCAACGGCGGCTGTGGCGCTCTCGATCGGTGCCGCCCGCGACACGCTCGCACCAGCCTGGCCAGCGGCTGCCGGTGTGGCCGCGATCGCGGCGACCGCCGCCGGCTGGCTGGTACTCCGGCGGTTCCGGCCGGCGGCGACCGCGACAACCGGGGCGGTCGGGCTGCTCGCGCTGTTTGGCCACACCCTTGACGGCGTCTCGACGGCGGTCGGCGTCGATGTGTTGGGCTTCGGTGAGCGAACGCCGCTTTCGCGGCTGATCCTCCATGCGGCAGAAGCGTTGCCAACGGCCGAGCTCATCGGCGTCGGCTGGCTATTCGTTCTCGTCAAGATCGTCGTCGCCGGCGGCGTTGTCGTTCTCTTTCGGGAGTACGTTGCCGACGAGCCGGCCGAGGGATACGCGCTGTTAGGGTTTGTTGCCGCGGTCGGCCTCGGCCCTGGTGTTCACAATCTGCTGTTGTTTACGGTCGTTGGCGGCTGAGTGGGCTGCCACACCGCCTCACGCCTCGATCTGAACGCCGGTAAACTCAAAACGCGCGCCGCCGTCCGCGCTGTCGGCGATGGCGACCTCCCAGCCGTGAGCATGGGCGATCTCCTTGACGATGTTGAGCCCGAACCCTGTTCCGTCGGGGTTGGTCGTGTATCCGGCTTCAAAGATCTCCTCGCGGTTGTCGGGATCGATCCCCGGGCCGTCGTCGGCGACGTAGAACCCATCCGGGAGCCGGCCGATCGTGATCGCAACGTCGTCGCCGACATGTTCGATGCTATTACGAAAGAGATTTTCCAGCAGTTGCTGGAGTCGCCCCTCGTCGGCGTGGACGACCAGCGGATCGGTGATCGAGAGATTCGCGGCCGCCGTTTGGACGTTTTCCCAGCAGTTGATGGCCAACACCTCGATATCGACCGGCTCGGTCTCCTCGACAGCTTGGCCCTCCCGGGCCAGCGTCAACACATCGTCGATGATCGCCTCCATCCGATCGAGGTTGTCGGCGACGATCGGCGCGTGTTGGTCGTCGTCGATCAGCTCGATCCGGCCTTGGGCGACGCCAAGCGGATTCCGGAGGTCGTGGCTGACGACATGGGCAAACCGTTCGAGGCGTTCGTTCTGCCGGCGAAGCTCCTGCTGTTGGTGGTGGCGTTCTAAGCCATAGCGGATCGCCCGGTGGAGCAACGGGCCGTCAACGTCGTCTTTGACGAGGTAATCCTGCGCCCCGCGTTCGATCGCCTCGACGGCGGCGGCTTCGTCTTTCATCCCGGTGAGGACGATCACCGGCACAGCGGGGAGCTCCTCGCGGTCGTCGAGGACCTCATTGTAGCGATCCAGCGTCGCCAGTCCTGTGCTCTCCGGCAGGCCGAGATCCAGCAGGACGATATCGTAGGCGTCGGCCCCAAGCTCGTCGATGCCAGCATCGAGGTCGGTGACGTGGGTGACCGTCGCCGGTGGGAAGCTGTCGGTGTCGTCCGCCGAGAGATGGTGTTTGAACAGCGTCGCATCGCCGGGGTTGTCCTCGATAAGCAACACACAGAGTTCGTCGTCGCTACTGACCGACATGTTAGTCCTCCGGCAGCTTCACGACCTGGAACCAGAATTCCTCCATCCGGTTGACGATCTCAACAAAGCCATCGAAATCGACCGGCTTGGTCAGATAGGCGTTGGCGTTGAGCTCATAGGATTTGGCGATATCCTCCTCGGATTCCGAGCTGGTGAGGACGACAACCGGGATGCGATTAAGACTGTCGTCGGCCTGCATCTCCTTGAGCACATCCTCACCGTCTTTTCGCGGCATATTGAGATCTAAGAGCACGAGATCCGGCCGCGGGGCATCCTCGTATTCGCCCTCCTGTCGCAGAAACTCCAGGGCGTCGACGCCGTCGGTTGTCACATGAAGATTGTTGGCGAGTTTGCCCTCTTCGAGGGCCTTCTTCGTCAACGTCACGTCACCCGGGTTGTCCTCGGCCAGCAGGATCTCGACGGGGCCATCAGTCTCGTTCATCGACACCCACCGACCGGTCGCGCGGTCAGTTGACAGCCAAAAGCCATACCATTGTGTACGAACGCATCCTGTTTAGGTATTCGCGTCTGTGCTGTCAGAGAATAATACTGTTAGGCCAAGCACGAATCTGGTGGCCAGATAGTTTATGTTCGCACTCGTATAACAGTTCGAAGGTGAAAGAGACCGTTTCGAGCGTCTTCGACGACTTGGAGATCGGGATCACGCTCCACGATCCCAAGACGGGTGCGATCCGAGGGGTCAACAGCCGACTCGAAGAGCTCTACGGCTACTCCGAAGCCGAACTCCGAGAGCTGTCGGTGGCTGACTACAGTGCGACCGACGAAGGGTTCACACAGGCTGACGCCGAACGACGGATTCAGGCCGCTGCCGACGGCGACCCCCAGGCCTTTGAGTGGCGGATCGAACGGCCGGACGGCGAGCGCGTTCCCGTCCGCGTCCGGCTCGCACGCACCGAACTCGACGGTGAGGCGTACGTCATCGCGGAGATCCGGGACATCAGCGACCGCAAACAGCAGGCGGCCGACCTCGAAGCCGAGCGGGGCTTCATCGAACAGAGCCTCGAAACCCTTGAGGATGCGTTCTACCTGCTCGATCCAGACGGCCGCCTCCAGCGGTGGAACTCGACGTTTGCCGAGCAGACCGGCTACACGGCGGCGGAACTCGACGGCATGCACGCGCTGGAATTCTTCCCGGAGAGCGACCACGAAAGGGTCGGCGAGGCGATCGAGGACGTGCTGGAGACCGGCTCGGCGGTCGTCGAAGCCGAGCTACTCGCCACAGACGGCGAGTCGACCGCCCACGAGTTTACTGGCACCCGGCTCACCGATACCGACGGAACCATCCGTGGGATTATCGGAATCGGGCGGGATATCTCTGCCCGCACGGAGCGACTCGAACACCTCAAAAAACAAGAACAGGCGTTCCACCACCTCCACGAGACAGCCTCGAAGTCGGCCTCCTTCGAGGAGAAGATCGCCGAGCTACTGGAATTCGGCCGGGGATACATGGGCGTCGAGCAGGGGTTTTTCACCCGGATCGACGGCGACACCCAACGGATCGCTGTCGGCGTCGGCCCAAACGAACAGCTCGTAAGCGGCGCGGAAGCCCCATTTTCTGAATCGTACTGTCGACATACGGTCGCTCCCGAAAGCGACAGCCCGCTGACAGTGACCGACGCGGCTGCGGAAGGATGGACAGACGACCCAGCATTCGAGCGGTTCGGGCTGGGCTGTTATGCCGGCTCGAAGGTCACCGTCGACGGTGAGTTGGTCGGGACGATCTGCTTTGCCGACCGCGAGCCGGCCGACAAGGAGTTCACCGAGATCCAGGAGACGTTTGTCGAACTCCTCACCGAGTGGGCGAGCTACGAGCTCGAACGCGCCGACCGCGAGCGAAAATACCGCCGGCTGACCGAGCGGATCTCGGATGCTTACTACGCGGTCGACACCGATTTCACCGTCACCTACTGGAACGACGCTATCGCCGACCGACTGGCCGTCCCACGCGAGGAGGTCGTCGGCGAAACCCTCTGGGAGTATTTCGCCGAGATCACCGACACCGTCGTCGAGGATCGGCTGCGAGAGGCGATGACTACCGGCGAGCCGACCACCTGTGAGTACTACTACGAGCCGGCCGACTACTGGACGGTACTGCAGATCTATCCCGACGACGACGGGCTGGCGGTCATCTCGAAGGATATCACCGACCGCAAACAGTACGAACGGCGTCTCGAACGCTCAAACGAGCGACTCCAAGAGTTCGCCTACATCCTCTCACACGATCTTCAGGAGCCGCTACGAATGGTCTCAAGCTATATCGACCTCCTCGAAAGCGAACTCGCCGACGAGCTTGATGCGGAGACACAGGAATACATGCAGTTCGCTGTCGACGGGGCCGAACGAATGCGCGGGATGATCGACGGGCTGTTGCAGTACTCCAGAGTCGAAAGCGAAGGTGAGGAGTTCTCGCCGACCGACATCGAGGCGGTCGTCGAGGGGGTATTGGATGACCTCCGACTCAAAATCAGGGAACGCGACGCTGAGGTGACCGTTAGGTCGCTGCCGACGATCCATGCCGACGGCGACCAGCTGGGCCAGCTGTTCCAGAATCTCATCAAAAACGCCATCGAACACGGCGGCGACGGCGTTGCAATCGAGATCGACGCCACAGAGACGACTGTCGGCTATCGGCTTTCCGTCAGCGACAACGGGCCGGGGATTCCCGAGACCGAACAGGATGACATCTTCGGGCTCTTCGATAAGGGCGGCGACAGCGACGGCACAGGTATCGGGCTGGCCGTCTGTGAGCGCATCGTGAGCCGCCATGACGGCGACATCAGCGTCGACTCCAAGCCGGGCGACGGAACGACGTTTTCGATTACCCTTCCGGATCGAGGCTCCTAACCCGCTGTCTGACGAGCTTATTTAGGGGTCGATACGGTGAATCGGGGTATGGAATCGCTCACGGGTGGGTTCGTGCCAGGAACCGTCCCGAGTTCGTGGTTTCTGGCTATCGCCGTCATCGTCGGCGTGATCGCCGCCCTCGTGATGGATTGGCCGATGAGCCGCCAGCCCGAGGGGTTTACGCCGGCCTATATCGCTGCTGGTGTCCTCACGCGAACGCCGACCGACAGCGTCCGATTTCGGACGGCGATGCTCGCCCATCATCTCGCCGGCGGGCTGGCCGGCCTGTTGTACGCGCTAGTCGCCCTCGGGGTCGATCAGGTGACACCCGGGCTGTCGCCGGCGGTCGGTATCGCCCTCCACGCGCATCTAATCGGTGTTGTCGCCGTTGTTGGCTTCATTTACGCCTTTTTTGCGCATCTTGTCCTCCCGCGGGCCGGCGGCCGCCCCTACGAGGAGCAGGCGACGGCGGTTCGCGGCCAGTGGCTCCGCTCGGCACTCGTCTACGGGCTGACGGTGCTCGTCCTCGTACCGGCGGTTGTGCTCTCGGTGGCTGGCTGAGCCGGATTAGACGACGCGATTCTCGAAGTCGGTCTCGTCGTTGCGGTATCGCTCGACGTTGCCGGCGAGGATCTCGGCGGTTCGCTCGTAGTAGCGTGGCGTGTGACCGGCGTTGTGTGGCGTGATCGAGACGCTCTCGAAGCCCCACAGCGGGTGATCGGCCGGCAGCGGCTCGGGATCGGTCACATCAAGGGTCGCCCCCGCGATTCGGTTGGCCTGCAAGGCGCTGACGAGGTCGTCGGTGTTGACGACGCCACCGCGGGCGATGTTGACGAGAAACGCCTCGGTCGGCAGCGTCAACAGCGCGTCGCTGTCGATCAGCCCGTCTGTCGTCTCTGTCAGCGGACAGGCTAACACGAGATAGTCGGTACGGGCGAGGGCCGCATGCAGCTCATCGAAGCCAAATACCTCGTCAGTTGGGCCGCCCTTCTCAGGGGTGTAGCGAACACCAAGCGTCTCGACGCCGAAGGGCGCAAGCCGGTCGACAACCGCCGAGCCGATCGCACCGAGGCCGACAATGGTTACCGTACTCCCCTGGAGTTCGCGGGCGGGATAGGACTGCCAGACGCGGTTGTCCTGCTGGCGGCGTGCGCGGCTGAATCCCCGGACGTGGCTCAGGATCGCGCCAATCACGTACTCCGCGATATTCGGGCCGTGCACTCCGGAGGCGTTGGTCACCGCAACATCGTTTTCCTCGAAGGTCTCCAACGGAAGATGGTCGACGCCAGCGTAGACGCCGGCGAAGAGGGCGAGATTTTCGGCGGTCTCGATCAGCGATTCATCAAGATCATACCCGGTGACGATCGGTGCTGAGCTGACGAGCTCGCGCTCCTCGGCCGGGGTGGACGCGACGGCGATGTCGGTCTCCGGGAGCTCCGCGCGCAACGCGGTCGCGTAGTCATCGGCCGACAGCCCGTGGATCTTCTGTCGAAGAACGGCGATCGCTGGCATGGACATATCCTCCCGTCTGGTGCCAGCGGCTTCAGTTTACGGGGATCGGTCTCGCCTCGGGGTGGGCGTGATCGGCATCGCTCGGGGTGAGACGAATGAGATCAACGACCGAATCCATTTGTGACTGTAGCCGAACCGTTCCGACATGGCCTCCGCTCGTGGACTCTCCTCGCTCAGCAAGGGCGTGTTGACGGTTCTCGCCGCCCTCCTGCTGCTCGCGCCGGTGATCGCCGCGCCGGCGTCGCTGTTGCCGCCCGTGGTCGCCGTGCTTGCTGTGGTCGGCCTCTCGATTCTCCTCTATATTCGTGTGGCTGGCAGCGACGACGAGCGCAGCGGCTCGGTGTGGAACGCGATTCCGAGCCGGCAGTACGACGGCCGCCATGCCGAATCCGGCGGGCTGGCCCGCGGCGAACAGGAACAAGCACTCGAAGAGATCCAACAGGACGCCGCAGACCGCGATCCCAAACAATGAGCACGGCTCCTCGATGCGAGCCGAATCTCACTCGGTGTCAACGACTTCTTGCAGCCCGATCCAGTTGCTGATCGTCCCCGTGTCGTCGGCGATCGGCGCGATGGCAACCCGGCTGCGAAACCGACTCCCGTCAGCCCGGTAGTTGTCGAGTTCGACGACGACAGCCTCCCAGATGTCGACGGCTTCGCGGAGATCGGCGACCGCGTCGGCGTCGGTTTCGGGGCCTTGCAGCAGCCGTAGATTTTCACCGCGTACGTCGCTTTCGCTGTAGCCGGTCAGCCGCTCGAAGGCGTCGTTGACATACCAGATCGGGTTGTCTGCGTAGGCCGGCCCGGAGATCGCCATGCTGACCGGCGCGTTATCTATCTCCGGTGTCGTCCATTCGAGGGCCGGCTCGTCGCCACCGCCGTGGGTCGATGGCGGCGCGTCCTGCCGAATCTCGCCAAGCAGGCTGGCAACCGACTCGGCGACCGGCGTTGAGGGGATCGTCGCCTCAGCGGCCGCATGCCGGGATTCGAGTAACTCGACCAACTCTTCGCTCGCGGTCATATCTCAGTTTGGGATCGCCGACAGTTATCGGTTGAGTTTCCGCCCGCGTTCCGTGGGTTTAATACCCAAACCGGCCGGGTGAACGGTATGGAACGCGTAGACGTTGCCATCGTCGGTGGCGGCCCCGCCGGCATGGCTGCCGCCCACGCCGCTGCCAGCGACGGTGCCGAAGCCCTCGTGTTAGAAAAGGGCGTCCCGCGGGCCGACCGCGAGCAACTCGGCCCCGACTCGACGGACGCGGCCGGCATCCTCGACTACTGGGTGGAGATCATGGATATCCACCCCGAGGAGTTCTCCGACGGCGTCCTCGTCCAACAGCTTGACCGCGCCGAATTCATCGGCCCGACGGAATCCTGCACGCTGACGAGCACCGGCATCGACTCCGAGTATGAGCATTTCGGCTACACGTTCAACCGCGCCCGCTTCGACGACTGGCTGCGCGAACGCGCCGAAGCCGCCGGTGCCGACTACCGCGTCGGCGTTCGCGTCCGCGGTGTCGACAGCGATCACGTGGCTGGCGGTGGCGACGGCGACCGCGACGCCAGCGACACACCACGGCATGTGGTTCGAACTGCCGACGGCGACGACATCGGCGCCGACTTTCTGGTGCTCGCCGACGGCCCACAGCGAACGGTCACAAACTCCGTCCTCGACGAGTATCTCCCCGACGAGACCGCTGCCTCCGAGCGGCTGGCCGCGCCGACAGCCAACCACATCGCCTACCAGGAGTACCGACGGTTTCCCGAGGAGGTCTTCAACGAACTCAAGACGGCGATCAAATTCTGGTGGGGCCACATGCCCGGTCACACCGCCTATCCGTGGGTGTTCCCCAACGACAACCGCGTCTGTCGGGTTGGGCTGACGATGCCGATCGGCCTCGATCTCGACGCCGTCGACGACCGCGAGGAGTACCCGCTGATCCACGCCGACGACGAGTCGATCCCCGACGGCGCGACCTACATCCGGCGGCTGCTCGAACTGGAGTGGGGCGACGAGTACGACATCGAGACCGATTTCCCGCTCGTCGAGGATCGCGGCAAGCGCGACGGCACCGAAACCTACAGCATCTCCTCGACACAGCCAATCGACTCGCCCGTTGAGGCTGGGATCGCGGTCGCCGGCGGCGCGATGGGGACGACCTCGGCGTTCCACGAGGGCGGCGATCACGTCGCCGTCCGTACGGGCGCGATCGCCGGCGAGTTGGCCGCCGCGGGCGATCTCTCGCCGTACAACGACCGCTGGAAAGACGCCATCGGCGACGAGTTGTTGCGGAACGTCACCTTTGCCGACCTCTGTCGGGGATATACTCCCGACGACTGGGATCAGACGTTTGCAACTGTCAGCGAGATGCTGACCACAAACGGGTCGACGCTGCTCAGTCCGAGCGGGCTGAAATCCGGCTTTTCCGGCGCGAAGGTGTACTACCGCTACAAGAAGCGGAAACGGGGATTCAAGCGAAACGGCTACGTCCAACTGACCGCCGACGAGTATGTTTACTAGCCGGTCGGTTGCGTCAGCGACGAGATCGGCGACTGCGACAAACGCACCGAGAACAGCAGAAACCGATCAGACTTTCGCGGCCTTTTTCCGGGTGATGTAGCCGGCGACCCGGTTGCGAACACCCTTCGATTCGACGGTGGTGAGCTTACTAACGTGTTCTTTGTTCGTCTCGAAATCCGTGTTGAACGCCTCCGGATAGTCCTCAAGCAGTGTTCGACCAAGCTGCTTGACGTACTTCGGTTTGATTGCCATAGACGAGGGTTGCGCGGAGCGACACTAAAACGATTCGTTCCGCGATGGCTTCCTACCCTTCGTCAGCGACGCGTGACCGCCACTCGGTCGCCTCGCTGAGCGTCTCGAAGGCCGCCTGCTCCTGCGGGCCGCCGCATTTTTCGACTGTTTCCGCAAAATATCTGAGCCGATCGAGCAGCGTTTTGGTATCGTAGCTCGGCACGTCCAGCCGCGAGGCGGCGACAGTCGCATCGATGACCGCGCCGAACCCTCGGTTGATCGTCCGCGGTCGCTTGTCGGCAACGGTACCCTCCTCAGTTGGGCGAAGCACCCACCGCTCCCACTCGGTGTCGCCCTCCGTCCCGCGGTCGACCGCCTCGGCATCGACTTCCACCCACGCGTCGGCATGTGGCAACACCGGCTGATCCTCCTCCCGTATCGTCACCGCGGCGTCGACAAATTCTCTCGGGTCGGCTGAAAATTGGATAACCCCGCCGCCCTGCCGGTGGAAGTTACGCTTCGTGCGGGTGTTTCCCCATGTCGTCGCCGTCACCGGCTCCTCAGGATCGGCTGGCGCATGGAGGCCGAGGGCGGCCATATTCCACCGATCGTTTGGGCCGAGCGTGGCGACGATCGACTCGGTGACACCGCGGAGCTCGACCGGCCAGTTGCCGGTGGCTGACTCCCCGCTTCCACCCTTGTCGTTGGTCATACCGACAACCCCCGTTGAAGCGATATAAACAGCGCGGCGGCGGTCAGATCGGCCGTTGTCCCGGGGTTGTAGCCCGCATCAACGAAGGCGTCGGCCACCTCCTCGGCGATGGTGAGATCGCCGTTGAGCGCGACCCTCCGTGCTGTCTCGGCCGCCCGCTGTGACACATCACGGGCAATCTCGGAACCGTGTTGGGTACCGACCAGCGTATCCGGTCGCCCGGCCAGCAGATGCAAGAACACCCGAGCCGTCCGATCGCCGACCGGCCCCTCGGCGGCCAGCAGGGCATCGGCCGCCCTGAACGCCCGCGCAAAGCCGGTCGTCCACTCGCGGGCGTTGCCATCGGCGATCCGGTCGCCGGGTGGATCGGCTGAGAGCTCCATGATGTCGTACAGCGTGAGCGCCCGCTCCCGGAGCGTTGGTTCAGCCGCACTCCCGCGCCGCACATCGAGTTTGTCGGCATCGGCGGGTGGGTCGCCAACCGCAACATCGACGTGTTCGAAGGCACGATAGAAGGCGACCGCGTCGTCAACAGTCGTCGCCTCGACGATCTCAGTGACGCCATCGGGGGTGAGCGCGTCGCTGTCGGCAGCCCGAACGAGCGGGACGAGCAACAGCAGGCAGCCGAACTGTGTGTTTTCGCCTGCCAGGTCGGCCATCCCGGCGACGGCACACTCGAAGGCGTCGCCGATCGCATCGCTGCCGGCAGCCCGTTGCAACCCCTCGCTCGCGCCGACCGCACCGGCCATGAACTGCTCGAAGCGGAGGTCGTCGAGATCACGGTGGCGGTCAACGTTGCCCGGTTTTGGCGTCCCTGCTACCTCAAGCAAGAGGGCGAGTTGGGCGTTGTCGACCGGGGTTGTGGCCGGCGGCTCGCTCATGGCATCGGCTCCGTGGTGGACTCGGCGACGGCGTTGGCAACGCGTGCGATGATCGGTCCGTCGGGCTCTCTGCTCGGCCGCCCGATGCTGACGGCGTCGGCCCCATACTCGAAGTACTCGTGGACGCTGTCGCGGTCACGAACCTCGTTGTTGGCGATGACAACCAGGTCGCTCGTCGCGGCAACCTCGCCGACGACGGATTCAGCATCCATCGCGTCGATATGGATCGCGTCGGCTCCGGCGGCCGCAATCGACTCGGCGACCGCGACAAGATCAACGCCATCGACTTCAGCACGGAGTTTGACGCTGACGGCTGCCCCTTCCGCGGCGGCAACAGCGACGTACTCAGCCAATCGATCGGGATCGGCCAGCAGCGACTCACCGCAGCCGACCGCACAGAGTTCCGCCTGTCGACAGTGGGCGTTGAGTTCCAAGATGGCGTCGTGGTCGGCACAGATCGCCGCAGCCTCTCGGATCGGCTCTTTTGTCGTGGCTCGCACGTTGATCCCGGGCCGGATCGTCGCTTCGGCGTCGGCGACCGTCGCAAGCTGGTCGTCGAGAAATGCCAGCGGATCGGCTGGGAGAAACTCGTTGCGGTCACGGGCGACGAGTTTGCGAGCCGCATTGCGGCTCGGCTCGTCGAGGGCGAGGCCGCCGAGAAACGCCGCGCCCGCGTGATCGGCGGCAGCGAGTGCCCACTCGGCGTCAGCCTCGCCGCTCAGGCTGGCCAGCGCGAGCGGTGGCTTAAACACGCGCCAACGCCTCCTGGATCGCCGCGAACACGCGCTCGCTGTCGGCGACCGTCTCGATCGTGGTCTCAGTGCGAACCACCGGCCGATCTAGTTCGGTGTCGTCGTCGCTATCAAGCACGAAAGCGTCGACGAACGGGTAGGCGTCGGCAACACCCTGTGTACTCGGGTTCCGGCCGGTCGCGGCCATGAGATCGGCCGCTGGCCCCGAAAAGACACGATCTTCGATAAACGGCGAGACAGCGACGACCTCGGTCTCGTTGAGTGCGGCTTCGACACCGTCGAGGGCGAGCATCGGCCCGATGCTCGTTACCGGGTTCGAGGGACCGATGACGACCGGGTCGTCTAAGGCGTCAAGCACGGCGTCAGTTGGGGCAGCCGCCGCCGCGCCGCGGAAGGACACATCGTCGACAGCAACGTCGCCGCGGTGGCCGACCCAGTATTCTTGGAAGTGCATCAGTCCGGAGTCGGTGTGGATGAGCGACGCGACCGGATCGTCACTCATCGGGAGCAGCGTCACCTCGACATCGAAGGCGTCGGCGAGGATCGCGGTCGTCTCGGTAAGCGAGCGGCCCTCGTCCAGCAGGCTCGTTCGTGTGATGTGAACGGCCCGATCGCGGTCACCGATCGTCATGAACTC
>Ga0209917_1000702_pt1 | contig 13897 bp, 13 predicted proteins | sample SalPon2_C_H2O_MG_FD_185710 | JGI IMG/M metagenome (GOLD analysis project Ga0209917, IMG submission 185710) | Salt pond water microbial communities from South San Francisco under conditions of wetland restoration - Salt Pond MetaG R2_C_H2O_MG... | ecosystem: Environmental > Aquatic > Non-marine... | reverse complement strand
GATCGTGGAATATATCGATAAACAACTACCGGGATAGTAAATGAACGTGATAGTGTGACGGCTCAGTGACATACTGGGACACACCGCGTCCCGTCGCGTGCGCGGAGTAAGACGGTATCGGTGGTGCGGATCGCCCGACAGAACGGCGTCTTCGATGTTATGGATCGGTCGGCAGACCTGTGTATACGACGCGTTCGGGGCGATGTCGACCCACCCATTGAGGAATTCGCGGCAGCACAACCGACACGGCGGCCGGCCGGACCGTCCGATCACCGGTCGCCGTCGAACCCATGGCTAGCAAAACGAACGATCCGGCGGCGCACGCGGACGATGTCGCCTCGCGGCGAGGCGAGGTGTCCGCGTCGCTCGCACACGCCTGTGCCCGGATCAAAGACGTTCTGACGTACAGCTCCGCCTACCTCGTGTTCATCGCGATGATCGAGGTGTTGACCGTGCATCTCGTGTTGTCGCTGCCGCTCAGTCCGGCTCCGGTCGTCGTCGGCCTCGTCACCTTCTCGGTGTACGCCGGCGACAGGATCGCCGACGCCGACAGCGACGCGCTCTCGACGCCGGAGCGGAGCGCGTTCGTGACGCGCCACCGCGAGGCGCTGTCGCTCCTCACGGCCGGTGCCTACGGGGTCGCGATCGCGCTCGCGATCGCCGGCGGCCCGCTCGCGCTCGCGATCACCCTCCTTCCCGGCGGGTTCTGGATCCTCTATGCTTCCGACTGGTTCCCGACCCTCGGGCGGCGGTTCAAGCGGCTGAAACAGATCCTCGTGGTGAACTCGGCGATGGTCGCCTCGGCGTGGGCGATCGCGGTCGTCGGACTCCCGCTGGCGTTCGCCGAGGCCACGGTCACGCCGCTTTCCGGGGTGGTGTTCGTGTACTTCCTCGTCGACACGTTCGTTAACACGGAGATACCGAACGTGCGGGACGTGGAGGCCGACGCCGCGGACGGCGTCTCGACGCTCCCCGTCGTCTTCGGGATCCGGCGGACGCGACACGCCCTGTACGGGCTGGACCTGTTCCTCGTCGCGTTCGTCGGCCTGACGCTCGCGTTCGGTCCGCTCACGGTCGCGCTCGCGGGAGCGATTCTCGTCGGGCTCGGCTACGCGCTCGTTCTCGCGTGGTTCGTCGGCCGGACCAACGCGCCCGGACGGCTCGCTATCGCCGGCGAGTCCAAGCACCTCGTGGTGTTCGCGCTGCTCCTCGCCTCGACGCCGGGGATCTGAGCGGAACCCGAACGGGTCCCCACGAGGACCGAGGTCCGTTTTTTCCTGTCGACCGTCGGGTGATTCATATACTCCGGCGTCGTGTGTTCCGCACGTGCTCCCTCCAACGACGGTCGTCGTCCCGCTCCTGTTCGGCTCGGTCGCCATCGGGAGCGGTGCCGCGATCCTCGCGTGGCGGGAACGGCCGAACCCCGGCGCGACCCCCCTCGTGTGGCTGCTCGGCGGGCAGTCCGTGTGGGCGACGTGTATCATTTTTAGTCTCTCAGCCGAGTCGGTCAGCGGGACGCTGACGTGGACGAAACTCGGCTGGATCGGCGTCATGACGGTCCCCGTCGCGTGGATCCTGTTCGCGCTTGAGTACACGGGACGGGACCAGTACATCACGCGGCGGAACGTCGCCCTACTGTCTGTCGTCCCCGCTCTCACGGTGTGTCTCGCCCTCACCGAGCAGTACCACGGGCTCCTCTACGTCCGTGCTGCGAGCGTCACCGCGGACGGCGCGGTCGTCGCCGAACAGGGGGGCCTCTGGTACGGCGTCGCCGCGGCGTACACCTACCTGCTCGGCGTGCTCGGGATCGTCCCGATACTCGGGTTGGTGTCGAGCCGCGCGACCGCGTTTCGCGGGCAGAGTGCCGCGTTACTCGTCGGAATCACGACCCCGTGGGCCACGAACGTCCTCTATAACGCCGGCGCGCTCCCCTCCGCGGGAATCGACCCGACACCCATTGCATTCGCGGTCTCCGGCGTTGCGTACCTCGGCGCTATCAGGCGGTTCCGAATGTTCGGAGCCAACCCGGCCCCGACGTGGCGTGCCAAGGAGTTCCTGTTCGACCACATCCACGAGGGCGCGATCGTCGTCGACGGGCACGACACGATAGTCGAGATCAACCAGACGGGTGCCGCGATCCTCGACGTCGACGTGGACCGCGCGCTGGGCTCGTCTGCCTCCGAGTTGCTCCCGGTGAGCGGACCGATACAGGCCGACGGCGGCCGAGACTTCCTGACCATCGGGACCGAGTCGACCTCACAGTCGTACGACGTGACCGTGACCGAACTCACCGATCGCCGCGACCACACGCTGGGTTTCGTGTTCACCCTCCACAACGTCACGCGCTACCTCCAGCAACAACAGCGGCTGAAGGTTCTCAACCGAGTGCTCAGACACAACATCCGGACCGAGGCGAACATCATCCAGGGGTACGCCGAGCGCACCGCAGACGAGACAGCCAAGACGATCAAACGGCGGACCATGCGAATCGTCGAACTCAGCGAGAAAGGCCGGGACGCGATCGACCTGTTCGAAGACGCCGTCGGCGAGTGGAACCAGTCGTCGTTCAATTCGCTCGTCGGGGACTGTCTCGACGGTGCCCGCGACGCGTTCCCCGGCGTCACCTTCGAACTGACCCGCCCCACCGAGGACGCGCCGGTACCCGACGGCGCTGCGGTCGTGGTGAACAACCTGATCGAGAACGCCGCGGTTCACAACGCCGGTTCGGACCCGCGCGTGAGCGTCTCCGCGTGGGTCGAGGGCGACCGGGCCGTGGTGCAGATCGCCGACAACGGCCCGGGCATCGACGAGTACGAGTTAGACATACTCGACTCGGGGACGGAGACTCCCCTCCGCCACGGGAGCGGGCTCGGGCTCTGGCTCGTGAAGTGGGGGACGGAGACGATCGGCGGGTCGGTCGACTTCGAGCCCGCCGAGCCGACCGGCACGGTCGCCACATTTACGTTCCCGCTGAGCGGTTCGGACGGGCGGACGCCCGCACCGCGAGACGGGTAGCAGGGTGTCCTCACAGCCGGCGGTTCCACAACGCTTACCACGGCGAGTGAGGCAGTGAGTCACATGCGCACGCTCTCGGAGGTCGCGGTCGTCGGCGTCGTCGGCGCGGGCACGATGGGCAGCGGTATCGCACAGGTCGCGGCGACGGCCGGCTACGAGGTCGTGATGCGGGACGTCGAGACCGAGTACGTCGAGCGGGGACTCGACGGCGTCGACGACAGCCTGTCGCGGCTCGCAGCGAAGGGCGCGCTCGACGAGGAGCCGGCCGCGATCCGCGACCGCATCGACGGAACGACGGATATCGCCGCCCTCGCCGACGCCGACCTCGTGATCGAAGCCGCAGTCGAAGACCTCGACGTGAAACGCGACATCTTCTCGGATCTCGAAGACGTGACGGACGGCGACGTGGTGCTCGCGACGAACACCTCGACGCTCTCTATCACGACCATCGCGAGCGCGACCGACCGCGCGGGCGACGTGGTCGGTCTCCACTTCATGAACCCCGTTCCGGTCATGGAGGGCGTGGAGGTAGTCGTCGGCGAGCGCACCGATCCGGCGGTCGCCGAGTTCGCGCACGCGTTCGCCGAGGATCTGGACAAGACGACGTGGGAGTCCGACGACAAGCCCGGCTTCGTCACGAACCGTATCCTGATGCCGTGGATAAACGAGGGGATCCGCGCGTACGACGAGGGCGTCGCCGAGAAGCGGGACATCGACCGCGGGATGAAGCTGGGCACGAACGCCCCGATGGGGCCGCTCGAACTGGCCGACCACATCGGGCTCGACGTGGTCCTCGACGCCAGCGAGACGCTCCACGATGAGCTCGGCGACCGCTATCAGCCGGCGTACCTCCTGAAACGCAAGGTGGCCGCCGGCGACCTCGGGAAGAAATCCGGGCGGGGATTCTACGAGTACGGCGACGACTAAGCATCGCCAACTGAGCGTCGGCCGGCGCGCCGGTCACGTTCGATTCGCGTCCTCCTTGTCGTCGCCGGCCGTCCACCGCCGCGCGCCGGGGAGGAACCCGACCAGCGTCGTCACGTACCCGAGCTTGAACAGCCCGAGCTGTGAGAGTCCACCGAGGACGAACACACCGAGGAACGCGGGCGCGGACAGATCGAACAACAGCGGCTCGACGGTCGGACCCGCGGCTGCCGCCTCCAGGCTCGCGGGCGTGATCGACCGGGAGGCGAACGCCGCGCCGATGAACGCCGTCGAGACGACGAGCGTCGTCCGGCTCGCCACGAATCCGACCAGCGCGCCGACTGCGACGCCGGCCAGCGTCGCGCCCACGAGAAGCAGCGTTCCTTCGATGCCGGCGGCGTCGGCCGCGTAGATCGGGCCGACCGCGAACCGTCCGGCGAACCCGCCGACGAGACCGCCGATGGCGACGACGGCGAACGAGAGCCCGGCGTACGCGAGGAACCCGCCGACCGCCGCACCGACCGCGACGGCCCCGCCGGTCAGGGCGACGCCGTCGACCGCGACGACGCCGAGGAGGCTCGGCGCGGCGACGTAACCCGCCCCGCCTCCGACGAGGACGCCGGTCAGCGTCACCGCGTACACGGAGACGGCGGCACCGACGAACGCGAGCAGCAGCCCGGCGAGGACGAGTCCGGCGGTGAGCGGCGTGAGCGTGATCATGTGCGGACGTGGCCCCCGATCGAACTTAAATTGTCGCGGGCCAACACGGCCGCGGTGGCGTCGACGGCACGGGGCCCCGGCCGTCGGAGGCGCGTCGCGCATCGCTGTGCCGGACGGGGGGCAAATCGGGGGTTCACCGCGCGCGCCTGCCCGCCTGTCGGTCGATGTGGCGCGTGTAGCCGCCGACGCCGAGACCGAATCCGACCACGATCAAGACGAATCCGAGCAGACGCGTCGTTCCCACCGTCATCACCGTCAGTATCACGCCGAACACGAACGCGAACACGCCGGCGACGACGACGCCGACATCGACGAGCGGGGACGGCTGGACCGCCTCGCAGTGCGGACAGATCCGCGCGTCGCTCGGGATCGGCTCGCGGCAGTCGACGCAGTGGACGCGGTCGCGGGACACGAACAGGGCGTTCGCCGCGTTTATTCATAAACCCGTCAGTCGGCCGCCGCGGCCGCGTCGTCGCCCGCGCCCAGCGTCTCCTCGACTTGCGTCGACACGCCGACGAGCGCGACGGCCGCAAGCACCGCGCCGACGGCGAAGGGGACGACGAACCCGAAGCCGACGAGCCAGCCGGACGCGAGCGGGCCGAGCGCGATACCGAACCCGAATCCCATCGTGAGCACCGACAGCGTCGTCCCGGACTCGCCCTCTCTCGCGAGGTCGCCCGCGAGCGCGAGCGACGGCGCGAACACGAACGCGACGGCGACGCCCTGCCCGAGCCGGACGAGCGTCATCACGATCGGATCGGTGACGATCCCCTGCAACAGCGTCGTCGGGACGAGCAACACGAATCCGGCGAGCAGGAACGGTCGCCGACCGATCCGGTCGCTCGCCTGTCCCACGGGCACCTGTAAGAGGACGTTCGCGATCGTGACCGCACCGAACTGAATTCCGAACCAGACGGGCGCTTGGTCGAGCCGGACGTTTATCTGGTTCTGGAGCGTGGCGAACATCGCGATACACAGGCCCATCGCGACGGTCGCCAGCCCGAGCGCGAACACGGGGTCGAGCAGGCGGCCCTCACCGCGCACTCGGATCGAGAGGTCGTCGCTCGCCGCGCTCGACTCGGCGGCGTCGCGGACGAGGAGGAACACCAGCGCGAAGCTGAGGTACGCCCCGGCGCAGGCCGCGACGAACGCCGCATCGAAGCCGTCGATCCGCGGGAGTCCGATCGGCGAGAGGTCGTACGGCCCCCCCTCGACGACGGCTCCCGCGAGCACCGGGCCGAAGCCGAACCCGATCAGCCGGAACGTGTTGTAGACGCCGAAGTTCCCGCCGCGGTCGCTGTCGCTCGCGGCGTACTCGTTGACGAGGGCGACCGTCGCCGGGATGATGAGCGCCGCGCCGAACCCCTGTGCCGCCCGTAAGAGGACGAGGTGCCAGTACGTGTCGGCGATAACGTAGAGTCCGCTGGCGGTTCCGAGAAGCAGGATGCCGGCCAGCACGAACGGCCGCCGGACGCCCATCCGGTCCGAGAGCCGTCCGGTCAGCGGCTGTGAGAAGCTGTTGAGAAAGCCGAAAAGCGAGAGGACGATTCCGATGAGGAGCGGCTCGGTCAGCGTCACCTCCGCAGCCCCGACCCCGACCGCGGAGCCGATCAGCGCGTCGACATCGATCAGGTCGCTGGCGATGTACAGCGGCAGCACGACGATGAGAAACGAGTTCCCCGCCGCGCCGACCATCCGCGCGAGGGCGAGCACGATGACGCGCCGGTCGGTCGCCGCGGCCCGCGAGAGTAGCCCCATTCACCCGCCGTTCGGGAGGCGCGGTAAAGGCGCTTGTGGACCACCGAGAATCGATCCGGTTCCGCATCCAGACGAGGGGGACCGCGTGAGCCCCGACCGGCGTGAGAGCCACGATAGCCGAGCAGGTCACCCGACCGGAGACGTGAGAGATCGGGTGAGGCTCACGCGGCCTCGACACGCCGCGTCACGCCGCGGATCTCGAACCGCGCGCCGCCGGTTTCGGCCTCCGTCACAGACACGTCCCAGCCGTGTGCGGTGGCGATCTCGTGGACGATCGCGAGGCCGAAGCCGGTGTTCCCGTCGACGCCGCTTTCGCCCGGTTCGAAGAGGTCGTCTCGGATCGCCTCCGGGATACCCGGACCGTCGTCCTCGACGTAGAACCCGTCCGGGAGGTCACCGACCCGGATCGTGATGTCGTCGCCCGCGTGTTCCACCGCGTTGCGAATCAGGTTCTCGAACAGGTTCCGGAGACGGTCGGGGTCGGCGCGCACCTCGCCGTCTGTCTCGATTTCCATCGCGGCCGCGTCGGTGTCGACCGTGTCCCAGCTGTCGGCGGCGACGGCGGCGAGCGAGACGGCCTCCGGGTCGCCGACGGACTCGCCCTCGCGGGCCAGCGTGAGGGTGTGGTCGACGATCGTCTCGATGCGGTCGAGCGCGTCGGCCGCGGTCGCGAGGTGCTCGTCGTCGCCGCCGCGAGCCTTCGCTGCGAGGTCGACGCGGCCCTGTGCGACGTTGAGCGGGTTCCGGAGGTCGTGGCTCACGATCCCCGCGAACGAGTCGAGCCGGTCGTTCTGTCGCTTCAGCGCGGCCTCCCGCTCTTTGAACGCGGTGATGTCCTCCTGGAATCCGACCCACTCCGTGACCTGTCCGTCGTCGCGGATCGGCGCGATGCTGACGCGGTTCCAGAACTCCGTGCCGTCCTTGCGGTAATTCAACATTTCGACGCTCTCGGGCTCGCCCGCGTCGATGGCGCGCCGGAGTCGCTCGATGGACGCCTCGTCTGTGTCGTCGCCCTGCAGGAATCGACAGTTGACGCCGACGGCCTCCTCGCGGCCGTACCCGGTCATCTCGACGAACCGGTCGTTGACGTACACCATGGGATTGTCCGACCGATCCGGGTCCGTGATCGTGATCCCGACCGGGGCCTCGTCGAGCGCCCGAGTCTTCGTCTCCAGTTCCTCGCGTCGCTCGTGCTCGTCGGAGACGTCCCGCAGGATGCCGACGCTCCCCTCGAAGCACTCGCCCTCGTACGGGAGCGCGGCCATGTGGTCGCGACACGGGATCGGCTCGCCGTCCTTGGGGACGATGTCGACGCCGAAGTGCTCGACGTTCGGGCCGGTACTCGACAGGACGTTCCCGAGCCGGTTCTCGGCCTCGGCAACCGCATCTGGTCCCTTTATCAGATCGGGCGTGCTACCGATTATCTCCTCGCGGTCGTAGCCGGTGAGCGCCGCGAACGGCTCGTTGACGAAGGTGAATACGCCGCTGTCGTCGACGACGTACACCGGATACGCGAGCGCGTCGATGACCGTCGAGTAGCGGTCTGCGACCTCCCGCGTCCGGTGTTCCTCGACCGCTTGGTCGACCCGGTTCGCGAGCCGCCGGAGCTGCTCGGGGCCGCCCTTCTGGAAGTATCCCGTGACGCCGGCGTTGAGCGCCTGACTCGCGATCTCCTCCGACCCCTTCCCCGTGTAGAGCACGAACGGCACCCGTCGGTCGCGCTCGCGGAGCGCGTCGAAGAACGTCAGCCCGTCCATGCCGGGCATGTCGTAGTCGCTGATGACGCAGTCGAACGTCTCCTCGCTCAGCCGGTCGACCGCCTCGGTCGGGTCGGTGACGCTCGTCACCGCCACCGCAGCCAGTTCGCGGTCGAGATACGCCGCCGTCAGGTCTAGCACGGACGGGTCGTCGTCGACGTGCAGCACGTCGATCTGCTCGGGCATGACCGGTCGGTAAGGCGGCCGGTAATAAACGGATATCGGCCGAAATGTCGGTTTTGGATCCGGATTCAGACGGTCGTCTGCCGGCGTGCCCGTTCGCCGCGCGTGGCAGGTGCTTAAGGTCGGCGAGCGCGGAGACCCGGCCGATGCGTGGCGGGACGCTCCCGGGAACGGCCGCGGCCGCCGGCGACGGCGAGAGCGGCCGCGTCGTGTTCCACGTCGACATGGACTGTTTTTACGCCTCCTGTGAGCGGCTGCGCCACCCCGAACTCGCAGACGAGCCCGTCGTCGTGGGGATGGGCTACGAAGCGGGCGAGACGGTCGGCGCGGTCGCGACCGCGAGCTACGAGGCCCGTGCGTTCGGCGTCGAAAGCGCGATGCCGATCGCCGAGGCGCTGGAGCGGCTCCCCCGCCGCGCCGACGCCGACCCCGCCGACCCGGACGCGCCGGACCCCGAGGAGACCGGACGATACCTCCCCGTCGACCTCGACTTCTACAAAGACGTCGCGAGCGAGGTGAAGGCGGTCGTTCGCGACTGTGCCGACACGCGGCGGGAGGTGAGCATCGACGAGGCGTACCTCGACGTCACGGACCGCACCTCGTGGGCCGTCGCCGGTGGGGAACCCGACGCCGAAACCGGGTGCGACGACAGCGCCCCGCCGCCGAGCGCCGCCGCCGGTCCGGCCGACGCCCGAACGCTCGCGGAGGGGTACGCCCGCCACGTCAAGTCTCGGATCGAGCGCGAGGCGGGAGTGCCGGCGAGCGTCGGCGTCGCTCCCAACATGTCGGCCGCGAAGGTCGCGAGCGACGCTGACAAGCCCGACGGACTCGTCGTCGTCCCGCCCGAGTCGGTCGCCGACTTCCTCGCGCCGCTGCCGACGGCCGACGTGCACGGCGTCGGGCCCGTGACCGAGCGGACCCTCGCCGACATGGGAATAGAGACCGCGGGCGACCTCGCCGCCGCCGACGCCGACCGGCTCGCCGAGGAACTCGGCGATCGGGGTCGGGAGCTGTCACGCCGCGCCCGCGGCGACGACGACCGAGCGGTGACCCCAACCGGTCTCCCGAAGAGCCTCTCTCGGGAGTCGTCGCTGCCGGCCACCGCCGACGACGAGACGAAGCGGGAGACGGTATCGGCGCTGGCGGCCGACGTGGCCCGCCGCGCCCGCGAGCGGGGCTGTCTCTACCGCACTATCGGGATCAAGGTCGTGGAGCCGCCGTTCGAAATGAACACGCGCGCTCGGAGCCTCCCCGGCCCCGTCGACGATCCCGACCTCGTCGAGGAGGTCACGCTCGACCTCCTGGGCGAGTTCGAAGACGTGCGGGTCCGCAAGCTCGGCGTCCGCGTCTCCAAACTCGACTTCGCAGAGAGCGATCAGGCGACGCTCTCCGGGTTCGAGGCGGCCGATCGGTCCGGCACCGAGGCGTCAGAGTCGTCCGGTTCCCGGTCGGCCGGCGGGGTCGACGGCAACAAGCTCACCGACTGGATCGGCGCGGTGCCGACCGTCGAGGGCGGCGGAGAGAGCGACGATCGGCCGCGACGCCCCGAGGACGGACAGGCGTCGCTCGACGAGTGGGACTGACCGAGGGGGCGCGGAGAGAGCGACGAGCCGACTTTTTTGTGCCGACGCGGTCATCGCAGCGTGTGCCCTCCCTCCGTGCGCTCCTCTTCGGTCCCTCGCGTAATCGCTCGCGTCCCGACCCGCGGCTCGCGGTGCCGCCGGGGTGTTTCGTACTCGTCTTTGTCGCCTACGCGACCGGGGTGTTCGATATCGCGGGCGGGGTCGTGTTCCTCGCCGGACACGCGGCCGGCGTCGGCGTCCTCGGTGCCGCGTGGCTCGCGGTTCGCCGGGCAGGCCTAGTCGCCGCGTGGACGGCCGTCTACGCCGCGCTGCTCGGCTACAGCGCGGACCACTACCTCCTCGGCCTCTCCGGGCGGCCGCTCGCGGAGCGGGTCGTCGCCCTGTTCGGCCTCGACGGGTTGGTCTACCTCGGCGTGCAGGCGCTCGTGTTGGGGACAATCGCGTGGGTGATCGGAGTCCTCGCGGCGCTGGGGGCGGGACGGCTCCGCGAGCGTGCGGCTATTTAGCCCCGAGCACCGATCGTGGCTCATGAACGACGCCACCGACCTCTCGTGGGAGACGCTCGCGACCGACATCGACTACCGCTGTCCCGGGTTCGGCGTGCGCCGCGACGAGGTGCGGTTCTCGGACGGCGAGACCGACGGCTTCCACTACGTCGACGAGCCGCCGGCGGTCGTGGTCCTGCCCTTTACTCCCGACGGCGACGTGGTCGTGATAGACGAGTGGCGGCAGGCGGTCGGACGGGTGAACCGCGGGCTCCCGGCGGGGACGGTCGAGCCCGAGGACGGTGGAGACTCCGACGGCGACGACGCCGATCTCGAAGGTGCCGCCGCCCGCGAACTCGCCGAGGAGACCGGTTACGAGGCGGAGTCGTTCGAGCGGCTGACGACGATAGAGCCGACGAACGGGATGGCGAACGCGGTCCACCACCACTTCCTCGCGACGGGGTGTGAGCCGACCGCCGACCGCGACCTCGACCACAACGAGTCGATCGCGGTGAAGACGGTCCCCTACGACGACCTGCTCGCGGCCGTCGTCGACGAGGGGCTCCGCGACGGCCGCGCCGTGACCGCCGTACTGTGGTACGAGTTGACTCGGCGCTGAGCGCCAGACTGACGAGCGGTCTCTCAGTTCCAGTAGACGCGCCGCCGGCGTATCGACGAACAGGCCTATGCCTGCCCGGTTCCTACCGTGGGCAATGACTGATCCCTCCAGCGGCGATCCCGACGGCTCGCCGACGAGCGCGCCGGATGGCGGGTCCCCGACCGACGGCGGACCACCGACAGACGGTTCCGCTTCGACGGACGCGACCGCGTCGACCGACCGAACCGCGCCAGGCGATCACGCCGCGCCGGGCGATGACGGCCCGGTGATCGGCGACGATTCGGTCGCGAGGACGGTCGGTTCCGCGGTCGGTGTCGGCGTGCTCGGCGTCCTCGCGTACGTCGCCGTCTCGCTCGTCTTCGCGACGGTCGGCCAGCTGGTCGGCGGCTTCTCGCTCGGGGTCTCGCTCGCGCTCTCGCTCGTCGTGGGGCAGTACGTCGCGTTCGTCGGGACCGGCCTCGGGTACCTACGTCTCCGCGGCTTCGACCGGGCGCGGATCGTCGAGTATCTCGGTATCGAACGGCCGAACCTCCTCGGGCTCGCGATCGCGGTGGGCGGGGCGGTGGCGACGTTCGCGGTCGCGCTGACGCTGTCTGCGGTCGTAGCGAGTTCGGGCGTCGAGCCGGCGCAGAACCAGGGCGCGGCGGTGGCGATGCAGAACCCGGCTATCATCCCCGCGATCGTCCTCGCGATGTTCCTCGTCGTCGGCCCCTGCGAGGAGTTCCTCTTCCGCGGCGTCGTCCAGAGCCGCCTGCGCGAGTCGCTGTCGGCGGCCCCCGCCATCGTCGTCGCGAGCGCGGTGTTCGCCCCCGCACACGTGATCTCGCTGTCCGGCGGCGGCGCGTCGGGCGTGGCGATCGCGATCGGCCTCCTCGTGTTCCCGAGCCTCCTGTTCGGTGTGGTGTACGAGTACACGGGGAACCTCGTCGTCGTCGCCCTGATGCACGCGCTGTACAACAGCATCCTCCTGTCGCTTTTGTACATCGTCATCGCGTACGGGCCCGAACTGGAGAACGCGGCCGCGAACGGGGCGACGCTACTGCCGGTCTGAGCGGAAACCCGAACGCACGCGAATCGCTCCGGCGGTGGAGGCCGGCCGGACCGCACACCGAAGAACACCCGGACCGCAGACGGTTGACGAGACCGCTACTCGACGAGTTGGACGGCCTGTTCGTAGCGGGCGGCGAGCTCGTCCCAGTCGACGACATCGAGGACGGAGCCGTGTACCTCACCGACGGCGACTACGACTACGTCCGGGACGGACCGGCGGACGAGCGCGACGGACCGGGGTCGACCTCCCACGTCGGCTTTTGACGCGACCGCGCGGCGGCCGTGCGGTCGCGTGTCCGAATGCCGCACCCTCGCTACTCTTCTTCGAGTATCTCGCCGCCTTCGCCGCGTTCCGCCTCGTCGGCGTCCGCGCGGCGGCGCACGTCGACGCGGTAGTCGCTGAGGATGTCGCGGCCCAAGAGTAGGGGATACTCCATGTGCCCGCGGTCCTCGACGCTCGCGGTGACGGTGTGTTGGTTCCCGCCGATACCGATGACGAGGTCGACGACCGGGCGGGCCTTCCCGCCCTTCATGCTCCCCGATTTTACGCGCGTCATGCTCTTTATCGGGCCCGCGCCGATCTCGGCGGCGAGTTGGGTGTCGATGCTCGTCCGCGTCGCGCCCGTGTCGGACTTCGCGAGCGCCTGCGTGGAGCCGGAGGTGCCCGTGACGACGACCTCCTCGATGTAGCCGATGTCGGGCTGTTCGGAACTCGTCGTCTTCGGGATCGGCGCACACGAGGGACGCGAGTCGTCGAGCGTCGCGGCGATCCGGTCGACGGCGTCGTCGTCGACCTCGCCGCCGACCGTCTCGATCGCGAGCTTCGCGATGTGCGGCGCGGGACTCGTACCCGTCGCCTCGTAGAGCCCCTTGAACCCGGCCGTCGGGTTGACTTCGAGCACGTACCAGCCGTCGTACCCCTCGACGAGGTCGACGCCGGCGTAGTCGAGATCCATCACCTCGGCCGCGTAGAGGGCCGTCTCGGCCGCCTCCTCCGGCATGTCGTCGGTCGCGTCCTCGACCGCGCCGCCGAGCGCGACGTTCGTGCGCCAGTCGCCCTCGGGCGCGTAGCGGTACATCGATCCGACGATCTCGTCGCCGACGATGTACACGCGCAAGTCGCGGTGCTGTGCGTCGTCGCGGTCGATGAGCTTCTGGAGGAACGCCTGCCGGTTCCCCACCTTGGGGTTCACCCGTTCCGTGAGATCGACCTTCCACGTCCCGCCGCCGTGGGTGCCGATAGCGGTCTTGTACACGCCCACGTCGCCGAAGCGCTCGCGGCCCTCGTTGAGCCGGTCGTTCGAGAGCGCGAGGAGGGCGTCCGGCACGCGGATGTTCCAGTCGGCGAGCGTCGCGGCCGTCGCGAACTTGTGTATCGCGGCGAGCACGGCGTCCGGCTCGTTGAGCATCGGCCGGATCCGCTCGAACGTCGTCGCGAGCCCCAGAAGCTCCGCTGGCTGGTCCGTGTTCGACAGGAGGAGTCGGTTGGCGATGACGTCGACGGCGGGCTCCACCGAGACGTCACCGTCTTTGACGCTTATCGCGGCGTTCTCCTCGCGGAGCCACACCGGCTCGTGACCCAGGTCCTCGACCGCGTTGCAGATCGCCTTCGTTTCCTTGCTGTTGTGTAGCGACAGCACACCAACCCGTACCGAGTCCGAACTCATGCGTGTGCCTGCGCGGGCCGACCTAAAAGGCACGCCGATCGCTCCGGCGGCTATCAGCTCTGAGTCTCGCGGTCGCCATATATATACCCCGCCCCCTGCTCGGCTCAGACATGAGCGACGACCGGGCGTTCACGTA
>Ga0209917_1000698_pt1 | contig 13925 bp, 15 predicted proteins | sample SalPon2_C_H2O_MG_FD_185710 | JGI IMG/M metagenome (GOLD analysis project Ga0209917, IMG submission 185710) | Salt pond water microbial communities from South San Francisco under conditions of wetland restoration - Salt Pond MetaG R2_C_H2O_MG... | ecosystem: Environmental > Aquatic > Non-marine... | reverse complement strand
GTCAACGCGATCGACGCGCGCACGGTCACCCAGTCCCGGGTCAGCTCCATACCCGCCCATCGCCGAGGCCTGACTTAAGTTTCGCGAGCCGCGCTCGGGGCGTCGCAGCGATGTCCGATCCGGGTCTGCGCTCGACCTGCTCCCGGCGACACACGTTTAACGCCCGCGTCGGTTGGGTCGGTATGGCACTTCCCGTTGAGATCCTCTTCGGAATCTACCTCGGGGTCATCACGGGTATCGTCCCCGCGCTGGTGGCCGGCGTGCTGGGATTCATCTTCAAGTACGTCACCGACGTGACGATCCCCGGGCTCGGGGTCGTCGTCCTCTCGCTCGCTATCGCCGGTATCAACGGCGGACTGCTCGCGCTCAACGACGAGACGATCCGCTCGTCGGAGCACGCGCCCGCGCTGCTCACGGCGATCGTCGTCGTCCTGATGATCTCTCTGTACGCCCACGCACAAGGCGACAAGCTCGGGGCCAGCGTCCCGAAGCGGATCTCTCTCAAGCAGCTTCGGGATCGCACCCTCTCTTCGGACGTGATCGAGCTGGTGGGCGGACGGGGCCGCGTCACGGTCGAGATCGCGGGGGAAGTGAACGATATGGAGGGGTATCCGCCGCTACCGGCCGAGACCCGTCGCGAGATCGTCGAGGGTGAGTGGACGTTCCCCGCCGACCTCCCGCTCGTCGAATTGGAAGACCGGCTCGCAGAGCGCCTCCAGACGGAGCACCACCTCGCTGACGTGGCCGTTCGGATCGACGAGCAGGCGCGTGCGACAGTCGCCGCCGCGCCGCCGACGGGCGCGCTCTCGAAGCGGATCCCCACGGGGAAACGCGCCGTGTCCGTTCCGGCGCTCGTTCCGACCGGGATCGCCCGTGGCGACCTCGTCCGCGTCGTCGCTCCCGATCTCACGGCCGAGGGAACGGTGTTGGCGGCTCGCTCCAGCGGAGCGGTGGACGCGGGAGCGTCGGCTGTGGCGGCCACCGAGTCGGGCACAGAGGCGGGCGGCGGGAGCGACGACGCGCGAACCGACGGGGGAGAGACGACCGCGGCGACCCCGGCTCCGGTTCCGGCGACCGCTCCGACGACGGCCGGCGGGGAGGGACGCGTGACCGTCGCCGTCGATCGCTCGGTGGCGACGAAGCTCGTGGGTGCCGACCGCGGGCGGGTGCTCGTGCTCTCTCGCGGCACGCGGCAGGAGTACGAACTGACGAGCCTCCTCCGCCGCGCAGGCAAGCGGTTTCGCAAGGTGTCCGTCGTCGCCGACGGCCCGCTCGACGGACACACGATCGGGGAACTCGAGATACGAGAGACGTACGGCGTTGCCGTCCTCGCGGCGCGGCACGGCTCGTGGACGGTCGCACCGAGCGGGTCGCAGTCGCTGTCGGCCGGTGACGATCTGTTCGTCGTGGGGAGCCGCGACGCCATCGACGGGTTCGCGGAGGTCGCGCGATGAGCGGCCTCGTCGCGGCGTGGCTCGCCGCCCTCGTCGTCGACGGGCCGGCCATCGAGGTCGGATTCGCCAGACCGCGGCAGGCCGCCGTCGCGCTCGTCACGTTCGCGTTCCTCGCGGCTCTCGTCGCCGGCGCGGCCGCGTTGACGTATCGGTGGTACTTCCGCGACGCGATCCCCGAGGGCGTCGCCGCGCTTCTCGGCGTCGCCGTCGTGGCGCTGTACCTCAACACGACCTCGCTCGGGGCGATAGCCGCCGGAGAGAGCCCGGCGCTCTTCGAGCCGGAGAGCGCGTTCTTCAACGTCGTCGCGCTCGGTGGCGCGGCGGTCACCGCCCCGGTCGGTCGGTACGCGGGCGACCGGCTGGCGGTCGACGTGTTCGCGCTCTCGGGCGCGAGACAGCTCGACGGCGAACTGAGCGGCGTGGTTCGGGCGGTCGGGCGGTTCACCGCAGTTACGCTGCCGTCTGCGACCGCCATCGAGGATATCGACACGTACGACCCCGTCTCGCCGGAAAAGAAGGCCGAGTTGGCCGAGAAGACGTTGCTTTTCCCGAGGAAGCTCTCCGTCGAGGCGCTTCGCGAGCGGCTCGTCTCCCGGATCAAAAGCGAGTACGGGGTGGGGTACGTCGACGTCGACATCGACGCGGACGGTACCGTCGAGTACTTCGCGGTCGGTTCGCGAGCGGCCGGGCTCGGCCCGACGCTCGCTCCCGGGTCGGCCGCGATCGCGATCGCGGCCGACCCCCCGAACAACGCCACGGCTGGCGACACGGTGCAGGTGTGGGCGACGGAGCCGGAGCCGAAACGCCTCGCGACGGGAGAGCTACGCGGCGTCGCCGGCGACGCTGTGACGGTCGCGCTCGACGAGTCCGACGCGGAGGCGCTGACCGCGGAGTCGGGGTACCGCCTCGTGACGCTCCCCGCCGAGCCGCAGGCGGACCGCGAGTTCGCGTCGCTGCTGCGGAACGCCGACGAGACGATGGCCGCGGTCACCGTCGCGGCCGGGAGCCCGCTCGCCGGCCGCACCGTGGGCGACGTCGAGACGGTCGTCGCCGCTGTCCGGCCGGCCGCGGGGACCGTCCAGCCGATCCCGCCCCAGTCGTGCGCCTTTACCGCCGGAGACCAGGTGTACCTCGTCGGTCGTCCGGACGTGCTTCGCCGGATCGAAGCCGACGCGGCCGCGCCCGACGGTGAGAGTGACAGCGACGCCGCCGGCGGTTCTGACATCGACGACGACTCTAATACCGACGACGGTTCTGATACCGACGACGAAACCAGCGCCGGCGGGACGGCCGGAGACGAGCGGGCCGACGACGGGACGCAACGCTCTTGAGGCGTCCGCACGCGGTATCCGTATGGAGTGGAAGCTGTTCGCTGACCTCGCGGAGATCGCCGGCGACCGCGTGATCCCGGTGGACGCGACGGCGGGCGACACCGTCGGCGACGCGCTCGACGACCTGCTCGACTCGCACCCCGCGCTTCGGGAGCGCGTGATCGAGGACGGCGCGGTCGCGGACCACATCAACGTCCTGCGGAACGGTCGGAGCGTCTATCACGACGACGGGCTCTCCACGGCCCTCGAAGACGGCGACGAACTCGCGCTCTTTCCTCCCGTCAGCGGCGGCCGCGCCGACTGACGAACCGGTCGTTTCAAACGGTCGCCGGACGCATCCAGACCCATGAGCGACAGCGACGCCGAGGGCAACGGGAACGACGGCGGCCCGGCGGACGACGGCGCGGAGACCGGCGGAGACCACGACGAGCCGCACCGCGAGGAGTTCCACGAGGACCCGGTCGGACACACCCGCGCGGCCGCGGGGATGACCGTCGGCGAACTCGTCGACGGATACGGCGACGCGGGAATCGGCGCGGCGTCGGTCAACGAGGCCGGCGACGTGCTCGCGGAGATGCTCGGTGACGACGACTGTACCGTGTTCCTCTCGCTCGCGGGCGCGATGGTCCCGGCGGGGATGCGGCGGATCGTCGCCGACCTCATCCGCGACGGCTACGTCGACGCGCTGGTGACGACGGGCGCGAACCTCACGCACGACGCTATCGAGGCGATCGGTGGGAAACACCACCACGGGCGCACCCACGACCCCGAGAAGACCGCCCGCGAACACGACGAGGGGCTCCGCGACGAGGGCGTCGACCGCATCTACAACGTCTATCTTCCCCAGGAGCACTTCGCCGCGTTCGAGGGGCACCTTCGCGAGGAGGTGTTTCCCGCGCTGGAGGGGGAAGACGCCGTCTCCATCGCCGACCTCACCCGGGAACTCGGCCGCGCGAACGCCGCGGTCAACGAGCGCGACGAGGTCGCAGAGGGGCCGGGCGTCGCCGCCGCGGCCTACGAGTGCGACGTGCCGATCTACTGTCCCGCCGTGCAGGACTCGGTGCTCGGGCTCCAAGCGTGGATGTACGCGCAGACCGCCGACTTCACGCTCGACGCCCTCGCCGACATGACTGAGCTGACCGACCTCGCGTTCGAGGCCGACGACGCCGGGTGTCTGCTCGTCGGCGGCGGCGTCCCGAAGAACTTCACGCTCCAGACGATGCTCGTCACTCCCCGGGCGTACGACTACGCGGTCCAGATCACGATGGACCCGGAGGCGACCGGCGGGCTCTCGGGAGCGACGCTGGAGGAGGCTCGCTCGTGGGGGAAATTAGAGAAGGACGCGCAAAACGCCTCCGTGTACGGCGACGCGACGGTCATGCTACCGATGCTCGTCGCGGCCGCCCGCGAACGGATCGAGTGACTGTCGCCAGCGGTTTTTTCCCCGTTCGGAGCGACCGCCGGGTATGAGCGATCCCGAAGCCGACGCGCCCGAGACGGGAGACGGCGACCGCGGACCGAGCGTCGTCCTTCTTGACGTGTTGCCGAACGGGCGACCGGACGACGACCGTCCGGCACACCAGAAGTCACCGGTCGCGTACGGGCTCGGAACGGAGGATTTCCGGCTGTACGAGCTCGCCACCGCGGAGTCTGCGGACGCCTCTGTGAGCGACCGGCTCGGTCTCGACGGACCGTCGGTCGGTCGCTACCGCGAGGTGGAGTTCGACGACATCACGCGAAACGCGGCCGCCGAGATCGAGTACGCGGTAGACGACATCGTCGCCGACGACGAGCGCCGGTTCGTCGACTTCTACAACGAGGCCGGACCGATCACGCTCCGGCTCCACCGGCTCAACCTCCTTCCCGGGATCGGCAAGAAACTACGAAACAACCTGCTCGACGAGCGGAAACGCGGGCCGTTCGAGACGTTCGAAGAGGTTTCAGAGCGCGTCTCCGGACTGCACCGCCCCCGAGAGGTGATAGTCGAGCGGATCGTCGAGGAGATCCGCGAGGACGACTTGAAATACCGCACGTTCGTCGGCACCGAGGAGTGAGACAGTCGGGAGCGAGCCGCGGTGGTGGCCCGGAAACGACTCGTGCTGTCACCTCGAATGTGACTCGTGATGACGCCCCGAAACGGGACTTTTACCCGGAACCGCGGAGTAACGCGGCCATGACCGACACATCGGCGGGGCCGGAAGCGACGTACGGGGACCGCGACCCCGACGCTCTCGCGCGTCGCGCCGGGGAGCGGGCGAACCCCGACCGCGACCAGCACTTCCTCGTCGACGACCGCGTCCTCGATCGGATTCCCGAGTACCTCCCGGCCGACGCCGACACCGATCATCTCCTCGAGATCGGCGGCGGCGCGGGCGCGCTTACCGACCGCCTGCTGGCCGTGGTCGCGCGCGAAAGCGGCGGCGCAGAGCCCGGGTTTCTCTCGGTGATCGAACGCGACTCCACCTTCGCCGACTTCCTCCGCGAGGAGTTCGCTGGAGCCGTCGACGACGGGCTCCTCGATGTCGTCGAGGGCGACGCGCTCGACGTCGACCTGCCGTCGTTCACCGCCTGCGTCGCCAACCTCCCGTACGGCGTCTCCTCCGAGATCGCCTTCCGGCTGCTCCCGGAAAAGCGGCCGCTCGTACTGATGTTTCAGGCGGAGTTCGCGGACCGGATGGTGGCGTCGGCGGGCGAGTCGGCGTACGGTCGGCTCTCCGTGTCCGCACAACACTACGCCGAGGTGGAGATCGCAGAGCGCGTCCCGAAGGAGGCGTTCGATCCTCAGCCCGCCGTCGAGAGCGCCGTCGTCCGGTGCACGCCGCGAGACCCCGAGTACAGCGTCGGCGACGAGGCGTTCTTCCTCCGGTTCGTGAAGGCGCTTTTCACCCAGCGGCGGAAGACGGTCCGGAACGCCATTCGGAACACGGCCCACATCTCCGGGCTGGACGAGCCCGAGGCGGTCGTCGACGCCGCAGACGAGGACCTGCTCCGCCAGCGACCCGGAAACCTGGAGCCGAAATCGTTCGCCGCGCTGGCAGAGCTGGCCCGCGAACACGGGTCGCCGACGGAGGCGTGAGCGGATGACGGCCGGCGTCCCCGGGATCGCGACCGACCCGCAGAGCGCCTTCGCCGGCAACGTCGAGCGGATCGCGGTGTCGGCGCTGGTCATCGCGGTCGTGCTCGTCGCGCGGTATCTCACCCGGCGGCTGAAGCGGCGCGACGACGAGCTGTCGTCGACTCGGCGGCTGCTGTTGTCGACGAGCGTCGCCGCCGTCACGGCCGCCGGCGCGATAGCGCTGATCGGCGTGTGGGACCGGAGCGGAGCGCTCCTCGAAGCCGTTCGGTCGGCGGCGATCGCGGACCAGCTGTCGAACGTCGTGCTCGCGGTCGTGCTGCTCGCCATCGCCTACGCGGTCACGGACTTCCTCGGCGGCGTCATCCGCGAGGTCGCGGCCGAGAGCGCGTCGATCTCCGACCACCAGCAGGAGGTTATCCTCCGGCTCACCCAGATCACGGTGTACACGGCCGCGCTGCTCGTGGTCGTCGGGCTGTTCACCGACAACGTCGGCGGACTCCTCGTCGGGGCGGGCTTTCTCGGGATCGTGGTCGGGATGGCGGCCAGACAGACCCTGGGTGCGGTACTGGCCGGGTTCGTGCTGATGTTCTCCCGGCCGTTCGAGGTCGGCGACTGGGTCGAGGTCGGCGACCACGAGGGTACCGTCACGGAGATATCGATCATGAGCACGCGGCTCCGCTCGTTCGACGGCGAGGTGATCACGCTGCCGAACGACGACGTGCGCGCGGGCTCGATCGTCGACCGATCGCGGCGGAACCGCCTGCGGATCGAAATCGAGGTCGGCGTCGATTACGACACCGACATCGATCGGGCGGCGGAGATACTCGAGGTCGCGGTCGCGGAGGTGGACGATGTCGCCGAGATGCCGGAGCCGAACGCCGTGACGAAGCGTTTCGCGGACTCCGCGGTCGTCCTCGGGCTCCGCTACTGGATCCGCAACCCGAGCATGCGGAAGCGCTGGCGCACGCAGACGGCCGCGATGAGCGCGATGAAGTCCGCCCTCGAGGAGGAAGGGGTTGTGATCCCCTTCCCGCAGCAGACGCTCTCTGCGCGCGCCGAAGGCGCGACTGGGCCACGGCTCGACGCCTCGGTCGAGGGACGCGCGGCGGTGCGAGACGGCGACGACGGGAGTGACGCGACGGGCGGTTCGGACGGCGGGAGCGACACCGACGGGGGACCGGACCGATGACCGACCTCGCAGAGCGGCGCGGCGTCGACGACGCCGTCGTCTACCAGCCGGCCGAGGACTCGGGGCTGCTCGCGGAGGCGGCGCTCGCGGAGGCGCGGGGGCGCGTGTTAGAGGTGGGGACGGGGTCGGGATGGGTCGCGGCGCAGATCGCCGAGGAGCACGACCGCGAGGTGGTCGGCAGCGACCTCAACCCGCACGCCGCCAGACAGGCACGCGAGCGAGGCGTCGAAGCGGTCGTCGCCGACCTCCTCTCGCCGTTTCGGACGGACGCGTTCGACACGGTGTGTTTCAACCCGCCCTACCTCCCGACCGACCCGGACAACGAGTGGGACGACTGGATGGAACACGCGCTCTCCGGCGGCGAGTCCGGCCGCGAACTCATCGAGCCGTTCCTCGACGACGTGGGCCGCGTGCTCGCGCCGGGCGGCGTCGTCCTCCTCTTGGTTTCCTCGCTGACCGGCTACGACGAGGTGCTCTCGCTGATCGAGGACGCGGGGTTCGAGCACGCCGTCGCAGTCGAGGAGTCGTTCCCCTTCGAGACGCTCACCGTGCTCGCGCTCCGTCGCTCGTAGGATTACTGTTAAGCATGAAACGCATTAGCAAATATTATACGGCGGCATACCGAACCAACGGTGATGACCGAACGAGTCGCGGCCACGCCGGGATTGTATCCGCTCCCGGACTGGGCGAAAGAGACGCTCTCGGACCTCAAGGGCCACCAGAAGGGAGACCTGTTGAGCGGTGACGAGAGCGAGGCGATCGTCGAGCAGTACGACGAGGTGCGCGCGGAGTACGTCGACGACCAGCTGGACGCCGGCCTCGGCCTGATCTCGGAGGGACAGGGCCGCTGGGACGACATGATCGCGCACCCGCTGACGGTTCACGACAGCGTCGAGACGGGCGGAATCGTCCGTTACTACGACAACAACAACTTCTACCGCGACCCGCGCGTGGTCGACGACCTCGGCTTCTCCGGTGACGTCGCCCGCGAACTGGAGTCGGCACGGGAGTTGGTCGCCACCGCCGACGGCGCGGCCGACGCGTCGCTCGCGGCGACGCTCCCCGGCCCGTACTCGCTCGCTGCGCTCGCGACGGACGAACACTACGGCGACGAGGCCGACTTTCAGGCCGCGATCGCCGAGTTCCTCGCCGACGAGGTGGAGGCGTTCCCCGCCCACGACACGCTGTTCCTCCTCGAACCGTCGCTGGTGACGGAGCCGCCCGCCGAGGGCGACGAGTCGACGGCGACGGACGCGATCGCGACGGTCGCCGACGCGACCGACGCCGACGTCGTCGTTCAGACGTTCTACGGCGCGCTCGGAGAAAAGCTGTACGCGCACCTCGTCGACGAAGCGGGCGCGGACGCGCTCGGACTCGATCTGGTCGCCGGTGACCGCGACGACACCGTCTACAACGTCCAGGAGTTCGGCTCGACGGACTCGCTTTCGCTCGGGCTCGTCGACGGGCAGAACACGCTCGTCGAGGAGGCCGAAACGATCGCGGAACGCGTCGAGTGGTTCGAGTCGCAGATTCCGGCAGAAGGGTTCGACCGGACGTACCTGACGCCGAACACCGAGCTGTTCTACCTGCCAGCCAACAAGTACCGCGAGAAGCTGAACGCTCTCGACGCCGCCGCGGAGGTGCTCGATTAATGGTCCGAAACCCGTCTGCAAACCGCGAACAGTTCCGCCCGAACGACCACCCGAACGACGCGTTCCTCCTGTCGACCGTCGTCGGCTCGTACCCGAAGCCCAAGTGGCTGAACCGCGCTGACGAACTGGTCGACGACGCCGACTCGAAATTCGACGAGGCGGACCTCGAGGAGGCGCACGACGACGCCTGCCGACTCATCACGCACGAACACGAACGCGCTGGGCTCGACACGGTCGTCGACGGTGAGATGCGCCGAAACGAGATGGTCGAGTTCTTCGCCGACCGCATCGACGGCTACGAGTTCAACGGTCCGGTGAAAGTGTGGGGCCACAACTACTTCGACAAACCGAGCGTCGTCGAGGAAGTCGAGTACGACGAGCCGTGGCTCGTCGACGAGTTCGATTTCACCTCGAACGTCGCAGAGAAGCCGGTGAAAGTCCCGATCACGGGGCCGTACACCCTCGGCTTCTGGGCGTTCAACGAGGCGTACCCCTCCACGGAGGAACTCGTATACGACTTGGCGGACCTGGTCAACGAGGAGGTCGAGAAGCTCGTCGAGGCCGGCGCGCGCTACATCCAGATCGACGAGCCCGCGCTGGCGACGACGCCCGAGGATCACGCCATCGTCGGCGAGGCGCTCGAACGCATCGTCTCGGGCATCGACGAGGAGGTCCGGATCGGTCTCCACGTCTGTTACGGCGACTACTCGCGCATCTATCCCGAGATCAACGACTATCCGATCGACGAGTTCGACGTGGAGCTGTGTAACGGTGGCTTCGAGCAGATCCCGACGTTCACCGACCCATCGTTCGAGCCCGATCTCGCCCTCGGCGTCGTCGACGCCCACACCGCCGAAATCGAGCCTGTCGAAGAGATCAAAGCGAACATTCGGCAGGGCCTCCGTGTCGTCCCGCCGGAGAAGCTCACCATCTCGCCCGACTGCGGGCTGAAGCTGCTTCCCCGCGAGATCGCCTACGGCAAGACCGAGAACATGGTCACGGCGGTCCGCGAGGTCGAAGCCGAGATCGACGCCGGCGAGATCGATCTCGACAATCCGCTCGCGGACGACTGAGACGGCGATACGAACGTTTCCGGGGTCGGCTCCCGGCCCGTGACACCATTTATACAAACCCGTAGACCGCATCGCCGCTATGGACATCGGAATCACCGTCGGCGACGACCTCGATCGGCTCGCTGCGTCGTCCGATCGGTTCGACTTCTGTGAGCTCGGACTCGGCGAGCCGACTCTCGTTCCGGGGGAGGCGGATCCGGACCGGGTCGCCGACGCGCTCTGCGGCCGCGACCTGTGTGTTCATCTGCCGTACAGTCAGCGGCTCGCGAGCTACGCGCCCGAGATCAACGACGCGATCGTCGCGTACCAGCGGCGGCTCTTAGACGGGGCCGGTGACCTCGGCGCGTCGAAGGCCGTCCTCCACGCCACGTCCGCCGACCGCGACGACGTGGGATTCCGCGAGGTCGCCGCCGACCAGCTTCGCCGCGTCGCCGACGCCGGTCGCGACGCGGGCGTCGAGGTCGTCGTCGAGAACGTCGGCCACCAGCACGAGGGGCTCCAGCTGTCCGTGCTCGCGGAGATCGCCGCCGAGGCCGACGTACCGATCTGTTTCGACGTCGGCCACGCCTACATGGAGGGCGGCAACAAGGCGATACAGCGATTCCTCCGCCGCCACGGCGACCGCGTCTCACACCTCCACTGCCACGACGTGCGCCGCCGCGGCGACACCCACCTTCCGGTCGGCGCGGGCGAGGTCGATTACGGCCACGTCGAAACGCATCTCCCGGAGTTCGACGGAACCGTCGCGCTGGAAGTGTTCACCGACGACGAGACGCTCCTCCTCGACTCCGCAGAGCGCGTCGCGAGCCGCCTCGGCGCGGAATTTTGACCCCGCTTCCCGGCCTCGCGCTGCGTTCGAATCAGTCCGTCCCGCTCTCGTCTTCGCCGGTATCTCCGCGATCGGTTTCGGAACCGTGACCGTCACCGGTGTCATCCTCGCCGCTCGCTTTATCCGTGCCCTCGTCGTCTCCCGCTTCGTCGGTGTTCTCGTCGTCGATCCGTCGTTTGATCGACTCCAGTTCCGACTCCACGTCGACTTCGGGGCTCGCGCCTTCGGCCGTGTCGCGGCCGGCTACGTCCTCGCTCTCGGCGTCCGGGTCGGTCACGTCGATCTGGACCGCGCCGCCGGTGTCGCTCTCGGCGTCGTCTCCGTGTCGGGTCCCGTCGCTCGGCGACGCCGGCTCCACGTCGGCGGCACGTCGGCTCTCGTCGATCCGCGATTCGATCTCCGCGGTGAGATCGCGCGCGTCGGCGACGATCGAACGAGAGGCCGCGTCCTCGGGGAGGTCCGCCTCCGAAAGCGCCGTCCGCAGCTCCGCGAGCGACCGCGAGAGTCCGGCGCTCGCCCCGTCGCGTACGGTGGCGAGGCGGTCACCGGTGGACGCCGCACCCTCTGTGACGCTTCGATCCGGATCAGCCAGCCGCAGGGTTCCCCGAAGGAGTTCCAGAGAGGTGATAGTCGTCTCCAGCAGGGCGATGATCGTCGGGATGGTGTACTGCTCGGTGAACCGCACGAGTTCGGACAGTCGGGGCGGACGCGGCGCTCCCGGCGGTCCGGCCCGGTCGCGCTCGGTCTCGCGGAGGTCTCGACGCAGGTCGGACAGCACGTCCTCAAGCTCGTCGAGGCGGTCTTCGAGGTCGTCGTCTCGGCGGTCGCGGGCACTCATACCCACTCGTAGGCGGCGAATGACCAAAAACCCCGGCTGAGGGGCGGACTGCGGCCGGACCGGATATAAATCCGCGTCGTGGCCGCGCTCCGGGCACACGACCGCACGGTCACTATACGAGCGAGGCCGCTACCGACTATCGCAATGGCAAACGCAGCGATAGTCGTCTTGGCTGGTACGGAGGGTCACGAGAGTCTCGGTCGCGTCGTGAACGCGCTTCAGACCGCGACGGAGTTCGCCGAGAGCGACGAGGACGAACTCGAACTGCTATTCGACGGCGCGGGAACGACGTGGATCCCGGTGCTCGAAGACGAGTCTCACGACTACCACGCCCTCTATCGGTCGCTCCGCGACGAGGTGTCCGTCTGTGAGTACTGTTCCGGTGCGTTCGGCGTCGAAGAAGCCGTCGACGACGCCGGCGTGTCGACGCTCGGCGACCACGACGGTCACCCGAGCATTCGGGATCTGGTCGACGAAGACTACGAGATCATCACCTTCTGACGGGTCTGTCCGACGCTGACGGTTGCCGGGATCAGTCGAACCGACCCCGACGGTACTGCACCGGCCACTCGACTTCTGCGCCGAGTTCGTGGGCCGCTTCCAGCGTCCAGTACGGGTGGCGGAGCAGTTCCCGACCGAGCGCGACGAGGTCAGCGCGGTCGTTTCGCACGAGCGCGTCGGCGTGGGTCGGCTCGGTTACTCCGCCGACAGCGGCCACAGGCACGTCTGTCCCCTCGCGGATCGCTTCGGCGTAGGGGACCTGGTAGCCCGGACCGGTGTTCGGTACCTGCTGGGCCGGGTGAATCCCGCCGCCGGAGACGTCGATCAGGTCTGCGCCGGCCTCGGCGAGACGCGGTGCCAGCCGAACCGAATCGTCGATGTCCCACGAATCGCGCTCGTCGAGCCAGTCCGTCGCGGAGATCCGGACGAAGACGGGCTTGTCGTCGGGCCAGACGTCGCGGACGGCCGAGACGACCTCCCGGACCAGCCGGGTTCGGTCCTCGAAGCTCCCGCCGTACGCGTCGTCGCGATCGTTGGTGACCGGCGAGAGGAACTGGTGGAGCAGGTATCCGTGTGCGGCGTGGACCTCCGCGATCTCGAAGCCGGCGTCGAGCGACCGCTCCGCCGCGTCGGCAAACGCGTCGATCACGTCCGGGATCTCGTCGGTCGCGAGGCGGCGAGTGGCGGCCGGCTCGCCTGAGTCGCCCGGTTGACCCGACTCGTCCGCTTCGCTCCGGTCTCCGTCCGGGTACGGGTCGTCGGTGGCGGAGACGGTCTCCCAGCCGTCCGCGTCGGCAGCCGGGATCGGTGCTCCTCCCTCCGACGGGGGGCGATGTGATGCTTTTCGCCCGGCGTGTGCCAGTTGGATCCCCGGGGTCGCCCCCTGCGATCGGACGAACTCGACCGTCGGCGCGAGTGCCTCGGCGTGCTCGTCGGACCAGATCCCGAGGCAGCCGGGAGTGATCCGGCCCCGCTCCTCGACGGCGGTCGCCTCGGTCATCACGACGCCCGCCCCGCCGACGGCGCGACTCCCGAGGTGGACCCGGTGCCAGTCGTCCGCGAACCCGTCGTCTGCGGAGTATTGGCACATCGGAGACATCATCACGCGATTCCGGAACTCGGTCCCGCGCAGCGAAAACGGCGTGAAAAGCGACTGTGTCACGTCTGACCGAACGGTCAGAGCCGAGTAATATGCTCCGATCACATCGGCGGATCGCTGCTTTCGAAGGAGATAGAACCCGCGTCGACACACCCCGTCCCGTTTTGCAGCGTCGATCCCGCCTGGTTTAGGCTGACCGAAACCTATATCAGCAGGGGTCGCTGACGGACCGTCAATGAGTACTGGAGATCGGATCGGGCGCAGTAGCGACGGGCCGGCTGACGAGCGACCGGTTGTCGCGGCGAGCCGCTCGTCTCCCGACAGGACCGTCTTCACAGAGCAGGGGAACACCGACGCGTGGATCGCGACCGATCTGACGGTCGAACTCGAACGCTGACCGAACACGACGACGAGACCTACCATCCGACTCGCGTCGCTCGCCGCCGCGTCGTTCTGGGTTCACACTCTTGGTGGATTCACTCACGCTGTTCGAGAAATGCACCGACCGACTCGCCCGTCGCTATTGCTCTGCGCACGTAGTTACAGGAAGTGCACCGGCCGAGATTTGAACTCGGGTTGCAACCATGGCAAGGTTGCGTGATACCACTACACTACCGGTGCGTGCTTCGCATCTACCGATTGTCCGGTGTGTTACTTAAACCTGTCACATTCGACCGACGGCGCGCGGTCATCGCCGACTGAGCGGCGTCTCGTCGCCCGGTTTGCCGATCAGTCTCCGCGGCTCGCGGCGATCTCCTCGCGGTGCGTGGCGACGAGGTCGGCGAAGGCCGCTGCCTCCGCGCGCTCTTGGGTCCCGTCTCCCCGGCGGTCGCGCATGCGGCGCTTGATCGTTCGCAGCGCGTCCGACTTGCCAGCGGCGATC
>Ga0209917_1000694_pt1 | contig 13944 bp, 11 predicted proteins | sample SalPon2_C_H2O_MG_FD_185710 | JGI IMG/M metagenome (GOLD analysis project Ga0209917, IMG submission 185710) | Salt pond water microbial communities from South San Francisco under conditions of wetland restoration - Salt Pond MetaG R2_C_H2O_MG... | ecosystem: Environmental > Aquatic > Non-marine... | reverse complement strand
GACGACATCCGCCGTGGCGACGTCTGTGGCCCGGCCGACGACCCGCCGAGCGTCGCAGAGACGTTCCAGGCGCAGATCGTCGTCATGCAGCACCCCAGCGTGATCACCGCCGGGTACACCCCGGTGTTCCACGCGCACACGGCACAGGTCGCGTGTACGATCGAGTCGATCGACCAGAAGATCGACCCGGCCTCCGGAGAGGTCGCCGAGGAGAACCCGGACTTCATCAAGTCCGGCGATGCCGCGGTCGTCACCGTTCGCCCGCAGAAGCCGCTCAGCATCGAGCCGTCCGGCGACATTCCGGAGCTCGGCAGCTTCGCCATCCGCGACATGGGTCAGACCATCGCGGCCGGGAAAGTGCTCTCCGTCGACGAGCGATAATCGATGCAGCAGGCACGCGTCCGCCTCGCCGGTACCAGCCCCGAGGACCTCGACGACATCTGCGACGACGTCCGCGAGATCGCCGACTCGACCGGCGTCGCGCTGGCGGGTCCGATCCCGCTGCCGACGAAGACGCTCGAGATCCCATCGCGTAAGTCTCCGGACGGTGAGGGGACGGCGACGTGGGAGCACTGGGAAATGCGCGTTCACAAGCGGCTGATCGACATCGACGCGGACGAGCGCGCGCTCCGACAGCTCATGCGCGTCCAGGTGCCGAACGACGTCAGCATCGAGATCGTTCTCGAAGACTAAGCGCTGAGGCGCATTCGCGCCACGCTCTCGTTTTCGTCCGTCACCGTACGTCGAGCACCCGCGCTCGCCCCGCGAGCAACCCACACAATGCACCCGTCGCGTGTGCGACGAGCGCCACGCCGGGCGCTGCGGTGAGGAGGGTACCGAGCACTGCGACACCGATGAAGAGTCCCAACTGCGTCCGCGGTGAGAGCCGGCCCACAGCCGTGTCGGCGACCTTGTTGCCGGTCAGCGCGTAGCCGCCAAGTGCGAACACCGCGCCACTCAGTCCGAGCACCGCCGCGCCAGGGCCGATCACGCCACTCACGACCACCTGTCCAACACCGGCGAGCCCGCCGGTCGCGACGACAAACGCGTGGAATCGGAGGCGGGTCGTCCGTCGCTCAACGAGTGGACCAACGAGTCCAAGCGCGAGCGCGTTTGCGAGCAGGTGACCGACGGAGGCGTGCGCGTACACGCTCGTCACGAGCGTCCACGGGGCGACGTCGAACGGCGCCGACAGCGCGAAGAGGCGGCCGAGACCGACAACGCCAGCTGCCGTCTGTGCGAGCCCGACCAAGCAGGCGAGCCCGAGCGTCTCAACTGTGGCGCGCATGACTGTACAGACGTGATTCTTTCACTTATAGTACCGTCTGTAACTGGGTTCACGAATCGATTCGATATGTAGACTACAGCGGTGTCGACACAGTACGACAGCAGAATCAATGAGCAATTCCGTGTAAACGCTGTCATCCCAGCACCGCGTGAGTCGGCTCGCGGGCCGGACCGGTGGGGCAGTCGCGACCGCCACGCTTATATTATTTAGGCCGACCTAAAATAATCAATGAGCTGCGAAGCGGCACCCCGGACCGGGAGGCGCCAGCAATGAGCGGCTGGACGAGATTTCGGGCGTCGGTCACGGACGGTCGGCTCGCCGTCGTGGGGACGCTCGTGCTCCTCGTTGGCGGGGGCGTCATCGCTGTCCGGACGCTTGATGTCGGGCGTGCGGTTGACGCGGTCGTCCGTGCGGACCGATGGCTGCTCATGCTCGCGATTGGCCTCTATGCAGCGTCGTGGCCGCTTCGCGGTCGTCGCTTCGGTGACGTGCTCGCTGCGATGGGCGAGCGACACGGGTCAGGGTACCTCACCGCGCTCGTCTTTATAAGCCAGACCGCGAACCTCGCAGTGCCCGCTCGGGCTGGGGACGGTCTCCGCGCGTACCTTCTTAAGCGCCACCGCGCGGTCAGATACGCAACCGGCGGCGCGGCGCTGGCCGTAGAGCGAGTCTTCGACCTGCTCGCGCTCGGGGTACTCGGCGGCATCGGTCTCGCGGTGCTCGTCGCTGGCGGCCGATCATCTCTGGTGGTCGGCGCCCGCAGCACGCTCGTGGTTGCGGGTGGACTCGGTGTCGGGGCCGTACTGTTAGCGGGGGTAACGATGGTGCTCGCCCAGGCGGACCGTCGGTACGCGCCGGCGATTCGCGCGTGGGTCACTCGGGTGGGCCTCTCGTCAACCACCGGTATCTCACGGATCGTTACGGGTGCGCTTCGATTCGGGGAGGGAGTTCGTGACGTCGCGTCGCGTCCGCGCCGGGTCGTGGCCGTCGGCGGCTCGAGTCTCACGATCTGGGCGCTCGATGTTGCGACCGCGGTGGCCGTGCTCGCCGCACTCGTCGGGGTGACCGGCAGTGGCCTCACGCCGGTGCTGCTCGCTGCAGCCGGCACGCTCGCGGTCAGCGCCGGCAACCTTGCGAAAGTCCTCCCGCTCTCACAGGGCGGTGTCGGACTCTACGAGGCGGCATTCGCGGGGATCATCGCGGCTGTGACGCCTATTCCGCTCGCGGTAGCGGTCGCTGCTGCGGTCGTCGACCACGCGCTGAAAAACGCCGTCACCCTCGTCGGTGGCGGGGTTGCTGCAACGGGGCTTAACGTCTCGCTCTCATCACCGCGTGAGGAACCGGTCGACCGATCGTCAAAGTTTTAGGCTGACCTAAAAAATAGTGTGACAATGGTCACCCAACTCACCGACCCGACCGACCGAGACATCTGCGTGATCGTGCCGACGATCCGCGAGTACGACTGCGTTCGCGCGTACGTCGAGAACGCCCGCGCTCACGACTTCGACGTCTCTCGGCTCCACTTTGTGCTCGTGACCGAGGACTTCTGTGAGACCGAGGCGATGGCCGACATGCTGGCGGACCTCGACGTCGCCGGCGAGGTGTTCGATGGGACCCGCCGTGAGGCGTGGTACGACCGTCACGGCGTCGCGGCGTACGGTGACCTGATTCCGGCTGCCAGCCACGCCGAGACCAGCTTCGGGCTGTTGTACATGTGGGCCGACCCGACGTTCGAATACGGCGTGTTCATCGACGACGACACGCTGCCACACGCGGACGCCGACTACTTCGGTCGACACCTCGCGAACCTCGCGTTCGCCGGCGACGTCGAGCGCGTTCGCTCTGATACCCAGTGGGTGAACGTGCTCTACCAGCGCGCCGACGAACACGGCCTCTACCCGCGCGGGTACCCGTACGCTGCGATGGACGAGACGGTCGAAATCGACACCGCCACACTCGGAGAAGGAAGCATCGTCGCCTCACAGGGGTTGTGGACGAACGTCCCCGACCTCGATGCTGTCCGGATTCTGATGGACGGCGACCTTGAGGGACAGGCGCAAACTCGGACGACGGCGGCCGACTTCGAGCGTGACTTTATCGCCGCCCGCGGGCACTACCTCACGGTGTGTTCGATGAACCTCGCGTTCCGCCGCGAGGTCGTCCCCGCGTTCTACCAGCTGCCGATGGACGACAACGAGTGGGAGGTGGGCCGGTTCGACGACATCTGGAGCGGAGTGTTCTTGAAACGCGCCTGTGACCTACTCGGCACCCAGATCTACTCCGGAGGCCCGCTTTGTGAACACAACAAGGCCCCGCGGTCAACGTTCGACGACCTCCACAACGAGGTCGCCGGCCTTGAGTTGAACGAACACCTCTGGGAGCTCGTCGACGACGTGGAGCCTGCAGACATCGACAGCGACGTCGCGGGCCGCGCCGAGACGGGCGGTCACCCAGACGCCACCGACTACGCTGCGGTCTACGCAGCGATGGCCGACCGGCTCGCCGACGGCACGTTCGAGTCGTACCGAAACGGCGCGTTCTTGCGGTACGTCGGTGAACACATGCGCGAGTGGCTCGACTGTCTCGACACGATTCGCCGGACGCCAGCGGTCGCAGACGACTGAACCGACACGACTAAGTTATTTTAGGCTACCCTAAAAATATGAGCCATCACGACACAGACGGACACGACGCTGCTCGACGACGGTTCCTCGCGGCCACGGGGGCGCTCGGCGTCGCCGGACTCGCCGGGTGTGCCGGCGAGAGCGAAGACACCGACGAGGCGACGACGTCGTCGATCGGCCAGATCGGCTCGGGCCGTGCCGGCCGCGATGCCCCGGGCGGCACGCCGATAGCCGAGATGCCTGACCTTTCGGGCGAGCTCACGGTGTACTCCGGTCGCGGGGAGTTCCTCGTTGGCGAACTCGTCGAGTACATCGACGACCAGTACGACGACTTTTCGTTGACCGTTCGGTACGCCGGCTCGACCGACCTAGTAAACCAGATCGTCAACGAGGGCGACGGATCGCCCGCGGACGTGTTCTACTCGGTCAACGCTGGGGCGCTTGGCGCACTCGCCGACGCTGGGCGCGCGCGCTCGCTCCCATCGTCGCTTACCGACCTGGTTCGCGGCGAGTTCCACACCGACCGGTGGATCGGCACCTCCGGCCGCGCCCGAACGGTTCCGTACAACACCGAGGCGCTCGATGAGAGCGACATCCCGACGGACGTGATGGCGTTCCCGACCGAGTTCGATGGCGACCTCGGCTGGGCACCGTCGTACGGCTCCTGTCAGGCGTTCGTTACTGCTATGCGGCTCATCGAGGGTGAAGACGCCACCCGCGAGTGGGTTGAGTCGGTTGTCGACAGCGGGATCACCGCGTATGCAGACGAGTTCGCGGCGTGTCAGGCGGTCGCCGACGGCGAGATAGACGCGGCGTTTGCGAACCACTATTACATCCAGCGCGTCCTCGACGGTTCGCCCGACGCCTCGCTCGCGGCCGCGTTCACCCGCGGTGACGCCGGTGCGATGTTCAACGTCGCTGGCGCAGCTGTCGTCGACACCGCGACCGACGCGACGCTCGCGGAGAACTTCGTGCGCCACCTGCTCTCGGCCGAGGCACAAGACTACTTCGCGCGGACCACCTTCGAGTACCCGCTGATCCCGGACGTCGAGCCGATCGGCGACCTCCCGACTATCGACGAGCTCGACGTCCCTGACGTCGACCTCGCCGCGCTCTCGGACCTCGAGCCCACGATCGATCTCATGCGTGACGCCGGCGCCGAGGTGTAGCGGCACCCACCGCGTCCCGTCGTGTCACCGCCTCTCGACCGCCGTCGCATCAGCCGGGTCGTGAGCCGCTGCTGCACGCGGCTCGCCGCGACCGATCAGGTCACGCTTGCGGCCGCGGCCGTCTCACTGCTCACCGCGACGACCACCTTCGTCGTCGCGTCTACGGTCTTTACACATCACTCCGTCAACCACGACGAGGCAGTGTACCTCACACAGGCCGCGATGCTGCTCTCGGGACGCCTAGAGCTCGTTGCCGGCGGGCTCACCGAGGCGTTCCGCCCGTGGTTCTTCGTGCAGGATGGCGGCCGCCTCTACCCGAAATACACCCCGGTGCCGGCGGCGATGTACGCGATCTCGATGGCGCTCGTTGGCGAGCCACGCGTCACCCTCGCTGTCGTCGCGGGCGCCAACACGGCGCTCGTCTACGTGCTCGGCGGGCTCGTATTCGACCGGCGTGTCGGGCTGGTGGCCGCGATCCTGTTTGCAGCCTCACCGCTCGCGCTCGTGACGGGCGCGACGTTCCTCCCGTACGCGCCAACGACGGCCCTGAACCTCACCTTCGCGGTCGCGTACCTCCGCGGCATCCGCGATGGGTCACACAAAATGGCCGGGGTCGCCGGCGTCGCGATCGGGCTCGCCTTCTTTGCGCGCCCGTACACCGCGGTGTTGTTTGCGACCCCGTTCATCCTCCACGCACTCGTTCGAGTCGCCTCGGTGCTTCGCGAACGCGGGATCCGTCCCCTTCCGGGTCCCGTTCGACGGCACGGTCTCACAGCGCTCTTCGGCATGCTTTTTGTCGGTATTACGCTCGCGTACAACCTTCGGCTGACCGGGTCCCCGCTGACGTTTCCTTACCAGGTGTTCGCGCCGATGGACGGCCCGGGGTTCGGCGAGCGACAGATCCTCGGGCACCGCGAGACGTACACGCCGGCACTTGCGCTTCGCTCGAATGTCTACGGCGTGTGGTTTCTTTTCACCCGCTGGGTCGCCGCCGGGCCGCTTGGGACCTTCTTCGCGGTCGTCGGTGGCGGGCTGGCGGTCCGTCGGTGGGTCGATTATGGATTGCCGGCCGGCGACACAGAACGAATCGGTGGTCTCCTACTCGTGGGCGTCGCCGGCTCGGTCGTCGTCGGCAACGGGTTCTTCTGGGGTACCCACAACCTCCTTGCGACGCTTTCGGACCCGACTGACGGCCTCGTCGCCTCGCTCGGGCCGTTCTATCACTTCGACCTGCTCGTTCCGTTCGCCGTCTTCGGCGGGGTCGCCGTCGTGGCCGGCTGGGAGACACGCGACGTGGCTCGGCGGCGACTCAGCGCGGTGGTCTCGCCGCAGCGTGCCCGCGCCGTCGTCTCGGTCGGACTCGCGGTCGCGGTGCTCGTCGGGGTCGTCGCCGGAGCCGCGGTCGTCTCGACCCCCCTCGAGCGGAATGCGGCTCAGACGGCGAAGTACGAGGCGGCCTACGAGCCGTTCGCGTCGACCGACCTCTCGGACGCGCTCGTATTTTTGCCGACCCCGTACGGCTCCTGGCAGCACCACCCGTTCCAGTCGCTGCGAAACGAGCCCGACCTTGCAGGCGACGTGGTGTACGCGCTCGATCGAGGACCCGAAGGCGACGTTGCCGCGCTTGAGGCGTACCCGAACCGGACCGCGTACCGGTACACCTACCGCGGCGAGTGGGTCCCCGACCCGACCCGACACGTTGAGCCGACACTCGAACCGCTCGCGGTCCGCACGGGCGACCGACTCGAAGCGACCACGACTGTCGGGGTTCCCGGCCGCGTCGACCGCGCCCGCGTTCGGCTCGAAACCGCCGACGGCGACGACACGATGCGTTATACGGTGTCCTCACCGAATGAGACGGTCGCGGTCGGCTGGGCGCTCGACGGCGACACGGCTCGGCTACTCGACGACCCGACCGCGATGGGGGTGACCAACTCGCCGTCTGGGTCCGTCTCGCTCGACGAGACGGACCTCCTCGTGGTGACGGTAACGCTCGTCCAGCCGGACGGCTCGACGCTGACGTACAGACAGGAGGCGACGGTCCGCACCGACGGCGACCGCGTTTCGGTTGTCTGGCCGCCGGAGCGATCGGTGTGTCGGCTCGTCACCGACTGCGGGACTGAGGGAACGTACCTACCGGACGACCCAGATGCACACCCGCCGTGGGTCGTCTTTGAGACGCGAATCACCGCTGAGGACGTCTGAGACGAGAATATCCACCGGCCGGCCGACCGCTCACCGGAGCCGCTCTTCGAGACAGACCTGCAGGATCGACGTTGCGATTGCGGCGCCGCCTTCGATCGGGTCGAGTTTCGTCTCGCCAAGCCGCTCTGCGTACGCGATCGGCCGCTCGCGGACGTCGTAGCCGCGCATCAGCGGCCGGATGAGCAGCTCTGCGGAGAGGCCGGTGTTCTCGGTCCACTCGATCGACTCGACCACCTCGCGGCGGTACGCGCGCATCCCGGTGGTGGTGTCGTGGACGCGCTCACCCATCAGGAGTGACGCGACCGCGGCAAACGCGTGGTTTCCGAGCCGGTTGAACGCCGGCATCGTCTCCGCGCCGTGGTAGAGCCGGTCACCACTGACGACGTCGGCGCCCTCGTTGATCGCCTCGAGGAACGCGGGGAGCGCCTCCATCGGGTAGGTGTCGTCGCAGTCGGTGGTGACGACCACCGGTCGGTCGGGCGTGAGGATCGCCTCGCGGACGGCGACGCCGTATCCCTGTGGCTCCTGCTCAACCACGCGTGCGCCGTGCTCGCGGGCTATCTCGGGGGTTCGGTCCGACGAGCCGTCGACACAGACGACCTCGGCGCGCCCGTCCGTGACCGCATCGATGTCCGCGAGGACGGTCGCGATCGCCGCCTCCTCGTTGTACGTGCCCATCACGAGGCTCACGTCGTCGAAGGTGTAGTCGCCGTCATCGGTCGGGGTCGTCGTCTCGGATGTTGTGTCTACGCCAGTTGCGTCCGCGGTCGTCATGTCGTCTGTCGCGTCCGCGTTGGTCGCGTCCGCGTTGGTCGCGTCCGTGATCGACGAGTCCGTCGTGCCGTCCGTGGCGGGTGCATCACTCATATCGCGGGAGTTGCGCCGCACCCACTTGAGCTTTTAGGTCGGCCTAAAATAGTGTCAGAGGGTAGACTTGACGTGGTCGGCAACGCGGAGGGCGAGCGCGGCGATCGTCAGCGTGGGATTCATCGCGCCGCCGGTTGGAAAGACGCTGCTCGAGGCGATCCAGCAGTTATCGAGGTCGTGGGTGCGACAGTCGGCGTCGACGACGCCCGCCGTGGGATCCGCGCTCATCCGTGTCGTTCCCATGTGGTGGTACGCGGGGCCGGTCGCGTCTGGGCCGGCGACCCACTCAATCTCCGCGCCGAGCTCCTCGAGGATCGCGCGCTGTATCTCGTTCGCCCGCGCTATCGTCCGCAGCGCCCGGTCGCCGACCCGCCAGTGGACGTCCGGGACCGGGTTGCCGCGGTCGTCGGTTCGGTCCGGATGGAGTCGAATCCGGCTGTCTGCCTGTGGGAGCTGTTCGACGAGCCCGCCGACGGCGACGTGGCCGCCGTATTCCGTTCGGAGTCGCTCGAGTAAGGCGTCCCCCCAGTCGTCGCCCGTCAGCGCCATGCCGACCGGCGTGGGGCCGGCGTAGTTGAAGAACTCCAGTTTGAACGGGGCAAACCGCTCGTCGGCCTCGTCGTAGAACTGGTCACACCCGCTCGTGTAAAAGCCGACGTGGTGTTGTCTCGTCGGTTCCTCGAGCACCCCGCCCACGCCCGCGAAAAGGTGGTCAGTGAAGAACGCGCCCACGTGCCCACTGCTGTTCGCGAGGCCGTCCGGGTACGCCGCAGACTCAGACAGCAGCAGCAGCCTGGGCGTCTCGACCCCACCGCCGGCGAGGACGAAGGTGTCGGCTGCCTGCCGATGGGTTTCGCCGTCCGGTGTCGTGTACACCGCGGCGGTGACGCGGTCGGCCTCGTGGTCGAGTCGCTCGACTCCCGCCCGGTCGATCACTGTCGCCCCTGCCGCCTCAGCCCGCTCGATGTGGACGGTCGCATCGTACTTCGCCCCGCTCGGACACACCGGTTGACACGTCCCGTAGCCGACGCAAGGCGATCGATCCCCATACGGCTCGGAGTTGCGCGCGTTTGGGACCGAGTGCATGTCGAGCCCGAGCGACGCACACGCCTCCGCGAACAACGAGTCGCTGTAGGAGGGTTCAAACGCCGGCATCGGGTGCGGCGCCTCTCGCGGAGGCGCGTACGGGTTGTCCGACGCGCCGGCGACGCCGAGTTCTTGCTCTGCTTCCCGGTAGTACGGCTGGAGGTCGGCGTACGTGATCGGCCAGTCCGGGCCGACACCGCGGGTCGTCCCCGAGGCAAAGTCGTCTTCGTGTAGCCGCATCACCATCCCCTGCCAGTGAAGCGTGGAGCCACCGACCCCTTTCACTCGCGCGTGGTTCAGCGGATAAAAGCGCTCGCCGGAGTTCGTATGTGCGTCTCGGTCGCCGCCGACGTCCCACACGTCCGGTCGGTCGTACGCCGGGCGGAGTGCGCGCTCCTGGCGGTCGATCCGGCTCGATGGGTCGAATCGAGGACCCGCTTCCAACACCACTACCTCGTGATCGTCGGCGAGCCGGTCTGCGACGAGTGCGCCCGCCGGCCCCGCTCCCACCACACAGACGTCGGCCCCGGAGATGGGTGTGCGGTCGCGGTCGGTGCCGTCGGGCGCGTCCGCCTGTATCGTCCGGGCCGTCCGCTTGTGGCTCACTGCGGCCCTCGCGCGTAGCTTGTGATCCCCCCGGGGTGGCCCCGCGGGTTCTCGAGGCCAACCAGCTCGCCCCCAGTCGGCGACGCGTACAGCGCGAGCAGGAGGTCGTTCACCACGTAGTACCGCACGCGCTCGGCGGTCGTGCCGTCCGGGTCCTCTTCGGCGGTGTCGGCACCGACTTCACGCAGGAGGGCATCGCGGTCCGCAGCTGGAAGCGCCGCAACCGAGGTCCCGTACCACGCCTCCGCCAACTCATCCAGTTCGGCAACTGTCTGCCGCAGCGCGAGGGCGTGGTCGCTGCCGTCGAGCCGGCCGTCGAGATAGCGCTCGAGAAATGTGTCGACCCCGGTGAGCTCGTCAGGGTACACGACCGCCGCGACCGCTCCCATCGTGGCCCGAACCCTCTCGGTGTCAGCGCGGTCGTCTCCACCGGCTGTCGACTCGTCCGTTATCTCGCCGCCTCTCGCGCTGTCGGCTCCCCCGCCAGCGCGATCGACCGCCCGCTCCCCGGCGAGGACCGCGGCGCCGGTCGCCCCGACGGCCGCCAGCGCGGCCACGGCGTCGCGTCTCGTCAGCTCCATGCTCTAGTTTAGGCTCACCTAAATACTTGTACCCATCGGAGTCGCCGGGGTGTGGATCGGAACGCCTAATCCCCGACCCGCCCTCACCTCTCGGTAGACCTGTCATCGATCATGGGAACGAGAGATCAGATCACCGCGCGCCTCTTCGGTGATGAACGGCCGCCGCCGGGACTGACACTGCTCTCTGCGGCGATCGCGGCGACGCTCGCCATCCCGGTCGTCTGGCTTGTGTTCGAGGCCATTACCGTTGAGCCGTCTCGGGCCCAGGAGCTGCTTTTCAGCCGAGGAACCGTCGAGGTCGTGATCAACAGCCTGCTGTTGATGGCCGGCGTCACCGGGGGGTCGATTCTGCTCGGCGTCCCATTGGCGTACCTCATTGTCCGCACTGACCTCCCGTTCCGCCGATTCTGGGCGATTGCGGTCTCGCTACCGCTGGTCATCCCCAGTTATGTCGGGGCGTTCGCGTTCGTCTCCGCGTTTGGACCCCGCGGTGAGTTCCACGACGTGCTCGCCCCGCTCGGTGTCGACCGGCTCCCGGACGTGTACGGACTTCCCGGGGCGGTGTTCGTGATTACATTGTACACCTACCCGTACGTCTTTTTGACCACCCGGGCGGCGTTGCGGTCGTTCGACACGACGCTCATTGAGGCGGCTCGCACGCTCAACCACGGTCGGATCGCCGCCTTCCGGCGGGTGACACTGCCGGTGATCCGACCGGCCGTCGCCGCCGGCGCCCTCCTCACCGCGCTGTATGCAGTCTCCGACTTCGGCACCCCGGCGATCATGCGATTGCCCGTCTTCACCCGACAGATCTACGTCGAGTACAACGCGTTCGGCCGCGACTACGCCGCGCTGCTCTCGTTACAGCTGCTCGCGGTAGTACTGCTCGTGCTTGCGTTAGAGTGGCTCGTCCGCACCGACCGGACCGCCGCCGGCGACGACGCCGGCCAGACCGACGAGCGAGTCCGACTCGGTCGCTGGCGATGGGTGGCGATGCTGGTGCCGGCAACCGTCGTCGGCTTCGCGCTCGCGGTCCCGCTGTGGATTCTCTCACTGTGGCTCGTTCGCGCGGAGGCCGGCCGTCGCCCCTCGATGGCGTTCGAGTGGGTCCAAGTGCTCAACTCGGTGTCCGTCGCGGCTGCGGCCGCCGTCGTCGCCGCGCTCGCTGCGATCCCCATCGCTTACTTCGCTGCGACCTCCGACTCCCCGCTCTCGACGCTCTTCGAGCGCGTGACGTACGTTGGGTTCGCGGTTCCCGGTATCGTGTTGGCGCTCGCACTCGTCTCGTTCGGTACCGGGTACCTCCCCTGGATCTACCAGACGCTCCCGCTTTTGGTGTTCGCGTACGTCGTTCGGTTTCTCCCACAGGCGGTTGGCTCCTCTCGGGCGTCGATCCTCGGGGTCGACCCGCGGCTTGTCGAAGCGAGTCGCGCGCTCGGTGAGTCCTCACTCGGCTCGTTCCGGCGGGTGACGTTCCCGCTCACTCGATCGGGTATCATCGCCGGTGCCGCCCTCGTCTTCTTGACGACAATGAAAGAGCTCCCGGTTACGCTCGTCCTCCGCCCGTCCGGCTTCGAGACGATCGTCACACAGATCTGGCGCGCCCAAGAAACTGCACTCTACCAGTACGCCGTCGTCCCGACGCTGTTGTTGCTCGTCATCTCCGGGCTCTCGATGGTCGTCATCCTCGCCGGCGAGAGCGCCGAAGGCGGCGGGCTGTGAGCTATTGGTTGCTGACTTTCCACACGTACTTACCGTCCTCTCCCGAAGAACAAGTATGTTCGATGACACACACGTGCTCGTCACCGGGGGTGCCGGGCTCGTCGGGAGCCACCTAACCGCTCGCCTGCTCGCCGACGGCGCGACCGTCCGGGTCGTAGACGACTGCTCGAAGGGCGACCCCGCCCGCGTGCCGGACGACGCGACGTTTTACGAAGCCGACGTGCGCGACCCCGCGGCCATCGCTAAGGTCCTCACCGAGGATGTCGACGTGGTGTTTCACCTCGCGGCATACACCGACACCAACTACGAGCACGACCGTGAGCTGTTCGAGGCGAACACGGCGATGACACACACCGTCCTCGAACGAGCCCGCGCGGTCGACGTTGACGGCGTCGCGTTCACTTCCTCGTCGACGGTGTATGGCGAGGCGCCACGGCCGACGCCCGAAGACCACGCGCCACTGGAGCCAATCTCGATCTACGGCTCCTCAAAGCTCGCTGACGAGGCGCTCTGTTCGACGTACGCGCACTCGTACGGGGTCCAATCGTGGGTGTTCCGTTTCGCGAACATCGTCGGGCCGGGCCAGCGCGGCAACGTGATCCCCGACTTCATCGAGAAGCTCGCCGCTGACCCGACCGAACTCGAGATCCTCGGTGACGGCCGTCAGGAGAAATCGTACATGCACGTCACCGACTGCGTCGACGCGATGTGTCACGTGGTCGACCACGCCGACGACCCGCTCAATGTGTACAACCTCGGCACCCGTACGACCACCTCGGTCACCGACATCGCCGACATCGTGAGCGACGTGCTTGAGATCGACCCGGCGTACACGTACACCGGTGGCGACCGCGGCTGGACCGGCGACGTCCCGAAGATGCGCCTCTCGATCGAGAAGCTCGCGGCGCTCGGCTGGGAGCCGTCGACAGAGAGCGACGCGGCGGTCCGCCGGTCGGCACGACAACTGGCCGAGGAGATCGTCGGATAGGGACAGCCGTTGCCGCTGCTGGTCTGTGACTCGGCAGGCGCGAACTGGTGGTGCCCTGCAGTAGGTTGGGGAGGAACACTCAAAACAAACACACTCGAACGGGAGTGTATCTGTCTTCGCGCTCTTCGGGCCGCACAGCCGAAGCTGCTGTGCTCGGTGTTCGACAAGTTATCAGACAGCGCCCGTTACACCGCGGCCACGACCCGGTTCGGAAGGGCCTTTTAGCCCGCCCCCAGAATCACCCGTATGTTCAGACAGTTCCGGTCGGAGGTCGCCGCGGCGCTCGAGACGGCGCTTGAGGCGCTCGATCTCCCGACCGACGACCTCGGCATCGAACGCCCCCCGGACGACATGGACGCGACGCTCGCCTCGAGTGTCGCCTTCCGGCTCGCGGGGACCATCGGTGAGGCGCCCCCGGCCGTCGCCGACCGAGTGGCGGACGCGATAGACGTCGAGACACACGCGTACCTCGTCGCCGTCGACACCGCGGGGCCGTACGTCAACTTCCACGCCGGTGAGCGCTACCTCTCCGACACGCTTGCTGACGCCGCCAGCGACGCGGCGTACGGCTCGTTGCCGGACCGCGACACGAGCGTCGTCGTCGAACACACGAGCGCGAACCCGACCGGGCCGGTCCACGTCGGCCGTGCACGCAACCCGATCGTCGGCGACGCGGTCGCGAACGTCCTCGCGTACGCCGGCTACGACGTCGACCGTCACTACTACGTGAACGATGCAGGCCGACAGATGGCCGTGTTCACCTGGGCGTACGAGACCTTCGACGAGACGGACCTCGAAGCGGAGCCGG
>Ga0209917_1000692_pt1 | contig 13957 bp, 13 predicted proteins | sample SalPon2_C_H2O_MG_FD_185710 | JGI IMG/M metagenome (GOLD analysis project Ga0209917, IMG submission 185710) | Salt pond water microbial communities from South San Francisco under conditions of wetland restoration - Salt Pond MetaG R2_C_H2O_MG... | ecosystem: Environmental > Aquatic > Non-marine... | reverse complement strand
ACCCACCCGAGGATTTAGACCTCACTCAGCTATCCGATCTGGAGGGGACGGTCGACCTCCTCCGGGACGTCGGAATGCTCTGACACCCTATGGCCACGGACACCCCCACCATCGAGGACGCGGGCGAGAACCTGCCGCTACCGACGACGATAGCGAGCGGGGCCGTCGCCGCCGCCGTCCTCCTACCGCTGGTGTGGCTGGTCCGAACCGCACTCGACGTGGGGCTGTCCGAAGCTATTGCCATCTCGACGCGTCCGTCGACCCTGCAGGTGTTCGTCAACAGCGCGGCGCTCGTGACCGTCGTCACCGTCGCCTCCGTGCTCATCGGCGTCCCACTCGCGTATCTGACGGTGCGGACCGACCTCCCCTTCCGCCGTGGGTTCACCGTCGCCGTCTCGCTGCCACTCGTCATTCCGAGCTACGTCGGCGCCTTCGCCTTCGTCTCGGCCTTCGGTCCGCAGGGCGCCTTCCAGCGGCTGCTCGCCCCCCTCGGCGTCGAGCGCCTCCCCGAAATCTACGGCTTCCCCGGCGCCGCCCTCGTGGTGACCCTGTACACCTACCCCTACGTGTTCATCACGACCCGCGCGGCGTTGAAGTCGCTGGATACGACGCTCATCGACGCCGCGCGGACGCTCGAGCACGGGCGGTGGGCGGCGTTCAGGCGCGTGACCATCCCGCAGATCAAGCCGGCCGTCGGCGCCGGTGCCCTCCTCGTCGCGCTCTACGCCCTCTCCGACTTCGGGACGCCCGCGATCATGCAGTTCGACGCGTTCACGCGCGTCATCTACGTCGAGTTCACGAGCTTCGGCCGCGACGTGGCCTCGCTGCTCTCGCTCCAACTCGTCGCCGTCACTCTCCTCATCCTCGGCTTGGAGTCACACATCCGGGGCAACGAACCGCTGTACGCCGGGCGACAGGGCGGCCGGACGAGCGATACGGTCCCGCTCGGCAAGTGGAAATACGTCGCCGTCGCGGCGTGTCTCGCCGTCTCCGGGCTCGCGCTGGTCGTGCCGGTCGGCATCCTGCTCACCTGGCTGGCACAGGGCGGCGCCGACGTGGGGAACGCGCTCGCCTTCCGGCCCACGTACGCCCTCAACTCCATCGGCGTCTCGGCGGGCGCGGCGTTCGTCGCCACCGTCGCCGGGCTGCCGGTGGCCTACCTCGCCGCCAAACACCGGAGCCGCCTGAGCGACGCCTTCGAACGGGCGACGTACGTCGGCTACGCGGTTCCGGGGGTCGTCCTCGGCCTCGCGCTGGTGTATCTCGGCACGTCGTACGCCCAGCCGCTCTATCAGACCGTCTACCTGCTGATCGCGGCCTACGTCGTCCGCTTTCTCCCACAGGCGGTGGGGTCGATGCGGGCGTCGTTCCTGCGGGTCAACCCCGCACTCCCCGAGGCGGCGCGGACGCTCGGGCGCTCCTCCTTCGGCGCCTTCCGCGCGGTGACGCTCCCGCTCATCGCGCCCGGCCTCCTCGGCGGCGCGGCGCTGGTCTTTCTCACCACGATGAAGGAACTCCCGGCGACGCTCCTGCTCCGACCGTCCGGGTTCAAGACGCTCGTCACCCACATTTGGACGGCGACGGCGTCCGGCTACTACGGCCACGCGGCGGTCCCCGCGCTCATCCTCGTGGCCGTCTCCGGGCTCTCGATGCTGGTGATCCTCTCACAGGAGGGATACGATGTCAAATAGCACGATGCACGCGACACAGACCGAACCGACCGAGACCACTGATGCACCCGTCCTCGAACTCCGCGGAGTCGAGAAGTCCTACGGGCCCGAACGGGTCATCGAAGGCCTCTCGTTGTCCGTCCACGAGGGCGAAATTCTCACACTCCTCGGCCCCAGCGGGTGTGGCAAGACGACCACGCTCCGCCTCATCGCGGGGCTCGAACGCCCGAACGGGGGCGAAGTGGCGCTCAACGGGACGGCCGTCTCCGGCCCCGAGCGCTTCGTCGAACCCGAGGACCGCGGCGTCGGCGTCGTCTTCCAGGAGTTCGCGCTCTTTCCCCACCTCACCGCCGCCGAGAACGTCGCCTTCGGTCTGGAAACCTGGGACGCCGACGAACGCGACGAGCGGGTGGCGAACCTGCTCGACCTCGTCGGACTCGAAGCGCAGGGCGACTCCTACCCGGACGAACTCTCCGGCGGCCAGCAACAGCGGGTGGCGCTCGCCCGGTCGCTCGCGCCCGAACCCGACGTCCTCCTGCTCGACGAGCCGTTCTCCAACCTCGACGTCGACCTTCGCGTGCAGATGCGCGAGGAGGTGCGGCGCATCCTCAAGGAAACGGGCGTGACCGCCATCTCCGTCACCCACGACCAGGAGGAGGCCATGTCCATCTCCGACCGCGTGGCCGTCATGAACGACGGCCGGATCGAACAGGTGGGCGACCCCGAACAGGTGTTCCAGCAGCCCGAATCCCGCTTCGTCGCCGGCTTCCTCGGCCACGCCAGCTTCCTCCCCGGCTACGTCCACGGCGGCGAGGTGACGACCGGTCTCGGTCCGATCCCGCGCGATCAGATCAACGGGTTGGCGGGCTCCTACGACCGCACCCGTATCGACGTGCTCGTCCGCCCGGACGACATCCGGGCCATCCCCGTCGACGGCGAGGCCGACGGGCAGGTGGTCTCCCGGCGCTATCTCGGCCCGACGGTCCTCTACGAGGTTCGCCTCGACGACGACACCGCCGTCCAGTGCATGCACAACCACGACGAGTCCATCCCGCTCGACACCGAGGTCCGGATCGAACTCGACGCGGATCACGAACTCGCCTGGTTCCCGACCGACCAGCGGCCCCCCGACGTCGACGAATAGTGTCCGCGCGGCTCCGACGCGACCGTCTCGTCGCCGCGGCCCTCGCCATCCTCGCCGGCATCGTCGTCTACTGGCTCGCGGTCGACCTCTTTCCGTACCACTCCGTCAACGACGACGAGGGCGTCTACCTCACGCAGGCGGCCATGCTGCTGGAGGGCCGGCTGTTTCTCGACCCCGGCGCGCTCGGTCCCCTCGTCCGCCCGTGGTTTTTCGTCGCCGACACCGCGGGCGGCGACCTCCGCTACTACTCGAAATACTCCCCCGTCGCCGCCGGCGTCTTCGCCGTCGGCAAACTGCTCGGCGACTGGAACGTCGCGCTCGGCCTCGTCGCCGCCGGGAACGCCGCACTCGTCTACGTCCTCACCGCGGCCGCCTTCGACCGGCGAACCGGCCACCTCGCGGTCCTCCTCCTCGCCGGCACCCCCCTCTTTCTCTTCACCTCCGCCGTCTTCCTCCCGTACGCCCCGACGGCGCTCCTGAACCTCGCGTTCGCCGTCGCGTACGTGCGGGCGATGCGCCGCGACTCGCCGCGCTGGGGCCTCGTCGCCGGCGCCGCCGTCGGCCTCGCCTTCTTCGCCCGCCCCTACACCGCCGTCCTGTTCGCGTCGCCATTCATCGCCCACGCCCTCGGCTCGCTGTGGTGGACGCGGGGTACCGAGGACTTCCGCCCGACGCTCGTTCGCCTGCTGGCCGTCGCCGGGCTCGGCACTGCGGGCGTCGCCGTCACCCTCGCGTACAACCTCGTCGTGACCGGCGACCCCCTCGTCTTCCCGTACAAGGCGTTCGGCCCGAACGACGGCATCGGCTTCGGCCGCCACGAGTTGCTGGGCTACGACCGGGTGTACTCCCCGGCCCTCGCCGCGGAGACGACGGGCAGACTCCTCCGCACCCTGACGACCGAGTGGACCGTCGCCGGCCCCGTCGGCACCCTCCTCGCCCTCGTCGGCCTCGCCGACCTGTCGACCGACCGGTCGGCACTCGCCGACCCACGCCTCGGGGCGCCCGCGCTTCGGGCCGTCGTCCTCGCGCTCGTCCCCGCCGTCGTCCTCGGCAACGCCTACTTCTGGGGGACGCTCAACGGGCTGGAAAACGGCCTCATCGGCCTGCTCGGGCCGTACTACCACTTCGACCTGCTCCTGCCGCTCTCGGCGTTCGGCGCCGCGGGAGCGCTCGTCCTGTGGCGTCGCCTGCGGGACGCGACGGCCGGCCTCGACGCGCCGACACGGGGCGCCGTCCTCGCCGCGGCCCTCGTCGTCGCCGCGGGCGTCGGCGGCGTCGCGGGCGTCGCGGCGGTCGAGGACCCCTACGACGAGAACCGACTGCGCACGTCGAATCTCGCCAACACGTACGAGCCGTTCGAGTCGTGGTCGCCCGAGAACGCCGTCGTGTTCGTCCCCGACCCCTACGGCGACTGGCTCCACCACCCGTTCCAGTATCTGCGCAACGACCCCGGCGTCGACGGCGACGCCCTCTACGTCATCAACGACGGCGACGTGGAGCGGTTCGACGCCATCGACGCGACGGGCGACCGCCGGCCCTACCGGTTCACGTATCGGGGCGAGTGGACGGGCGCGGTGACGCCCACGGAGCCGGCGCTGGTGCCGCTCGACGTGAAGTCGGGCGACCGCGTGGCGGCGACGACGACCCTCGGCGTCCCGGCGCGGGCCACCTACGCCCGTGCCCGCATCGTCACCGAGGCAGGGAGCGCGCGGTACGCGCTCGGACGCGTGTCGGACCGAACGACCGTCGACTGGGGCATGGACGCCACCGACGGCACCGCCACCGTCCGCGCCCCGAACGGCACCGCGGTGGCGACGGCACCGCTCCCCGCCGGCGTCAGCGAGGTGACACTCCTCGTCACCTTCGTCGAACCCCAGGGGGCGACGGTCACGTACCGCCAGACGGCGAGCGTCGAGCGGACGGTGCGCGGCGTCCGCGTCATCTGGCCGCCCGAGACGAAGGTGTGCTCGCTCACCACCGACTGCGGGCGCGAGGCGATGTACGTCGGGCCGGGAGGCGACTACGTCTCGGGCGTCGCCGTCGAGACGAGTGCGCGGGCCGAAAACGTCACAGCAGCGTCAGCCGCGTCGTAAAAAACGAGTCGGCGGCGTCGTCGAGGGCGTCCGTCGGATCACCGCTCGCGTCAACCGCCTCGACGGCGACGGCCTCGCGGTCGATGTCGTCGAGGACCGTCCGTTCGCCGAGGAGGACGAGTCGCTCGGGGTCGCGTCGATCCAGCACGGCCCGACAGTCGTCGAGGTGGGTCGCGACCTGTTCGTCGCGGCGGCGTTCGAACCGCGACTGCGAGAACCCACCCTTGGAGTGAGTCGACTTCACGTCCGTCTCGACGGTCTCCACGTCGGTCAGGTCGCCGCCGTCGTAGACGCCGACGGCGAACAGATCCGACCGCACCAGCGCGACGGTGAGGCCGTCGGGCGGGTGAAACCAGTCGTCGTCGAGGCGAAAGCCGTCGTCCCACGCGACGAACGTCTCGGGGGCGAGCGGCGGGTCGAGGGCGACGCTCACGAGGCGGGCGTCGTCGACACAGACCAGACAGGGGGCCGCACGGTCGACGAGGGGCGCGCGGTCGCCGAGGAAGTCGGTGACGGCATCGGGGACCGACGACGCCACCGACGCCGTCAGCGCCCCCTCCGGCCCGGTCTCGACGCTCCGGAGGCGGTCGAGGACGGCATCGAGGCGGTCGCCGCGGAGCGACTCGACGCCGCGGGGGGCGAGGTCGGCTGCCGTCTCGTCCTCGTCGAGGCGCCCCTCCAGGTCGGCGATGCGGTCTTCGAGGCGGTTGACCCGTTCCTCGGCCTCCTGACGGGCGGTGACGGCGTCGACGCGACGCTCGCTCTCGGCGTCGAACCGGCGCTCCAGATGCCGTTTCTCCTCTTCGAGTTCCTCGATGCGCGCTTTCAGTTCGGCGCGCCCGAGCAACGAGTCGAGCATGGACGTACGAGCGACCCCCGGCGCCTTCTACCCTGCGGCCGGCCGGCAGTATATGTGGGTGCGGCACATATCCAAGGGTCGATGGCTATCGCCCGGCACGGAACCGGCCCACGCGCGACCCTCGGCGCCGTCGCCTCACAGATCCACCCGGTATTCATGACGCCGCCGCTGGCCGCCTCGGGCTTCGGTGCCGTCCTCGGCGGGTTTCGCGATCCGGGACTGGCCGTCTTCCACATGGGCGTCGCGTTCTGTGCGCTCTACACCGCCCACGTCAAGGACGGCCTCGTCGACTTCCACCACCGCGGCGAGGACGACGACCACCCGCTGACACGCCGCGGCTGTCACCTCGCGCTCGCCGGCTCGACGACGCTGTTTTTCCTCGGCGCCGCCGCGCTGTGGCTCCTGATCGACCCGGTCGCCGCCCTGCTGACCCTCCCCGGCTGGCTGGTCGCCGTCCTCCACGCGCCACAGTTGGATACGAACCCGTTCGGCGCGACGCTCGGCTACCCCGTCGGCATCGGCTTCGCTCTCCTCGGCGGCCACTACGTCCAGGCGCGAACCCTCTCCGTGGCCGCCCTCGCCTTCGCCGTCGTCTTCGTCGTCGTGCTGGCGGGGATCAAAGTCGTCGACGACACCACCGACTACGACTACGACAGTTCGGTCGAGAAGCGAACCGTCGCCGTCGTCCTCGGACCACCGGGGGCCAGGCGCCTCGCGACCGGCCTGATGGCGGCGGGCATGGTCGCCGTCGTCGCTCTCTCGGTTACCGCGGTCGTCCCCCGCGGATCGGCGCTCGCCGTCGTCCCGTTCCTCGCCGTCGCCGTCGTCGCCCGCCGCGCCGACGCCGAACTCGCGACGATGCTGCTCGTCCGTGCCTCCTACCTCTTTTTTGCGCTCCTCGTCGTCGCCGTGTGGCTCCGCCCGCTCGCGGGCCTCCGACTCCCCGACATCACCGCGCTCGGCCCGTACACCTACCTCGCGACCGAGCTGTTGTGGGGAACGATTGCCGTCGCGCTGGTGGTTCGGGCCGGTGCGGTGTGGGCCGCGGCGCGGACGGCGCTCGTTTGCTACCCCTTCGCCTACGTCTGGGACTGGTACACGCTCACCGTCGGCGTCTTCGCCATTCCCATGCGGACGGGGGTCGACCTGCTCGGGATTCCGATCGAGGAACACCTGTTCATGCTGATCGTGCCGACGATGGTCGTCGGCGTCCACGAGACGCTGCGCGAACTGGACGAGTAGTCCCGCTTCGCGTCGGGGTCGTGCCCCGAGTCTGGGGGCGGACCGTCCAAGCGTATTTACGGTCGGACCCATAGGTGTCACGTATGGCTGGAGCCATCGCCACCGTCTACGCGGTCGCGGCCGTCGCGGCGGCGGTCCTCGGCCTCCTGTTCGTGGTGTTCGCGACGGGCGAGCGGGAGACGGAGCTACTCGTCGGGGGAGCAGTCGGCGTCGCGCTCCTGATCGGTCTCGGGGCGACCCTCGTCCTGTAGCGGCGCGCGGGCGACGATCAGGAGGACGGCGCCTCGAAGCGCGACCGCTCCTCACAAAGGCTGGACCAAAACCACCTGCTGGCTCGCTCCGCTCGCCAGCAGTCTCAGTCCTGCTTCGCGCCCGGATTCGTCACCGCGCCAGTTCCACCTTTTATTCCTCGGGTCGCTCCCGTCGGTCGCGACCACTCCTCACAAAAGCTGGACCAAAACCACCTGCTGGCTCGCTCCGCTCGCCAGCAGTCTCAGTCCTGCTTCGCGCCCGGATTCGTCACCGCGCCGTTGGCCGCCGAGTCGAACAGCTGTCCGTACTTCGCCAGCACGCCCGAGGTGTAGTTCGGTTCGGGGTCGTGGTCGGCGAGACGCTCCTCGAGTTCCTCGTCGGAGAGGTCCACGGAGAGTTCGAGGTCGTCGATGTCGATGGTGATCTCGTCGCCGTCTTCGAGGGCGGCGATGGGCCCGCCGACGAACGCCTCGGGGGCGACGTGGCCGATGGAGAACCCACGGGTTGCACCCGAGAACCGGCCGTCGGTAAAGAGCGACACGTCCTCGGCGTGGCCCTGCCCGGCGACGGCGGAGGTGACGCCGAGCATCTCGCGCATCCCGGGGCCGCCGCGCGGCCCCTCGTTCCGGATGCAGATCACGTCGCCGGACTCCACGTGTCCCTCTTGGACGTACTCCATCGCGCTCTTTTCCTCCTCGAACACCCGGACCGGACCCTGATGGTGGAGGTGGTCCTCGCCGGTGATCTTGATGACCGCGCCCTCGGGAGCGAGGTTGCCGGTGAGGATGCGGATGGCGCCGCGCTCGTGGATCGGGTCGGAAACGGTGTGGAGGAAGTCGGCGTCTAGGCCGTCGACCGTGGGCGGATCGTAGCGCTCGATGGCCTCGGCCATCGTCTCGCCCGTCACGGTCAGTGCGTCGCCGTGGAGCAGACCCGCGTCGAGGAGTTCGCGCAGGACGACGGGCACGCCTCCCACCTCGTGGAGGTCGTTCATCACCCGCTCGCCGCCGGGCTGGAGGTTGGCGATCTTGGGCGTCCGGGCGCTGATGCGGTTGAAGTCCTCGATGTCGAGGTCGACGCCGGCCTCCGCGGCCATCGCGAGCAGGTGGAGGACGGCGTTGGTCGAGCCCCCGACCGCCACCTGCAGGGCGATGGCGTTCTCGAACGACTTCTGCGAGAGGAAGTCGGAGGGCGTGCGCCCCGCCTCGACCACGTCGAGCACGAGTTCGCCGGACTCGCGGGCTACCTCGTAGCGACCCTCGTCCTCCGCGGGCGGCGAGGCGGAGCCGAGCGGGGCGAAGCCGATAGCCTCGCTGATCGAGGCCATCGTGTTGGCGGTGAACATCCCGCCACAGGAGCCCGCACCGGGGCACGCGTGGCGTTCGAGGTCGTCGAGTTCGTCGTCGGTCATGTCACCGCTGGCGACGGCGCCAACGCCCTCGAAGACGTTCTGGATGGTCACCTCGCGGCCGTCGTGCTCGCCGGGCATGATCGACCCGCCGTAGAGGAAGACGGAGGGGAGGTCGGTCCGGATGGCCGCCATCATCATCCCCGGCATGTTCTTGTCACAGCCGCCGATGGTGACGAGGGCGTCCATGCGTTCGCCGAAGGCGACGAGTTCGACGGAGTCGGCGATCACCTCCCGCGAGATGAGCGAGGACTTCATGCCCTCGGTCCCCATCGAGATGGCGTCCGAGATGGTGATGGTGCCGAACTCGATGGGCATACCGCCCGCGCCGTCGATGCCGTCGAGGGCCGACTCGGCCACCTCGTCGAGGTGGACGTTACACGGCGTGATGTCCGCGGCGGGGTTGGCGACGCCGACCATCGGGGATTCGAGGTCCTCGTCGTCGAAGCCCATGGCACGGAACATCGACCGATGGGGGGCGCGATCGCGACCTGCGGTCACCTCGTTGCTCCGGAGGTCCGGATCCTTACTCCCGGCGTACGGCTCCTCGTCGGTTGGCTCCTGCTGCTGGCTCATGTGGGACTCCTACTCACTCGGGGCGTTAAAACCCTGCCGACCGGATTCCGTCCCCGAAACGGGCGGCTAATCGTCCCGGGTCGCCAGTCCCGACAGGTGCCCCGCCTCGGGGACGATCACTTCTTCGGCGCCGAGCGTCGCCGCGTTCTCGCTCCCCGGCAGGCAGAAGACGGGCGTCCCCTCGACGACGCCGGCGACGGCCCGCGTGCCGACGATACGTGTCCCGATTTCGTCGTACGAGAGCCGGCGGAACAGTTCGCCGAAGCCGGGCAACGTCTTCTCGAACAGCGGTTCGGCCGCCTCGACGGTCACGTCGTCCGGCGTCACGCCCGTTCCGCCGGTGCTCACGACGGCGTCTACGTCGCCGCGGCGCGCGACGTTCCGGAGCGTCGCCTGCACGCGGTCGTAGTCGTCGGGGACGAGTTCCCGCGTCACTACCTCGTGGCCCTCGGCCTCGAACGCCGCGGCGATGGCGTCGCCCGCGGGGTCGTCGTCGAGCGTTCGAGAGGACGAGACGGTGACGATGCCGGCGCCGAGGGTCTCGACATCGTGGTGATGGTGGTGGTCGTGGCCGTCATCGTGTCCGTCGTCGTGGTCGTGGCCGTCGTCGTGGTCGCTCATGCACCACGATTCGACCGTCGTCCACTAATACTGTCGGCTGTAGTCCCGTGCGCCACGTCGGCGTATCGGGGGCGTCCACCGGTTCGGAGCCGACGGCCCGTGGCCCACGTCGCAACCGCCGGACGAGAAAACCCCCCGATAGTGATTGTTGTAAGTCGTTACGGCGTGTTGCCGAACGGGGCAGCAACACGCCGGTACCCAGTTACAATAAACACTATGACACGTCGCGCCGTACCCACGGGTATGGTCGACGGAGCCACCACCGAGAGCCGCATCGTCTGTCTGAACTGCGGGTTCGAGACGCCGACGGGGAGCGACGCGTGGGGGACGGCCGACCATCCGTCGCTCGGCGCCCTCACACAGTGTCCCGAGTGCGGGAGCACGAACACGACGAGCAGGTAATCGACACTTCTTGATCCGAATCTCTCGGCACGCTGCACGCGCTTCACGTTCGTTCGAGCGGCAGTAGCGGGGGGTCGAACCACACCGTTTTGTCCGTCGGCGCGGTTAGCGAGGGTATGAAATCGGTTCAGATCACGGCACACGGCGGGCCGGAGGGTATCGAGTACGGCGACGCACCGGAGCCCGAGGTGGGGAGCGACGACGTGCGCGTCGACGTGAAGGCGGCGGCGCTCAACCACCTCGATATCTGGACGCGCCGGGGGTTGCCGGGAATCGACCTCGACCTGCCGCACACGCCGGGGAGCGACGCGGCGGGCGTCGTCCGCGAGGTTGGGGCGGACGTGACCCGGTTCGAACCGGGCGACCACGTCGCCGTCACCGCCGGCGTCTCGTGTGGCGACTGTGAATTCTGCCGCCACGGCGAGCCATCGATGTGCGTCTCCTATCACATCATGGGCGAACACGTCCCCGGCGTCCACGCCGAGGAGGTGGCGGTCCCCGAGGCGAATCTCGTTCCGGTGCCCGACGACGTGCCGTGGCCCGTCGCGGGGTCGGCGTCGCTCGTCTTCGGCACCGCGTGGCGGATGCTCGTCGACCGGGCCGACCTCGGCCCGAGCGAGTCGGTGCTCGTTCTCGGCGCTTCGGGCGGCGTCGGCCACGCCGCCGTTCAGATCGCCGACTACCTCGGCGCGGAGGTGTTCGCCACCGCGAGCACGGACGCGAAACTCGACTACGCTGTCGACTGCGGCGCGGATCACGCCATCGACTACGAGTCCGTCGACTTCGCGAGCGAGATTCGCTCGCTGACCGACGGACGCGGGGTCGACGTGGTGGTCGATCACGTCGGCGCGGAGACGTGGGGCGACTCGCTCGCGAGCCTCGCGAAGGGCGGCCGCCTCGTCACCTGCGGCGCCACGACCGGCCCGAACCCGGAGACCGACATCAACCGCATCTTCTGGAACCAGCTAGAGGTGATCGGCTCGACGATGGCGACGCCCGGCCAGTTCGACGACGTACTCGAACTCGTCTGGGACGGCACGTTCGAACCCCGGATTCGGGAGACACTGCCGATGAGCGAGACGGCCCGCGCACACGAACTGCTGGAGAACCGCGAGGGGTTCGGAAAGGTCGTCGTGGTCCCCGACAGTGAGCAGTGACGGGGCGGCCGACGGCGACGGCTCGACCGTGACGGTCACCACCGGCGAGGCACCGACCGACGCCACGGCCGCCGACGGGGAGGAGGAACTCGGCCGAGTCGGCTGGGTGCTGGTCGCCGCCGTCGTCGTCGCGGTGCTCGTCGTGCCCGGCATGGTCTATCTCTGGCCCGCCGGCGGGGCCGTCTTCGGCGCCACCTACCGCTCGGCGATGCTCGTCCTCCCGATGATTCCGGCCGTCATCCTCGGCCTGATCGCCGTCTGGTCGATGCGCGACCGGCGCTGAGCCGACGGATTGCGGTTCGATATAAATCCCCCCGACAAGACTTATACCGTGTGGTGTGGTAGCGCTTACCGAACCGTATGTTCGAAGAGTTCTCCTCGGGCTACTACCTCGGGCGGCTGTACGTCGAACCTCACGACGGCGAGCACGCCGTTATCCACCGGACGGACCACGAGCGGATGAACCGGCGGCTCTACACCGCCGGTGAGGGCGTCGAGCGTCTGGACGCGCCGCTCGTGATGAAACTCGACGGCCGGCACTTCCCGGTCCTCGGGCAGGAGGGCGTCCCGTCGGGCACGCTCGGCCTCCCGCCGGGCGTCGCCGAATCCGACATTCCGGACCGACGCGAGGTGTTTCTCGCCAAACCCGACCGCGCCGCGGAACTCCTCCGCTACGCCGGCTACGCCGACGGGCGAAGCGAAGCCCTCTGAGACGGGGTGTCGTACGCCGGTGCCCGTGGGTTGCCACGACGGTCCGGCGACCCACCGGGACGACGACCCGTCCGAGCGGCCCCATCCCGACAGCTTATCGGACCCCCTGCCGTAGCGGTCGCTCATGACCGCACGCGAACGGCAAGGGCCGCTCGACGGCCTGCGCGTCGTCGACTGCTCGGGCATGATCGCCGGCGGCTTCGCCACGACGCAGTTGGCCGACTTCGGCGCCGACGTGATAAAGGTCGAACACCCGTCGGGCACCGACCCGCTCCGCGAGTGGCCGCCGTACGACGAGGGCGTCTCGCTCTGGTGGAAATCCATCGCTCGGAACAAACGCTGCGTGACGCTCGATCTGAGCACGCCGGAAGGGAGCGCGCTCCTCCTTGACCTGATCGGCGACGCCGACGTGCTCTTCGAGAACTTCCGGCCCGGCACGATGGAGGGGTGGGGGCTCGGCCCGGACCGTCTCCACGAGGAGAACCCGGGACTGATCGTCGTCCGGCAGTCGGGGTACGGCCAGACGGGGCCTCGCTCGGCGAAGCCGGGGTTCGGTACCGTCGCGGAGGGGATCAGCAACTGGGCCCACGTCAACGGCTTCCCCGACAGCAAACCCCTCCTGCCGCCGATCAGTCTCGGCGACCTCACGGCCGCCACCTTCGCCGTCCAGGGCGTCATGTTCGCGCTCTTCGAGCGTGACGTGGGGCGGATGGGTGGCAGCGGCGAGGGGCAGGTGATCGACATGAGCCTCTACGAACCCCTGTTTCGGCTCTTCGTCTCGGAAGTCGAGGCGTACGACCGTCTCGGCGAGGTACGGGAGCGCATCGGCAATCACCACGAGAGCGCGGCGCCGCGGAACGTCTACGAGACGGCGGACGGCTACATGACGCTCTCGGCGTCGGCACAGTCCATCTTCGAGAACGTGGCCGAAGCCATCGACCGACCGGATATCGTCGACGACCCCCGCTTCGCCACCAACGAGGCCCGCGTCGACCACGCCGACGAACTCGACGACATCATCGAGGCATGGACGCGGGAGCGCTCGACCGACGAGGCCATCGCGGAGATGGAGGCCGCCGACGCCATCGTGGGTCCCGTCTACGACATGGCCGACATCTTCGAGGACGAGCAGTACGCGGCGCGAAACGACATCGTGGAGATGCCGGACGACGACCTGGGGTCGCTGAAGACGGCGGCGCCGGTCCCCCGCCTCACGCGCACGCCGGGGGCCGTCGACCACGCCGGCCCCGGGCACGGCGAGCACAACGACGAGGTGTACCTGTCCGAACTCGGCCTCGACGAGTCGGCGTACGACCGCCTCCGCGAGGAGGGCGTGATCTGATGGCCGCCCTCCGCGACGTGACGATCCGTGAGGGCGCGCAGATGCCCGGTCGGGAGTACGGCGTCGAATCACGGGTGACGGCCGCGCGGGCGCTCGACCGCCTCGGTCTCGACGCGGTGCAGGTCGGCTTCCCCGTCGTCGGCGAGACGGACCGCGAGGCGATCCGGCGGGTCGCGGGCGACCTGAACGCCGACGCCGTCGGCATCGCCCGGGCCCGCGCCGGCGACGTGGAGGCCGCCCTCGACGCCGAGGCGGACGTAATCGAGGTGTTCGTCCCCACCTCGGAGCGCCAACTCGAGAACGTCCTGGGGAAATCGAGACAGGAGGCCATGGAGATGGCGGCGGCGGCGCTGGACCGCGCCCGCGAGGGCGGCGCGGGCGTCCACCTCACGCTCGTCGACGGCTTCCGTACCGACCCCGAACACCTCGCCGACGCGTTCGACCGCTTCCCGTCGGTGCCGACGGTCACCGTCGCGGACA
>Ga0209917_1000691_pt1 | contig 13970 bp, 13 predicted proteins | sample SalPon2_C_H2O_MG_FD_185710 | JGI IMG/M metagenome (GOLD analysis project Ga0209917, IMG submission 185710) | Salt pond water microbial communities from South San Francisco under conditions of wetland restoration - Salt Pond MetaG R2_C_H2O_MG... | ecosystem: Environmental > Aquatic > Non-marine... | reverse complement strand
CGACGTCGCCGTCGTCGGTGAGATCGGTCGGGAGCGGTCGCACCGTTCCGTCGACGCCGACGTCGGCGGCGAGGTCGACGGTGCCGTCGAGGCCGTCCTCGTCGATGTCGGCCCCGACGACGGTGAGGCCGTTGGCCGCCAACGCGACCGCCGTCGCGCGGCCGATCCCCGAGGCCGCCCCCGTCACGATGGCGACCGACTCCGGTCCGAAGTGCGGGTCCTCGACGACGAGGAGGTCCTCGGCCGTCAGTTCCGGCTCGGTCAACTCGAACGCATCGGTAGGTGTACTCATGCACGCCAATACAGAACGGGGGATAACAGTGTTTGGTATTCGCTCGGCCGGTGGCCACTCACGTTCTTGGAACGGGGACGCGATGTCCGCCTCCCCGGGTCACCGGCGCTCATACTGACGGACAACCGAACGGGCATACGACGCACGAGGGTCGCGCCGTTCGACGGAGCGACCAGCGGATCGCCTCTGCGTCGGCGTCATCTGCGCTCGTCCACCAGTATCAATCGTCGGCCGGCACGTGGGGCGGTCCGAGGTCCTCCATCGCCCACGTGACCACCCGCGCCTCCACGAGATCCCGCTCCTCGACGTGGGGGTCGTCCGCCTCGTACCGTTCGAGAACGTCGGCCGCGCGCTCGAGCAGTTCCCGTTCGAGGGGTCTTTGATCCGGTTCGGCCCGGTTCGCGTTCAGCAGCGCCTCGAAGTCCTCCCGTAGGACGAAAGAAGCGCGACCGGCGTTACACCGCGATAGGGGGCTCAGTCCGGTTTCGAGGACGAGATCCCGGACCGTCTCCCAGTCGTCCTGACAGAAGTACAGCGTTACCTCCCCTTCGATGTCCCGCCAGGCGATCGGGCCGGCGTGTTTCAGCTGCTGGATCGCCCGCGGTGGGATCTCGATCCGGTGGGCGGTCTCCGGCCGCCCGCAGAGACAGCAGGGTTTCTCCGTCCGTCCCGTGTACATGCGAGTCAGTACGGCCAGTACCCGCTTGGGTGTGTCGTCTCCGGCGGTCCGGGCGGGGGATGTCCGGTCCGCGCGCGGGGTCGTGTCCGCTCCGCGCCACGGGGACGCTACGCGGGGTGGATATTTATCCGTCCCCGCCGTACGGGTGGACATGTCGAACGCGCGCGAACTAGTCGACTCGCCGTGTCCTGTCGTCGAGTCGATGGAGCAGATCGGCTCGAAGTGGCGACTGCTGGTCCTTCACGACCTCCAGGACGGCGAAAAGCGGTTCAACGAGCTCAAGCGATCGACGGACGCGAACTCCCGGACGCTCTCGCGGGTCCTCGACGACCTCCAGGAGACGGGGTTCGTCGATCGTCGACTCGAGGAGGACGCCCCGGTCGCGACGTACTACTCGCTCACGGAGAAGGGACGGTCGCTGTGTCCCGTCTTCGACGAGATAGAGGCGTGGGCCGACGACTGGCTCGACGGGGTCTGAGGGCGCTACCGTCCGTCGTCGTCGCCTTCGCGGGAGGAGAGCGACTCCGATCGCCGCAGCCGCAGGCGGACGCAGTTCCCGCCGATGTCGCTCTCCTCGAAGGAGAGCCGCCCGCCAGAGCGCTCGACGGTCCACTTGACGAGCCAGAGCCCTAGCCCGCGGCTGTGGTGCGTCTGTGTGATCTCCGCCTCGCCGGTGATCACTTCCCGGTCAGCCGACGGGATGAGTGGCCCGTCGTCCTCGACGGTCAGATCGAGCCACTCCGCCTCCGGCCCCGGTTCGATTCGGACCAGTACCCGCGGATCGGGCGCGGGGTTGTGTTCGATGGCGTTCTCGACCAACCCCTCGATTGCACTCCGGAACCCCGTCGCCACGACGATCGAGGCCGATCCCGGCACGTCGGTCGTGATCCTCGCCGCGGGGAACCGGTTGCGGAAGCGCCCGACCACGTTCCGAACGATGGGCACGACGTCGACCGCGGTGGCGCCGGCGGTCCGGGTGTCCAACACGCGGTTGATCTGCATCGCCTCGTCGCTCAGCTCCCGCAGCTCCGCGGCCGCTCCCCGCGCCTCCCTCGCGGCCCGTTCGGTCTCCTCGTCGCCCGTATCGATCCTCGAGAGCAGCAGTTCGACGTTGCCGCCGATCACGGACGCCTTGTTGCGCAGGTTGTGCCGGAGGAGGCGGTTCAACACCTTCAGTTGGCGCTCGCGCTGTGTCGTCTCCGTCAGGTCGGTGTACACCGCGTAGCCGTCGACGAGGTCCTCCGAATCGGTGTAGGGGATCCCCCGATAGAGGAACTCCCGGAGCCCCGAGGCCGTCTGTCGCTGGACCTGCTGGTAATTTATATCGCCGCTCGCAGTCCGTCGATCCAACGCCGACGCCTCCTCGCGGCACCACGGCGGGACGATGCGCTCGTTCAGATCGGTCCCGAGCACCTCATCCCTGGGGTACCCGAACTGCTCGACGAACGCCTCGTTGACCCCCCTGACGACCGGGAGCCCGTCGACCAACTCGAAGGCGACGACGGCGTCCTGAATGTGTTCGATCAGGTGTCGTAGCCCGTCGACTGACGCGGTGTCCGGCAACATGCTCAGGGAGGTGATGTCGCTGCGGGTGGTGCTCCGCGGTGCCGTCGCGACGCCGCCGGTCGCCCCGCGAGCCGATCGCTCGCCGATCGGGACGCGCCTCGCCGTGGCGACCGGATCGCTTGCCGCTCGCCTCCCGCGGAGTCGACCATCCTACCGTCGGATGACTGCATAACTGGATAAATGTATCGAGTATCGCAAAATAAGTCGCGAAAAGATATCCAACGACCCGCCGAACCGCTTGCGCCCGCTCGATACGTCACCCGTGAATGTCGGGGTACGCCGACGCGAGGAGTTCGGACTCCTCCGAGAGGCGCTCCCGGACCGGATCGATGACGTCGGAGATCGCGGCCGCCACCGCGGGTTTGAGATCGGCGGGGTGGAGTTCGCCGGAGACGAAATCCGACTCGAGGGCGCCGTAGCCGTCGTAGGTGAGGTCGCCGCCGTACTCCTCGGGGCGCTCGACGACGAACGAGCGGCCGCGCTCCTCGAGGACCGGGAAGACGAGAAACCGGAGGTACTCCAGAACGCCGTTGCCCTCGGCCTCCCCCGCGGGGCAGTAGGCGCCGCCGATCTTCTCTTCGACCGCGTCGTCGTCGTCGGTGAGGTTGATCTTCGAGCCGGCCTCCGAGGCGGACATCTTCCCGCCGGAGAGCCCGGACAGAAGCGGCGCGAACACGCAGGCGGGCTTGTCGTAGCCCTGCGCCGGGAGCTGTTCGCGGGCGAGCATGTAGATGCCGCGCTGGTCGATCCCGCCGTAGGCGATGTCGGCCTCGAGGGCGGCGACGTCGAGGGCCTGCATGAGCGTGTAGACGAGCCCGCCGAGCTTGGGGTTCTCGGACTGTCTGACGACCTCGCTGCCGGCTCGTTGGGCCCGCGAGAGCGTCGTCTCGGCGAGCATCCGGTAGAGGTCCATCGTGTAGGGGGCCTCGAGTTGGAAGTCGGTGCCCCGGACGAAGGAGACGCCCGAGGGGTCCGCGCCGGCGGCGTCGATCATCGCCTCGATCGCGGTTCGGTAGTACTCCGAACGGGCGTCCAGAAGCTCGAAGGGGCTCTTGGCGTCGTCGAGGTGCGCGTGGAGGTCGGCGACGAGCACCGTCACGTCGACGCCCGCCTCGAGGAAGTCGGCGAGCTTCCGCATCGTGGTGAAGTGGCCGATGTGCATCTCGCCGGTCGGGGCGTAGCCGACGTACGCCGTCGGCTCCCCGGGCCCCTCGAACAGCGCCTCGATCTCGGATTCCTCGATGACCTCCTCGGTGAACCGCGTGACAAGCCCGGTCCGCTCGGCCGTGTTCATGGGCGTGGTTCCGCGAGACGGCCGATAAAACGTTCGGGTGGTCGGGTCCCTGTGGTGCGTTGTCGTGTCCCGTCTCGGGGGCGCGGTTCGGCCCTGGGTGCTCGGCCCGCGGACGGCACCGGCCCCGGAACCCCTAACACGAGTGTTACCTGGTATCCTCAGTGTCGCTAAACTGATATAAGAGTTCGGATTCGTACCTACTTGTGTAATGTTACTACAGACGGACGCGGATCGAACCGGACACGAAACCACCCGTCCGACGGAGGGGCGATGACGTTCGCCGCGGCGGGTGCCGACGTCGCCTTCCTGCTCGCGAGGGTGCTCTTCGGCGGCGTGTTGGCCTTCACCGGGTTCAACCACTTCAGCGACGTCGAGGGGATGGCCGAGTACGCGGCGTTCAAAGGAATACCGTTCCCGAAGCTCTCGGTCCTCGGCAGCGGCGGTCTGCTCGTCTTCGGCGGCGTCTCGCTCGTCGTCGGGATCGTCCCCTCGCTGGGGGCCGGCGCGCTCGCGCTGTTCCTCCTCGCGTCGGCGGTCACGATGCACGACTTCTGGAACGCCGAGGGCGAGGACAGACAGACGGAGATGACGTCGTTCCTCAAGAACCTCTACGGCGTCGGTGCCGCGTTGGCGTTCCTCGCCGTCGCCGGGACCGCGTGGCCCTACGCGCTCAACGTTGGCTTATAAATCCTCCCCGATCGAACGCCTGCGACGGCCTCGTTCGATAGTTTCGGCGGGTTTCGTCCGTCTCGTGGGTCGACGAACGAACGGGTACTTATAAGACGTTCGACGGCGGAGATTCGAGTATGACATACACCTGTAAGGCCTGCAAACGGACGTTTACCGACGAACTCCAGTACGAACTCCACCGCGACACCTGCTCGTCGGAGAAGCTCGTCTGTGAACGCTGCGGCGAACGCTTCGCCGAGCGGGCGGCGACCCGGGACGGCTGGCACTACGCCTGCCCCACCGACGGCTGCGAGGGGGCGGGCCTCGGCGAGGACCTCCACTCGGTACGCGATTTCAGCGTCGCGGCGCGGGTGGAGTGATACGCCCGACCGGCGTTCGGGAGTCGCCCGGAGCCGGACCCCGCCGATCCCGGGCACCAACGTTTATACGCCGCGGTCGGAACCGTCGGCCATGAACCTTCGGCAGGCTTTCGGCCCGGGAGACGTCGTCGCCGTCGTCGGGGCGGGGGGCAAGAAATCGACGCTGTACGCGCTCGCGGCGGCCCTCGACAGCGCCGTCGTGACCGCGACGGTTCGGATCCCGCTCTTCGACGGACAGGTCTCCGCGCTGCGCGTGACGCACGACCCCGAGCGCGCCGTCCGGGAGGTCGATGCCCGACCGCTCGGCGTCGTCCCGGACCGCGACGGGGACAGAAGCCGATATCTCGGGTACGATCCCGAAACGATCGACGCGCTCGCGGCGTCGACCGACGACACGATACTCATAAAGGCGGACGGGGCGCGGACGCGGCTGTTCAAGGCCCCGAACGACGACGAACCGCAGGTGCCGGGGTCGACGGACCTGCTCGTCCCGGTCGCGAGCGTCCAAGCCGTCGGCGAGCCCCTCGATTCGGAGTCCGTCCACCGCCCCGAACGGGTCGCGGCGCTCACGGACCTCTCGCTGGGGGACCCGATACGTCCGGAGGACCTGGTGACGGTGCTCACGCACGACGAGGGCGGGCTGAAGGGCCGTCCCGAGGGGGCCCGCGTCGTCCCGCTCGTAAATATGGTCGACGACGCGGACCTCGAGGCGACGGCCCGACCCATCGCCTCGGACGTGTGTGCGTCGCCGCGGGTCGATCGGGTCGTCCTCGGACGGATGGATCGGGGACGGGTCGTCGACGTCGTCGAGTGATCCGGGCGTGCGCCCGCACTCCATCGAGCGGGCCGGGGGCCGATCCCGACGCCGTAATCGTCATGACGATCCGCCCGGAACGGGACGGTATGCGAATGGAGTTGCGGGTGTGTCAACACTGCTACGACGGGACCCACGGCAACGATCGGAAGACCGAGATCACGCGCGATATGGTCGCCTGCGCCGAGCAGATCCGCGAGTACAAGGACATGATCAACCTCGACGCGGTGTACATCACGAAGGTCGAGGACGGCGAACCGAACGAGGCGGAGGCGCTCTCGGTCGTCGTCGCCGGCATCGAGGGCGACACCGTGACGCTTCGGGACACCCAGTTGGTGATCGAGGACGCCGACGACCGCATCCTCGTCTACCCGGAACCGGCGGACATCCTCGAGGTGTTGGTCCGGAACCTCGATCAGATCGACCAACAGACCCGCCAGAACGTCGGCGTCGAGCTCTCTCCCGAGGGCGAATCGATGCGGACGTGACCGCGAACCGCCGGAGAGGACGCGGACGCCCCCCGGGGCTGTTCGCGACACATTTACACGCGAGCGCTCAGTACGGTCGGTGATGGATACCGGTGCTTTCGTCTGTTCGTGTGCAGGGACCTGCGACATCGACCTGGAAGCGGCCCGCGAGGGAATCGACGACGTCGAGGTCGCGGCGAGCTCGAGGCTGCTCTGTCAGGACAAGATCGGGGCCTTCGAGCAGGTCCTCGAGGAGTACGACCTCGACGAGTTGGTCGTGACCTGTCCCCAATCGGAGATGCAGGAGAAACTGACCGCCGTCGCCGAGTCACAGGGGATCCGACGCGAGGAGATCGAGTTCGTCGACCAGCGCGAACGGGCCGGCTGGGTCCACGAGGAGGCGGCCGCGACCGAGAAGACCTCCCGGCTGGTCAACGCCGCCAGCGCCGGACGCCGAGAGACCACGATGCCGAGGAGTTCGATCCACCACGCCGGCCACGACGTCGTCGTCGTCGGCGATCCGGAGACCGCCGCGGCGCTGTCGGGGGCCGCGGACGTCACCTTGCTCGCGGACGGCGCGGAACTCGCCGACGCCGACCTCGACGACGTCTCCGTCGAGCGGGGCCGCGTCGTCGACGTCGAGGGCACCTACGGGGAGTTCGAGGTGACGGTTCGAGCGCAGGTGACCGAGGACTGTATCTCCTGTATGAAGTGCGTCCACGCCGGCCCCGACGGGATGGTGACGCGCCGGCCGGTCGACATCGACCCGGACGCGCCCCGCGGGGAGTGGATCGACGTCTGCCCGACCGACGCCATCGACATGGACGGCGTCGAGCGGACGCTCGAGTGCGACCAGATCGTCTACCCCGGCGGCGACGACGGCACCGTCGGCGGCCAGCGCGGCTTCTACACGGGGCCGGTGGACGCGGTGACGATCGACAGCGTCGAACGGCTGCTCGGCGGGTTCGAGGGGCCGGACTTCCTCGACCTCGAGATGGACGTCTGCGCCGCCGGCCACAACCGCGAGGCGGGCTGTAACGTCTGCGTCGACGCCTGCCCGCACGGCGCGGTCGAGCGAACCGCCGTCGACGAGGTCGGCTTCCACCGCGACAGCTGTCAGAACTGCGGGGCCTGCACCAGCGCCTGCCCGACGGGGGCGGTCGGCCTCGACGATCCCAGCAACGAGCGGATCGCCCGCGAGGTCGAGGCGCTGCTCGACCCCGGCGAGGACGACGGCGGGTTCGTGAGCGGGCTGTTGGGCGGTTCCGAGAGCGCGATCGAGGCGCCGATCGTCGCGTTCGTCTGCTCGGAGCGAGCGAGGGATGCCCTCCGGGAGTACGGCCGGTTGGCCGCCGCCGGGGCCCTCGACGTCGAGTACCCGCCGATCCTCCCCGTGGAGGTCAACTGCACCGACACCGTCGGCGAGGCGCAGGTGCTGCACGCGCTCGCGGCCGGCGCGGACGGCGTCGCGGTCGTCGGCTGTGGCGGCGAGTGTCTCCACTCCGGCCCCGATCCGAAGGCCGAACTGGTCGAACGGCTCAACCGGGCGACGACCGACCTCGGCCTCGGCGAGCGGACCGAGTTCTTCGCCCCCGATCCGGCCGATCCGGGGGCGTTCGTGCAGGCGGTCTCGCGGTTCGCCGTCGAGACGCTCGACCCCTCCCCGGTCCCCGCCGGCGAGCACGAGGCGACCGGACAACTCGAGGACGCGGACCGCCCGAACCCGGCCTTCGACACGCACGGGTGGGCTCTCGAGAGCGTCCGCGCGATCCTCGAACACGCCGACCCCGAGCGCGAGCGCGTCCGCGGCCTCGAGTCCTTCGGTGTCGTCGACGTGGGCGACGGCTGTACGCTCACCCCGACCTGCTCGGACTTCTGCCCCACCGACGCGCTGAGACGGACGGGCGACGGCCTGGATTTCAACCACGAGCGTTGCGTCAACTGCGGGCTCTGTGCGGACGTCTGCGTCGAGGACGTCATCACCCTCGAGAGCGGCCTCGATCTCTCCTTGCTGCCGGAACACAGCGACGACCCGGTCGATCCGGCCTGGACGCAACTGTACGAGGGGACGATGCTGCGGTGTGCCGGGTGCGGGCGGGAGTTCGCCAGCGAGGCGACCCGGGACGCCATCGAGGATCGGGTCGGCGAGAAACTCGAGAACATCGCCCCCGAGGCCGAGGAGAGCATCGTCGACTACTGTGCGGACTGTCGGGCCGAACTGATCGGGATGTAGGTCGCGCGTTCGTCCTCCGTCGAGGAGGCGGCTGTTCCCCGACTCGGTCGTGTCGAGTTCGTGAAAATAGCCGGTTAATTTGTCGGGTATACGCACGGACGAGCGCCCGCTCCGCGGGCGATTTAAAAGGAAAGTGGGTTCGGGCAGATTTGAACTGCCGGCCTCCTCCATGTCAAGGAGGTGTCATAACCAGCCTAGACCACGAACCCTCGCTGGTGTTTGCCTGCACTCACGGGTATCCGGGTGACGTAATTGAACCTTTCGGATTCCCGGCCATCTGTGGGTCGGAAACACGGGACGGGACCGGCGGCGTCCCGGCGTCGACGGCCCCGGTCGTCAACGATACGCTTATATTTATGTACTCATTTGTACATTACAACCCAGTCTTGGTTACTAGTGATCATCATGAAAGAGTACATTCAGCGGGTTACGGACGGCGAGGACCTCACACAGATGGACGCACGCGATGCGGCCGGGCGCGTCTTCGAGGACGCGACCGAGGCGCAGATCGGCGCGCTGCTCGCGGGACTCCGCGGGAAGGGCGAGACGGAGGGCGAGATCGCCGGCTTCGCGGAGGGGATGCGCGACGCGGCCCGGACGATCGATCCCGATCGGGAGCCGCTGGTCGACACCTGCGGAACCGGCGGCGACGGCCACGATACGATCAACGTCTCGACGACGAGCGCGTTCGTCGCCGCCGGAGCCGGCGTCCCGGTCGCGAAACACGGCAACTACTCCGTCTCGTCGTCGTCGGGCAGCGCCGACGTCTTGGAGGAACTCGGCGTCACGATCGACGCCGAGCCGCCGGCGGTCGAGGGCTGCATCGAGTCCACCGGGATGGGCTTCATGCTCGCGCCCGTGTTCCACCCGGCGATGAAGGCCGTCATCGGCCCCCGGAAGGAACTCGGGATGCGGACGATATTCAACGTGCTCGGGCCGCTGACGAACCCCGCCGGCGCGGACGCCCAGGTCGTCGGCGTCTACGACCCCGAGTTGGTGCCGATGCTGGCGGACGCCCTCTCCCGGATGGCCGTCGAGCGGGCCCTCGTCGTCCACGGGGCGGGGCTGGACGAGATCGGCGTCCACGGCGAGTCGACGGTCGCCGAGGTCGAGGGCGATTCGGTCGAGGAGTACACGCTCACCCCCCAGGACATCGGCCTCGATCGCTACGACCTCTCCGCCGTGGCCGGCGGGTCGGCGGCGGAGAACGCGGACGACATGCGGGGGATCCTCGACGGATCCGTCGGGGGCGCAAAGCGGGCGATCATCCTGGCGAACGCCGGCGCGGCAGTCTACGTCGCCGGGGCGGCGGGAAGCATCGCCGAGGGCGTCGAGGAGGCCCGGGAGGCGATCGACTCCGGGGCCGCGAGCGACCAACTCGAGTCGCTGCGGGAGTTCGAGCCATGACTCGGGTGAAGATCTGCGGTGTGACGACTCGCGAGGATCTCGGGGCCGTCGTCGAAGCGGGCGCGGACGCGATCGGGGTCACCGTCGACGTCCCGGTCGAGACGCCCCGTGAGATCGACGCCGAGCGGGCCGCCGACATCGTCTCGGCGACCCCGCCGTTCGTCACGACGGTACTGGTCACGATGCCCGACCCGCCGGCGTCGGCCGTCGGGCTGGCCGAACGCGTCGGGCCGGACGTCGTCCAGGTACACGGCGATTCGGCCCCCGACGACATCGCGTCCCTGTCGGCGGACCTCGATGCTCGCGTGGTCGTGGCCGTCTCCCCCGAAGACGCGCCGCGCTACGATACGGTGGCGGACGCGCTGCTCGTCGACTCGCTCGACGAGTCCGGCGCGGGCGGAACCGGGTCGACCCACGACTGGGAGCGCACGCGCGAGCTCGTCTCCGAACTCGCCTCCCCGGTCGTGCTGGCCGGCGGGCTGACGCCGGAAAACGTCGCCGGGGCCGTCGAAACGGTCGACCCCTTCGCCGTCGACGTCGCCAGCGGCGTCGAGGGGCGCCCGGGGCGGAAGGACCCGGCTGCAGTCGAGGCGTTCGTCCGGCACGCGGGGGGACGGCCGTGATCTCCGAGTCGGCGTTCGTCGAGTTGGCCGAGGGGGGACCGGCGGTCGTCCGCACCGTCGCCGAGTTGGACGTCTCGACGGAGCCGCTGGAAGCGTACGCCGCCCTGACGGGACGGACGACCGACGCCGATCCCGCCGACCACGCCTTCCTCTTAGAGAGCGCGGGAAAGGTCGCCTCGAGCGACCCCGACGGCGCGTTCAGGACCGGCGACGGGGCGGATCGTCACGCCCGCTACTCGTTCGTCGGCTACGATCCGGCGGCGGTCGTGACAGTCGACGACGACGCCACCGGGACGGTCGACGTCCTCGACGACAGATACGAGGGGTCGTTCGAGACGGGCGAAGGCGACACGCTCGGGACGCTCCGGGGCGCGCTGCCGGACGTGCCGCTCCGGAACTTCCCCGAGACCGGACGCCAGCGGCTCCAGGGCGGGTTGGTCGGGTTTCTCGCCTACGACGCGGTGTACGACCTCTGGCTCGAGGAGGTCGGCCTCGACCGGCCCGACTCCCGGGTACCGAACGCCCAGTTCGTCCTCACGACGACGACGCTCGTGTTCGACGACGCCGCCGGGACGGTCTCGCTCGTGTTCACCCCGCTCGTCCGCCCCGAGGACGATCCGAGCCGGATCTACGCCGACATCGTCGAGGAGATCGACCGGGTCGAGTCGCTGCTGGCGGCCCACGACGCCCTCGAACCCGGCGGCTTCCGGCCGTCGGCGGAGCGCGCCGGGGCGAAAGCGACCTACGAGGCAGCCGTCGATCGGGCCAAGGAACACGTCCTCGACGGGGACATCTACCAGGGCGTCGTCTCGCGGACGCGAGAGTTGGACGGCGACATCGACCCGTTGGGGCTGTACGAGTCCCTCCGGGAGATCAACCCCTCGCCGTACATGTATCTCCTCGAGTACGACGACCTCGTGGTGGTCGGGGCCTCGCCGGAGACGCTCGTCTCCGTTCGGGGACGGGAAGTGATGAGCAACCCGATCGCGGGGACGTGCGCTCGCGGGACGAGCCCCGTCGAGGACCGGCGTCTGGCCGGGGAGATGCTCGCGGACGGAAAGGAACGCGCCGAACACACGATGTTGGTCGACCTCGCGCGCAACGACGTCCGTCGGGTCAGCGACGCCGGCAGCGTCCGCGTCGAGGAGTTCATGAACGTCCTGAAGTACAGCCACGTCCAGCACATCGAGTCGACAGTGACTGGCACGCTTGCGGACGACTGTGACGCCTTCGACGCGACGCGCGCGTCGTTTCCCGCCGGGACGCTCTCGGGCGCACCGAAGATCCGCGCGATGGAGATCATCGACGACCTCGAGGAGCGCGCGCGCGGCGTCTACGGCGGCGGCATCGGCTACTTCTCCTGGAGCGGCGACGCCGACTTCGCGATCGTCATCCGAACCGCCACCGTCGAGCGAGGCGCGGGGATCGACGGGACGGATCGGGTGACCGTCCAGGCCGGGGCTGGAATCGTCGCCGACTCCGATCCCGAACGCGAGTACGAGGAGACCGAACAGAAGATGGGCGGAGTGCTCGCTGCTCTGCGGGCTATCGAGCCCGGCTCCGAACCGACGGGGGTCCGGCGATGACGGACGTGCTCTTCGTCGACAACTTCGATTCGTTCACCTACAACATCGTCGAGTACGTCAGCCAGCACGACGGGACCGAGGTCGAGGTGCGCCGAAACACCGCCGACATCGGGGCGATCCGCGCCGCCGACCCGGACGCGATCGTCATCTCCCCGGGACCCGGTCACCCGAAGAACGACCGGGACGTGGGGGTAACCGCGGACGTACTTCGGGAGATCGCCCCCGAGACCCCGACGCTCGGGATCTGCCTCGGCCTCGAGGCAGCCGTCTACGAGTACGGCGGGACGGTCGATCGAGCCCCGGAGCCGATCCACGGCAAGGCGTTCCCGATCGATCACGACGGCGAGGGCGTCTACCGGGGGCTCGAACAGGGGTTTCAGGGCGGTCGGTATCACTCCCTGATCGCCCTCGACGTCCCCGACTGCTTCGAGGTCACCGCGACGACGGAGCACGACGGGACCGAGTTGGTGATGGGCATCCGACACCGGGAGTACCCGATCGAGTGCGTCCAGTTCCACCCCGAATCGGTCCTCACCGCCGTCGGACACGACATCGTCGGCAACTTTCTGCGATCGGTCTGACACCGGCGGTTCGGGACGGAGGGGCCACCGGCGTAGGCGGGGCGTGACCGGCCCGTGTCCGCTACCGATCCCGGCCCGGTATGCGGGACTGCACGGTCGTCCGGTTCGATCCGGCGATTACGGAGAAACGTCCCATTCAGGTGCTATCAAATAAATGTTATGTTCTGCCCTGGGCCGGCGTGATGGGGGCGGGGCGCGGGACTGCGAACGCGTCGGGTCGAGGCCGGCGCGGAGGCCGCTCCGGTCGGCTCATCCGATCGATCGCCGCCTCGAACCCCCGATCGTTTCCGATGGAACCACGACCCAGTACGGTGGTTTTACCGGTCGGATTTCACTTTCACCGCGGACCGAGTACGCTTATATGTGCTCGGTTAGTCCCATTCGGTCGTACGCGTGGGGCGCACGTATATCGGATCCAGGACACAGCAACGCGTGCCTCGACGATCCATCGAATCGCCGATATATTCCCCGATGCCAAGGGTTATCCGGCACGCACCAGTACGCAGACTCCGTCACAAATGACCCGCACAGGACACTTCGTTGAACGAATGAGAGCAGTAAAAAAAGCGGCACCGATCCGGAGGGCAGAGTGATGGCCGGGGCGGACCCCTCCGCGGACGAACTCACGCTCCCGATCAAGCGAACGACCGGCGACACGATGGCGGACCGCCTCACCGGCAACGCCTACCACAACATCCTCCCCGCCCGGTATCTCCGGAAGGACGCCGACGGCGAACCGATAGAGGAACAGGAGGACCTCTTCGAACGCGTCGCGAAGAACGTCGCGTTGGCCGAAGCGGTCTTCGAGTCCGAACGACGGGGCGTCGACGTCACCGTCACACCCGACCAACTCAAACCCGACCACCCCCGCCGCGACGAACTCGCCAGCGACGTGTTCGGTGCGGGCGTCACCGCCGACTCGGACGCGGAAACGACCCTTTCGGTGCACAACGTCAACAAGTTCGCCTACGGGACGATCGTTCCCGAGCTCCCCGAGGAGGTCCGGACCCACGTCGAGGACACCGCCGAGGCCTTCCGCGAACAGATGGAGCGGCTCTCCTTCATGCCGAACTCGCCGACGCTGATGAACGCCGGCGACGAACTCCAACAGCTCTCGGCGTGTTTCGTCGACTCGCCCGAGGACGACATCGACGACATCCACCAGACGGCCAAGGAGGCCGCACAGGTGTTCCAATCGGGTGGCGGCATGGGGTATGCTTTCTGGCGGCTCCGCCCCTACGGCGATGCTGTGGGCTCGACCGGCGGTATCGCGTCGGGGCCGATCACGTTCATGCGGACGTACGATCAGATGTGCGAGACGATCGCCCAGGGCGGCGCCCGCCGCGGCGCGCAGATGGGCGTCATGCGCGTCTCCCACC
>Ga0209917_1000689_pt1 | contig 13984 bp, 17 predicted proteins | sample SalPon2_C_H2O_MG_FD_185710 | JGI IMG/M metagenome (GOLD analysis project Ga0209917, IMG submission 185710) | Salt pond water microbial communities from South San Francisco under conditions of wetland restoration - Salt Pond MetaG R2_C_H2O_MG... | ecosystem: Environmental > Aquatic > Non-marine... | reverse complement strand
TCAGGTGTCTGATTTTCGGTCGCTTCTGACCGTGCTGCCGAGCACGAGCGCGCCAGCGATGATCACGAGATTCTTCACAATGTACTGGCCCTCGACGGTCAGCGCGTGGGGGAAAGTGACGTAGACGACGTCGGGGAGCAACACCATCGGCAGGAACGTCCCCGGCAGTTGAAACGCCAACAGTAACAACCCGACACGGGTGAGCGGCGGGTAGAGCAGACAGATCCCGATCAGTACCTCCCAGACCCCGAGGATCGGCACGAACACCGACGGTGGGAAGATGTACACCGTAGAGGCAACGAGGTCAGCTGCCGGCGACACACCGAGCACCTTCAGCGCGCCGAACCAAACGAACACCACGCCAACGGCGACCCGCAATGCGGGAATACTCCACCGGTCCATTATCGATGCGATGGTCGCATCGAGCGCGTCGAATCGGTCGCGATACGACGAGAAACGGTCGTTGTCTTCGCGATTGGAGGTCGCCATAGTATACTGTAATTTGGGAGCTAGAGGGGCTAAAACCCTTCTACGTGCCGATCGACCGTGTACGTTCTACGTGTCGGTCGACCGTGTACGGTGAGCGGTGGCATCGAGGGCCCTCTCGTCGTCCACCACCGACTCGCCACCGACGTTCACGTCTCTGTTGGACCGGTCACGGCGACGACGGGGACGTCGACGGTCCGGATGACTCGCTCTGTTACCGATCCGAGGAAGTGTCGACTGACTCCCTCACGGCTGTGTGTCGCCATCACTACGGCGTCGATATCGTTGTCATCGACGTACTCGGCTATCGCACGATGGACCGTCCCCGACATCACCGCAGTCGTCGTTTCGACACCGCGGTCGGCCCCAGCCGTAGCGACGCGCTCTACTGCCTCCTCGCCCAGTCGTTGGATGTCAGAAACTGCCTGTGGATACTTGCCGTCGATGTGTTCGAGCGGTCCACTGTCAGTCACGAATAGCCCGTGTATGCGAGCATCGCACACGGCTGCGAGGTCGGCTGCCTCCTCGATGGCAGCCTCGGCCCGATCGCTCCCGTCAGTGGGTGCTAGTATATTGGAGTACATGCATTACTCTACACGACTAATCGGTATAAAACCTCCCGTCACACGTGATCGCGTGGCTGTCGGTTGGTGAAACGGCGAGTGGGTCGTGACGGCGTCCACGCCCGTTCGGTTCCGGTTCAGTCGCCGCCGCCACGCACGGTCAACACCGGAACGTCGGCGAGCCTGACGACCTTCTCGGCGACGCTCCCGAGCAGGTACTTGTCGAGTCCTGTCCGGCCGTGTGTCCCCATCACGATGGCATCGATGTCGTTCTCGTCTGCGTACGCTAAGATTACCTCGTGGGGGGTGCCGCTTTTGACGACGGCCTCGGTTTCGACGTCACCAAACTCCTCGCTTGCCGTCTCAACGAACTCGGCTGCACGCGCTTTGACCTCGGCGTGCAGCTCCGCGGTACTCTCGCGTTCGTCGGCCATCCCGCCCGGGCCGCCGGTCACTTTTCCTACCATTCCGGAGGGGTTGTCTGTCTGTGGGTCGCTGCCTAAGCCGATTCCCGGCGGCCGGGTGTCGATGCTGTAGAGCACGTGTACCGTCGCGTCACAGAGTTCGGCCAACGCTCTCGCTTCGTCAAGTGCCGCGCTCGCGCCGTCGCTCCCGTCAGTCGGGAAGAGGATGTGATCGTACATTGGTCTCACCCGGGCGACTCCCGGACGATATTGTACTCTCTCTTGTATGTTAGCTGTTGTGATCGTTCGTGTACGTCGACAGGTTCTCCTGATGGGACACGCACACAGATCGTTTTTGTGTTGAGTGGACAACTATTCGGTCGTGATCTCCGTTTCGACCACGTTCATGTGGATCGCCGCGTTCGCCGTCGTCGCTGCCGTGGTGAACACGATTGGCATCGTCGCGATCGTCCGCCACCGTGAGCAAGCAGAGCGGTCGCTCCCGTTTTTCATGTGCTTTGCCGCCGGCGTACTCCTCACCACGCCGCTCGTGCTCGCGTTTCCAACCGCGGTCACCGCCCACCCGGACGCCGGATTTGGGGCGCTCGCCGGCTTCCTCTTTTTGTACCTCTCGAACGTCGTCATCGCCCGATATACCGGTGAAGAAACCCTCGCGTTTGGCGTGACGGCCGCCGAGGGAATCGGGATCCACTCGCTCGTCGATGGGGTCGTCTACACCGTCACGTTCAATATCTCGTTGCTCACCGGCGTCCTCGCCGGAACCGGTCTCGTCGTCCACGAACTCGCCGAAGGCGCCATCACGTATCTCGTCTTATTGAAGGGATCGTTCACCGAACGCACCGCGGCGGTGTACGCGTTCTTTGTTGCGGCAGCGACCACCCCACTCGGCGCATTCCTCGCGTATCCACTCGTCAGTGGCCTCGGTCCACGCTCGCTCGGTCTCCTGTTAGGATTCGTCTCGGGCGTTCTGGTATACCTCTCTGCAGCTCACTTGCTCCCCGAAGCCCGCTCGTACGAGGCGTCACACTCGACGGTCGCGTTCCTCGCCGGTGTCGGGCTCGCGTTATTTATCGTCTTCGCGCGAGGCGGGTGAGCACGGCGGTCGGACCTCACCCGACCTGGTGTGTCCCGACGAAGGTCGTGGTCGCCTCGTCGGACCTAACGGTGACTTCAACCGTCACCCAGCCGCCGGCCGTCCGCACCCGCTCTACGGTGCCGTCGTCCCAGCCGACACGGTGCGTCAGCGTTCGTGTCTCGCCGGGCTCGAGGTCCCCGATGAGGTTCGTCTGCGTCCAGAGTGGGACTCCCGCTGCCGTCTGTCCGGCGTAGACGGCCGCCCGAATCGAGACGTTCTGTGCGAGTGTCGATCGCGTGTTCGTGAGCGTGAGGTCTGCAGCCCCACAGCTCGGCCCGCACAGCCGCGGCTCGCTCACGTCAAGCGCGAAGCGATCCGCGTTGTCGTCGGTCGTCGGTTCGACGGTCACCTCTGTGCCCATTGTCGCAAGCGACCCTGGCCCGAGCGCGTACACGCCTACGACACAGAGGAGGACCACGAGCAGGAGCCGACGCATCGTCGGTCGTACGCACTGCCTGCACAAAGTCTTCCGGGCCGGCTTTTCACCTCACCGTCGGCCGCCCGAAGTACATATGTCGTCCAAGCGCGTGCATACACCTATTCATGATGCTCCCGACACACGCGATGGTCGGGCTGGCGCTTGCGGCACCGGTGTCGCTTCTTGCCCCCGAGGTGGCCCCCGCCGCGCTGACGGGCTCGCTCGTCGGGAGCGTCACCCCGGACCTTGACCTGTACGCGGGGCACCGACGTACGCTCCACTACCCGACGCTGTACGCGCTGGTCGCGTTGCCGACGATCGTCATTGCGCTTTTCGCCCCTGCCGCCGCGAGTATCGCCGTCGCTGCCTTCTTTGTCGCCGCGACGGTTCACTGTCGGATGGACCGATACGGCGGAGGACTCGAGTTATGCCCGTGGGAGGCGACCTCCGAGCGGGCCGTCTACGACCACGTTCGCGCGCGGTGGCGCCGACCGAAACGCTGGATCCAGTACGACGGCTCGCCTGGTGATCTCGCGGCGCTCTCTGCGCTTGGCGTCCCGCTCTGGGTCGTCCTCGACGGTCCGTTCCAGCTCGTCGCTGGGCTCGCGCTCGCTATCGGCGGCGCGTATGCCCTGCTTCGCCGTCGGTTGGCCTCGCTCGCCCCTGTGGTCGTCGGGTACGCTCCGAGTCGGGTACGTCGGTACGTCCCCGATCGGTACCGACTGTGAACGCGTGGCGGTGACGGGTCCCCCCGCGTCGTTTTGTGTCAGCAAGCAGAATGCCTAGGCGTATGGGCGACGACATCGCATCGACCGATCGTCCGGATGCACTCGCACGGCTCCTGCGGGAGGGACGGCTCAACGCGGTCGTCGCGTGGATACTGGTCGGCGCCCTCGCGCTCGTCTTTATCGAGAGCGTCCTCGACCGCGACGTGGGATGGATCGTCTTTGTCGTCGTCACCGCACTGATCGTCCTCGTCCCGCCGGTCGCCGCGCGGTCGTGGTGGGCGATGCTTCCCTGGGAGCTCCTCGCACTCGCGCTCGCTCCCATCCTCACTAGCGGACTCGCTGGCGGCGAGGTCGGCACCGTCGGTGCGTCGCTCTCCGTCGCCGGGTTCGCACTCGTCGTCGCTGTCGAGCTTCGGGTGTTCAGCTCACTTCGACTTACTCGGTGGTTCGCCGTCGTCTTCGTCGTCTGTGCCACGCTCGCGTCAGCAGGCACGTGGGCAATCCTCCGCTGGACACTCGATCGATGGGTTGGGACGACGCTGCTTAGCAACCCGAACAGCTCGACTGCAGCGGCGAACGAAGCGCTGATGATCGAGTTCCTCTGGGTGACACTTGCCGGGCTCGCGGCCGGTCTGCTCTTTGAGGCGTACCTGTCGCGTCGTGATACCCAGCTTCGTCGACGGATCGAGGCGGTGATCCGGCGGTGAGCCCGCCACCACTCGCGGCGGTCCGTCGCCGGTCGCTGCCGCGTCCTTCGGTGCGCACCCAGCGGCTGCTCACCCGCGCTCTCCAGGCCATCTTGGTCGTCGTCGTCGGGTACGGTGTCCTGTACTCGCGGCCAAAAGCCATCACGAATGGGTGTCTCGCGCTTGCGGTCACGCTCACCCCGGCGCTCCTCGAGCGGAACTACGCGGTCCCGCTTGACCCGTGGTTAGGCCTCTGGATCACCCTTGCTGTGCTCGCACACACCCTCGGGTCGGCGGGGTTGTACGCGACCATCGAGTGGTGGGATCATCTCACACACGCGTTGTCGGCGACGATCGTCGCGGGTGTCGGCTACACCGTGACACGCGCGCTGGACGTCCACCACGACGACATCCAGCTGCCGCGCCGGTTCGCCTTCGCGTTCATCCTCGTGCTCGTCATGGCGTTCGGCGTCGTCTGGGAACTCTTCGAGTTCGGCCTCGACGTCTTCGCCACGCAGACCGGCGTCAACATGCCGCTCGCACAGCACGGGCTCGACGATACGATCGGCGACCTGCTGTTTAACGCCGCGGGTGCCGTCATCGTCGCGGCGTTCGGACAGGCGTACCTCTCCGGAACGGTCGAAACGCTTCTCGAGGTGCTTGAGCGCGGCTCGGGGTGAGCCCACGTCGCCTCACCGTCGGGACGAGAGTCTGCGGTCGCAACGATTATTATCGCCTGCTCACGTGTCCTGGTGTGTATGGGCGAATCCAACGAACCGGTCTGTGTCCTCCACGTTGAGGACGACCCTGGGTTCGCCGAGTTGACCGCGACGCTACTGGAGCAAGCCGCCCCCCGAATCGACGTTCAGACCGCCCCTGACGCTGACGCAGGGATGGCAGCGCTTCGTGCACACTCGGTCGACTGTGTTGTCACCGACCACGATATGCCCGGCCGCACCGGGGTCGAGTTCCTCCGATCGGTTCGAGAGCAGTGGCCGGAGCTGCCGGTCATCGTCTTTAGCGGAACAGATACTGCCTCCGTCGTGACCGAGGCCATCGACGCGGGCGCCACGGATTGGCTCCGGAAGGAGTCGGGAACCGAGCAGTACACCATCCTCGCGAACCGGATCCAACACGCGGTCGACGCTACTCACACGCGTCGCCAGCTGGCCGAACGGACCCGCCGACTCGAAGCCCTCAGCGACCGGACCCACGCGCTCACATACACACAGACGCCGACCGAGACGGCCCAGCTTGCAGTCGACACGGCTGACGACCTCATCGATGCACCGCTGACGGGTGTCCACCTGCTGAACGCTGCCGAGACCCGACTCGAGCTGGTCGCGCACGCGGACGCCGTCCCCAAGCTCTTCGACGAGCCGCCGACGTACTCTCAGCCGAGCGAGCCGGGCTCGCGGGCGCATCTCGTTTGGGAGGCATTTCGTTCTGGTGAACCGATACGCCTCACGGAGACGGCCGACGACGACCGACTCACGGAGCCGACACCGGCAGCGAGCGCCGTGTTACACCCCCTCGGCGAGCACGGTGTCTTCGTCGTCTCCTCGACGGAGCCCGCGGATTTTTCTGAGACGGATGTCCTCCTCGTCGAGATCCTCGCGAACCAACTTGGGGCCGCCCTCGACCGCGTCGACCGCGAACGGACCCTCAAGACCCGCGAGAACCGACTCGAGCGCCTCCACGATGCAACTCGTGAGCTGGTCCGTGCCGACTCACAGCAGGCGATCGCCGAGGAGGTGGTCCGTGCAGCCGAAGACATCCTCGGGTTCTCAGTCGTTATGGTCAGACTCTATGACGACGGTCGGGACGGCCTTGTCCCGATAGCGGCTTCCGAGATGGTCGACGAGCTGTTCTCAGATCGACCGGTGTTCACGCCCGACTCCGGTAGTCTCAACTGGGCGTGTTTCGACGCCGGCGAGGTGCAGGTGTACAACGACATCGAAACCGAAACGACTGCGGTGGACCGCGGGAGCGGTCTCCGGAGCCTGATGGTACTCCCGCTCGGTGAGTACGGTACCATTTCGGTCGGCGAGACCGTCCCGGGCGCGTTTGATGCGACCGACACATTCCTCGCGCGCATCCTCGCGACCGCGACGGAGACCTCACTCGAGGAGCACGCACAGGAAACAGAGCTACGTCGTCGTCGCGACGAGCTTGAGCGCCAGAACGAGCGGCTCCAAGAGTTCGCAGACGTCGTGAGCCACGACCTCCGAAACCCGCTCACTGTCGCGACTGGGAGGGTGTCACTCGCCAGAGCGGAGTGTGATTCTGCACACCTCGAGACCGTCGAGCGCGCACACGACCGCATGAGCGAGCTGATAGACGACTTGCTCACGCTTGCGCGGGCCGGTGACGTGATCGGCGAGCCTGAGCCGGTCGCACTTGACGCACTTGCTGAGGCGTGTTGGGGTCAGGTGAGTACGCACGACGCCGCCACGCTCGAGGTGGTGAGCAACGCTACGATCGTCGCCGACCGAACTCGGCTCCGTCAGCTCCTCGAAAACCTGTTCCGGAACAGCCTCCGACACGGGCGGGTGGACAACACGGTTCCGATTACCGTTCGGGTTCGGACCCACGAGGGCGGCTTCTCGGTCGCCGATGACGGCGACGGTATTCCCGCAGCCGACCACGAGAGCGTGTTCGAGGCGGGCTACTCGAGTCACCCCGACGGAACGGGGTTCGGCCTCCGGATCGTCGACCAGGTCGCGACGGCCCACGGCTGGACGGTCACCGTCGAGGAGAGCCCCACTGGGGGTGCCCAATTCACCGTCTCAGGCGTCGAGGTCGTACAGTGAGGTGAACGACGGCGTTGTGCTGCCAGCTATATTTATATCGCTTGGCGTCGGAGAAAACAGGATGAGAGCCGTATTCGTCGCTATCCTGCTCATGAGTGCGGCCGTCGCTACCCCAGTCGGTGCCGCGGTTGTCGATCCGGTCGATTCGGATGGGGACACGGTGCTGTTTGAGTATACCCCGCCAGGTGAGCACACGGTCGAGGACCTCGCGACCATCTACAACCAGAACCTCGAGGCGGTGCCCAGCTGGTTCCGTGGTGCGCTTCCTGCTGGTGATGACGCCGAAGTCGTCGTATTCGTCTTCGAGAACGACTCGATGGATTCCACCGGTGATGTGGACCCGTTCGTTCTCGAACCGAACGCGGATGGCACGATACAGTCGGTCCGTAATCGGGATTCGGTCACGCTCGATTCCGGCGGCGACCGGCTTATTGTGTCGACGACGGCCTCGGCGCTCGATGCGATCATTTTGTCGGACGACCCAGGAACCGAGGCGAGACAGCAGTACGCGGCTGGCACAATCCGTCTCGAGTCCGAAGGAGACGTTGTGAGAGGCATTATGCTGTGGTCGATGGGCGTGTTTAACCGCCTCAGTAATTTCTTCGCCTGAGGATAGTGAGAACCCGCTGCCGACCTCATGACGTGACCACATGCACCGCCGACCCGCCGCGCTTTTAGCCTCCTCGCGGCTAGACGGTGCGTGAGCGTGCGAGGTGAGCACCGACGTGTCAGCGAATCGTAAAGGAGACCGCCGGGAGCGCGAGCTGGTAAACGCCCTTGATGAGGCGGGATTCGCCGTGATGCGGGCGCCCGCAAGCGGCGCGGCCACGAAGCGAGAGTTACCCGACGTGCTTGCTGGCGACGGCGAGACGTTCTATGCCATCGAGGCGAAATCCAGTGCCGGTAACCCCATCTACCTCACGGGTGAGGAGGTGGAGTCACTGCTGTATTTCGCACAGAACTTCGGTGCGAAAGCACGCATTGCCGTGCGATTCGACCGCGAGGACTGGTACTTTTTTCACCCCGGTGAGCTGTACACCACCGACGCCGGGTCCTACCGGGTTAAAAAAGAGACTGCCCTCGCCGACGGCACCGACTTCCCCGAGTTCGTCGGTGAGACGCGAAAGGTCACCCTTGATGCGGTCGGAACCGACCCCGATGCGGAGCGCCGCACGGTGTTAGAAGCCGTCCGCGACGGCCACATGCCAGTCGAAGAGGCCCTCGACGTGTTGTGAGCGGCTCTCACCCCGCTGTCACGCTCCCGTCGTCACCCGCCCGCGACGGGCGCCATCGAAGTCCTTTTTTAGTGCCGATAGAAACCGAAGGCATGGAAATCGATGCGGAGCTGCGTCGACAGATCACCGTCTCGCTTCTTGCGGCGGCGGTGTTCGTCGGCGGTCTCGTCGCCATCGGCGTGACGTTTGACGGCTCGTCGCTCCCCGAGGCGGGCGCGCTCGCGCTGGTCGGACTTCTCGCTGGATTCGTCCTGTTGATGGCGCTCGTCGGGGCGTACCTCATGCGCGCGAACGGCGACACCTGAGTCTGTTCTGCCGTATCACTCGGTCCGACCGCCATCTGGCACCGCGTCTTCAGCCGACTCCGCCACGCCGGCTGCCTCACGCCAGTCGGTGAGGTCGCCGTCGGCCGCCTCAACCGCAGCCTCGTAGTAGCCGAGTGGGTCCGGTGCGACCCGCATATGATCGTCTTCGTTGTGACAGATGCCGAGCTTTGCGAGGGTCTCACACGTCGGCGGCGGGTACTGCGTACCACGGTCATCGGCGAGGTACGCCGTCTGATAGCGAATCCCCTCGGCGTTGAGGCTTGTCTCCGCACAGAACGCGACGACCTCATCCGGCGACATTCCGATGCCGACGAGAAATGCCATCAGCGCGAAGCTCTCTGTCGCCGAGAGTTGGACGTCGCGTTCGGCCTTTTCGATCAGGTTCTGCATGCACGGCGGAAACAACGCGGGGACTACCACGTCGACCGGGCCCGCATACGAGCGCTCCCGAAGCAGTCGGCGTAGTTCGTCGACGCGTGACTCCAGCTCCCTGCGGATCACACCGTCGTCTGCCAGCTCGAATGGGAGCCCGTTGCGGACCCGCTGGTCGATGGCCGTCTCGATCGCCCGCAACAGATCTGTACGGCCAATTCGGACTGCTCCATCGGCGAGCGGTCGGTTCACGAGCCGCCACGACTCCCCCCACGATGGGTCAGAAAGGCGAAGGTATGCGCCGACGTCGACCCAGTAGTCGGTTGGCTCTCGCCCGCGCCGTGCCGACTCCGCGGTGACCGCCGTCTGCAGGTCGAATTCGGCCAACACCGTCTGTAGGTCGACGGTCGGCGTCGCAGTCGAGGCGAGTACGTCGTCGCTCGCGAGGTCTGCTTCGATCCGCTCTCGCGCGGTCGCGGCCTCTGCGGCGGCGTATTTATCGATCGCGGGCGCAGAATCGAGCAACGAGACGAGAATCCGTGCGATCGGGTACGAAAGCAGCTCCGCTTGGGCGTCGTGGTCGACTGCGTCACGACCGAACGCGCCCGCTTCGGGCTCGACGGTACCCTCTAGAAGTGCCCGTTCGACGCGCTCGCGGGCCCGCTCGACGGCCGGCGCGTCGTCGGCGACGAGCGCTGGTAGTGAGGTCGACGCGCCGGCGACGGCGTCGCGGGCTCCTTCGAAGAACGGGTACTTCGCGTGGAGCGCGTCCATGTCCGCTCGCCCGTTGTAAGCGCCGGCGAATAAGCGGTGCGGTCCGGTGCGGTCCAGTGTGGGCTCACTGTATCCGCTCCACTCATTCTGTCAGCCCGTACCCGCGGCTGAACAACACCACGTCGATGGCCGCGGCGACCGCGGTCATCGCGACGAGCACGAGAAACGATCTGGCTGGGTCGACCTCGGCGACGCCGAGGAACCCGTACCGAACGCCGTTCACCATGTACACCATCGGGTTGAACAGCGAGACGTCGCGCAACAGCGGTGTAAGGTCTTCGAGCGAGTAAAACACCGCACCGAAGAAGACGAGCGGTCGGAGAATGAACTGGTTCATGACGGTGAGATCGTCGAAGTCGTTCGCGGCGAGCCCCCCGATCACGCCGAGGCTCGCGAACAACAACGTGATGACGAGGAGAAATCCGAGCAGGTACAACGGTCGCTCGAGCGGGACCGGCCGGAAGAGCGCCGACACGATCCCCCACCCGATGGCGGCAACGAGCCCCCCGACGAGCAGTCCGCGAGTCGCCGCCGAGAGGACGTACGCCCACACCATCCCCGTGTACGACAGCGGAGACGTGAGGACCTCGTCGATGTACTCGTTCCATCTGCCGTGAAAAATAGAGAAGGAGGCGTTCTCGAAGCTGTTCGACACCGCACCGAGCACGACGAGCCCGGGGAGGATGAACAAAATGTACGGGACCCCAGCGATCGTGCCGACACGCTCGCCGAGGATCACCCCGAACACGGAGAAGTAGAGCACGTTCGTGATGAACGGCGGTGCGAACGTGTTGCTCGGCCGCCGGAGAAACCGCAGAATCTCTCGTTTCGTGAGGGTATAGAAGCCGGTGAGGTCGACGGACCGCGCGCTGCCGCTCATCGAGTTCCCCCGTCGTGCACCAGCTCTGCAGGCCGGTCGTCGGTAGCGTCGCCATCGCCCTCCGTACTGTCGTTGCCGGTAGAGAGCGTGCCGTCGCCGGCGTCTTGGTCTGTCGGACGAGTTATCTCGACGAACACCTCCTCTAGTGAGGTCCGTTCGATCTCCATGTCGAGGATGCCGTACGCAGCCTCATCGAGCGCACGAACGAGGTCCGGTGCGACGAGCCCGCCTTGGCGGGCGGTGACGGTGATCTGGTCGCCCTCGATCTCGACGGCTTCGATTCGGTCGTCGGTGGGGACGGCCGCTTCGAGTGCGGCCCGCGAGGTCGGCGGGTCACGCAGCGTCACGACGACCCGGTCGGCGCCGCGGTCCATCAGCTCGTCCGGTGACGCGACGGTTCGCACCTGTCCGCCGTCAAGGATCGCCACCTCATCACAGAGTCGCTCTGCCTCCTCGATGTAGTGGGTGGTCAAGAGGACGGTCGTGCCCGCCTCGTTCAGCTCTGTCACGAGGTTCCAGAGGTCACGCCGGAGCTGAACGTCCACGCCAGCGGATGGCTCATCGAGGATGAGCAGGTCTGGGTCGGTCACCAGCGCCCGTGCGAGCATAAATCTCCGTTTCATGCCGCCAGAGAGCCAATCGAATCGGGTGTTTCGTTTGTCGTAGATGCCAACCTGTTCGAGGGCACGCTCGGCCCGCGCTGTGGCCTCCTCGCGGGGGACACCGTGATAGCCGGCCTTGTGCTCGAGCACCTCGTGGATCGGAAAAAAGCGGTCGACGTTGAACTCCTGGGGAGCGAGTCCGATGCGGTCGCGTGCCTCTCGGTAGTCGGCTTCGACGTCGTGACCGAACACCCGCGCCTCGCCGCCCGTTGCGCGGACGAGCCCGACGAGCACGTTGATGAACGTCGTCTTCCCCGCGCCGTTCGGTCCAAGCAGGCCGAAAAACGAGCCGTCGGGGACGGTAAGTGACACGCCTTGGAGCGCGTCGACGCCGCCGTAGCTCTTCTGAAGGTTCTCGACCTCCAGTGCGTTCGTCATACCGGATCGATGGCCCGCGAGCGGGTTAAGCAACTCCGTTCGCGTCCGCTATCGCCGGTAGCAGGAGGCAGTCTCAGCGGTCGACTGTCTCGACCGGCGCGTCGGCCGCGTTCGTCTGTACGCTCTCGATACCGCTTCGGGCGCGCTGTTTTGAGGCGTACCCCTCACCGGAGTCAGCGATGACGTTGCCGTTGTCGTGGACGAGCCGCCAGCGCCACTCGTCTGCGGCGTCGGTGTACACCTCGAAGGTTGCCTTGCTCGTGTCAGTCATCACGATAGAACCTGCGGTCAGCATGCACTAAGTGGTTTCCCCGTGCAGCCCGCCCGCGTCGCTTCCGTACTCAGTCCTCGTCGCCTCCGTAATTGGCCTTCGTCGCCGGTTTCGACTCACTCGTCGCCGGTACCATCCCCGGCGTCGGTCGGTAGTTCGGCGATGATCGTCTCACCGGCGCGGACGTCGTCGCCCGCTTTGACGAGCAGGTCCTCGCGGTCGACCGCGGCAGGGAAGATGACATCGGCACGCGATCCGAAGGAGACGTGCCCGACACGGTCGCCGCGGTCGAGTTCGTCACCCGCCTCAACGTGCGGGTGGATGCGTCGCGCGAACCAACCGGCGATGACGATCACCTCGTAAGTACCGAAGTCGATCACGACCTGCTCGTTGCGGTCGGACTCCTTCGTGAAGGCGGGCCGGTTCGCGCCCGGTCGGTGACGAACCTCTCGGACCGTTCCGGCGATCGGCGCGCGGTTGACGTGGACGTCGGTGACGTTCATGAACACGCCGACGCGAAGCTGCGATCCCTCCTCACGGACCTCCTGTACGGTGCCGTCGGCGGGTGAGACGACGGCCTGGTCCGGATCCGGTGACGTGCGTGTCGGATCGCGGTGGAACCAGAGGATCCCCGCTGTGAGCGCGGCGAACCCGATCCCGATCGGGGGAGCAAACGGCAGGGTCGCCGCCGCGAGCAGCCCGGGAATCAGTGCGAGCCGCCAGGCTGCTTCGACCACCGGAAACGGCATCACCGTCGCGAGCGCCGGGGCGCGACGCACGGTCACGCCTCCACCGGCTCGTGGAAGCCGGCCCGGAGCTCGGTTCGTCCGGCCGCCCACGCCGCGAGCAGGTGCGTGAGGTGGAGCCGGTCGTCCATTCCGTCGGCGAGGTCGAGGTCCGCCTCGCCGGCGAGCGCGTGGAGCCGAGCGAGGTCGGCTCCGGTGTATGCTGACCCAGCGCGTGCCGCCTGGAGCATCGCGCGGAGCAGCCCCTGCCCGTCGTAGCCGCCCTCATCAAGCAGGTCGTCGAGCGTCTTTCGCGCGTCCTTCAGCTCTCCTGTGCGGGCGGCGCCGAGCGCCTCGCGGATCGTGTCCTCGTCGCCGACGTCACCGAGGGTCTCGTAGGCCGCCGTCATGGTCACGGCGTCGGCTTCGACGGCCGTCGTCTGCGCGGTGAGAATCGCGCGTCGAAGGTCACCACCGGCTGCGCTGGCGACGAACTCTAGACCGTCCGTGTCGTACTCGACCTCTTCACGCTCACAGATGGTAGCTAAGACGTCGATACTCTCGTCGGTCGTTGGTGCGCGCAGCCGCACCGGGAAACACCGCGAACGAATCGGCGCGATGAGCTTCGACGGCTGGCGGGTCGCAATCACGAACTGGGTCGTCCGGTGGTGTTTTTCCATCACCCGCCGGAGCGCCTGCTGGAAGTCCTCGCGGATCGCCTCTGCGTTGTCGAGCACGATCGTCTTGTACGCACCCGACATGGGAGCATAGGCGGCTGACTCGGTCAGCACGTGGTTGATCATGTCGCGTTTCGCCATGCGGCGCTTTCCGGCGAGAAAGCCCTCGAATCGTGGATCCGTCCGGATCTGCTTTTTCGTCCGGCCGAAAAAGTCAGCAACGTTGAGCTCAATGAGGTCGCTCTCCGGTTCGGCGTGTGCCTCCCTGGCAAGTGCGCGAACTGCCGCCGTCTTGCCGGCGCCTGGTGGCCCCTGAACCACCAGGTTCATCGGCTCGTCGACGGCTCGTCGGAGATGATCGCGGGCCTCGTGCTGGCGGATCTCGGAGAGGTCTGGCGCGTGCGTGTCGATCCACAGCGGTCCGTCCATT
>Ga0209917_1000684_pt1 | contig 14010 bp, 10 predicted proteins | sample SalPon2_C_H2O_MG_FD_185710 | JGI IMG/M metagenome (GOLD analysis project Ga0209917, IMG submission 185710) | Salt pond water microbial communities from South San Francisco under conditions of wetland restoration - Salt Pond MetaG R2_C_H2O_MG... | ecosystem: Environmental > Aquatic > Non-marine... | reverse complement strand
AATCGTTCCACGCACGTCTGTCGGTGCAGGTGTCGACCGTGTACTGTTCGGTTTTCTGCGGTGTGTCTAGCATCGAGACGCCCTCCTGGCGGTGTGACTCTTCGCCCGCGACGCGGCGTCGTTCAGCAGTGCCCTGGTGCGGTTCGTCGCAAGTGCGCCGTTCCGTGTCCGGCACAAGCCCGACGGCAAGCCGAGTAACATATCGTTTCGATTGAACGCGACTCCGGGTCGTTAGTATACAGAAGTTATCTACACGGAAACCCACCGAGCGCTCCTTCTCCAGGCCGTCCCATCGCCCAGACCGATCCCGAAGTACGTGTCCGAACAGGTCAGACCCGCGCTTCCTCTCTCCCCTCTCGGTTTCCCTTACCGCTCTGCCGGCCCGATCCCAGTCGCGGTACAGGCCTCGTACACGTCGGTCATCTTGGCGAAAGCAAACCCCTTCTCACGAAGCGTGTCGACGACGCGTCTGAACACGCGCTCGGCGTTGTCGATGTTCCGCTGGTAGAAGAGCTTCTTTGGGTGATCGAGCGCTTCGTGCGCTCGCGTGTTGTAGAGATCTTGGAGGTGGGTGTTGAAAACGACGACGTCCTGCAGCCGGACGTGACGGAGTATCGAGAGGAAGGGTGCCTCCATCGCTTTGATGTAGGCCTGTGACAGCGGGATACGGAGCCGCGGAACGACACCGACGGGAATCTCGTACAGTCCGCCCGCCCGATACGGCTCGATCGGTGCCGAGAGGTTGTTGTACACGCCGGGGCGATACGTCGGGAAGACGCTCGAATCGAACAGGAACCCCTCCGATTCGAGGAGCCGTAGATCGGACTGTTCGATTCGCCCCTGGGTCGAGCGATACCCCTCCGGCTGTCGGCCGAAAAACGACTCGAACGCCGCCTTTCCCTTGCGGACCTCCCGTTCGAGGTCCGCCGCTCCGGAGAGGTCGTGCGAATACGAGTGGAGGTGGAACTCGACGTCGAGCCGGTCCCGGAGCCGCTCGATAGCGTCCGGCCGTTCTTCGACTGTCTGCCCGACGACGAACACTGACAGCGGGAGGTCGAGCGAGTCGATGAGGTCGACGTACTCGTCGAGATACTCGAAGGTCGCGTATCGCAGTTCCGGCCCGTCGAACTCCCAGTTGTTCTCGAGGTCGAGTGTCACGCAGGCGCGGCGCTGGCCGTCGGCGTTCATTGTGCCGTGATCACGCGCTCCCGTGCTGGTCGTGCGAATAGTTCACCGACTGCCTGTCACGTCCGCCGAGACGCGTCGCGACGCCGCTGACACCCTTGCTCGGCCGCGACCACGCAGAACAACTCCACTGCCGACGTTCGCCCGATGTATCCTCGAACTGTCTATCAATGGCAACTCTCATTCGCGCACTGATCGCTATTCTCGCCGAGACATTAATAATATCCAACATAAATCGTCTGCGCGGCTTCAGTCCGCGGTTCGGTTGCTGTCCCAAACGGACAGTTTCGACGGTCTCGCATTCCTCGTACGGATTCATCCGACCACGTCACGGTATCACCGCCTCCCGGTCGGACTATCACCGGGACGAGACGACAGCAATCCGCCTCAGTGGACCACTGTGAGCACGCTCTCACTCCCGTCCAGAGAGCCATGAACCCGATATCGTCGATTATGAGTGGGTTATCCAGGAAAAGATCTCGATACTTATCAACCGATCTGACAATACTTCCGGAACGTAGGTAGGTGCCATACTGGCAATGACAATCGCATCCAATCTAACTGGACACTGTCGAGGGCTATGATCGCAGTGCAACCGCAGTCAGCCTGTACTGCAAAATCGACGTGTGGACCGTCTCCGAGACAACCGCTCGAGGGACGAGCGGTACGGCCCGACGGGCCCGCCGTCCGACGAGCGCACACACCCTACCGTCGTTCGGGAGGCTATCGTGAGTAACAACGGCGATTCGTCGCTGAAAGTACTGCAGGTGTCCGCCTCCGGCATGGAGTTTTTCCTGAATCAGGTCGACATACTGGAGGAACTCGGCGTCGACTGTGACGCGGTGTACACAGGCGACTTCCGTGACGGCGGCCACATCCACGGTGGCGATACGCTTCACACGGGCCTGTTGAACACTATCGCCGGTCACAATCCGCTGTACTACGCGATTCGAGGATCGGTGCTGTATCCCCAGATACTGAAATCGTCGCTGGTAGAGGACTACGACTTGGTCCACATCAACTCGGGTGTCGTCGCGCCCCTGGGACTGGTCCAGCCACAGCGCCCTGTCGTCATGACGTTCTGGGGCGACGACGTCCTCGGTGACCGCATGGCGGGGCTGCAGCCGAAGCTGACGAGGCTCTGTGCCACCCGGAGCGATCACGTCATCGTCCGGAGCCAGGAGATGAAAGACGCGCTGCCCTGCGACGCGACGATACTCCCTTCCGGTGTCGACATGTCGCTGTTCGAGCCGATGGACCAGGCGGAGGCCCAGGAGGCCGTTGGCTGGGAGCCGGACCACCGACACGTTATCTTCCCGTACCACCCCTCGAACGAGAAAAAGCGCTACCCTGTCGCGAAGGAGACAGTGGAGCGCGCCAACGAGTCGTTCGACGAGCCGATACAGCTACAGGTCGTCGACGACGCCGATTTCGACGAGATGCCGCTGTACTACAACGCGGCGGACGTGCTCTTGATGCCCTCCCTGCGGGAGGGGTCGCCCAACACTGTCAAGGAGGCCATGGCCTGCAACCTGCCGGTGGTCTCGACCGAGGCCGGCGACACGCGAACGCGACTCGGGCCGGTGAAACATTCGTACGTCTGTTCGACGGACGCCGAGCTGGTCGATGGCGTCGTCTCTGCGCTGGACGCCGGTGAGCGCTCCGACGGTCGGGAGTACGTCGAAGAGGTGAGCCTGAAACGGATGGGAGAACGGATTATCTCTATCTACGAGTCGGTTCTGAACGACCAATGACTCCGTCAGTCACCACACCGGTCGCACCCGCATCACTCACCCAGTACACACCCGCCTCGATAGCGCCGTGACCCTCCCACAGCGCTCCCACGTCTGTTTCATCAGCCCGTACATCCGGGCGTATCTAGAGCCGGGCGCCGAGACCCACGTGGGCGGGGCCCAGCGACAGCAGTACCTGCTCGCGACGCGGTTGAAAGAGCGCGGCCACACGGTCTCGTTCGTCTCCTTCGAGTCCGATGGTGACACCCGCGAACGCATCGACGGCTTCGACGTCTGGAACACGCTCCCGGCGACCAACGACATCGTCGACGCGCCGCGGGCGCTCGCGAAGATATTCCGGACCATCCGTCGTATCGACGCGGACCTCTTCTACGTCCGGGGGAATCCGCCGCTGTGTATCCTCTCCTCGTACTGCTGTTCCGTGCTGGGGGAGTCGCTGGTCTACGTCGTCGCCAACGACTCGAACGTGGAGCTCTCGAAGCTCCCGCTCCATCACGGGATGTTCGACTACAGCGTTCCCAAGCTGGCGTATCTCGACGCGATGGGGCGGGCCGACCGGGTCGTCGCCCAGACCGACTACCAGCGCGGCATCCTCGGTGACGTATTCGGCATCCCGTCGACGGTCGTGCCCAACGGCTACACCGTCCCGCCTGAGGAGGAGGTCCTCGACCCGTCCGAGCGCACGCACGTCCTGTGGGTCGGGACGCTCGACCCCGAGCAGAAGCGACCGGAGCAGTTTCTCCAGCTCGCCGAACGGCTCCCCGACGTCCCGTTCCGGATGATCGGGTGGTCCGACGACGAGCCCTACCGGAACGAGATCAGCGGCCGGGCGGCGTCGCTCCCGAATATGAACTTCGAGGGGTTCGTCCCGCCCGACCAGATCGACGACCACTACCGCCGTGCCGTCGCATACGTCAACACGTCGGCCCACGAGGGGTTTCCGAACACCTTCCTCGAAGCCTGGCGGTTCGCCGTTCCCGTCGTCTCCATGCGCGACGTAATCGACGGGCTGCTCACCGAGGCGGATATCGGCTACCAGACCGGCACGGTCGACGCGATGGCACAGACGATCGACACCCTCTGGAACGACCGCAACGAGGTCGCCGCGACCGGGCGGAACGGTCGGGAATACTTGCGAGAGAACTACGCCATGGACGCGGTCTACGAGACGTACGCGGAGGTTTTCGGCGATGTCGTCGCTGACTAACGCCGGCTCGCTCTTCGGGCTGTCAGCTGGCCCCATTGAGTCATCTGGCGGGGTGCCCCTGCAGTGTGAGGGCGCCACTCGTCCGGCGCCACTGCGTTCGATCACCCGCGTCTGGTCACCACAACTATGCCGGATTCCCCTGGGCAGTTCACGGAAGTTGCACCCACTTACCGGCGCTTTGGACGAATATAACCATGTGACCGCTGCCGCGATACCGTAGTAGAACTGATACCGATGCGAGTAGATAACCTTGCGAAGAGTGCGCTTTTGCTCGGGTATCTCGCGGTTAGTGTCGCAGTCGTCGTCGCCTATAACGACCCCGTTACGGGCTACGAACTGAACATCTACGCCGGCACGCCACTGGCGTTCTGGGGGCTCGTCTCGCTCGCGGTCTTGCTCGCCGTCCTGGTCACGTTCGCGGCTTCGAAACCGCACGTGCGCGCCGCCGGTGGCTTCCTCGGTCTCGTGACGATGACCGTGACCGTGGCGCTCCCGATATTCCGGGGGTATCACTACGTCGGTGACGCCGACCCGCTGTCCCATCTCGGCACAGCGAAAGTCATCAGCGCCGGTGAGATGGGGATGACGGCGAGTCGCTATCCGGTCGTCCACACCCTCGGCGGTGCACTGCACACGATGACCGGGCTCTCGCTACGCCACGTCATGCTCGTGACCGTCGTCGTCTTCCTGGTCTGCTTTTTCGTGTTCGTCCCGCTGGTCGTTCGCGAACTGACTGGCGACGCCTGGATGGCCTACGTCGGCCTCTTCTCCGGGCTGTTGTTGCTCCCGATCAACCACCTGGGCTCTCACCAGTACGTCTTCCCGACGAGTCAGGCGATCCTGTTCGCGCCGGCCGTCCTCCTGGTCTTTTTCCTGTTGTTCCACCAGCGGACGACCAGGCTGTCGGCGCTCTTCCTCGTCCTCGCTCCCGCCTTCGTCATGCTCCACCCCCAGCAAGCGGCGAATCTCCTCATCTTCTTCGGCGTCGTCGTCGCCGGACAGATCGGCTACGACTTCTGGCGCGGGACCGACTTCAAGCAGTGGCGGCGCTGGCTCCTCCCCGAGGTCGCCTTCTTCGGGACCGTGTTCGCGCTCTGGGTCTACAACATGGAGATCTTCTGGAGCAGCATCGAGCGGGTCGCGATGATTCCGTTCCAGGCGACCACCGTCGGCGGGAAGGCCGCGACGCGAACCGGCTCGCTCGAACAGGTCGGCGGCAGCCTGCCGGCTATCTTCGCGAAGCTGTTCTCGGTGCAGCTCTTCTACGTCCTCCTGACGGGGCTGTTGTTGCTGTTGGCCCTCAACCAACTCCGTAGCGGCCGGCAGTGGTACACCCGCGCCACGAGCACCAACGGACGGATGCTCCCGATGTATCTCTACGCCGGACTCGTCGCCGTCGGGCTGTTGTTCGTGGTCTTCTTCGTCGGCGGTATCTCGGACCAGATGTTCCGCCACCTCGCGATGATGATGGTGTTCGGAACGATCCTCGGCGCTATCGCGCTCGGGCGGGTGATGCACTACCTCAGGGAGCGGTGGTCCCCGACCGCCGCCAGAGGGGCCGTCGCCGTCACCCTCTGTCTGTGTTTCGCGCTGTCGCTCCCCGTCGTGTTCGCCTCGCCGTACATGTACTACGACTCACAGCACGTCACGGAGAAGCAGATGCACGGCTACGAGACGACCTTCGAGTATCAGAACCGGGCGATTTTGTTCGACGATATCCGTTCGAGCACGTATCGGTACGGCCACGCTGTTCGGGGCACGGACCGGTCGGGCGGCGCCTACTACACCGAGGGTGACGAGGGCATCCACTCCGGTGACCACGGCATCCCGGACCACTTCGCCAATAGATCCTTGCGCACGTACTACGAGCATCCGCGATATCTCCCGGTTCCGGAGGCCGACCGGGTCCGCGACCCCGTCCTCTGGAACGGCTTCCGATTCAGCCGCGAGGACTTCGCGTATCTGAACAGCGAACCGGGCATCGACAAAGTACAGTCGAACGGTGGGTACGATCTGTACGTGGTAGAGCCGGCCCGCAATCGCACGACTGGCGCTCGCAACGGAACGACTGCCACGTAGCCACCCTTCCGCCGTGCTTACCGGAACGTGTACCGGTGGAACCATCTCTCGAAGCGCCACGGGCGCCAGTCCCGTGGGCAGAACTGATTCCGGGCGGAAATGTTATATCAGAGTGACAGTAAGTACATATTACACGTGTTCTACGCCCCGCGAATTCCGGTGTAGTAGTATAGATAATCCAATACACTCCGACTGGTGGAAATTCGGTAACTAACCCGCATACTGAGATGGTGTTCTGAGCGCCAAACGTGCCCAATCTCAGCAATCGTGTAATAATACTTATCTTAGAAACACCACCCTACCCAAGCATGGCTCCTGACCATACCCGAGTTAAGCAGCTGATACACACCCCGCCGACAGGGGCTGGCCTATCGAGCCGACGCTCGACCGATGCGACGGAGACCACGAACGCGGACCACTACTATTCCAATGACTACTGAAAATCGCGATTACAATCTACCGGACCAGGGCGAACTGGATTGGCACGTGCCGATAAACGAGAACTGGCGGCGCATCGACGAGGACGTACAGGCCGCACTGGACGCGGCCGACGGCGGCGCCGGCGCCGTCACCGGTATCGACACCGTGCGAGCGAACGTCGGCGCGCTGGTAGGCGGCACCTACCACGACTCCGCGTACAGCAACGGCGGCTATGGGGTCGTCTTCACCGCTTCGGACCTGTATATCGACAGCGTCGTGGTCGACTCCGATCTAGAGGGCGTCTCGAACTCCGACCTCACTATCGAGCTCCGTCAGTTCCAGTCCGGGGCCGACAACCCGACCGTCGTCGCGTCGAAGACGGTCTCTCTGTCGGGTGGCCCCGAGCGGGTCGAACTCGGTTTCACCGTCCCCGAGTCCGGCTCGTCGGCCGCGGACCCGAACGACGAGTACGTCCTCCAGCGCGGTTCGGAACCGATTCCGCTCCGCCGACGGTTCGCGGACGAGAACGACTGGAGTACCGCGGACTACACCGACGAGGTGTACACCGACCCCGAAATCTCCTTCCTGCAGGGAACGATAAACACGCCCACCGCGACCTGGGCCGAACCGGTCGGTAGCTGGTACTACTTCTTCGACTGGCTCGTCGGACCGAAAGACCGGACCGTGACCTGTCCGGTCTCCACGGACGTCGACGAGATATATCTGCGGCCCCGCGACCCCGAAGAGGAGTTCGAGAACGTGAGCCCGCGAGCGCTGTGGATCGACACGTCGGAGTACCAATGAAGTTCAAGCAAGGCGGTAGCTGGAACCAGGGGACGCCGAAGATACGCCGGAACGGGCAGTGGACGGCCGCTCGCACGGCCGGTGGCGGTAGCGGTGACGGCAACACGGCGCCGGCCGGTAGCGGATTCACCTGGGACCAGACGCACACGGACACGTCCTGGCTCGAAGACGCCGGCGACGACCTCACCGTCGACGTAGTCACGTCGGCGGACGCGGGCGAGCTAGAAGACGCCTGTAGTAGCGACAGCCCGTCTCTCGTCGTCTTCGAAGCCGGGGGGATGTTCTCCGGTGGCGTCACCGTCACGGGCGATAACACGTGGATAGCGGGCGAGACAGCGCCCGACCCTGGCGTCATCTGTACGGAAGGGCGGTTCAACGTCGAGGCCGACAACGTAATTGTCTCACACGTCGGGAGCTACTACGGGCCAGTGGGTGACGAAGAGGCGCTTCGCGTGAACGGCAACAACATTCTGTGGGACCACTGTACCGGTGCGTGGGGCGTCGACGAGACGGCCGGCTCGTCACAGGCATACAGCAATGTTTCGTGGATTCACTGTATCGTGACCGAGGGGCTGTACGACTCCGTACACCCGGAAGGCACCCACTCTCGGGGGTTCTTCAACAACGACGGAGGCTGTGAGAATATCGCCTTGATGGGGTCGATACTGGCACACTGCAATCGCCGTATGCCGTGGGCGAGCGGCGACCTCGCGTGTGTGAACACCCACATCTACAACTGGGGCGAGAGCGCGATGAAAACCGAAGGACGGGGTAACAGCCAGGATTTCGTCGGCGTCAACTTCGAACCCGGCCCGGACTCGTCTGGCGGCCCGGTGTTCAGCATCGGCGGCGGGAACCCGCTGTATCTCCAGGACGTGGAGACGAACGGCGCGGACCTCAACGACGGGTTCGACATCGTGGACAGCCCGTTGAACCCGCCGTCGGGACTGGACCTGCAGGCTGACGTCGTCCCAGCGGCGGACGTCCCGGCGTTGTGCCGGTCGACGGCGGGTATGCGGCCCGTAGCGCGTCACCCGGTCGACGAAGGTATCATCAGCCGTATCGGCGGGAACAGCGGCGGGATAATCGACGACCCCGACGATGTGGGCGGGATGCCCAGCTACTCCGAGCAGACGCGGACGCTGGAGGTCCCGAGCTCGGGACTGCTCGACTGGGTCCGCGGGTACAAACGCGACGTGGAAGTCGCGATCTCGACCAAAGAAGAGACGACCACGTCGGACAACCCGAACTGAAGCCGCGGTTCTCTTTTTCCGGGGGACAAGGCGTGGGTTCGTGGTGGCACTCGGACTACTCGAGATATCCCAACTGACGCAACCGCTCGCCGCGTTTTTCGTCGTTCTCGGGCGCGGCTGTCGAGATTTCGCCCGCCGTTATCGTCCGCCGCTCGGTGTCGGGATACTTCACCCACGGGACCTTGATGAGTTCCTCGACTGTGAACCCGTACGGGTGGCCAAACAGCCGCATCGGGATGGGGCCGATATCGTGGCCGAAAACGTTCCCGTGGTCGGACGAGATCACCGTCGACCCGTCCAGCGAGCGGGCGAGTTCCTCGGCGTAGGGGACCACCAGTTCGAGGTTCTCGCGGTAGGCGGTCTCGACGAGTTCCCGGGAGACCTCGCCCGTTCTGAGCTGCGTCCAAATGTCCTCGTGAGCGCGGCCGTTCGTCCTGAGACCGTTCCCGGTAAAGGAGCTGTGTGGCGGCAGACGCTCGCGACCGGTCTCACCGATGAACGGGTAGTGCGGTTGCATGAAATGGGCGATAAGTCGCTTTTCCGGGTACTGCTCGGCCGCTTGGAGAGTGGCCGCCAGGACCGCCGCCGGCGGCACGGTCTGGAGCTCCTCGTCCCAGTGGGTGTCCCACAGTTCGACGATTTCGAATATCCGGTCCGCGTGCTTGCTGACGTGCGGGTTCGCGGTCACCCAGACGGTGTCGTCGGCCGCGGCGTCGCGGAGGTTGAACTCCAGAAACTCCTCGGAGTTAGAGCCTCCGGACCACCGGTAGGACACCTCGGTATCGAAGACGGCTGCCGCGAGGTCGAATCTGCAGGCGTCGAGAAGCAGCAGGTTGTCCCAGTCCTCTTCGAAAACACGGGTCCGGTCGATACCGCTGTGTCGGACCCGCCTGTCGTACTGCTGGTTCACTGCTCGGAGGACTTTCCGGGGCTCGTCTACCCCGGCCCGCACTTGCTCTAGCAGCTTCATCAGTTACTACCAGAACGTATCATTGATATAACTGTTAGGACCGTATCTCGCGATAGCGTGTCGTTTCCGACGGCCCGAACTCGTGCCCGATGGACCGACGGTTGACAGCGGCCCCTGCACCGCCGATATCGGTGGGAATAACGACGAGTTCCATCTCCTGGCCGTTCTCACGCGGGTCGGGCACGTTGGGTCGTCTCTCCGGAACACGCACCCGCGCACGTTCGTCTCACTCGTCGGCGTGTAACTCTCTCCGAGGCAGTCCGCGCTGGAAATACCACCTTACTGCGGCAGGCACACCCGGGACGCTCGGCTCGCAGGACGCCGGCCGCCGCCCGAATCCGGCCATCACCGACTGGCACGGACACGGCTCCGCTACGTACTGGCGTCTCTCGCGGTGTCTCGAACGCTGCTCCTGTCGGTACGGCTGCTGGAGACGGCGACGCCCGAGCGGTCGCCGGTCGCTCGGGGTGGAACACGCGAGACGCGGTATGTGCTGAATACCAATTGCCGCGTTCTCTCATACGTCCCGGTATGAACGGAGGCCGGAGCTCTGTGCCGTCTGTCCCCTGAGATGACAGTTCCAACGGCAGCACCCGTCTCCGAGCTACTGCCTCCGTAGGACGCCTCCGCCGCCATCGAACCGATATCATGCACTTTTCACCATCCCGCCACCGGCCGTGGTCTCCCAGTGGTACCGACAGCGACCACCCGCCCAGCGGCCCCCACTATCGGCACAGACACGCATGGGTCTGAGAGACGAACTCGCTTCGCGGTTCAAGGCCCAACTCGCGGCGAAGATATTCAGGGCTGTCGGCGGGGGGTTGCTGACCGTGGGGCTGGCGCGATTGCTCGACCCCGACGGATACGGACTCCTCTTTCTCGCGCTGACGGTCGTGACGTTCTTCCAGTTGCTCACAATCGGCATCGGTCGGTCCGCGGGCCGCTACATCGCCGAGTATCGCGAGACCGACGAGTCACAGCTGCCGTACATCGTTCGAGACGCTTCGGTCATCGTGGTCGGTATCATGGTGGTCGCGGGGGTCCTGCTGGCAGCCGCGTCGGGGAGGATCGCCTCGCTCTTCGACGAACCCGAGCTCCAGCCGTTCCTGCTGGTCGGGACGGCCTTCGTCATCCTCTGGATGGCTATCACGTTCATCGAGAAGGTCCTGCAGGGGTTCGAGGCGATACGGTTCGTCGCGGTCATGACCTCGTTCGGTCGACTCACTCGGCTCGTGCTGGCGCTCGGAATCGTCGCAGCCGGCTTCGGTGCGCTCGGTGCGCTCTGGGGCTACGTGATCAGCGCACTGTTTACGGCCACACTCGGCACGGTCTATCTGGTTCGCCGGCTCCGCGAGTTCGACACCGACCCGAACGGGGCCGAACCGGGGCTCAGGCGTCGCATCTTCGAGTACGCCGTGCCGACCACCGCGACCAACATGTCGCGATATCTCGACCATCAGGTGGATACGCTTCTCGTCGGGTACTTTCTCTCGCCCGTGGCGGTGAGCTTCTACGTCATCGCCGAACAGGTCATTACGTTCCTGGAGACCCCGCTGTCGGCGCTTGGCTTCACCCTTTCGCCGACGTTTGGCTCTCAGAAGGCGGCGGGAAATATCGAGGAGATGTCCCGCATCTACGAGGAAGCCCTGCTCAACGGATTACTGCTCTACGTGCCGGTCGGCGCAGGTATCCTCTTCGTGGCCCAGCCGGCCGTCACGCTCGTCTTCGGCTCGGAGTACAGCGGCGCGATTCCGGTCTTGCAGGTCCTCGGGCTGTACGTGATACTGAAGGCGATCACGAAGGTCTCCGACAACGGGCTCGACTTCCTCGGGCGCGCACGGGAACGCGCCATCGCGCGGATCGTGACCGCCCTGCTCAACGTCGGGCTGACCGTGGCCCTCATCCAGCCCTTCGGCGTGGTCGGGGCCGCGATTGCGACGCTCGTGACGCAGGGCTTCTACACCACCACGAACGTCTACATCTCCGCACAGGAGTTCGAGTTCCGAACCGGCTTCCTGCTCAGGCGAGCGGGCAAGATCGTCGCGGTCACGCTCGTGATGTCGGCCGTCGTCTTCGCTCTCTCGGGGTACATCTCCGGTTGGCTCACCCTCGCGCTCGTCATCGGTGCCGGGTTCGTCGTCTGGGCGGTGCTGTCCGTGACGACCGGGCTGCTCGAAATCGGTCGTGTCGTCTCCATAATGACGTGACCGCCCGGCCCGAGACCTGATTGGCAGCCGAAGCCACAATCCGAAACCGGCGGGTAGCGACAGCTTAGCGGGGCTAAGGCCTCTCTTTTTATACCCGCGGACCTCCGGGTCACCGACAGACGAGTGGTGTTACCAGAACCTGGGTCCGCCGTCGTGCAGGCGGGCCATCACGCCAGCAAGATATGACACAGGGACAATCCTCGCTACGAGACGGGCTGCGGACAGGGGCCGACTTGGTCGCGGTTATCGGGCTCGTCGCTATCGTGAACCTGGCGGTGTTCCTTCCGGCGGGCGAGGGCGCCGTCGGGGCCGTCGTCCGCGTCGTCCTCGGAAGCATCTTCGTGTTGTTCGTGCCGGGATACGTGTTGCTCGCTGCCCTGTTCCCCGAACGCGGGCGGTCGCCGACCGACGACGACCGGGACGGACTGACCGACGACTGGGTATCGCTGTTCGACAAGCCCCGGGAGCAACGGACAATCGACGGTCTCGAACGCGCCGCGCTCGCGTTCGCGCTCAGTATCGCGCTCGTCCCGTTGCTGGTGCTGGGGCTGACACTCGCACAGTACGCCTTCGCGCTCGTCCCGATGACGGTGCTGCTGACCGCGTGGACGGTCGCGCTCGCGCTGATCGCGGCCGTCCGTCGCTGGCGGCTCCCCAGCCGACAGCGGTTTCGCGTCCCGTTCGGGGACGTCGTCGCCGCCCGGACACAGCTCACCGCGGCCGCGGACAGCCGCTTCGAGGCCGTCCTGAACGTCGGCGTCGTCGCGGTCGTCCTGCTGGCACTCGCGACGTCGGCCTACGCCGTCGCGGTGCCGCCGGACGGCGAGCGATACACCGAGTTCTACGTCTCCACGGAGAACGGCGAGGGCGACCTCTCCTTTTCTGACTACCCGGAGCGGTTCCGGCCCGGCGAGGCCGAGCCCATCACCGTCGGTATCGAGAACTACGAGGGCGAGTCCGTCGACTACTCCGTCGTCGTCCAGCTCCAGCGCGTCGCGGGGGACGCCAACGACTCGACCGTCACCCGGCGGGTCGCCATCGACCGGTTCTCGACGAGCGTCGGCCCCAACGAGACCCGACACGTCGGTCGGAATCTGACCGTCTCCGACCGGCTCACCGGTGAGTCTCTCCGGTTGCAGTTCCTCCTCTACGAGGGGCCGGTTCCGGACCAGCCCACCGCCGATACCGCGTACAGAAGCGTCTACCTGTGGGTCGACGTCGAAGGAGGCAGCGGACGATTACCGCGGTAGCCACGGCCGCGATGGTTCGGACCGACTCGTCGATGGTACTGTGGCCTATCGGGAGGGGTCTGCCGACATGATGCCGTGGACTCACGCGGTGTTTGCCTACATCGCGTTCTCGCTGTCCTCACACGCGCTGGCCCGGACTGCACCTACGACCAGGGAGACCGCGCTGGTGCTCTTCGGGGCCTTGCTCCCGGACCTCGTCGACAAGCCGCTGGCCTGGCAGTACGGCGTCCTCCAGGGCGGACGGACGCTCGCACACTCGGTTTTCACGGCTGTCCCCATCTCGGTCGCGGTCGTCCTCGTCGCCGTCCGGCGGGGGCGGCCACGGCTCGGACTGGCCTTCGCCGCCGGATATCTGTTACATCTCCCGGGTGACCTCTTGCCGGAGTATCTCAGCACCGGGGCGCTCGAAATCGAGACGCTCCTCTGGCCGGTCACGGACGGCGGCGGCGGGCAGGGCGACAGTTTCGTCCGGGAGTTCATGGTCAACGTCGTCCCCTACGTCCGGGGCATCACAGAGGCGATACTGTCGGGGGAGCTGTCCGGCCAACTGCTCGCGCTCTTCACGCTGTGGGCGCTGGCCTTCGGGCTGTGGGTCTACGACGGGATGCCGGTCGTCCGGGACGGCTACGACTGGGTGCGCCGCGCCGTCGTTCGGGAGACGTAGCTCCCGGCGTCGCGTCCGTCGACAGGGCAACTGCGCCGGACCGATGCGCTGCTGGGTCTATTCGACGGTGGGTGCCTGCTCGTCGGTGCGGCCCGGGAGTTCGATCTCGATCTCGAGCTCCGGCTCGCCCATCCCCTCGAAATCCAGCTCCAGTTCGACCGGCTCGCCGAAGGCGAAGGGCAGTTCCCACTCTTCGTCGACGATGGTCAGTTCGTCG
>Ga0209917_1000683_pt1 | contig 14010 bp, 13 predicted proteins | sample SalPon2_C_H2O_MG_FD_185710 | JGI IMG/M metagenome (GOLD analysis project Ga0209917, IMG submission 185710) | Salt pond water microbial communities from South San Francisco under conditions of wetland restoration - Salt Pond MetaG R2_C_H2O_MG... | ecosystem: Environmental > Aquatic > Non-marine... | reverse complement strand
CCACGACCTCGACGTACGCGTCGAGGGCGACATCGACCCCGCGAAATACAAGGGCGGGGAGACGGAGTCGCGCGCGGGGTTCGGGTCGATCCGCGTGCACACGACCGTCGATGCCGACGCCGACGCCGACGCGCTGGCGGACTGGATGGCGACGGTCGAAGAGCGCTGTCCCGTCGCGGACAACCTCGACATCGGGACGGACGTACACGTCGAGGTGGAGCGCGCCTGAACGGACGCGACGGCCGCTGCCCCGGGCGACGGGATTTATCATCGCCACGCACGCACGGACGAAACGTGTCGCCGCGAATCGCCGCCGATCGGACGGGGCAGGCGTAGCCGTGGCTCCCGATCCCCGACTGTTCGCGTCGCCGCGGGCGCGGCGACAGGGTCTCTTGCACCTGCTCGTCGCAGTCCTGCTGTTCGTCGCGGCGACGGTGCTGTTGCGTCCGTACGTGACGGTCCTGACCGACGCCGAGGCGGCGCGGGCGTACGTCCGGAGCTTCGGCGTCTGGGCGCCGCTGGCGTTGATCGTCCTGCAGGCGCTTCAGATTGTCCTCGCGCCCGTTCCCGGACAGGTGCTCGCCGCCGTCGCCGGCTACCTCTTCGGCCCGTGGTGGGGGACCCTGTACAACATGATCGGGATCACGGTCGGCAGTACGGCCGCCTTCTGGCTGTCGCGACGGTTCGGCCGTGCCTACGTCGAGCGAATGATCGACGCCGACGTGCTGGCGACGTTCGACTCGTTCGTCGAGCGTCGCGGCCTCCTCACCCTCTTCGTCCTCTTTCTGATCCCCGGGCTCCCGGACGACGCCATCTGTTTCGTCGGCGGCCTCACGCCGATTCCGCTTCGAAAACTCGTGCTCGTCGCCATCGTCGGGCGGACGCCCGCGTTCTTCCTCGCGAACGTCCTCGGCGACCTGGTCGCGACCGGCGAACTCGATCGAGCCGTCGGACTGTTCGTCCTGATCACCGTGTTTTCGATCCTGGGCTACCTGAATCGGGATCGAATCGTTCGGTGGCTGGACGGTCGCGGTCGATGACGACGAATTCGGAAGCGTCCGCGGGGACCTAAGTCGCGACGGGCCGCAATCGTCGCGTTCGGACGCAGACCGGGCGGACCCATAACTGTAATCAGAACGGCGATTCTGTAAGATAAGTTACTATAATTTACGGACCCACCTGCGAGCGTTTCTACAGATATTAATGCCTCGACGCGGAAGCACGCCTATGACGCTGTCCGTGACCAACACGCTGACGGGCGAGCGAGAGGCGTTCGAGCCGGGTGGCGAGGAAGTCCTGTTGTACGTCTGTGGGTTGACGGTCTCGGACGACGCTCACCTCGGCCACGCGCGGGTGTGGACCCACGCCGACGTGATGCACCGGTGGCTCGACCACTGCGGCTACGACGTGCGCCACGTCGAGAACTTCACCGACGTGAACGAAAAGATCGTCGCCCGCGTCGGCGAGGACGCCCTTGGCGAGTCGGAACTCGACGTGGCGGAGGGCTTCATCGCCTCCGTCCTCGCCGACATGCGCGGCCTGAACCTGAAGCGGGCGGCGGTCTACCCCCGCGTCTCTGAACACGTTCCCGAGATCATCGGTCTCGTGGAGACGCTGCTCGACCGCGGCTACGCCTACGAGGCGAACGGCTCCGTCTACTTCGACGTGACCGAGTTCGAGGACTACGGCAAACTCTCGAATCAGAACCTCGACGAGATGGAGTCCCAGGGCGATCCGGACGAGCGATCCGAGAAGCGCCATCCCGCGGACTTCGCGCTCTGGAAGGCGGACGGCGTCTCGCCGTCGGACGTGGCCGAACACCGAAAGGACGACCGGCCGCTGGGCGACCACCCCCCGTCCGGAGAGACGTGGGACTCGCCGTGGGGCGAGGGCCGACCCGGCTGGCATATCGAGTGCTCCGCGATGAGCACGACCCACCTCGACGACACCATCGACATCCACGTCGGGGGGCACGACCTGGTCTTCCCCCACCACGAGAACGAAATCGCCCAGAGCGAGGCGGCGACGGGCCAGCAGTTCGCCCGCTACTGGCTCCACACGGGACTGTTGGAGACTGCGGGCGAGAAGATGAGCTCCAGTCTCGGCAACTACTTCTACGTCGCCGACGCACTGAAGGAGTTCGGCCCGAACGTCATCCGCACGTTCTACTGCTCGACCAACTACGGGTCGAAACAGACCTACGGCGAGGCGGCGATGGCGGAAGCCGAGGAACGCTGGGAACGCCTCGACCGCACGTACGAGACGGCCGTCGACGCCTGCGACGGCGTCGACGCTCGCACCAAAGTCGAGGACGGTGACCTACGGACGGCCGTCGAGGAGGCCCGCGAGGGCTTCACCGCGGCCATGAACGACGACTTCGGAGTGCGCGAGGCGACGGCCGCCCTGCTGGAACTCGCGACGGCGGTCAACCGCCACGTCGACGGGGGCGACGAGTACGACTACGTCGGCCTTCGGCGGTCGGTCGAGACGTTCGAGGAGTTCGGCGAGGGCGTCCTCGGCCTCGACTTCGGCGGCGGGACGGGCGGCGGGGCCCACCTCGCCGACGACCTGATCGAACTCGTCCTCGACGTGCGCGAGGCGGAACGCGAGGCTGGCAACTACGACCGGGCCGACGACCTGCGGGACGACCTGGAAGCCCTCGGAGTCACCGTCGAGGATAGCGACGACGGGCCGACGTACCGGTACTGACGGGGGTTATCCCGTCGGTTCGAGCGCGGCGTGGGATCGCTACGCTCGCTGCCCGTCGCCGTCGTGTCCAGCCAGCAGGTCCTCCTCGTAGGCGGCGACGGCCCCCACGACGGCGTCGGCGTCCTCGTCGGAAACGTCGAACTCGTCCAGGCTCCCGTACAGCAACGCGATGGCCCGCTGGATGTCGTCGGAGCTGAACGGTACGTGGAGGTGTGCCTCGCGGACCGGTTCGGCGTCGTACGTCTCCGGTCCACCGGCAGCCTCACACAGGAACTCCGTCTGCGTCCGTCTGAGTTTCTCCATGTCCGCACCCCGAAACAGCGGCCCCAACTCCTCGTCGGTCAGGAGTTCGTCGTAGAACTCGTCGACGACGGCCCGGATTCCGTCGCGCCCACCGAGCCGCTCGTACAGATTTCCGTCGGACATATCCCGTATGATTGCCCGAATCGGAAAATACGTTCCGCATCTCCGGACGTTCGTGTGTGAATTCGCATCTCGACCGTCCGGGATCCAGTTCCGTCGGCAGCGGCGCCGACGGCCCGGACCCGAATCGGGACCTACCGCCCCACCGTCACCGGCGCCAGACTCTCGAATCGGAACACCGTAAACGGCGTGTACGACTCCTCTTGCCCCTTATTGAACGGCGGCGCCCGATGAAGTTGGGTGACGGTGAAGTAGACGTGCCCGTCCGGACCACAGCAGAAGCCGTCGGGCCACAGGAACTGCTCGTCGTCACGGGCAAGCACCTCGTACTCGCCCGACGGTCGCGTCACGCCGATGGCGTTGTTCGTCATGTCCGTGATGTAGACGTTGCCCGCGGTGTCGACGGTGATGCCGTCACAGACCTCCTTGTCGCCGTAGCGTTCGATCCGGTCGTCGAGTTCGGCGTCGGTCAGGGACTCGTCCAACAGGTCCGCGGCCCGAATCCGGTAGACGCTCTCGGTCGTGATGCCGCAGTAGTAGACCCACTCGAAGGCGGGGTCGATGGTGATGCCGTCGAGGCCGGCGCTGATGGGTTCGTACTCGCCCGCGGCGTTCTCCTGCACCACGGGGTCGCCCTCGATGACCGGCGTGACGCCGTCCTCGGGGAGGACGCTCGGGTGGTCTTCGATCACCTGGCGGGTTCGGCCCGTATCCAGGTCGAGAGCGACGAGGGCCGGCGTCCCCGGATCGCTCGGCTCGTCGCTCAACCCCAGATCAGCGATGTAGATGGCGTTGCGCACCGCGTCGTACGCGAAATCCTGCATGAAGGATAGATCGGTCGTCGCGTGGGCGGGGACGTGGTCGACGCGGTGGAGCCGATCCGTCGTCGTATCCCACGAGACGAGTTTCGGGAGGTGGCCCTCGGCGACGTTGCCGATGTCGAGGATGCGGACCATCCCGTCGGGGTCGGCGCGCAGGCCGATGAGGGTGTGGATGCCGACGCCGTCGTCGCCGGGGGGCGTGCTCCACGCCTCGTTCGGGAACGGACGCACCTCGCCGTCGTCGACGTACTCGACGACGCGGTACGCCGGTTCGTCCCCGTAGGGGAAGGGGTGGTTGCTGACGAGGAGTCGCCCGTCGGGGGTCACGGCGGGGTTGCCCGCCCGCGTCTCGAACCGAGCGTAGGGTTCGGGATCGACTTCGGTGCCGCCGGTGGAAGTTCGTGACATGCTCCCACATTCGTGCGGACTCATATAGTACGTGGCCTACACGGTGAACAGGTCCGTGTCCTCGGGGACGGCGAAGAGGCCCATCCGGACGCCGGCGTCGAGCCACCCGTAACCGTAGGAGAAGGAGGCGAGGGCGTTCACGGGGTCGCCGTTGGCGCGGAAATGGCGGCCGTCGTCGAGATACGACTCGGCCATCTCCCGGCACTCCGCGGCCGCGGTGCCGAGGGGCGTGTCCGCGGGCGGGCGCGACTCCGCCTCGTCGAGGGCGTCCGCGAGCATCCGCTCGTAGCGGTCGGTCTTTTCCTGGAGGTCGGCGGGCATGGACGGCGGTGGGCGGGGGGAGGACAAGAAGGTGGGGGAGTGCTTTCGGGGCACTGTTCAGATTAGGGAGCGTCGACTGGGGACACCTCGAAAGCCCCGACTCGCTGGAGGAAGGCGGCCGATGCAAGGACCGCAGCGAGGCCCCCGGCTCCAGCGAGTCGCCCCTTTCGAGGTGGTCTCAAAATCGCACGCTTATCTGAACACTACCCGCTTTCGAAGGGCGCAAGCTAAATGGGTCCCACCCACCTATCGGAGGTATGAGCGAGAGCGACGGCGCCGACCATCGACGCCTCATCATCGCGGGAAGCGGGATTGCGGGACTGTCGGCCGCCATCTACGCCGGCCGGTCGAACAACGACCCGCTGGTGCTCGAGGGCGACGAACCCGGCGGGCAGTTGACGCTGACGACCGACGTGGAGAACTACCCCGGCTTCCCCGAGGGGATCAGCGGACCGGACCTGGTGAACAACATGAAAGAGCAGGCCCGCAAGTTCGGGGCCGAAATCCAAAACGGCGTCGTCGAGTCCGTCGACGTGGAGGAGTCGTCGGGGCCGGGCCGAACCTTCCACGTCACGCTGACCAGCGGCGCGGAGTACACGGCAGACGCGTTCATCGCCGCCTCGGGCGCCAGCGCCCGCACCCTCGGGATTCCCGGCGAGGACGAACTCATGGGGTACGGGCTGTCGACGTGTGCGACCTGTGACGGCGCCTTCTTCCGTGACGAAAAGATCGTCGTGATCGGCGGCGGCGACGCCGCCTGCGAGGAGGCGGTCTTTCTCACCAAGTTCGCTTCGACCGTCTATCTCGTCCACCGGCGCGACGAGTTCCGCGCCGAGGACTACTGGATCGACCGCGTGATGGAGAACGTCGACGAGGGGGAGATCGAACTCGAACGGAACACGGAGGTGACGGAGCTTCACGGTACGCCCGAGGAGGGCGTCGACCACGTGACGATGGTCCACAACCCCGAGGGCCATCCGACGGACAAACTCGACGACCCGGAGACGGAGACGTTCGACTTCGACGCCGGCGCCGTCTTCTACGCCATCGGTCACACCCCGAACACGGCGTATCTGGAGGGGCTGGACGTGGAGATGGACGACGAGGGGTATCTGGAGACCGCCGGCGGCGACGGCGGCGGGCAGACGAAAACGGGCGTCCCCGGCCTCTTCGGCGCGGGCGACGTGGTCGACTTCCACTACCAGCAGGCCATCACCGCGGGTGGGATGGGTTGTAAGGCCGCTATCGACGCCGACGGCTACTTGGAGGACCTGGAACGGGAACGTGCGGCGGCCGAGGGTGGAGAACCCGCCGCGGCCGAGAGCGACGACTAGTCGGGAGCATCGTACCGCGAGAATCCCTGCTGACTTCGGCCACAGTTTCCCACACGCCCTTATACGGGGCGCCCCCAGTAGCGGCATGGTCGAAACCGAGACGTACACCATCGAAGGCCCGGACGGCGACAGCGACGAACTCGAACTCCCGGTCGGTCTGGTCGACGCCCTCGCCGAACAGGGCGAGGACCAGACGACCGTCGTCGCCGAAATCGCGCTGCTCTCCTTCGTCCAGCGCTCACACGCCATCGTCCACCACGCCGAGGGCGAGGTGCCGGGTGATCTGGCGGAGATCAACGAGAAAGCCGAGGAACTGTTCGAGGAACGATTCGGGATGACCTTCGGCGAGGCGACGGGTCACAGCCACTAAACGAACAGGAGCGGGAGCATCGCCAGCACGCCGGCGGCGACGCCCGCGACGAGTTCGCGTTTCCCCCCGCCCGGTAACCCCTCGCCGATGTCGAGGGCTTCGGGGATGAACTCCGTGACGACGAGATAGATCATCGCCCCGGCGGCGAAGCCGAACCCGACGGGGAGGAAGTCGCGGGCGACGCGGACGAAGAGGAACGCGATGACCGCGCCGATAGGCTGGGGGAGGCTGGAGAAGACGGCCCACCAGACCATCTTCCACTCCGAGACGCCGAGCGTCCGGAGCGGAATCGAGATGGCGACCCCCTCGGGGACGTTGTGAATGGAGATGGCGACGGTCATGAAGACGGCGAGCAAGGGGACGACGAACCCGAACAGGCCGACGGTCGTGCCGGCGGCCGCCTGTAGACCCAGGTCGGCGAAGGAGACGCCGACGGCGACGCCCTCGGGAAAACTGTGGACGGTGAGGACCCCGAGGATCAGCAGTAGCTTCCGAAAGTCCGCTTCCTCGTACTGCTTCGGGCTCATTTCGTACCCCTCGATGATCTCGTGCGCGACGACGACGAGGATCACGCCCGCGACGAGGCCGGGCACGATAGCGAGCGGCGAGTCGGCCGCCGACAACCCCTCGAACACGAGTCCGAAGACCGACGCCGACACCATGATTCCCGAGGCGAGCCCCCACAGCGCCACGTTCCAGCGGTCGCTCACGTCGTCGACGATGAAGAAGGGAATCGCACCCAGACCGGTCGCCAGCGCGGTGACCAACCCAGCGAGAAAGACGAAGGCGACGTTTTCAAGGAGCGCCATCGGTCGATTCGAGGGTGGCGACTGGGTTAAATATTATCATATCTTCGATACTTTTGGCCGGCCTAATCCGGGCAGTGTGGCGTCGGTCGCAGTGGTTCGGCGAACCGCCTGGGCACGCCGACGCCGATCCGTATAATTCGGCGGGAACCGCCCACGGAGTTTATGCGGCGGCCGGTGGTAGCCGGCAGTGATGGGCACACTCTCCGCGCTGTTTGCCCCCGAACGGGTGGCCGTCGTCGGGGCGACGGAGCGTCAGGGATCGGTCGGTCGCGCGCTCGTCGACAATCTCACGGCCGGCTTCGACGGGACGGTCGTGCCGGTGAATCCGAACTACGACTCGGTCCGTGGCCTCGACTGCGTCGATAGCGTGAGCGAGGCCGACGCCGACTTGGTCGTAGTGGCCGTCCCGGCGTCGGTCGCCGTCGACGTGGTGCGCGAGGCGGGCGCGGCCGGGGTCAAAAACGTCGTCGTCGTCACCGCCGGGTTCGGCGAGACGGGCGGCGAGGGCGCCGACCGCGAGCGCGAACTCGAAGCCGCCGCGGCCGAGTACGACCTGAACCTCGTCGGGCCGAACTGTCTCGGGATCATCAGCACGCCAGTCGGGTTGAACGCCACGTTCGCCCCCCGGTCGGCGCCGCCGGGTTCCATCTCCTTTCTGAGCCAGTCGGGCGCGTTCGTCACCGCCGTCCTCGACTGGGCGGCCGATCAGGGGGTCGGGTTCAAGGACGTGGTGTCGCTCGGCAACAAGGCCGTCCTCGACGAGACCGACTTCGTGGCAACTTGGGGCGACGACGAGGACACCGACGTGATCGTCGGCTACTTGGAGAGCATCGAGGACGGCCGCCGGTTCGTCGAGACGGCCCGCGAGGTGACCCGCGAGACGCCGGTCGTCGTCGTGAAGTCGGGGCGGACCGAGGCGGGCGCACAGGCCGCCTCCTCGCACACCGGCGCGATGGCGGGGCGGGACCGCGCCTACGCGGCCGGCCTCCGCGAGGCGGGGGTCGTCCGCGCCGACTCCGTTCAGGACCTCTTCGACGCCGCGCGCGCCCTCGCCGGCCAACCGGTACCGGAGACCAACGGGGTTGCGGTCGTCACCAACGCCGGCGGCCCGGGCGTGATGGCGACCGACGCCGTCGGTGACGGCCCGCTCTCGCTCGCCGACTTCGGCTCGACGACCGTCGACGCCCTCCGCGACCGACTGCCCGGGGGCGCGAACGTCTACAACCCCGTCGACGCCATCGGCGACGCCGACAACGACCGCCTCCGCGACGCCGTCGACATCGTCCTCGCGGACGACGCCGTGGGTTCGGCCGTCGTCCTCGCCGCCCCCACGGCGACGATCGATTTCGACCGACTCGCCGCCGACGTGGTCGACCTGCAGGCCACCCACGACCTCCCCGTGACGACGTGTCTGATGGGCGGGGAGCGCACCCGCGGGGCGGCGGACGCGCTCTCCGAGGCGGGCATTCCCAACTACTTCGACCCCGCACGGGCGGTCGGGAGTCTCGCCACGCTCGAACGCTATCGGTCGATCCGCGACCGCGAGCGACCCGAGCCGACGACGTACGACGTGGACCACGAGGCGGCCGACGCGGTGCTCGACCGAGCCCGGGATCGCAACACGACGCGACTCGGCGTCGAGGCGATGCCCCTCCTCGACGCCTACGGGATTCCGACGCCCGCTGGCGAGGTGGTCGGCTCCCCGACCGACGCGCTCGAGGTGGCCGAACGCATCGGCGACCCCGTCGTCATGAAGATCGTCAGTCCGGACATCCTCCACAAATCCGACATCGGCGGCGTGAAAGTCGGCGTCCCCCACGAGGAGGTGTACGACGCCTACGAGGACCTGATCGCTCGCGCGCGCAATTACCAACCTGACGCGACGATCCTCGGGGTGCAGGTCCAAGAGCAGGTCGATATGGACGCCGGTGTCGAGACCATCGTGGGCACGAACCGCGATCCGCAGTTCGGCCCGCTCGTCCTCTTCGGCCTCGGGGGCATCTTCGTCGAGGTGATGGAAGACACCGCCGTCCGCCTCGCGCCCGTCGCCGAGGTGGAGGCGCGGGCGATGACCGAGGAGATTCAGGCGTCGCCGCTGTTGTCCGGGGCGCGCGGCCGCGACCCCGTCGATCGGGAGGCAGTCGCCGAGACACTCGGTCGCCTCTCACAGCTCGTTACGGACTTCCCCGAAATCCTCGAACTCGACGTAAACCCGCTGGTCGTCCGGCCGGACGGCGTCGAGGCCGTCGACCTCAGACTCACCATCGAACCCGAACCATGACCACCCTACTCGTCACCGCGACCGGAGAAAGCACAGGCAAGACGGCCATCGCCATCGCCCTGGCCCGCTACGCACAGGAGCGAGGGCGGAGCGTCGGCTACATGAAACCCAAAGGGACCCGTCTCCAGAGCCACGTCGGCAAGACGCTCGACCGCGACCCGATGCTCGCGCGCGAGCTCCTCGGCACCGACGACGAGATGCACGAGATGGAGCCCATCGTCTACTCGCCGACGTTCGTCCGCTCGGCGCTGGAGGGGCGGGAACGGCCCGACGAACTCCGCGAGAGCGTTCGCGAGGGGTTCAACGCCGTGAGCGAAGGCCGGGACTTCGTCGCCGTCGAGGGCGGCGGCCGCCTCACCACCGGGGGAGTCGTCGACCTGACCGATGCGGAGGTGGCCGACTTACTGGACGCCGACGTGGTTCTCGTCGCCGACTACGAGTCGCCGCCGGACGTCGACGAGACGCTCGCGGCCGCCCGGCAGCTCGGCGACCGCCTCCACGGCGTCATTTTCAATCGGGTGTCCGAAACCGCCTACGACGAAGTCGAGAGCGTCGTTGCCCCGTTCCTGGAGGGGAAGGGTATCCCAGTCGTGGGCGTTCTCCCCCGCGACCCCGGTCTGGCGGGAGTCACCGTCGCCGAACTCGCCGACGAACTCGGCGTCGAGACGCTGACCGACGCCCCGACCGACGGCGTCGTCGAGCGGTTCCTCGTCGGCGCGATGAGCGGCGAGTCGGCGCTTCGCTTCTTCCGGCGGACGAAAGACGCCGCCGTCATCACCGGTGGCGACCGGACGGACATCCACACCGCCGCACTCGAAGCGCCCGGCATCAAATGTCTGGTCATCACCGGCGGTCGTCGCCCCCCGGGGACCGTCCTCGGCAAGGCAGCGGAGAAGGGCGTACCCGTCCTGCTCTCGACCGCCGATACGCTCTCCACGCTCGAACGCGCCGAGGACGTGGTTCGGAGCGGGCGGACGCGCGACGAACACACCGTCGACGTGATGCAGTCGCTTCTGACCGATCACGCCGACGTGGACGCGCTGATCGGAGACGGCGACGGCGACGCCTAAACTCGCCACCGACGGTCGGTGTGGTTCAGCCGCTCGCACCCGTCTTCGGTGACGATGACCAGATCCTCGATCCGCACGCCGAAGCGGTCGGGGAGGTAGACGCCGGGTTCGACGCTGAATACCATCCCCGGTTCGAGCGTCGTCTCGTTTCCGGCGACGATGTCGGGCGCCTCGTGGACGTCGAGGCCGACGCCGTGGCCCGTCCGGTGGATGAACCGGTCGCCGTAGCCCGCGTCCTCGGTCACCTCGCGGGCGGCGCGATCCACCGATCCGGCGGTCACGCCGGGTTCGACCGCCGCAACGGCCCGGGACTGCGCCTCGCGGACGGCGTCGTGAACCCGCCGAAACTCCTCGCTCGACTCTCCGTCGAAGACGACGGTCCGGGTCTGGTCGCTCGGATAGGCGCCGACCCGCGTTCCGAAGTCGAGAACCACCGGCTCGCCGGCACGAATCTCGTGCCCGCCGCAGGTGTGGTGCGGGTCGGCGCCGTTCGGCCCCGCACCGACGATTGTCTCGAAGGCGACGCCCGTCCCACCGTTCGCTTCCAGACGCTCCTCGATGTGCGCGGCGAGGTCGGCTTCGGTCATCCCCACAGCGTCGGCGCCGAGGGCGCGCAGGTCCCGCATCGTCGCGTCGGCGGACTCAGCCGCCGCCCGGAGCGCGTCGAGTTCCCGGTCGTCCTTCCGCCGTCGCATGGGCGAGAGCACCTCGCTCGCGAGACCGAACGACGCCTCGGGGAGTCGCTCCCGGAGCGCGAGCGAGAACCGCGCCCACATCCGGTCCGCGAGGAGGACGCGGGACGGCGACAGGGTATCGAGAAGCGGGTCGAGCGCCGGATCGGGACCGGTTTCGTCGTCCCACGTCCGCACGTCGTCGACCCACGTCGCCGCACGGACCGCGTCGGCTTCGAGCGTCGGGACGACGAACGTCGGGTCGCCGTCGGCGGGGACGAGGAGGAGGAGGAGGCGGTCGCTCACTTCGGCGTCGACGCCGGTCAAGTAGTAACAGTCCCGACCGGGAGTGAGCGCGAGGGCGTCGGCACCGGCCGAATCGAGGCGTGACTGGGCGCGTCGCGTCCGGCGTTCGAAGGTGGTCATGGCCGGGTGTTCGGGCGCGGGGGGTAAGTATCGTCAGCCCCGAGACGGAGAACCATCATACATACTTTTGTCATTTCGACGTATCGAACGTCGTATGCCCTCCCGCTGGTACGCCTTTGCCGCCCTCTCAGACGCCCGTGACGCGACCGAGAACCTCCTTCGACCGATCGACCGCGGTCGGTGGCTTCGACTCGCCCTGATCGCCCTGTTCGTCGGCGTCGGCGGCGGCGTCCCGACCGGCGGGAGCAACGTCAACGTCCCCTCGGGTGGTGGTGGCGGCGGCGTACCGTCGGACGTCCCCGCCCCGTCGATGCCGGAGGTCGGCACGGCCGTGGCAATCGTCGCCGGAATCGTCCTCTTCGTCCTCCTGTTGGCGCTCGTCTGGAGCCTCGTCGGCGCAGTCATGGAGTTCGTCCTGATCGTCGGCCTCCGCGACCGCGAGGTGGCGATCCGCGAGCCGTTCGGCGCGAACGTCCGGCCCGGCCTCCGGCTGTTCGGGTTCAGACTCGCCGTCGGTCTGGTGAGTCTGCTGGTGATCGGCCTGCCGCTCCTCGCCGTGTTCGGGTTCGGCATCGGCGTCTCGCCCGCCTTCCTCGCCCTCCTCCTCCCGCTGGTGATCGTGTTCGGCGTCGTCGCCCTCGTCGCGAGCGTCGTCCTCGGCCTGACGACGGACTTCGTGGTGCCGACGATGCTGGTCGAGCGCGTGGGCGTCCTCGACGGTTGGCGGCGCCTCTGGCCGACGCTCCGTGCCGAGTGGAAGCAGGTCGGACTCTACGTCGTCGCGAAGTTCGTCCTCGGCGTCGCGGTGAGCCTCGCCGTCTCGCTGGTCGTCCTGCTGGCGGCGCTGATCGTCGCGATTCCGTTCGCCATCGTTGGGGCGCTCCTGTATTTCGCCGTCCACGCCGCCGGCGCTACCACCGTCGGACTGGTGATCGGCGGCGTCCTGATCGGGCTGTTCGTCCTCGTGATGATCGCCGTCGGCCTGATCGTGCAGGTGCCGGCGCTCACGTTCGTCCGCTACTACTCGCTGTCGGTGCTCGGCATGCTGGTGCCCGAACTCGATCTGGTCGGGGTCGAACGACCGGACGAGGGCGGCGACGGCGACGACGCGGACGAGGGCAGTGACGACGGAGACGACGGCGATGACGGCGGAGACGACGGAGACGACGGCGATGACGGCGGAGACGACGGAGACGACGCCCTCCGAACGGGTGCTTATCCACCCTCTTCCTGGAGGCGTTCGGTCGTCTCGATGAGCGGATGCCGCGCGTAGTCGACGACCGAGATGTCGTCGATGGTCTCTAGCCCCTCCTTCTCGGCGGTGCGTTGCATACCGAGTTCGAGTTCCTCGGCGGCGTCGACGACGATGACGTAGGCGTCCATTTCCTCGATGTCGAGGCGGTTGGCGGCCATGACACGGTGGTGGCCGTCGGCCAGAAGGAGCGTCCCCGCGTTGTCGATGACGACCAGCGGTTCGGCCAGTCCGTGTTCGAGTTCGTAGCTCCGACCCTGTAACTCGTCGGCGTACACCCGCGACTGGGTGGGCGTGAGCTTCGAGAGATCGACCTCCCGGCGCTCCTCTTCGACCTCGATGTCGTGAATCTCTTCGAGCGTGTGCATGAGCTTCCCCACCTTCTCGGGTGTCGCACGCTCGATCTGACTCCGGATTACGTCGGTGTTCGAGATGATGCCGACCAGGTTGCCCGCGTCGTCGACGACGGGGAGTTTCTGGATGCCGGAACGGAGGATCACCCGCGCGGCGTCGTTGATCTTCATCTCCGGGTGGGCAACCACGAGGTCGGTGGTCATCACGGTGAACACCCGTGCGTTCTCGGCGGCGGCGAGCAGATCCCGAGCGCTGATGAACCCCTCGACGTGCCGGCCGTCGGTCACCGGAAAGCCCGTGTGACCGTCGCTCTCGATGATGCGGCGTGACACCTCGGCGACGGTGTCGTCCGGCGAGACCGTCGCCACGTCGCGTGTCATGTAGTCTTCGACTGTCGCGTTCGCGGCCATTGGCGAGCCGTACGGCGCCGAGTCTCAAAAGGGTGGTCGTCCTACTCTTCGGCCAGCGGGAACTCGAACGCGATGTCGGCCGCCGTGGGATCGCGCCGCGGCGCGCTCGGCGGGTCCTCCAGCACCTCGAACAGCCGTCCGGCGATCACGTCGTCGACGACGCTCGCCAGCGACTCGGCCGACGCCTCCTCGACCGAACCGAGGATACCGAGTGGGATCTGTGCACCCGCCATGTCGGCGTGACCGCCGGCGCTCCCGATAGTGCCGAGGGCGTCCCGCAACACCTCGCCGAGGTCAACGTCGGTGCCGCGCGCCCGGCCGGACACGTAGATGGTCCCGTCCATGAATCCG
>Ga0209917_1000682_pt1 | contig 14015 bp, 12 predicted proteins | sample SalPon2_C_H2O_MG_FD_185710 | JGI IMG/M metagenome (GOLD analysis project Ga0209917, IMG submission 185710) | Salt pond water microbial communities from South San Francisco under conditions of wetland restoration - Salt Pond MetaG R2_C_H2O_MG... | ecosystem: Environmental > Aquatic > Non-marine... | reverse complement strand
GGCGATGGCGTTCACCGGATCGCGCTGTTTCCGACACGACTGACGGTCCGCCGGCCGCTCTTCGTTACTCGACTGCGGAGTCCATTCCGCGGATCTCGAACCGTGCGCCGCCCTCGTCGCTCTCCGCCGCCTCGATCGTCCAGCCGTGCGCCGAGACGACCTGACGGATGATCGTCAGCCCAAGGCCGGTGCCCGACTCGGCCGTGGAGTACCCGTCGACGAACACCTCCTCGCGGTCGCTCTCCGGTATCCCGACTCCGTCGTCCGCGACGTAGATCCCGGTTCCGTCGTCGAGATCGGCGACGGTCACCGTGACGTCGCTCCCGCCGTGTTCGACCGCGTTTCGAAAGAGATTCTCGAACACCTGCTGGAGCCGGCTCCAGTCGCCGTAGACGTCGCGGTCCGTCTCGACGCGCAGGGTCGCGTCGTCGGCGTCCACGAACGACCAGCACTCGCGGACGAGCTCGTCGACCGCAATCGGCTCGCGGCCTCCGATAGTCTGTCCCTCGCGGGTGAGAAAAAGCAGGTCGTCAACCAGCGACTCCATCCGGTGTATCGCCTTCCGGCACCGTTCGAAGTGCTCCGGATCTGCGGTCTCTTCGGCCAGTTCGAGGTACCCCTCGACGACGCCGAGCGGGTTCCGGATATCGTGGGAGACGATCCGCGTGAACTCCTCCAGTTGGTCGCGCTGCGACTGGATACGCTCCGTCGCCCGCGTGTGGAATATCTCGTAACCCACCCACTGGGCGACGAGTTCCACGAACGTCTCTTCGTCCGCTGAGAACGGACGGTCCCGCGGCTCGGTGTCGGCGAAACAGAACGTTCCGTACACCTCGCCGCCGACGAGCACCTTGGCACCGATGTACGCCTCCAGCCCGAACTCCTCGTAGGCCGCGTCGTCCTCCCATCCCTCGACTCGCGCGTGTTGCACGGTCAACGCACCGTCGATGGCGATCGTTTTCCGACAGTACGCCTCTGACAGCGGACAACTGGAGTCGGGTTGTAGACGGTCGTGGTCGCCGCGCGCCTCGACGATCCGCTGCGTGTCGCCGTCGATCTCCGTGAGGAAGCCCACTTCCACTCCGAGGTACTCTCGGCCCAGATCGAGCAGATCCGGAACCTTGCTCTCGAAGGGGCGTTCCTGATCCGCGGTGAGGCGATACATCCGGCGGAGAACGTCACCCTCCGATAGCTGGGCGTCACTCATTGTGCCGTTGCCGTACACGCGGCTGCCCGGCTATTAAATCGGCCGGCGATACGCCTATGTGTCCGCTGGCCCACGTGATTCGAGCCACGCCAGCGCCGCGTCGAGATCCGTCTCGGCCGGCGAACAGGCTCTCCCTTCGCAGACGTACGCGGTCGGCGCGCCGCCCTCGCTGTCCCGGTTCGCCCAGATCGGCGGGGCCGACTCCAGATCGAGCCGATCGAGCCACTCGTCGAGCCCGTCCGCCGTCGGCGGCCGCGGCGCGACGAGCGCTCCGGACAGGTACCGCTCGCCGAGTGTGTCGTTCCACTCGTCGGGGACCGTATCGGCCGCGATCGTCACCTCGATACCGCCCGTTCGGACCCGTTCCGCGGCGCGGACGAGCGACACGTGCTCTAGCGGGCTCGCGCGGATCCGGTCGGCGTGCGTCGTCACGACGGACTCCGCTATCTCCGCGAACCGACGGTCGGTTCGGAACCCGTCGAGCATCGCGAGCGTCTCCGCCGCGACGCCGAGGCTCGACGGCGTCGACCGGTCGGTAAACTCCTGTGGCCGCGCGAAAAGCGACCCGGAGGCGTCGCCGGTCTCGTCGTTTGCCGCGTCGTCCGCGTCCGACTCCGGATCCCGCGTGAAGTAGACCGTCCCGTCGTCGGCGTCGTAGAAGCTGTCGACGATGGCGTCGGCCAGATCCAACGCGAACCCGAGCGGCTCCGGATCCCCGGTGGCCCCGTACACGTCGAGCGCGCCGCGTGCGAGGAACGCGTAGTCGTCGAGGTATCCCGGGCCGCGCACGTCTCCGTCGAGCCAGCGCCGGGCGAGTTCTCCCGTCTCGGCGTCGTACAACCGTTCGCGACAGAAGTCGAGCGCGTCGCGAGCGATGTCGGCGTAGGGCTCGCCGAGCGTGCGCCCCGCCTCCGCGAACGCGGAGATAGCCCGACCGTTCCACGAGGCGAGGACCTTCTCGTCGCGGGCGGGACGCGGGCGCGACTCTCGCGCCTCGAACAGCGCCACACGCGCCTCGGTCAGGGTTTCACGGATCTCCTCCGCCGGGCGGTCGTGCTCGTCGGCGATCTCCTCGATCGAGGCCGCGATCGTCGGGACGGTCGTACCGCGTTCGAAGTTCCCGCCCGACCGGATCCCGAATCGCTGTTTGGCGATCGACGCTGCGGGCTCGTCCAACACCGCGTCGACCTCACTCGGCGTCCAGACGTAGAACGCACCCTCCACGTCTCCGCTGTCGCCGCCCGTCGAATCTCCGCCGGTACGCGCGGTCGGCGGCCGGCTCCGGGCGTCGAGCGTGCTGAAGAACCCACCTTCCGGGCCTCGAAGCTCGCGATCGACGAACCCGAGCGTCTCGCTCGCGACACGGGCGTACGTCGGATTCCCCGTGAGCCGATACCCGTCGAGGTAGACCATGGGTAACTCGGCGTTGTCGTACAGCATCTTCTCGAAGTGCGGGACTGTCCACTGCCGGTCGACCGCGTAGCGGTGGAACCCGCCGCCGATCTGGTCGTACACACCGCCCGACGCCATCCCGTCGAGCGTGCCGGTCGCGGCCGCGAGCGCGCTGTCGCGACCCCCCTCGGCGTACGCGCGAAACAACAGGTCGATCCGACCCGGCATCGGGAACTTCGCGCCGCCGCTCCCGAACCCGCCGTACTCCTCGTCGTAGCCGCGGACCGCGGCGGCAGCCGCCTCCTGAAGCAGTTCCGAGCCGGGCGGGCCGCCGCCGAGATCGTCGGGGACCGACTCCAACTCGTCGCGGGCGCTCGACGCCCACTGCTCCGCTCGATGCCGCATCTCCTCGCGCTGTTCCGGGTCCTTCCACGACTCCGAAATCCGTTCGCACAAGTCGCGGAAGCCGGGCTGGTTCCGCCGCGGCTCCGGCGGGAAGTACGTCCCGACGTAGAACGGCTTTCCCTCGGGCGTACACCACGCCGAGAGCGGCCACCCGCCACCGCCGGTAACGAGCTGTGAGACCGTCATGAACGTGCTGTCGACGTCGGGGCGCTCTTCGCGGTCGACCTTGATCGGAACGAACTCCTCGTTGAGGACCGACGCGACGGACTCGTCCTCGAAGCTCTCCTCGGCCATCACGTGACACCAGTGGCACGACGAGTAGCCGATGGAGACGAACACGGGCACGTCGTGCTCGCGGGCGCGCTCGAACGCCTCCTCGCCCCACGGCTGCCAGTTGACCGGGTTGTCGGCGTGCTGTCGGAGGTACGGGCTCGCCTCCTCGTCGAGGCGGTTCCGGGCCGTCGGCTGTGACATACGCGCGGTTCGGTCCGGCGCGGCAAAAACCCGTCACACCGGTCCGCACACCAGCCGCTCCGCCGAACGGCTATCCACGACAGTGTATATATTCGTGCAGATAGAGAGTAACGTTTACACTACCGTGCGGTGACCCGTCGAGCATGACGGAGACCGTACTCCTCGTCGGCGGCGGCGGCCGCGAACACGCGATCGCCCGCGCAGTGGCCGACGACTGCGCGTTGTACGCCTGCGCGAGCAACCGAAATCCGGGAATTAGACGGCTCGCAGACGGGTTCGAGGAGATATCCGAGACCGATTCGGCGGCGATAGCCGACTACGCGACGTCGGTCGGCGCGGACCTCGCGGTCATCGGTCCGGAGTCGGCGCTCGACGCGGGCGTCGCAGACGCGCTCGACGACGCCGGCGTGTACGCCTTCGGTCCGCGCGCCGCGGAGGCGCGGCTGGAGACCGACAAGGCGTACCAACGCCGATTCATGGACGAGGAGTCGATCCCCGGCTGTCCCGACTTCGCGGTGTTCGACGACATCGACGAGGCCTGCGCGTACATCGACGAGTACGGCGACGACCTCGCCGTCAAACCCGTGGGGCTCACCGGCGGGAAGGGTGTGAAGGTCATCGGCGATCAGGTGACCGCCGAGGAGGCGAAGGCGTACCTCCGCGACTCCGAGTACGACCGTGTCGTGCTTGAAGAGCGACTGGTCGGCGAGGAGTTCACCGTGCAGGCGTTCGTCGCGAACGGCGACCTCCGGACGACTCCCGCGGTCCAAGATCACAAGCGTGCCTACGAGGGCGACGAAGGGCCGAACACGGGCGGAATGGGATCGTACACGGACACGGAGCCGTCGCTCCCATTCATGGACGAGGGCGACTACGACGCCGCAGTCGACGTGCTGGAGGCGGTCGTCGACGCGCTCCCCGCGTACAAGGGCGTCCTCTACGGGCAGTTCATGCTCACGGACGAAGGGCCGAAGGTCGTCGAGTTCAACGCGCGCTTCGGCGACCCGGAGGCGATGAACACGCTCCCCGTCTTGGAGACCGCGTTCCTCGACGTGCTCACCGCCGCTCGCGACGGCGGTCCGCTGCCGGAACTCGACTTCTCCGGCGAGGCGACCGTCTGTAAGTACGCCGTTCCCGACGGCTATCCGACCGACCCGGACGCGGGCGCGAAGATCGCAGTTGACGAGTCGAGCGTCGGCGACGCGCTCCTCTACTACGCCAGCGTCGACGAACGCGACGACGGCCTCTACACGACGACCTCGCGGGCGTTCGCGGTCGTCGGCCGCGGCGACTCCATCGCTGCGGCGGAGGCCGAGGCGGCCGACGCGCTCGCCGCCGCAGGCGACCGCGTTCGCATCCGCCACGACATCGGCACCGCAGACCTCGTCGAGCGTCGGATCGAGCACATGGACGAGCTTCGGTCCTGACGCGGGCGACCAGATCGCCCCCGGCGCTGTCTCACGCACCGCTCCCGGGCGTCCGCTGGCGAACAGGCGATCCCCGCGCCAGCCCCACGGCGGTGGATCGCACACCCGTCTTGGCCGACCGTGGGTCGGATTTCCGTCGTGTGAGCGATGGCCGCGGCACGGTACGTAAGCGGTCGCTTGTTCGGATTCTGCGGCGGCGACTCTTTTTATCAGAGCCGCACGAACGTCGCGTCGTGAGCGACGACGCCGACGCGACGAATCCGGAGGAGAATCGGTCGGACGCGACGACTGCGGATAGTGTCCGCGCCGACCGCCTGGACCGCTTCCCGACCCCCGGACCGCGAAACTCGCTGTGGTCGTGGCCGGACGCGAAATCGCCGCTCGCGGTCGTCCGGAACTACGTCGTGATCGTCTTCGCGCGGATCTGCCCGAGCCTCCGGCTCAAGAACTGGCTCCTCTCGCGGATCGGCGTGACGGTCGGATCAGGCGTGTCGTGGGGCTTGGAGTCGACGCCGGACGTCTTTTGGCCCGAGCGGATCACGGTCGGCGACGACGCGATCGTCGGCTACGACGCCACGCTTCTGTGCCACGAGTTCCTTCACGAGGAGTATCGCCTCGGCGACGTGGTGATAGAGGAGGGCGCGATGATCGGCGCGGGCGCTGTCGTCCTCCCGGGCGTCACGGTCGGTGCGGGCGCGCGCGTCGCCGCGAACTCGCTCGTCGCCGACGACGTTCCGCCGAACGCGACCGCCGCCGGCGTTCCGGCGGAAATCGTCTCGCAGGCGGACTCCGATGAGTGACCGAGAGCTACTCTGCCGAGCCGCCGTCCGGTCCGTCGGTCGCGTCGCCGCTCGTCGCGTTGGCGTCACTCGTTTCGCCGCTGGGGTTCGCTGCCGCCTCTGCGTCCGTGATGTGCGCTTCCGTGCTCACGCTCTCTAGGTCGACGCCGACCTCGCGGGCGACGGCGTCGAGGACCGCCCGCTGTTCGGCCATCTCGTTTTCGAGCCGTTGAACGCGCTCCGAGGTGTCGAGCACGGTCGACTGGGTCTGTTCGACCTCCGTCCTGAGCTCGTTTATTTTCTGGTACGTGCGCTCGGCCTTGTCGGCGAGCGTCTGGATCTTCTTTGCCGTGTCCCCGAATCCCATACCGGTCGGTGGACGCCGCGGTACCTGTGCCTTTCCTTCGCTCGCCGCCGTCGCCGTGTCGGGGGTTCAGAGCGCTGTCGCAGGCGGAGTGCCGGTGGGCTTTTGCCCGAACCACCCGTCGTATCGGTATGAGCGTCGACCGAATCCTGTTGACGAACGACGACGGTATCGACGCCGTCGGGCTCCGCGCCATGCGGGACGCGCTCTCGGCCGACTACGACGTGGTGGCCGTCGCGCCGACGGCCGACCAGTCGTCGACCGGGCGGACGCTCTCGGAGGGAGTCTCCGTCAGCGATCACGAACTCGGCTACGCGGTCGACGGAACCCCGGTCGACTGCGTCGTCGCCGGGCTCGGCGAGCTCGTTCCCGACGCCGACCTCGTGGTCGCGGGCTGTAACGAGGGCGCGAACCTCGGGGCGTACACTCTCGGCCGGTCGGGAACGGTGTCTGCCGCCGTCGAAGCCGCCTTCTTCGACGTGCCAGCGGTGGCGACGTCGATGTACGTTCCCGGTGACGAGGACTGGTGGAAACGCGAACTGGAACCGACGGAGTTTGCCAACGCGACGCGGGCGACGGCGTTCCTCGTCGACCAGGCCGGCGAGACGGGGATATTCGACCGCGCCGACTACCTCAACGTTAACGCGCCGATCGCAGAGGCTGAGTCGGTCGGTGCCGACGGCGGCGCTGTCGGTGCCGACGGCCGTGCCGCCCGCGCGCCGATGCGAGTGACCACGCCGTCGGAGTGGTACGGTATCGAGGCCACGCAGAACGGCGACGGACGTGTCGACTTCTCGGACCCGATCTGGGGGCGGATGACGGCGGCCGACGTTCCGGACTCCGTCGGAACCGACCGGCGCGCTATCGTCGACGGAGAGGTGTCGGTCTCGCCGCTGTCGGTTCCTCACGAGGCCGCGTCGGACTCGGGGCTCTCTCGGCTCGCCGACGCGTACAGCGGGCGCTCGTGACTGTCGCGACCGCCGAAAAACGAGAACGGGCCTACTCCTCGTCGGCGCTGACCGTGACCTTCGCCTCGCTGACGACGCGGTCGCCCATCTCGTAGCCGGGCTCGTACACCTCGTGGACCGTCCCGTCCGGCTGGTTGCTCTCCACGCGGAGCATCACCTGATGGCGGGCGGGGTCGACGTCGGAACCGGGATCGGGGGCGATGGGTTCGACGCCCTCGTCCGCGAGCACTTCGTCGAACTTCTCTAGGGTGGACTCGACGCCCGGACGGAGGTCGCTTCCCTCCTCCTGATCGAGGGCGCGAAGCAGGTCGTTGCGGACCGGGGTGATCCGCTCGACGAGCGATTCGGACGCGCGCTCGCGGATGTCCTCCTGTTTCTGTTTAGCGCGTTGCTTGTAGTTGCTGAAGTCGGCGCGGACGCGCGCGAGTTTGCTCGTCAGCTCGTCGATCTCCTCGTCTTTTTCGAGCAGTTCCGCTCGGGCCTCCGCCAGTTCGTCTTCTAGTGCGGCGATCTCGTCCGCGAGGGCCTCGTCGTGTTCGGCGACCGCGTCGGCGAGTGAGTCTCCCTCGACCTCCTCCGCGTCTTCGATCGGGTCGCCGGCCGTCGCCGCGGCCGTCCCGTTCGCTCTCGCCGCGTCTTGCGATCCGTCAGTGGTCGCCGCGGACGCGTCGCTCTCGGGGTCGTCCGGAGACTCGACCTCGACGTCGACTGCGTCGTCGTCGCTCATGGCCGATCGAAGTCGGTCGGCGGGCATAAGCGTTGCAGAACCGGATGGCGACGACTCGCCGGAGTATTTAGGTCGCGACGCCGAAGTCGGCGCATGACCGCGCCGAACCGGAACACGCTGTGGGCTCGCGCCCTCGTGAACGAGCTTGTCGCCGCGGGCGTCGACGCCGTCGTCGTCTCGCCCGGGAGCCGGTCGACCCCGCTGACGACCGCCGCCGCTCGCGCCGACGACATCCACGTCTTCTCGCAGTTGGACGAGCGCTCGGCCGCCTACTTCGCTTTGGGGCGCGCCAGACGAACTGGGAAGGTGACGCCGCTTATCTGTACCTCCGGCACGGCCGCCGCGAACTACCATCCGGCCGTGATGGAGGCCGACAACGCCCGCGTCCCGCTGCTCGCACTCACTGCGGACCGCCCGCCAGAGTTGCGCGACTCGGGCGCGAACCAGACGGCGGACCAAGAGAAGCTGTACGGCGACGCCGTCCGGTACTACAAGGACCTGCCCGAGCCCGCGTCGACCGACCGCGCGCTCCGCTCGCTCCGAACGACCGTCTCCCGCGCCGTCGCCGCCGCCGAGGGGGCCGACGCCGGACCGGTCCACCTCAACGTCCCGTTCGCGAAACCGCTGGAACCGACGCCGGTCGCCGGCGACGTGCCCGACGACCTCGACCCCGTCGCCGCGTCGGGCCGCGAGGGGCCGTACGTCGACGTGACGCCCGGCGCGCCGGAGCCCGGCGACGACGAACTCCGTCGGCTCGCACGGGCCCTCTCGGCTGCGGACCGCGGACTGATCGTCGCGGGTCCGGCAGACCCCCCCGGCCTCGACGCCGAGGCGGTGACGGCGCTGTCGCACGCGACCGGGTTCCCGATCGTGGCCGACCCGCTCTCCGGCGTCCGGTTCGGCGGCCACACCCGCGTCGCACCCGTGATCGGCGCATACGACGCGTATCTCTCGGCGGCCCTCGCCGGTGACGGCGGCTCGGCGGCCGCGGCGGATTGGGCCGATCCCGACCTCGTCGTGCGGCTCGGCGCGTCGCCGACCTCGAAGCGCCTCCGGAAGTACCTCGCCGGGACCGGGGCCGACCAGTATCAGGTCGACCCCGCAGGTCGCTGGCGGGAGGCCGAGTTCGCCGCGACCGACCTCGTGGTCGCAGAACCGAGCCGCCTCTGTGCCCGGCTCTCGCGGATGGCGGGCGGGGGAGACGGCGACGCGGACTGGCGGGCGCAGTGGGAGGCGGCGGACCGCGCGGCGCGAGCGATCCACGGCCGCGGGGACGTGGACGGGGACGACGACGCGGCCGCCGACGCGGCCGCCGACCCGCTCGCCGGCGAAAGAATAGACGGGGGATCGCCCGGCTTCCACGAGGGAGACGTGCTGCGCGTCGTCGCCGACGGCCTCCCGGACCCGGCGACGCTTTTCGTCTCCAACTCGATGCCCGTCCGGGACCTCGACCGGTTCGTCGGCCCGTCGACGGCGAGCGTGACCGCGCTCGGGAACCGCGGCGTCTCCGGGATCGACGGGATCGTCTCGGCCGCGCTGGGCGCGGGCTCGGCGACGACGGACGACCTCACGCTCGTCGTCGGAGATATCGCACTGTATCACGACTCGAACGGCCTCCTCGCGATCGACCGCTGCGACGCCGACGTGACCGTCGTGCTCGTCAACAACGACGGCGGCGGGATCTTCCACATGCTCCCGATCGAGTCGTTCGACCCGCCGTTCACGGCGCAGTTCAAGACGCCGCACGGGATAGACTTCGAGCCGCTCACCGACCTCCACGGGCTCTCGTACGCCCGGGTCGAGGCGCGGCCGGACGAACGCCCCGAAAGCGACGCCGAGTCGGTCGCCGAGGACCTTTCTGCAGCGTACGGCGGCGGCCCGCGACGCGGACGGATCGCACCTGATCGAGGTTCGCGTCGACGCCGAGGCGAGCCACCGGACCCGTGACCGGCTCGAAGCGGCCGTCGAGAACGCGGTTCACGGCGAAGACTGACCGTCGGCCGACCGCGAGCAGGGCGCGGACCGGCGTAGGCGACGCGACTAAGTCGCCGCTCCGCGTAAGACGAGGCGTGCAGGTCGTCGGCTACGAGACGGGCGAGGGGCTCTACGTCGAACGCGGCGGCGCGGTCGACCTCGTGTCGGCCGCCGCCGGCGACGAGCTCGCCTTCGGTCTCGGCGACCGGCGCTGTGCCGGGACGGTCCACGAGGGAGAGCACATCGCCTGCGACGCCGACGACGCCCCCTACTGCGACGACCACAGCCACGTCTGGGTGTGCGCCCGCTGTACGGGGACGTGTCTCAAAGACCAGATGGACTGTCACGAGGAGCACGCGATGTACCTCGCGGCGTTCGCACCGGACGTGTTGAAAGTGGGCGTCACGCGGCTGTGGCGGCTGGAGACGCGACTCCGCGAGCAGGGCGCGGACCGAGCGGCCCACGTCAGGACGTTTCCGGACGGGCGGGTCGCCCGCGATGTCGAGGCCGAACTGGCGACCCGCGACGACCTCGTGGACCGAGTTCGCGCCCCGACGAAGCTCGACGGACTCGGACGCGACGTCGACGCGGCGGCGTGGGAGGCCCTTCTCGACGGCTTCGATCCGATCGAGCGGTTCGCGTTCGACTACGGGCTCGACCTGGACGAACGCCCGGTCGCCGAGACGATGGCGGCCGGTACCGTCCGCGGCTGGAAGGGACGAGTGCTCGTGGTGGACCGCGGCGGTTCGACGTACGCGGTGGACGCGCGCGACCTCGTCGGTCACGAACTGATGGCGGACGTGCCGGCACGCGAGCTGCAGTCGAGCCTCGGCGCGTTCGGCGGGTGAGCGACGGATCCGATCCGGAGACCGATCGCGCTGGCGGGGAAACGAGGCTTTAATTCCGCGAGCGCGTCAGGGAGAGCCGTGGACCCCGATCGGATTCCCGCCGAGTTCCCCGCGCCGAGCTTCCGCGGCGCGCAGCGACAGGCGCTCGCAGACATCCGCGACGCGTTCGCCGCCGGCAACGACGTCGTGTTGGTGCGCGCGCCGACCGGCAGCGGTAAGTCGCTCCTCGCGCGCGCCATCATGGGCGCGTCCGACACCGTCGAGGAGACGTCGCCGAGCGAGGCGACCGGCGCGTACTACACGACGCCGCAGGTGTCGCAGATAGACGACGTCGAGGCCGACGACCTCCTCGACGACTTGGCGGTCATTCGGGGGAAATCGAACTACGACTGTATCCTCCCCGGCGAACACGACACGCCCGTCGACCGCGCACCCTGCGTCCGCCAGCAGGGGTTCGACTGCTCGGTGAAACACCGCTGTCCGTACTTCTCCGATCGCGCCATCGCCTCCGGGAACCGATACGCCGCGATGACGCTCGCCTACTTCATGCGGACCGCGGGCTCCGAGGTGTTCCGCAAGCGCGACGCCGTCGTGATCGACGAGGCTCACGGGCTCGCGGAGTGGGCGGAGATGTACGCGACGATCGAACTCTCTCCGAGCCGCGTCCCGGTGTGGGACGAGGTCGGCGTCCCGGATGTCGCGGCCGACGCCGGCCCGGAGGAGGACGCGCTCGACCGCACCGCGCGCTTCGTCGAATCGCTTCTCGACGTCACGGCCCGCGCGAAAGACGAACTGACAGGACAGCCGGAACTCGACCGCGAGGAGGTCGCGCGCCGGGACCGGCTTCGGGAACTCGAAAGCGAACTCGGCTGGTTCCTGGAGGACTACCGAGACCCGGAGTCGCCGACGACGTGGGTCGTCGACCAGCCGGGCGGCGAGGGGTCGGAGATAGCGATCAAGCCGCTCGATCCGGCGCGGTACCTCAGACACACGGTGTGGGACCGCGGGAACAACTTCGCGCTGCTGTCCGCGACCATCCTCTCGAAGGAGGCGTTCTGCCGGGGCGTCGGTCTCGATCCCGGAACCGTCGCTCTCGTCGATGTCGAACACACGTTCCCGCTCGAGAACCGACCGCTCTACGACGTGACACGGGGGTCGATGACCTACGAACACCGCGACGAGACGGTGCCGAAGATCGCCCGACTGATCGTCCGACTGATGGCGAGACATCCGGACGAGAAGGGGCTCATCCACGCGCACTCCTACGACATCGCCGGACGGCTCACCGAGCTGCTGGGTGAGTTCGGCGTCGCGGCGCGGGTGCGCCGCCACGGACGCGACGACCGCGACGCGGAGCTCGCGGCGTGGCGGGCGAGCGATGAGCCGTCGGTGTTCGTCTCGGTGAAGATGGAGGAGGCGCTCGACCTCCGCGACGACCTGTGTCGGTGGCAGGTGGTGTGTAAAGCGCCCTACCGCAACACAAACGACTCGCGGGTCGCCCGCCGACTGGAAGACGGACAGTGGGCGTGGTATCACCGAACCGCGCTGCGAACCGTGATACAGGCGTGCGGGCGCGTCGTCCGCGCTCCGGACGACCACGGTGCGACCTACCTCGCGGACGATTCTCTCCTGGATCTCTTCGACCGCGCCGAGGCCGACACCCCGCCGTGGTTCCGCGATCAGATCGACGCGATGACGGCCCCGTCGCTGCCGGAGTTCGATCCGGCGGCCGCGCTCGCCGGGATCGACGCCGAACCGTCGGGGCCGTCCCGTGCGGGCCGGCGGCGCGGAGGCGGTGGCCGCCCGCCCGACGACGCGAGCGGTCGGACCCGCGACCCGGAACACGCCGATGCGTCGACGCCACGGTCGGGAAGCGGTGACGCCGGCGATCGCTCCGACGCCGGCGAAAGCGGTGCAACTCGGTCGGAGACCGACGCCGAGCGCCGGCGGAATCACCCGCTCTCCGACGTCTGGGGCGACGGTTGACGAATTCGGTCTCGCGACGTTAGGGCGGCGGCTGACGGACGCGGTCTCGCGGCGTCCCCGCCGCTCGCCTCCCGGGTCGAACTCTCAGAGCAGTGAGATGCCCCACGCGACCATCGAGCTCATCATGAGGAACGCGAAGAACAGCGCGATGAGCTGTTGTCTCTCCATGGGCTCTGATCCGTCGCAGACGCTGATAATTCCTGCGGGGTCGATCCGCGGCCCGGCCGTGGTCCGATCGCTGAATGCATGTTGTTCGGTAGTGGTTATACGCCGCGCCGCTGATCGATCGTCAATATATATCGTATAAGGTCTATCAGGTCCCTGAATGAAGTAGTAATCTTCATAAACCCTCATGCCCGTACAGTAGATATGGTCACACACGGGCTGTCGAGTGCGCTGACGCTGTACGGTGCACGAACGCTGACACTCTCGCAGGCGGCCGCGCAGGCCGGTCTCAGCGAGTCGGAGTTCATCGACCAGCTAGAGCGCCGCGGCATCGACGTCCCCGACTCGGAGCGCGCCGCCGCACTCGGTGAGGAACAACCGGTCCACGCGGACTGATCGACGGTCCGTCTCCCTTCGCTCTCCTCGCTGCCGCTCAGTTCGTCTCGGCCAGTCGCGATGTCGACGGAACTGCGCCCGTCACGCCTCGGGAACGAGGTGGACCGTCCCGCCGTGTTCGAACGCGAGGACGGTGTCCGCGCCGTCGTCGACGAACTCGGGATTGGGGACCGTCTTGGCCTCGTAGGTGGTCGGATCGAGCACTTGGATCGCGTTCTCGTCTTCGACGGTCACCACGGTCGTCTCCGCGGCGTCGTCTCGGGTTCCGAGCCGCGTCGCGTCGGGTGCCTCCGCGTCCTCGAACTCGGAAGTGTACGTCTCCCCGGTCGCGAGTCGGACCCCTTGGAGCCGGCCCGACACGCCCGTGACGAGGACGGGGCCGTCGCCGTCTTCGGGATCGAGTATCTCCCCTTCGGCGTACCGCGGGAGCCGGACCGCGAACGTCACGCGGTACACCTCGTTGCCGTCGCTGTCCTCGGTGACGAGCGTGGGATACGATTCGAAGCTGCCGCCGAGCCGGTCCGTGATCCGCGTGGCGACGTTCTGGGCGAGCCGGTTCGACGAGAGCTTCACGTCGGGGCCGTCGTCGGTCTCGTTCACTTCGGTGATAAACGCCTCGCGGTCGCCGTCGGCCTCCTGTGCCGCGACGTACGACTCCGCGATCGACAGCGCCTCCGCGCGCTCTTCCGGTGTCAAGTCGCGCTCGTCCGCGCGTATCTGGACGATCCCGGCGTAGTAGCCGCCGGCGATCCGCCCGCAGCGGTCGCAGGTCCCCCGAGATATCTTGACCGGAACGGTGACTTCCGCAGAGCGGAGCGTCCCGCGGACGACCCCCGAGAAGCGACAGTGCATCCGGATGGTGTTCTCGTCGACCTGTTCGGGCTCTACGCCCCACTCCACCTC
>Ga0209917_1000680_pt1 | contig 14025 bp, 16 predicted proteins | sample SalPon2_C_H2O_MG_FD_185710 | JGI IMG/M metagenome (GOLD analysis project Ga0209917, IMG submission 185710) | Salt pond water microbial communities from South San Francisco under conditions of wetland restoration - Salt Pond MetaG R2_C_H2O_MG... | ecosystem: Environmental > Aquatic > Non-marine... | reverse complement strand
ACGCCGACGCCCACACCCACGCCGACGACGACACCGACGCCGACGCCCACACCCACGCCGACACCCACACCGACACCCACACCCACGCCGACGACGACACCGACGCCGACCCCAACGGAGTCGCCGACGCCCCACCCGCCTGACACGCCCGAACCGACCACGACGCCGACCGTAACCGAGGGCGGCGGCGCCGGCTTCGGACCGGTCGTCGCACTGGTCGCGTTGCTGGCCCTCGCGGCCGTCACTCGTCGACTCGGCTGACGGCAACGATATATCCGCGTCCGGCCCCAACCCCCGGCTATGTCGAGCCGAGACGACGAGGAACTGGCGGTGCTGCTGGCCGACCTGGAGCGGACGCTGACGGACCTCCGCGAGGCGGTCGACGAGGACGTCCGGCGGGGGTTCCGCGACGAGCGCCCCCGCCGCCGCCCGCCGACGCCGGGGGAGATCCTTCGGTTCACCGAGGAGTACACGCTCCCGACGGCCATCGCCCTGCTCGAAGCGACCGTTCAGTCGCTGGAACTGCTCCGGGCGGTACTCCGGCTCGTGGGGCCGGGATCGACCGCCGACGACGTCCGCGACCGGCTGAGGGCGCGTCGCGGACCGGAGACGGACGCCTTCCGCGACGCGCTGGCGGATCTGCGCGACGCGCTGACCGGTGCGAACCTGCCCGAGGACTCGGCGGCGAGATCGGTTCTGGTCGACGCACGGGAACTGACCGCGGAGATCGATTCGCGGCTCGACGAGGCGTCGACCGACCGGCGTCGGGATGACGAACGTCGCGAGCGAGAGCCGACACGGCGCGGCGTCGCTATCGACGTCGAGGAGGAGAGCGACGACGCCGTCGACGTGGAGTCGGAGCTGGCGTCGATCAAGGAGTCGATGGAAGGCGAAGAGAGCGACGACTCGGCAGAGTGAGAGAGAGAGCGTCGACTTACGACGCCGAGGCGGTGACGTACTGCTCCTCGACACGCTCGATCAGGCCGCGCTTCGAGAGCGTGTTGAGAACCGGGAACAGCGAGATTTTCTTGATGTCCAGCGCAGTCTGCAGGTCGTCGACCGTCGCGCCGTCGGAGACGGCGACGAACAGGTAGACGAGCTTCGAGTCGGCGGCGGTGAGGTCGTCGGGCAGGTCGGGTGCGTTCGTGGATCGGCTGATCATCTGCGTCGCGCTCATGGTTCAACCAAAATGTCCACTTGCTAAGTAATAAACCCTTCCAACATATGCATCATATTATCAAAACTCCTAATATGGCATAACATGTCATGAATTAGTTCACGGTTATAAATGTGGGAAGTGATGACAAGGAACGCAGGTGATGAAAGACCGGTCGGCGGCGGCCGTCGGGTCGTCTACGCCGTCCGCTCGGCCGCGGCGTCGATCCAGCGGCGGAGGCGACCCTCGTCGATGTCGGTGTCAGCGGCGACGATTGCCGGTTCGGCGCCCGCGAGCGTCTCGACGGAGTCGATACCGGCGGCTTCGAGGCGTGACGCGTAGGCGGGACCGATGCCGTCGAGTTCCTGTAAGTCGGTGCCGGTCGTGTCGGCGTCGGTGTTCTCGGCCGACGCGTCCACGTCTTCATCGGCGTCCTCGTCACCCGTCTCTTCGATGGGAACCTCGACGGCCCCGTCTTCATCGTCCTCGACGGCCCCGTCTCCATCGTCCTCGACGGCCTCGCTCTCGACGACCGACCGCTCGGCGAACCAGTCGGCCACCGCGGGCCAGAGGTGTTCGTGGGTGGAACTCGACACGGAGAGGCCGATGTGGCCCGTCGAGTACTCCATGAGTTCGGTGTCGTCGCTCCCGACGACGTCGTTGAACGGTCGGCTCGCCTCCGGCGGGATGAGGTGATCGTACTCGCCGATCACCTGAATCACCGGCATCGTAATCTCCCCGAGGTCGACCCGCTCGCCGTTCAGTTCGAGTTCGTTCCGGTAGAGCTTGTTCTCTTGGTAGACGTCCTCTAGGAACTCCCGGTAGGCGACCCCGGCGACGTCGATGGGGTCGTTGAGCCACTTCTCCATCCGCGCGAAGTTCTCGACGAAGCCATCGTCGTCGATGTTGTCGTAGAGGGTGCCGTACTTGGTGACGTAGTTCGTCACGGGGTCCATCAGCGCGAAGCCAACGTCGAGGAACTCCGCGGGGACGTTGCCGAAGGTATCGGTGATAGCGCCGGGGCTGAAGAACTCCTCGTCGCCCCACATCTCGAGGATGCCGCCGGTGCCGTCGAAACAGAGGCCGGCGGCCATGAGCCCGAGGTTGCGAACTTTCTCCGGGTGGAGCGCGGCGTACATGACGCTCATGGTTCCGCCCATGCAGTAGCCCATGAGGTTGATCGAGTCCTGACCGGAGCGCTCGCGGACCGCGTCGACGCAGTTGTCGATGTAGCGGTTGACGTAGTCGTGAAGCGAGAGCGACGTGTCGAGGTCGGAGGGTTCGCCCCAGTCGATCATGTACACGTCGAAGCCGTCTTCGAGCATCCGGCGGATGACGCTTCGGTCCGGCTGGAGGTCGAGGATGTACGGCCGGTTGATGAGCGCGTAGACGAACAGGAGCGGCACGTCGTGGCGCTCCTCCTCGGGTACCAGCGGCTCGTAGTGGTGGAGTTCGAGCTTGTTTTCCTCGTAGACGACTTCGCTCGGCGTCCCGCCGACTTCGACTTCGGCCATCGTCTCTAGCCCGTCGGGGATGGCGCCGACCGAGGCCGTGTCGTCGGCCGCCCGCTCCCAGAGGTTGCGCTGGGCGTCCAGCGGGAAGGTGAAGGGGTTCATAGCTGTTCGAGCACCTGATCGAGCTTCTGCTCGATCGAATGTTGCCGGCGTTCGAGTTCGACGAGCCGCTCACCCACCTCGCGCACGTCGCCGACGGTGGCGAAGTTGAGCGCGTGGAGCGTCTCCTCGGAGGCTTCGTCGATGTTCTGGCGCATGTTCATCGCCTCCTCGACGGTCTGGCCGGTCGCCGCCGCGAACGCGGTGGTGGTCATCATCTCCTTGAACGCCTCGTTGGCCGAGGAGAGCCAGATGTCCCGGAACTCCTCGGGCTCGACGTCCTCACCCTGGAACGCGCTCCCCATGCGCTCGAAGGAGGTTTCGGCGGCGTCCATCCACGCCTCGTAGGCGCGCATCGAGCCCTCGTACCCCTCCTGAATGCGCTCCTCGGAGAGGTTGTCCTCCATCGACTCCATCCAGGCGTCCATGAAGGCCGACTGCGCGTCGAGGTTTCGGTCGAGCGCGTTCATATACGTCTCTGTCATGCGTTCCAGGAACGCGTCCATCTGTCCATCGAACGTACCGCTGGCTTCGTTGGTCATCGTATGCAAATAAGGGGGGTCGAGGGTGAAAACGCTCCGGTTAGGCCGACTCCGCCAGTTCCTCGGCGGACGCGACGACCTCTTCGGTCGTCTCCGCGGCGTCGGACTGCATCTGCTCGAAGGCGTCGAAGCTCTCGGCGAGCATCTCGAGCTGCATCTCCGTCATCTCGTCGTAGGTCGTCTCGGCCTCGTCGAGACCCTCGAGGAAGGACTGCCACGCGTCCTCGTGGATCTCGTCGGCAGCTTCGAACTGCTCGTCGACGGCCGCTTCGAGCTCCGCGACGGACTCCTCGGGGAACATCGTCTTCATCCCGTCGAGGTAGGCGTGAACGGCCGACTTCGAGAGGGTGACACCGCTTTTCTGGACGGACTTGGCCGACTCGAAGGAGTCGAACCAGGTCTCCATGGCGGCACGCTGGGCGTCGATGCCCGTCTCCATCGCGCGGCGGCTCTGGTCGATCATGGTACGCTGCAACTCGAACGCTGAACTGAAGGGGTTGGTAGCACTCATTGTATTACTCCGAATTTCGTTTGACGGGGATGACGATCGTCTGGACGATGTCGCCGTCCTCGATGTCGAGCGTCTCACGCTCGGCATCGGGGATGCTGATGCGGCCCCCGCTCTGCACGCGGGTCTTGAACATCGCCGTGCCCATGCTCATCGCGCCGAGTTGCGAGAATCCGTCGAATCCGCCCCCGGCGCCCGCCGACATAAACTGTTTGAACAACTTCATCTGCTGTTCGACGGCGCCTTCGCTCGCGTCTTGAAACTGCTGGGCAAACGGCATCTGCGGCCACATCGGCGATGCACCGTCTTCGTCTTGCGTCATCCTTGTCCCTACAGATGGGTGCCAGAGGCATAAGCTTTACTTTCGTTACCGTCCTATACCATTCAAAGACATTCAATGGTTTCGTCGGGGCGGACCCGACGACGAAAGCGACCAGTCTTTAACTACCCACCACCAAACCAGATCAAACAATGTCAGAGCGAACCACTACGCCGATGAGCGAAGTCACGGATACGTGGCTTCAGTCGCAGAAACACTTCTCGAACAGCGTCGAGCATTTCTACAACAGTATGATGGCCGCCAACCGGGCGATGTTCCCGACGCTCTCGAACGGGAACGACGAGGCCGACGCGGTCGGGGACCGCCAGCCTGCGACGGCGCCGGAACTCACCTACTCGAAATCCGAGTGGACCTTCGACCACGCCGACGAGGGGGACGGCGTGGTCAGCGTCGGCGACCGCATCCGATTCTCGAAGCGCCTCACCGAGGAGGAGATTCAGGTGTTCGCGGACGCCAGCGGCGACACGAACCGGCTCCACCTCGACCCCGACTTCGCCGAGGAGACACGCTTCGGCCGTCAGATCGTCCACGGGACGCTCGTCTCGGGCGTCATCAGCGCCGCGCTCGCGCGCCTGCCCGGGTTAACGATCTATCTCTCTCAGGATCTCCAGTTCCTCGGCCCCGTCGACATCGGCGAACGGGTCACCGCCATCTGTGAGGTCGTCGAGGACCTCGGTGACGGCCGCTACCGGCTGACGACCGTCGTCGAGGACGAGGACGGCGAGACGGTGATCGACGGCGAGGCCATCGTCCTCATCGACGAGGTTCCCGAGGACGCCCTCGACGAAGTCGACGCGTAATCAGTCTTCGACCCGGAGTCCGGCGTTCCGGAACGTCTCCTTCGCACGCTGGAATGTGTCGTCCCCGTTGGAGAGCCACGGCGGCGGCATCATGACGTACCGGCGGCGCGTGTCGCCGTCGACATCGTCGGTGAACGTCAGACCGGTTCGAACCGGTAGCCGTCCCACTCCTGACTGTCGGGTTCGCGGATGCCAGCGCCCGGTTCGCGGAGTTCGTCGACGTACACCGGCCGCACCTCGTCGCCGATTTCGACCTCGTCCGTCGTCACGCCGCCGATGGCGCGGACGGGTTCGCCGTCGACGTCGAACTCGACGATTGCCAGCGTGTTCGGTTCGCGAACCCCCGGCGGCGGCGCCGTGCTCGTCGTCCACGTGATGACCTCGGCGGTGTACTCGCTGAGATCGATCGTGTCGACCGGTTCCTCGCCACCCGGGCCGATGGGGTGGCCGGGGTAGGTGATACTGCCGTCGGGGTACTGGTACGCTTCCATCATTAGTTGGCCTCCATGAGGGTGGTGATGACGCAGTTGCCGAAGCCGCCGACGTTACACGCCAGACCGGTGTCGACGCCGTCGACCTGTCGTTTGCCGGCGTCACCCATCAGCTGTTGGTAGATTTCGTACACCTGTGCGACGCCGCTGGCACCCAGCGGGTGCCCCTTCGATTTCAGACCGCCCGAGGGATTGATCGGCAGGTCGCCGTCCATCGCCGTGCGGCCCTCCTCGACTGCCTTCCACCCTTCACCCTTCTCGAAGAAGCCGAGGTCCTCGCTCTGGAGGAACTCGAGGATGGTGAACATGTCGTGGAGTTCCGCCACGTCGACGTCGTCGGGACCCATGTCCGCCATGTCGTAGGCGAGGCGGCTCGACTCGACGACGCCGCGCATCGTCGTCGGGTCCGCGCGTTCGTGAACGACGTGGGTGTCCGTCGCACCGCCGACGCCTGGCACGAGAACGTAGTCGTCCGTGTACTCCTTGGCGACCGACTCCGGACAGAACATGAGCGCCGCACTCCCATCCGTGATCGGACAGAAGTCGTACAGGCGGAGCGGGTCGGCGACGATGGGTGAGTTCAGGACCGTCTCCAGATCCACTTCCTTCTGGAACTGTGCGTGCGGGTTGTGGACGCCCTGACGGTGGTTCTTCACCGCCACTTTGCCCAGACTCTCGCGCGGCGCGTCGTACGTATCGAGGTAGAGCCGCGCCGTCAGCCCGGCGAAACTCGGGAGCGTCACTCCGTGTTTGTACTCGACGGGGTGGGTGATGGAGGCGATTATGTCCGTCGCCTCCGGGGTCGTCCGGTGGGTCATCTTCTCGCCGCCGACGAGCAGCGTCATGTCGCTGGCGCCGGAGGCGACGGACTGCCAGGCGTGTTTGACCCCGGCCCCGCCGCTCGAACTCGTCTGGTCGATACGGGCGGTGTACGCCGGCATCGCCGCGAGGTCGTGGGCTACAGCGTTCATGATCCCCGTCTGTCCCTCGAACTCGCCGCTCGCCATGTTCGAGACGTAGAGGTGATCGACCGCGTCCGGGGAGACGCCGGCGTCCTCCAGACACGCGCTCCCGGCTTGCGAGAGCAGGTCGAGCACCCACTCGTCCCGTTGGCCGAACTGGGTCATCGACGCGCCGATGATCGCTACATTCTCCATACCCCTTGCCCGTAAGCCACCGGCTTACCGTTTACGGGCGTGGTCTGAAGCGGGCGACCGAACCGGGATCAGATCGCCAGCGTATCGACGACCACCGCGAGAAGCAGCGCCCCGAGATAGGCGTTCGAGGCGTGGAACGCGCGGAACGCGGCGGATTCGGTCCGATCCGTATGCAGGCGGACGACCGCCCACAGGAACGCCGCGCCGAGGACGACGGTCGTGACGACGTAGAGCCAGCCGAGCGCGCTCCAGGTCGCCAGCACGCCCGCGCCGACGAGCGTCGCACCCAGCCACCAGAGGATATGCTTTCGCGTCTCCGTCTCGCCGCGCACGACGGGCATCATCGGGAAGCCGCCGCGGGCGTAGTCGTCCTTGTACGCCAGCGCGAGGTTGTAGAAGTGTGCGGGCGTCCAGAGGAAGATGACCGTCGCGAGGACGAGTCCGCCGAGGCCGACGTCGCCCGTCGCCGCCGCCCAGCCGATGAGGGCCGGCAGCGCGCCCGCCGCCCCGCCGATGACCGTGTTCTGGACCGTGTTCGGCTTCAACACGAGCGTGTAGATCACGCTGTAGAAGACGATAGCGACGAGGCCGAGGACGGCGACCAGCCAGTTGACGGCCGCGAAGGCCGCGAGCGACGCCACGGTCAACAGGCCGCCGAAGACGAGGGCGTTGCGAACCGACACCACGTCGGTCGCGAGCGGCCGGTCGCTCGTGCGATTCATACGCCGGTCCACGTCGCGTTCGAGGACGTGGTTGAACGTGCCGCTCGCGCCGATGGAGAGGACGCCGCCGAGGAGCGTCAGGACGACCGTGCGCGGCGCGAGGGCTGTCCCCGCGGCCAGCGCCATCCCCGCCGAGGCGACGAGACAGAGCAACCACATCAGTCGTGGTTTCGTGAGTCGGACGTACGCCCCGGCGACGGCGCGGGCACGGGCGACCGGGTCGTCGGGGAGGGACGGTCGCTCGGGCGGCTCGGCCGGCGCCTCCGGCGGGGAGAGCGCGTCGGGATCGGTGACCGGACCGTCCGACGGGTCGCCCGTCCGTTCTTCGAGCGTCCACGCGAGCGCGGCGACCAGACCGCCGAAGATGACCATGCCCACGAACAGGTGGGCGGCGGGGAGAAGCCCCGCCGCGCCGGTCGTGGCGACGACGGCACCCAGGGCGGCCTGGATGGGGTAACAGAGAAGCGAGACGCCGAGGGCGGCGCGGACGCGACGCCGGGGGGTGGCGCGCCACGCAGCGACGCCGGCGGCGAGGACGAGGAGGCCGACGACGACGGCGGCGAGGCGGTGGCCGACGACCAGTGCGCCGGCGGCGGTGGTCGGGAGCGTCAGTCCCGACCCACAGGCCGGCCACGCGGCACACGTCTCGACCGCGTCGGTCACGGCGACTGTCGTACCGACGAGCAAGAGCAGGTAGACGCCCATCGCGCTCGCCGCGAGGAGGCCGGGGAAGCGGTCGGTCACGTCTCGCACGAGTCGATCACTGTCGGCGCTTGGCAATCCGTCTATTTATGCGCCCCGCTTTTTCTCACCTGACGACGATCGACGGGTGCGGGATGGGTCGCCGACGCCGGGCCCATCAGTAGCTATTTACGGAGGAGATTCTAACGCCCCATAGAGTATGAAACGGTCGCGCCTCGTGCTGGCGTCGCTGCTCTCGGCGGTGGTTCTCTCCCTCGTCGCCGACCCCGTGGCGGCCCAGCCGTCAGTGTCCGCAGAACTGATCAATGGTCTGAACGAGAAGCTGTTGATCGTCGCCGTCCCGATCACCCTCCTCGTCGAGGGGATCCTGATCTACACCGTCTATCGGTTCAAGGACGCCGACGAAGCCAAGCCGACCAAGGAGAACCGTCGACTCGAGATCACGTGGACGGTCGCGACGGCGATCGTCCTCCTGTTCGTCGGCGTCGCCTCGTACGGCGTGCTGGCGAACGAGAACATCTCGTTCGAACAGGACACACAGGAAATCGCTCCCGATGACGACGACGTGGTCGTCCACATGGAGGCCTTCCAGTGGGGGTGGCAGGCGAGCTACCCGCAGGAGGACGTGCAGATAGCGAGCACCTCGCCGACGGTGGTGATCCCAGCCGGACAGGACGTCTACTTCAATATCACGTCGAGTGACGTATTACACGCCTTCCACGTCCCCGAACTCGGCCTGAAACAGGACGCCATGCCCGGCCAGTCGAACGTGATCAAGACCGTGGCCCTCGAAGAGGGGACGTACCAGGGCTACTGCGCCGAGTTCTGTGGCGTCGCCCACTCGCAGATGTACTTCGAGATTCAGGTCGTCTCACAGGACGAGTACCAGCAGTTCCTGGAAGAACAGCAGAGCGGCGACTCGTCCGGTGACCTCGAAACCGACGACGACGTGATCCGCGCCCACGACGAGACGCTCTCGCAGGCACCGATTCGGGCCTGAGACGGATCGTTGTGACTGTGTCCCGGTGATTCGCATTCGTCGGGACGGCGCGGCGAACCGCCGGTACTGACGTACAACAAACCGGACGAAACGGCGCGTTCGACCGTTTTTCGCGAATTTACGGCCGGTCGTGCGTCGATAGCGAGACACTGTCGGCGTAGCGGCGTGCCCGAGACGATGTTCGCCGCCCACGTGAGCGGCAACTGACGGCCGCGGCCGAGCTCGACGCCGCGTCAGCAGCGGCGTTCGACGATCCGGTCGATGATCCGGCCCGTCGAACAGAGTTCGTCGCCGTCGGCCTCGCGGGGCGAGGCGCGGCGGACCTCGCAGTCGATGCTGCGGTCACGAAGCGCCCGTTCGAGGCCCGCCTCGTCGTGGTGTTGGTCGTATCCCAGAACGATGATGTCGGGATCGATTCGTTCGATGGGGACGAAGATGTCCTCGGGGTGGCCGAGGTGAGCCTCGTCGACGACGTCGAGGGCGTCGACCATCGCCCGACGCTGCCGCCCCGAGAGGATCGGTTCGGGTTTGTGTGTCACGTTCTCGCTACGCGCGACGATGACGTGGAGGGAGTCGCCCATCGACGCCGCGTCGGCGAGGTAGTGGACGTGGCCGGGATGGAGGATGTCGAAGGTTCCCTGCGCGACGACCGTCGTCATGTGTCGGCCTCCCGACTTCGGCGGCCCATCACGACGGGGGGTTCCGACCGCATATATCCGAGTCGGGGGCGTCTCCTTCTAAGGGTTCCGGATGCGTACCGCCCGCGGTAAAGCGAGCGCCGGATTCTGCAAGGCTTAACTTCTGGCACCGATCACACACGTGTATGACTGCAGGGACTGCCGGGAATTCCGGCACTGATGCGGACGACGATTCCCGCCCCATCGTCTACGATCTCGCACCCGACTGTACGACCGACGACGTCGAGGTCGGCGGCTACTACCACGCCGTCGTCAACGGTGTCGTCGCCTACGGCGTCTTCGTCGACGTTTCGGACGACGTCTCCGGACTCGTCCACGAATCGAACCTGACCGACAGCTACGATGTGGGCGACCGACTGCTCGTCCGCCTCGACGAGATTCGCGAGAACGGCGACATCGCCTTCACGGAGGCCGACCTCGACGACTACCGGACGGTCGCCGTCGACCACCAGCCGACGGTGACGCCGGTCGACGCCCTCGAAACCGGCGAGACGGTGACGATAGAGGCGACGATCAGCCAGATCAAACAGACCGCCGGTCCGACCGTCTTCCGATGCCGTGACGACACCGGTATCGTCGCCTGTACCGCCTTCGAGGACGCGGGCGTTCGCGCCTACCCCGAGGTGGAACTCGACGACGCCGTTCGGATCTCGGGCACGGTCGAGGAACACGAGGGAAGCCCCCAGATCGAGGTAGAGTCGCTCACGCGCTTGACCGGCGACGACGCCGAGCAGGTTCGCGAACGCGTCGACGCCGGCCTGGAAGCACGCGCCGAGCCACACGACGTGGACCCGCTCGTCGAGTGGCCGGCCTTCGAGAAACTGCGGCCGGACCTCCGCGCCGTCGCCAAACAGCTTCGGCGGACCGTCCTCGAAGGGCGGCCGATCCGCGTCCGCCACCACGCCGACGGTGACGGGATGTGTGCCTCCCTTCCCGTCCAAGTGGCGCTCGAACGTTTCATCCGAACCGTTCACGACGACGACGGCGCGCCGCGACACCTCATCAAGCGCCTGCCGAGCAAGGCGCCGTACTACGAGATGGAGGACGTGACCCGCGACCTCAACTTCGCACTCGAAGGTCAGGAGCGCCACGGGCAGAAGCTCCCCCTCCTGCTCATGCTCGACAACGGGAGCACCGAGGAGGACGTGCCCGCCTACAAGAACCTCGCTCACTACGACGTGCCCATCGTCGTCGTCGACCACCACCACCCCGACCCCGAGGCGGTCGACGACCTGCTGGACGCACACGTCAACCCCTACCTCGTCGACGAGGACTACCGCATCACCACGGGCATGATGTGTGTCGAACTCGCGCGGATGATCGACCCCGAGATGACCGACGAACTCCGGCACGTCCCCGCCGTCGCCGGGCTGGCTGACCGCTCGAAGGCCGAGACGATGAGCGACTTCGTCGACCTGGCGGACGCGGAAGGCTACGGCCGCGAGGATCTGGTCCGGATCGGCGAGGCGCTCGACTACGCCGCCCACTGGCTCCGCTACAGCGAGGGCAAGACGCTCGTCAGCGACGTGCTCAACGTCGACTGCGACGAGGCGGGGCGCCACGAGGAACTGGTCGACTTCCTCGCCGACCGGGCGGAACGCGACATCGACCGCCAGCTCGCCGCGCTCGACCCCCACGTCGAACACGAGCGACTGGAAAACGACGCCCACCTCTACCACGTCGACCTCGACGACTTCGCGCACCGCTTCACCTACCCCGCACCGGGCAAGACGACCGGTAACCTCCACGACCGCAAGGTCGAGGAGACGGGTGATCCCGTCATTACCATCGGCTACGGGCCCGACTTCGCCGTCCTCCGCTCCGACGGCGTCCGCCTCGACATCCCCGAGATGGTGGCGGAGCTCGACGACGAAGTCGTCGGCGGCGGCGTCTCCGGCGGCGGCCACCTCGTCGTGGGCTCGATCAAGTTCGTACAGGGGATGCGGAGCGAGGTGATCGACGCGCTGGTCGAGAAGATGGCCGACGCCGAACTCGACGAGGCGCTGTCGAGCGCGACGGCCCTCGACACCTAAGCGAACCGAATCGTTTTCCGTGCGACCACGACGGCGAGCACCAGCGCCGCGAGTGCGCCCGCGACGACCACCCACGTCGTCCGGCCGACGCGCCCCCCGCCCCGCCAGTCGGCCGCGAACGTCTCCCGGAAGTACGTCGCGAGTGCCGCGCTCCGGACGGCCAGCGCCACCTCCCGGTTCTCGGAGGCGGCGTTCTCGTTCCAGTTGAGGCTCCCGACGACCACGACCCCGTCGGCGACGACGCCTTTGGCGTGAATTTTTTCATAGCGCCCCGCCGGCGCCGCGACCCGCGCGGTGAGCGGGAGGTCACGGCGCTCCGCCAGACCGTTCAACCACTCGACGAGGGCCGCGTTCTCCTCGGCCACGTACCACGCTCCGGAGACGAGGAGACGCACCTGAACGCCACGCTCGGCGGCACGGATCGTCGCGCGCAGGAGGGGACCGTCGCGGCGGCCGACGGTCGGTTGGATCACGTCCACCCGGTCGTCGGCGCCGTCGATCACGCCGACGAGCGCCGACTCGGCGTTGCCGGGCGCGGTGAGCACCCGGACCTCGGCGGCCGTCGTCGCCGTCGGCTCGAACCGCGAGGGGTAGGAGCCCTCGGCCGGCGCCCCCGGCTCGAAGGTCTTTCCGCGGCGGAACCGGCGCCACGGCAACGCATCCCGCCACCCGGCGTCGGCGCGGAACAGGGCGGCGAGGTCGGCGGCCACGGTCGGCGAGTCGACGACGACGCCCCAACCACGGCTACTCCGCCCGCCGACGCCGGCGGGTTTCCAGTTCTCCGTCAGCACGAGCGCCCGGTCGTCGACGACGGCGTATTTTGGATGGTGGTAGTCGAATCGGGCTCTGGGACCGCCGAGCACCCGAACGTCGACGCCGGCAGCGGCGAGGCGGTCGAGCGCCGCCGCGCCCCGCGCCGTCCGGCCGCCGACCGGGTCGGCGTCGACGAGGACGCGAACCACGACGCCACGGCGGTGGGCGGCGATCAAGGCGTCGACGACCCGGTCGCTGGTGAGCGTGTAGCCGGCGAGGAGGAGTCGACGGCGGGCGCCCCGGAGCGTCTCGACGGGGGGCGACGGGGCGTCGGGGAGGACGAACCCGGTGACTGCCGCGGGACCGTACCGGTGTACGTCACGGGGCTGGTAGCCGAGCGGTCGCCACGCGGTGCCGTCACCGGTCCGGACGAGTCGCTCGCCCTCGGGGGCGTCGCGGTAGGTGAGCGCCGCGACGACGACGCCGTCGCGACGGAGCCGGAGGCGTTCGCCGGCGTTCGACAGCGCGAGGTGGGAGACGGCGGCGACGGGAACGTCCGTCAGTCGACGCGTCGCGTTCGGAGTGGCCGTGAGGGCGACGCGGGCCGCGGGACGGTCGGCGGGCACGGCGACGACGCGTTCCCCGTCGTCGAGCGTCCAGTTAGCCGCCGATGTCGTCGGAACGCGAACGACGACGTACTCGCCAGCGTCGCCGTCGGCGGTGGGGTTGGGGACGGCGGTGACGATAGCGCCGTCTCCGTCGGCGGCGGTGGCGGGAACCGTGCCGACCGGGGCAGTCGCGGCGGTCAGCAACAGGATGGCGAGTGCGAGACGGTGACCTCGGGACACGGGGCTGGTGGCCGCGGTATCGTTGATAAACGCGAGGATTTTTGTGCTCGTCACGCACCGTACGGACATGGTCTCGGTGGCGAACACGCTCCGGTTGCTCGGATCGGCGCTCGGCGCACTCGGCGGTGCGCTGCTGTTCGTCGAGTTCTTTCAGATGCCGAACTACGTCGAGTACAACGCGGAGTTCCAAGATTACCGCATCGAAACGAACCAGTCGGAGGTTCGGGAACACACCTGGATCGGCCGCATCGGCGGCCTCTGTATCGCCCTCGGGTTCGCCCTCCTGTTCGTCGCGATGTTTCTGTGACGGGCGGGTTGCGGCATCTAGTTAGCCCGGTGAAATTTTATCCGTGCCGCGTATCGGAGCCGTATGGACGGGCATCGATTCCTCTTCGTCTCGATGGACGCGGCCCTGATCGGTGACCTCGCCTGGCAGATACGCCGCGAGGGCCACGAGGTGAAATACTACATCGCGGCCGAATCGGACCGTGAAATCGCCGACGGCTTCGTTCCCAAGACGGACGACTGGCGCGCGGAGGTGGACTGGGCCGATGTCGTAATCTTCGACGACATCTGGGTCGGCTCGGACATCGGAACGGGCCAACTCGCCCGGGAACTCCGAGAGCAAGGAACGGCCGTGGTCGGGGGCACGCCGAACACGG